>Ga0111541_10000019_pt1 | contig 52250 bp, 53 predicted proteins | sample Knorr_S7_td_DCM__FD_83039 | JGI IMG/M metagenome (GOLD analysis project Ga0111541, IMG submission 83039) | Marine microbial communities from Southern Atlantic Ocean transect - Knorr_S7_td_DCM_ad_131m_LV_B (version 2) (version 2) | ecosystem: Environmental > Aquatic > Marine > Oceanic | place...
AATCTTTGTGTTATGGTTTAGACTAAAAACTTGATATCCACCACTATCAGTAAGTATAGATTTAGGCCATTTCATGAAATTATGTAACCCATTGAATTGTGAAAGAACATTAGTTCCGGGTGTTAAATATAAATGATAGGTATTACTTAAAATAATATCAAAATTAAGTTCAATCAAATCAGAAGAAGATAAAGTACGTACTGCAGATTTAGTAGCTACGGGCATGAACACCGGAGTTGAGATTTCATTACCATCTACTAATAGTGTCCCAGCTCTGGCTTTTTCACAATTGCTATCAATATTAAACGAAAACGACATAATATAGTTCTAACTTATTACGTGTCTCGATTCAAAGTTTTTGATCATTGATTCTTCAGACAAAGTCAAACCAATATCATCTAAACCTTCGAGTAAACAATGTTTTTTAAAAGAATCAATTGTAAATTCAATTGTTAATTCTTCTGAATCACTAATGACTCCTGATTCAAGATCAACAGTTAAAGAGTAGTCTGGGTTTTTAGAAGACTTTTCAATAATTTTATCTATAATTGCCTGATCTAAAACGATCGGCAGCATTCCATTTTGAAAGCAGTTATTTCTAAAAATATCTGCAAAACTTGGGGCTATAATAGTTCTAAAGCCATAATCATTCAAAGCCCAAGGTGCATGTTCTCGTGATGATCCACTACCAAAATTAGGACCAGCAACTAAAATAGTTGCCCCGTTATAACGATCATCATTAAGAATAAACTCTGGATTCGGTGTACCGTCAGGTAATTTCCTCCAGGCGTCAAATAAATATTGCCCAAATCCAGTCCTTTCTACTCTTTTTAGATACTTCGCTGGTATGATTTGGTCAGTATCAACATTTGCTCTATCTAAAGGAAGAACTTTGCCATTTGTTTTATTATATTTTTCCATAATTATTTTCCTTAATTATATTATCTAAAAGACCAATCTCTGATATCAACAAAAGTACCTTGTATTGCTGCGGCTGCGGCCATTTGTGGGCTCACTAAATGCGTAAGTCCACCTGGACCTTGCCTACCTTCGAAATTCCTATTTGAAGTGGAAGCACATCGTTCTCCAGGAGATAAAATATCAGGGTTCATTCCCAAACACATGGAACATCCGGCATCACGCCATTCAAATCCTGATTCTTTAAAAATTCTATCCAATCCCTCTTTTTCGGCTTTTTCCTTAACTTTAAATGACCCAGGAACTACCATAGCATTAACTGTTTCGCTAACTTTATAACCTTTAACGACTTCTGCTGCTGCTCGTAAATCTTCGATCCGAGAATTAGTACATGATCCAATAAAAACCCTGTCTAATGGTATGTCAGTTATCGGGGTTCCTGCATTTAATTGCATATATTCTAAGGCTTTCTGTCCAGCTAACTGTTGGCTTTCTAATTCAAAAGAATCAGGATTAGGCACAGAATCTGTTATTTTTGCAACCATTCCTGGATTAGTTCCCCAAGTAACAAAAGGAGCTAAATCTTCAGCATTGATTATTACCACTTTATCGTATTCAGCATCAGGATCACTTTTATATTGATCCCATTTTTCTATAGCCTTATCAAAATTTCTGCCTTTAGGACAGTGAGGTCGCCCTTTTAGATATTCATATGTAGTTTCATCTGGGGCAATCATTCCTGCTCGGCCGCCCGCCTCGATGGACATATTACATACAGTCATTCTACCTTCCATAGATAAAGAGCGGATAGCTTCACCTGTGTATTCAATAACATGCCCTACAGCACCATCAACACCAATTTGTCCAATTACTCCTAAGATTATATCCTTGGCTGTAACCCCAAAAGGTAATGTCCCATCTACTCTAACTTCCATTGTTTTGGGTTTACTTTGTCGCAGACATTGTGTAGCTAGTACATGTTCTACTTCAGAAGTACCTATACCAAATGCTAGTGCTCCAAAAGCACCATGGGTTGATGTATGACTATCCCCGCAGACAATTGTTTTACCTGGTTGTGTGTAGCCTTGTTCTGGTCCGATGACGTGAACAATCCCTTGACCTGCACTATTCATTCCATAATAGGTAATACCAAATTCTTTAACATTTCTATCTAAATACTCAATTTGTGTTCTTGAAATTTGATCTGCTATTGGCAAATGTCTGTCTTTAGTAGGTACATTATGATCTACAGTGGCAATAGTAAGTTCTGGTCTTCTAACTTTTCGATTAGTATCTCGAAGACCATCAAATGCTTGTGGTGATGTTACTTCATGAATTAAATGCAAATCAATATATAACAATGATGGTTTATCAATATCTTGAACAACTACATGTTCATCCCAAATTTTATCAAATAATGTTTTCCCCATGATTCCCTCTCTTGAATTATCGATACAAGAATTCTTATTAATTTACTACACCAATACTTAATAAACGATTTAGAGCATTCATATATGCTTTGGCAGATGCAACGATTATATCAGTATCAGCGCCTCGCCCAACATATTCTGCTTCTTCACTAACAATTCTTATGACTACTTCTCCCACCGCATCGATACCTTCGGTAACTGACTTAACGCTGAATTCAGTAAGTTCATTATCTACATTTATTACTCTGTTAATAGCTTGATAAACAGCATCAACCGGACCAGTTCCTGTTGCAGCATCCGTCTTAGAAGTCCCATCAGGGCCAGTAACAGTAATTGTTGCGGTTGGAATTCCTTGATCTCCACATGTGACTTGAATTTGATCTAGAGTAAAAGTTTCATCAAAACTTCTTCTTTGATCCTTCATTAATGCTTCTAAGTCTCTATCAGTTACTTCTCTCTTTTTATCAGCTAACACTTTAAATTCTTCAAAGAGTCTATTTAATTCCGCATCTGAAGGTTCATATCCTAATTCATTTAGTCTAGATTTTAAACCATGCCTTCCACTAAGTTTACCTAGAACTAATTCACTACTTGGCCATCCAACCATTTGTGGATCCATAATTTCATAAGTTGTTCTATCCTTAAGTAATCCGTCTTGGTGTATACCAGAAGCGTGACGAAATGCATTACCACCAGTAACAGCCTTATTAGGTTGAATAGCAAATCCTGTTATATCACTGACCAATCTACTTGACCTATAGATTTGTGTCGGGTCTATATTTAAATCGACTTGATAATAGTCTTTACGAGTATGAAGAGCCATAATAACTTCTTCAAGAGCTGCATTTCCTGCTCTTTCTCCAATACCATTAATACATCCTTCGACTTGACGAGCACCTACCTTTACAGCTGCCAAACTATTTGCAACTGCCATACCTAAATCATTGTGGCAATGAACACTAATGTTTGCCTTATCTATGTTTGGAACTTTTTCCTGAATGTCGACAAGTAATCTTGCAAACTCTCTTGGATCGGCATAACCAACAGTATCTGGGATATTCAAGGTTGTTGCACCTGCATTGATACATGCTTCTAGCATACCAAATAAATACTCTGGGTCAGTTCGAGTTGCATCCATAGGAGAGAATTCAACGTCGTCACAATAACTTTTAGCACGAGCTACATTATCAACTGCCATTGCTAGAACTTCTTCACGGTTCTTTTTCAATTGATGAGCTATATGAATATCTGAGCTTGATAAGAATATATGAATTCTTGGATGGGCTGCTCCTTTAATTGCTTCCCATGTTCTATCAACAGCTTTATTATTTGCATGTGACAACGCTGCTATAATTGGTCGTCTTATTTCGTCGGCAATTTTCTTCACTGCCGCAAAGTCTCCTGGAGAACTCATGGGAAATCCTGCTTCAATAATATCTACACCCAGACGGTCAAGTTGTTGTGCAACTTCATACTTTTCATCAATTGTCATAGCCGCACCAGCAGCTTGTTCACCATCACGTAGAGTTGTATCTAATATCAACACTTTATCTGTCATAATATCTCCCCTAATCTACCTTGCTTAATTAAATTAAACAGTATCTTTTAGCCAAGGCATCATGCCTCTTAAATCTTTACCAATGGACTCAATCGGATGGCTGGCATTTTCTTTTCTTGTTCTATGAAAAGTTGGTCTACCTTCGTCATTTTCAGTAATCCATTCTCTGGCAAAAGTTCCATTCTGTATTTCTTCCATGACTTTTTTCATATTCTCTTTTACTGATTCATCAACTACTCTTGGTCCTCTAGTAAGTCCACCATACTCAGCAGTATCACTGACTGAATACCACATATACTCCATTCCACCTTCGTAAAGAAGATCTACTATTAATTTCAATTCGTGCATAACTTCAAAATATGCTGACTCAGGTTGATATCCTGCCTCAACCATGGTTTCATATGCAGATTGAACTAGTGAAGTAACTCCACCGCATAAAACAGCCTGCTCACCAAACAAGTCAGTTTCTGTTTCTTCTTTAAATGTAGTTTCTAAAACACCAGCTCTCATAGAACCAATAGCCTGTGCATAAGCGAGTGCTATATTTTGCGCATTACCAGTATAGTCCTGATGTACAGCAATTAGAGAAGGTACACCATTACCTTGTTGAAAAACTGCCCTAACTCTATGTCCAGGAGCTTTCGGAGCTATCATCCAAACATCAATGTTTGAATTAGGAACAATTGTTTGATAATGAATTGTAAAGCCGTGGGCAAAAGCAATACTTTTACCTGAAGTTAGATTTGGCTCTACTTCATTTTTAAACACCTCTGCTTGACTCGTATCAGGTAGGAGCATCATTATGATATCAGCATTTTTTGTAGCTTCTGAGGTCGTCATTACTTCAAAACCGTCAGATTCAGCTTTAGACCAACTTGAACTTCCTTCATACAAACCAATAATAACTTTTACGCCATTATCTTTCATGTTTAAAGCATGAGCATGCCCTTGGCTACCATACCCAATTATTGCAACAGTTTTGTCTGCAATATAAGAACTATCCGCATCTTTATCGTAATATACCTTTGCCGCCATCTAATACACCTCTAATTCTATTTTTTATAAATTTTGATCATAATCTTTTGGACGATTATTGACTCTTGAAGCACCAGAAACATTATTGTCAATTTGAGCAGTTACAGCATTACCTCTTGACATAGCAACTGCACCTGTACGCATAACTTCTCTGATTCCAAAAGGTTGTAATAAAATAATAAACCTATCAATCTTTGACTGATCTCCAGTAATTTCAATTACAACTGTTTCTACCCCTACATCCACAATTTTGGATCTAAATATTTCACTTATCTGAATAATTTCAGATCTATTCTGATTAGTAGCAGAAACCTTAACAAGAGCCATTTCTCGAACAATAGAGTTATCTTCATCTAAATCTGTAACACGAACGACATCAACAAGTTTATATAATTGCTTTGTAACTTGTTCAACAGTTGCATCATCTCCTTGAACAACAAAAGTCATACGAGCTAAATCCTCTGACTCACTTTGTCCTACAGTTAGGCTAGAAATATTAAACCCTCTTCGTCTAAACATCCCTGATATTCGGTTAAGAACACCTGGTTGATGTAATACTAATGCAACTAAAGTATGCTCACCTATCGCCACGTTGGTTCCTCCGTAGGTTCTTCTACAATCTCTAGAACACTTTCTCCAGGTGGAATCATAGGATATACATTTTCTTCAGGATCCACCATAAAATCTATTAATACTGGTCCATCGTGTTCCATAGCATCAGTTATTGCGTTATCAACTTCGGATTTTTCAGTCACTCTAAAAGAATGTATTCCATATGCTTCTGCTAATTTAACAAAATCAGGATTACCTGAATATTGAGTTGCTGTAAATGTATCTTCGTAGAATAAATGTTGCCATTGTCTAACCATTCCTAGGAAATGATTATTCATAATCGCAAATTTAATTGGTAATTTATTTTCAACAATAGTTGCAAGATCACTTAAAGTCATTTGGAAACCACCATCACCACAAATAGACCATACTACTGAATCGGGTTTACCAACCTGAGCACCCATCGCTGCAGGAACTTCAAACCCCATAGTACCCAGTCCGCCTGAGGTTACCCATGAATTTGGTTGTGAGAAAGTATAATATTGAGCAGTCCACATTTGATGTTGACCAACCCCTGTTACAACAACTGCACCACCCTGTGTTATATCTGAAATCTTCTTGATTATATATTGTTGTGTTAAATTATTTTTTTCTTTTAATCGAAGAGAAGGATGATTGATTCTCATTTCCTCAATATGCTGTACCCAGTCTTCATGATTATTTTGCTTAACTTGCGGAATAAGAGTCTGTAAAACGCTTTTGACATCACCCACTAATGGAACTTGTGTTCTAACATTTTGCCCTATAACTGAAGGGTCTATATCAATGTGAATGATCTTAGCGTTTGGGGCAAAAGAACTGAGTTTACCAGTTACACGATCATCAAATCTAGCACCTAAACTAACAATTAGATCGGCTTGATCTAAGGCCATACTGGCATAAGCAACACCATGCATTCCAGGCATGCCTAAACTAAGTACGTGGGTTTCTGGAAATGAACTTATACCAAGCAAAGTTGTGATAACAGGTATTTGAGCTCTTTCTGCCAAGTCTTTAACTTCATCAAATGCACGTGATAAAACAGCGCCATGCCCTGATAAAATAACAGGTTTTTTTGCTGAATTAATCAAGGAAGCTGCCTTTTTGATTTGAGACATATTTCCTTCTAGAGTAGGGTTATATCCAGGAATTTCTACTGTTTCAGGATATATAAATTCAGCTTCTTCAGTAAATAAATCTTTAGGAATATCAACTAATACTGGCCCAGGACGACCAGATTTAGCTAGGTAGAAAGCTTCTTTTATTACACGAGGTATATCGTTTATATCCATAACTAAATAATTGTGTTTAGTTACTGGTAGTGTTACACCTGTAATATCACATTCTTGAAAAGCATCTTTACCAATAGCACCTCTGGATACTTGCCCAGTAATTGCAACTATAGCAGTCGAGTCCATTTGAGCAGTTGCTAAACCAGTCACCAAATTGGTTGCTCCAGGACCAGAAGTTGCCATTGCAACGCCAACCTTGCCGGTTACTCGATAATATCCATCTGCAGCCATTGCAGCTCCTTGCTCGTGACGAACAAGTATATGTTTTAATTGAGGATACTGATGAAAAGTTTGGTACAAAGGTAAAATTGCACCTCCAGGTATGCCAAACATTGTATCAACACCCTCGCGAATTAGACTCTCACATACCATCTGAGCGCCCGTAAGCTTCATAATACCTCCAAAAAAATATCTTTAAAAATAAAAAATCCCGCCCCCTATAAGGGACGAGACAAATTTTCCCGCGTTACCACCCTAATTCCTATTCCTATGAAATAGACTCTTTGTGAGCTATGTTCAGGAGCTCACCCCCAACTCTAATCAATTAATTTTTCAAGTTGGCTGCTCATGGACGAGTTCAGGGTCTATTGCTACTGACTTTCAGCTAACGTCAGCTCTCTATTTAGCCTTAATTCCCCCTACTACTTCCAATCATAGCAGTGAAGAGAAATCATATCACTGTCTAGGTTCACTGTCAAGTTAGGCAGGTTTGTTATCTAGAGTAATTGTAGCAGAAGTTTATATTTGTTATAGTTGGGCATTATACTATTAGTTTTGGATGTGAATTATGCGTATTGGTGTAGTGGGATGCACACATGAATTAGGAGATGGTAAAGGACAGCCGACTGAGGTACTGGAAATATTATCAACTGTTGATTTGATTCTCCATTGTGGAGATTTAGAAACACTAGGAATTTTAGACCATTTGGAAACTATTGCCCCTGTAAAAGCTGTTAGAGGATATGGAGATCCTCACGAAACTGGGGATAGATTAGCAGAACAAACAAGAGTTATAAAAATAGACGATATACGTATAGGGATGATACATGATATAAACTGGCCGGGTCCCTCTGTAGTTTTTTCCGATACTCTTGAATTCAAAAACCTTACTTCAATAGATTCTTTACTCGAACAAAAATTTGGCGAAACAGTGGATGTTATTTGTTTTAGTGACACTCATGAAGAATATATTGGCTGGTATAAAGGTAAATTATTTGTAAATCCTGGCAGTACAGCACATCCTGGTATTCGACATAAAAAAAATGATCTAGGGACTTTGGCGATTTTAGATATAAAAAACAATGTAGTATCTGCAGAAATAGTTTATCTCAAATATATAAATCAATATAAAAAGGTGTAAATGCCCCCAGCGGGATTCGAACCCGCGATCTCAGCCTTGAAAGGGCTGTGTCCTGGGCCTCTAGACGATAGGGGCATGGCATATATCTTACAGCCTTAAAAAAAGCTGTGCAAATATTAAGGGAACATTGCTATATTCTGAAGGCCTGTATCTTCAGGTAAATCAAACATAATATTCATATTTTGTATGGCTTGACCAGCAGCACCTTTAACTAGATTGTCTATAACACTAACTACAACTACTCTGCCAGTATATTTATCAAAAGTAGGATAAATTATACAATCATTATTTCCAAGTGTTTGCTTCGTTTGAGGAGATCTTTTTGCAACTTTAACAAATTTAGAATTTGTATAGAATTCTTTATAAATTTCAGAAATCAAATCTGGGTCCTTTTCGAGGGAGTTTAAGAGACCTGATTTTGGATTCAGATAAGCAGTACTCAGAATACCTCTTGTCATAGGAATTAAATGAGGTACAAAAGTTATTCTAGAAGATTGGTTGAGATTATTTTTTTGATAAAATCCATTTACTTCTTGAACTATTTCGGGCAAATGACGGTGCCCATCTAAACCATAAGCATTCACACTTTCATTAACTTCTGAAAAGTGAGTCCCTAAACTTAAGGTTCTACCCGCACCCGAAACTCCGGATTTGCTATCAATAATTATATCAGTGTCTACCAAATCTCCAAAAACTAAAGGTGCAAGTCCTAATAATGCACTTGTAGGATAACAACCTGGATTGGCTATTAGGTTTGCATTTTTTATCTCAATATTATTTATTTCAGATAAACCATAAACTGAATTATTTAATGATTCAGGGGAAGGATGGTTTTCACCATACCATTGTTTGTACACTTGTGAATCCTTTAATCTAAAATCTGCACTAAAATCTGTCACTTTAACGCCTTGATTAATTAATGGCATACACGCTTCTGCACTTGCAACTTGTGGCAATGCAGAAAAAACAACATCTACTGTACCTGATAATTCATCTTCAAGTGTAATATCCATATAATCTAATTGTGGAAAAACATCTGAAATATGTTCACCAGCAAGAGATCTTCCAGTTACAGATACTATTTCAGCTTCAGGATGATTAGCAAGTAATCTTGCTAATTCAACCCCACCATATCCTGTGATATTTAATATTCCTATTTTCATTGACATAACTCAAGTTAAAATAAAAAAAGATTATACCTTAGCAGATAATTAAACACAATGAAGTGTTATAATATAGGCAGTTTAACACATAGGACAATGAATAAGGGAGTAAGTTGTGAAAAATTACTGGTTAATAAAATCAGAGCCCAATACATACTCATTTGAAGATTTAGAAAATGAACCTGATCAAACTGCCGAATGGGATGGGGTGAGAAATTATCAAGCACGAAATAATATGCAAAAGATGCGATTAGGTGACGAACTTTTGTTCTATTATTCAAACTCAAAACCAAGAATAATAGTAGGCACAGTGACGGTTGTAAAAGAAGCATACCCAGACCATACATCTTGGGATCAAAATGATATCCATTTTGATGAAAAAAGTACTCCAGATAATCCCCGTTGGTTCATGGTTGATATTAAAGTTAAAGAAAAATTCGATATTCCTATTCATGTTGATGAACTAAAACAAATTCCTGAATTAGAAAATATGGTACTTTTTAAAAATCAAAGATTATCTGTACAACCTGTAACAAAAGACGAATGGGATATTATTATTAGTTTTAAGTCTTAATTTAAGTAAAAATATATTATGAATAAAAAAGACAGAGTAGTTTTCATTTCTAATTACCTCGAAAAATTATATCCAAATACACCTATACCACTATCCCACTCAAATAATTATGAACTACTTATTGCAGTGTTATTAAGTGCCCAATGTACCGATGAAAGGGTAAATCAAGTAACTCCTATACTTTTTTCTAAAGCAAATAAACCCGATGCAATGATAACTTTAAATGTCGAGGAAATTTACGATATTATACGACCGTGCGGATTAGCTCCTAAAAAATCCAAAGCTATATGGGACCTTTCTCTTATATTGGTTGAAAAATATAACAGTAAAGTTCCAGAAAATTTTGAAAAGTTAGAATCATTACCTGGGGTTGGACATAAAACAGCAAGTGTTGTTATGTCTCAGGGTTTTGGTCACCCAGCTTTTCCTGTTGACACCCATATCCACAGATTAGCCCAAAGATGGGGACTAACAAATGGAAAAAATGTGGTACAAACTGAAAAAGATCTAAAGAAACTATTCCCAAAAGAATCTTGGAATAAATTACATTTACAAATTATTTATTTTGGGAGGGAATATTGTACAGCTCGTGGTTGCAAAGGTAATACTTGCATAATTTGTAAAACATGTTATCCAAATAGAAAATCATTTGTAAACTCAAAATAATATAAATAATTACATATTGAGTTAATGCAATTGACGAATATCATATTGCAACAATGGTTTTGTACTGTTTACTATATATATTAGCTACAAAAATGTGTAGGATTACCTAGAAATTGTATATATAAAACAATGTCACTCGATGAAACACTATTAAAATTAAATACTCTCAAAGATTCTTTACAAGAATTTGATGAAAATGATTTATCTGAACTTTCGGGAATTAACCCGATAGAAATGTATAAATTTCAGGAGTGGTGGGTATCTTTATCTGAATTGCAAAAATTAAACTTAATTCAAAAGATTAATCGAATCGCTGAAGAAAACTTTGAGTTGGAATTTTATGAAATATTGTATTTTACTTTAAGAGATGAAAGCTCTCATATTAGAAAAGAATCTCTTAACGGTTTGTGGGAATGTGAAGACTATCGTATTGGAGATGCTGCCTCAGAAATCTTACTAGAAGACAAAGAAGAGTCTGTAAGAATCGAAGCATCTAAATTACTGCGAAACTTTTGCTATCTAATAAAAAATGGGAAAATATTAGGTCGGATTTCTGAAAAAATTGTTAATTCTACAAATTTTGTTCTAACTAATACCAGTATGGATTCAGAATTATGGAGAAGAACTCTGGAATCTACTGCTTGCTTTAACACTGAATCAATAAATCATCATATAAATGATGCTTATAACTCTCAGGACATAATGCTCACATCAAGCGCAATATATGCTATGGGTGAAACTGATAATATTAACTGGTTAAACACTGTAATTACAGAGACTTATAACGATTTACCTGAAATACGTTATGAATCAGCAATAGCATTAGGTAAATTAGGGAACGAATCTGTTTTACCAAATATAAAAGAATTATTGAATGATGAGGATATTGAAGTGCAAAACTGTGCTATCGAATCATTAGGTATTATCGGGGGACCTATCGCCAAAAAAATGCTTTTAAGCTTACCAAGTGACCTGCCAGAAATTAAGGAGTCTTTGGAATTAGCATTAGAAAACCTTGAATCATAAAAGCATTATTTTTAATATATTATTATGGAAATCAAACAAAATAAAAAGATTATAGCTTCAGGTGGTGTTATATATCGAAAAACTAATGGTGGAGAAATTATTATATGTCATAGGGCTAAGACAAATCTCTACGCACTACCCAAAGGGAAAAGTGAATATGGTGAAAATATAGAGAACACTGCATTACGAGAAGTTTTAGAAGAAACTGGATTAGAGTGCAAAATAATAAAATCTATTGGAACAATTGAATACTTGGTACCACAAGGAGAAAAATACTACCCTAAAGAAGTCACATTTTTTCTCATGGAAATCATTGGAGGTAATTTGGAAAATCACGACCATGAATTTGATACAGTACAGTGGATTGAAATAAATAATGCAAAATCAATTTTAACTTTTCAAAGTGAATCAGATATAGTTACCAGAATTATAGAAAGCGAAAATATAACATAATGGAATCAGGCATAATTAATTCTGGGAAAATACTTTTGCGTCCTAAATCTATAGAAGATGCACAAGATGACTATAATTGGAGATGTGATGAAGAATTATCAAGATTAGATGCATCCAGACCAATAAAACAAACTTTTGAAGAATATCTCAGAGGTTATAAATATGAATTAAATTATTCAAATCCTTATTCTATAAGATTCGCAATAGATACCACAGAAGGAAAGCATATTGGTAATATGATGTGTTACGACATAAATATGCTAATGGGGGAATGTGAAATAGGAATAATGATTGGAGACAGAGATTATTGGAATCATGGATATGGGTTTGATAGTATGGTTGGGTTACTAGATCACATGTTTACATATCGTGGCATGTATAAAATATATCTCCATACTCTTGTGTGGAATACACGAGCTCAAAAATCTTTTCAAAAGTGTGGATTTACTACAATAGAAACCGTACGCAAATATGGATATGACTTTATTTATATGGAATTAGAAAAAAATAACTGGACAAATAATAGAGCAGCTATAATGCAATCAGTGGAAAAACATGGTAATGAAATCGTTGATTTCGACCAAGAGTAGGTATAGACTGATACTACTTTTACATAAAGAATTAAGGAAAGAATTATGCCAGAAGAAAATACTATAATCCCCGAATCATTACGTAACGCTATTGGTGTAGAATCTGATCCAATAACTTATGAAATTGAAAAAGGTCACATAGCAAGATTTGCAGAAGCAATAGGTGATGAAAACCCACTATACAGTGATGAAATAAAAGCACGGAATTCCAAATATGGTGGTATTATTGCACCTCCAACTTTTTATCGTGCTCTTCGCCCAGGGTCATTGCCAGAAACTGCAGAAAGTCCATTTACACGAAATTTAGATGCTGGAAGCGACTGGGAATATTTTGAACCTATACGACCTGGTGACAGAATAACTGTCACGATAAAATTAGCAGATGTCGTCGAGCGCGAAGGTCGATTAGGGAAGATGATCATCATTACAAGAGAGACAAGATATGAAAATCAATTAGGTCAAATTGTAGCCACACAAAAAACAAACGGTATTAGTTACTAAACCAATAAGGAGATTAATTATGTCAAAAGAAACTTTATACTGGGATGATATTGAAGAAGCTTCTGAAGTTACACCACTCCCTAAAAATGCTAGTAGCCAACTTTTAGTTAAATATGCCGGAGCATCTGGAGATTTCTATCAAATTCATTATGATGTAGAATTTGCAAAAAATAATAACCTCCCCGGAATAATTATACACGGAGCATTAAAAAATGCTTGGTTAGGGCAATTAATGACTGATTGGATTGGGGAAACGGGAATGTTAAGAAAACTAAGTTGCCAATATAGAGCTATGGATGTACCAAATGAAGATTTGGTTTGTAAAGGTATCGTGACGAAAAAATACAAAGATGGAGACCATCATCTTTTAGATTGCGATATATGGTTAGAAAATAGCAAAGGTGACAAAACCACACCTGGTACAGCAACTGTAGAACTTCCGATTAGAGATTAAAAAAAAGAGCCATAGATTTATGGCTCTTTTTAGTTTATTTATCCTGCTTTCATTGGGTTTAACGGGTCCAGTATTTCCACATTAATTCCAGAATTAATTAATGACTTGAATTTTTCAGGGTCCCCGCCAGTAGCAAAGCCATAATGAACTGGAATAACAGTTCCAGGCTTCAACATTTCATTTACCGCCTTAGCAGCATCATTCTCATCCATAGTATAACCAGCATTTCCAATTGGTAATAATGCTAAATCTAATGGTGACATTGCCGAAAATTCTTCTATTAAATCAGTATCGCCAGCATTTAATATCCTTACTCCACCAAATTCAAATATAAATCCAATGTTGAAACTATCATGTCCATTATTTCGTGGATGAAAATCATTGTATCCTGCAACAGCTTCCACATTTATTCCAGAAACAAGGTTTTTATCCCCTTCTTTCATAACTACCAATTCACTACTTACATTACCTTTAATTTTTTCTTCAATTCCACTATTGTTACATACCAAGATTGTATTATCCTTAGAAACAGCATTAATGGCATCTAAATTAAAATGATCACCATGTTCATGGGTTAAAAGAATAATATCAGCTTTATCCCCCTTAATAAGATCATCGTTCAAACCAAATGGATCTACCCATATTGTAGTATTCCCTGAGTTAAATTTAACTGTTGATTGAATGTATCGAGTAACCTCTACCTGACCGATTGTTGCATTACTAGACATATGTACTCCTTCTCCTCCACAATAAGGATTTTCATATAAAGTTGTCTCATTAATTACCAATCTTCAGTATAAATGTCAATTATAATTGAGAATAAGAACCATTCCTATAATTCAGAGAATAGATTATGAATTAACTTTTGTGAATTTTTGGATAAGAAAGAAATTCTATAATGAGTATCTGCTTATAGTGATAAAACAGTATCTAGGTCTTTATCCCCTCTACCACTAAGACCTATGACAATAATATCTTTTGACGAAAAATCTTTGATTAAATGAGGTAAATACCCTATAACATGTGCAGGTTCTAAAGCAGGTATAATGCCTTCAGTTGAGCATAACAGTTTAAAGCCATCAATAGCCATCTGATCATCTGCAGAAACATATTTTGCTCGTTCCGTATCTTTTAAATATGCATGTTCTGGTCCTACGCCTGGATAATCTAAGCCAGCAGAAACACTATGAGTTTCTTGAATTTGCCCATAGTTGTCTTGTAATAAGTATGTATACGTTCCATGAAGAACTCCTGGGGTCCCTTTGACTAATGTTGCAGCTGTAGCATCAGTATTTTCACCCTTACCTCCTGCTTCAACACCAATTAATTTAACATCTAAATCATTAATAAAAGGGTAAAATATACCAATTGCATTACTACCACCACCAACACATGCTATGACTGCATTTGGTAATGTTCCTAATTGTTTGAGACTTTGCTCTCTAACCTCTGCACCAATTACTGATTGAAAATCACGAACGATAACAGGATACGGATGTGGCCCTATAGCACTTCCAATTAGATAATGAGTGGTATCTACATTACTGACCCAATCTCTTATTGCCTCATTAATTGCATCTTTAAGGGTTTTGGTACCACTATTAACAGGAATAATATTAGTACCTAATAATTCCATTCTACGTACATTTGGGTTTTGCCTTTCAATATCAATAGACCCCATATAAACGTGACATTCCAAACCTAATTTAGCGCAGACCGTAGCTGTTGCCACTCCATGTTGGCCTGCTCCAGTCTCAGCAATAATACGAGTTTTACCCATCTTTTTGGCTAAGAGAGCTTGACCTATAGCATTGTTAATTTTATGTGCGCCTGTATGAGATAAGTCTTCTCTTTTGAGATATATTTTTGGTCCATTAAAATATTTTGTAAGATTTTCAGCAAAATATAAAGGAGTTGGTCGACCAACAAAATGTTCTAATAAAGTAGAAAATTCTTTAATAAAGCTTTTATCTGTTTTAATTTTTTCATATGATTCAAGTAATTCATCAAGAGCTGGAATAAGTGTTTCTGGTACGTACCTTCCACCAAATTCTCCAAATCTACCCTTATCATTTGGCCATAATATTTTAGATTCCTTATTCATTATCACCGTTCTTTGCATTTGAAATAAATTCTATAATTTGATTTGTAGTTTGTTTTTTTTCTGATTCAACGCCACTAGCTACATCGACACCCCAAGGTTTAATATAATCTACCATATTTTTGACATTTAATGGTGTTAATCCACCAGCTAGAATTATATCGAAGTTTTCAGCAATTTGTTTAGCTAAGTCTATAGAAATTTCCGTACCAGTACCTCCATAGGATCCAGGTACGTATGATTCTACAAGTGGTATTATCTTATTATGAATCAAATTATCTATTTGGGGGAAAATAGTTTCTTTAATAGTTCTAATATTTGAATTAAAGTCAATTTTAATTGATTTGATAACGGGGAAACCTATTTGCATACAATATTCTAAATTTTCATTACCGCTCAACTGAGCATAGTCCAAATCACATTGATTAATTATGGATACAACATGCTCTATCGGTTGATCTGCAAATACTCCCACTTTTTTAATAGTATTAATCGAATTTGAAATTTCTATTGCAGATGATATATCAACTTTTCTATGAACATTTGGAACAAAGTTTAAACCAATAAAATCAGCAGAAGAACTTTCACAAACTAATGCTGATTTCACGTCGCGTACGCCACAAATTTTAACCTTCATTAAATTCCCATCAATTCTTTTATCTTCATATCTATATTCTCTGCACGCATAATAGATTCTCCAACTAAAACAGCATTTACTCCTAAACTTTTCATTCTTTTAACATCTTCATACGAATTAATACCGCTTTCTGCAACTACAATTTTCCCGTTTGGGATTATTGGCATTAATTTTTCAACTAAATTCATGTCCATTGAAAAATCATGCAGGTTTCTATGATTTATACCTATGATATCAGCACCTGAATCTAAAGCTATTTGCAATTCTTCTTTATTATGAGTTTCAACCAAAGGTTGTATCCATAATTTATTACATAATTCTATTAATCTCTTCAAATCAAATGGTTCCAAAGCAGATGCCATCAGTAATAAAGAATCAGCACCATGTTTTCTAGATTCATAGATCTGATATTCGTCAATAATAAAATCTTTACGAAATATGGGGATACTTGTTGATTTCAAAAGAGAGCTTACATCATCTAGATGTGAAATATCTCCATAAAAATAATCTTTATCTGTCAAAATAGATATTGCCGCAACATTAGAATCAGAATATTTTATAGCTATTTCTTTTGGTTCATATTGTTGAGAAATAATTCCTTTAGAAGGAGACCCTTTTTTCATTTCGGCAATAAGCATCACGCTATCACCCATAAGTGAACCTGAAAAATTCTTTGGAATGTTATTTTCTTCAATATCACGAATTAATAATTCGATGGGTGTATTTTTCTTTTGTATCTCTAAATACTTTTGCTTAGTTAATAAAATTTTCTCTAAAATAGAAGGTTTTTCCATTTTCAATCCTCATACAGACTTTAAGCTTTGAGTTGTTTGTATTATTTCTTCTAATTTAGAGGTAACTGAACCATCAGCAATCAATTCTCTAGCTAATTCGACACCTTCTAAAATAGATGTAACTTTATTCCCAACAAATAAAACTGCTGCTGCATTTAAAACAACAAAGTCTACTGCTGTTCCCTTGCCTCGTATTATTTCTTGGAACATCACCACGTTATCAGAAATTTCTCCTCCTCGAAGATCGTTGATATCATATCTCTGAATTCCAAAATCTTCAGGAACAATTTGATAATCTTTTATACCTTCCTTTGTAACTTCCCAAATTTGACTAGGCCCACACACTGAAATTTCGTCTAACCCTTCTAAACCATGAACTATCAAAGCATGCTCAATATTAAAAGATTTAAGAACATTTGCCATTTTTTCACCAATCGATGGGTCAGAAACACCCAGAACTTGAGCATTGGCTTTAGCAGGGTTAGTTAATGGTCCCAAAAAGTTAAATACTGTTCTGATACCAAGTTCTCTTCTAGTTGGTCCGACATGTCTCATTGCAGGATGAAAAGTTTGGGCAAACATAAATCCAAAATTCGTTTTTTCTATTGATTCAGCAACTAGGTCTGGAGACAGATCAATAACTACACCCAAACCTTCTAGAACATCTGCGCTACCACTTTTACTAGAAGCTGCTCGATTGCCATGCTTAGCTACTTTAACCCCTCCAGATGCGGCTATTATTGCAGAAATAGTGGACGCATTAATTGTTCCAAACCCATCACCTCCAGTACCACAAGTATCCACTAAATAAGATGTATTAGGTACTGTTAAAGAATTATTTCGCATAGATGTAGCCATCCCTGTTATTTCACCCACAGTTTCTCCCTTTATTCGAAGAGAAACTAGAAAAGCAGCAATCTGAGCAGAAGTAGCTTCTCCGTTCATAATAAAATCCATACACTGTTTAGATTCATCAATACTTAAATCGTTTCCTAGAATTAGTTTTTCTATACTATTATTTAACATAATTATTCTCCATTACCTAAATCATTTATATTTTTCGAAAAAATTATTTATGATCTTTTTTCCGTGTTCAGTCATTATTGATTCTGGGTGGAATTGTACACCTTCGATAGGATATTCTTTATGGCGTAATCCCATAACTAAGTCATTCTCTGTCCATGCTGTAACGATTAATTCTTCAGGTATACTATCCTTTTCTACCGCTAATGAATGATACCTAATTCCTTCAAACGGTGATGGAATATCATTAAAAAGACCATTCCCATCATGGTGTATTGTTGAAGTTTTACCATGTTTAATTTCTCCAGCAAAGGATACTTTGGCTCCAAAAACATGTCCTATACATTGGTGACCTAAACATACACCAAGAGTAGGAATATTTTTTGATAATTCCCTAATAACATCAACAGAAATACCTGCTTCTAACGGAGTGCAAGGACCTGGAGATATGATGATATGAGATGGATCTAATTCAATTATATCTTCCAAAGTGATTTTATCATTTCTAAATACTTGAACGTCCGCTCTTATTTCCAATATGTATTGGTATAAGTTGTATGTAAAGCTATCATAATTATCAATTAAAGCTATCATGATTTATATCTCCAAAAACAGATAATTAAATTGTATATTCATCAAATTCATCGGCATGCTCAACTGCTCTTAAGGGTGCTGAAGCTTTATTAATAGTTTCTTGATATTCTGATTGAGGTTCACTATCAAATACTATTCCTCCACCAGCTTGGATATAGGCAGTATTATCCTTATATACGATTGTACGAATTGGTATCGCTGTATCCATATTCCCATTGAAACTAAAATACCCTATTGCACCTCCATATGGACCTCGTTTTGCATTTTCCATTTCATATATAATTTCCATGGCTCTAACTTTTGGAGCTCCAGACAATGTTCCTGCGGGAAGACAGGATCGAAGGGCATCATAAATGGTACAATCATCTCTCAGTATTCCTCTAACTTCAGATTCAATATGCATGACATGTGAATATTTAACTATTCGCATTAAATCTACTACTTCAACTGAACCGGTTTTTGCTACACGTCCAACATCATTACGAGCCAGATCTACTAACATAATATGTTCGGCACGTTCTTTTTCATCTGCTAACAATTTATCTTCAAACTCTTTGTCTTGATCATTCGTATCACCTCGAGGGCTTGTTCCGGCTAATGGATAGCTATATATATATCCATCCTCAACTCTAACTAAAGCTTCAGGCGAAGCACCAATTATATTAAATTCACCAAAATTAAGATAATACATATATGGAGAAGGATTTAATTTTCTTAATGATCTATAAATATTAAACGGATGAGCTTGGGTTGTTTTAGAAGTTCTTTTAGAAACGACAACTTGAATAACATCTCCAGCAATAATATAATCCCTACATTTTTCAATGATTTCAGAATACTGAGGTAATTCAAAATTAACCTTTGTTTCTGATACAAATTTTGAATTGTTATAATAATCATTCTTTTGAACTGACAGTGATTTTGATAAATCCTTCAAAATAATTTCAATCTTATTTACTGCCTCATTGTATTTTTCTTGAATATTTCCATCTGTTCTAACATGTGAAACAACTTTAATAACATGTCTAATATGATCAAATACAATAACAGTATCTGTTAATAATAAAATTGACTCAGGTATGCCGATTGGGTCATAATCCGGCAAATGAATTCTTGGTTCAAAATAACGTATAGTATCATAAGATAAATACCCAACTGCACCACCTAAAAAGCGCGGTAAGTCCTCTGAAGGATACGCCTTATATTTACCTAATTCTGTTTCGATCAGGTTTAAAGGATCAACTTCACCGTTTATAGTTCCTTTACCAGTTTCAATAACTTTGTATGGATCACAACCTATAAAACTAAACCGAGCTTGTCGTTCTCCACCTTCTACACTTTCCAATAAAAAAGAATATTTATCTCTTGCGATTTTTAAATATACAGAAACTGGAGTTTCAAGATCGGCATTGATCTCACGGTATATCGGAATTAGATTATAACCCTGATTCGCTATATTTTTTACATTTTCAATTGACGGATGATACATAATTTAATCCCATTTTTTCACGAACTTCAGACATGGTTTTATCTGCAGTTACTTTGCCCTTTGCGGAACCTTCTTCAATACATTCATTAACAAAACTTATATCATTTTCATACTTATTACGTTTTTCTCTTATAGGGTCTAAGAAGTTATTAATTGCAACTATAAGTTTCTGCTTAACTTCAACATCGCCGACTTTTCCTTGTGTATAACGTTCTTTAAGATCATTCACCTCTTCTGTATTAGTATTAAATGCATCATGATATTGAAATACAGGGTTGCCTTCTATATGACCCGGATCAGTTGCTCTTAGTCTGGTTGGGTCTGTATACATTGACATTATTTTTTTATTTACGGCATCAGCATCATCAGATAAATATATAACATTACCGATACTTTTACTCATTTTTGACTGCCCATCAGTTCCCAATAATCTGGCTACACGTCCGACTAAGCTATCAGGCTCTGGAAAAACATTTCCATATCTATTATTAAATCTTCTGGCAATTTCTCTCGTCATTTCAATGTGTGGCAATTGATCTTCTCCAACTGGAACTAAATCGGCTTTAGGCAGCAGAATATCTGCGACTTGGCTCACGGGATAGGTATAAAACCCAACTGATAAACTTGTATTTGATATTCTTTCTCTTTCTGATTTCAATGTTGGATTTCGTTCTAGCATTCCTAAAGGAGTCAACATTGATAGAAGCATAGCAAGTTCAGCATGTTCAGGGACATAGCTTTGTACAACAAATGTAGATTTAACTGGGTCAAGCCCTACGCTCAACCAATCCAAAACTACATCACGAACAGCTATTTTAATATTGTCCATTTCATCAATGTGATCACCCAATGCTTGATAATCTGCAATTAGAAAAAAACAATCGTACTCTTCTTGAAGACGAATCCAATTTTCTAAAGCTCCTACATAATGACCTAAATGTAATTTTCCTGTTGGTCTTATACCTGTTAAAATTCTTTTTTTCATATTCTCTCTTTCATAAAAAAAATCCCATCCCCTAACAAGGGACGGGATACCGCGTTGCCACCCTAATTGCTTATATAGCCACTCATTGATTAATCATATTAATCAAGCTTTTAACGGTGCTTAACCGGTACTTCATACTATAATGTTCAGAAATACTGCTCCAAGGTCCATTCCATCTTCACTTTTGGTGCTGGTTCTCAGCAACTCCAGCTCTCTGTACCTAGCCAAAAATGTACTAATCCTCTTCATTGCATTTACATATTCAATTTTACCAGAAGTATAGGTTTAGATATATGTAGTGTCAAGTTGGATAAATAAATATTATTTGACTGCATATGAATATAATTCTCCGGTTAGTACTAGTCTATGGTCATAGACCCATTTAGGAACACATGTTACCAAAGTTAATGAATATGAATCAGAATCATATAAAGTTAATTCATCTTCGTGGACCACTTTAGAAGAAACAATTTTGTATTTATACATAAAATATTCATCATCAAAATATACAAATACATCTTCCCCAGATCTTAATAGATCAGGTATTTCAGGAAGTTTTTTGAATATAGATCCTTCCCCATATAGTGGACTTTCTAAGTGACCAAAAAACCATATATTCTTTTTATCTGACTCTATTGTTGAGGGGATGTAACCAACAACTTTATTTGGGGTTTCGTATTTAGAGGAATCACCTACATCGTTTATTTCCAAACCATCAAGTGCCGATTCAAGTGATATTGATGGTATATACAATTTGTTTAATTTAGATATACCATCAACAAGAAATTTTTTGTCTAAATAAAATGAAGTCCATTTATCATAATACTCCAGATCAATATTATCCTGGGGAATAATCAAATCGTCCTTGTCTAATGATAAATCCCAGTTTGAAAAAGTCATATCTGAAGGGAACATCTTATATTGAGAAGGTGAATTAACTTTAGAATTTAGAATTGGATCTTTTACTTCAGTTAAATCAGCAGAAGGAGCACCAACTATATTGCTAGTTGGGGTTAGGTTGAGAGTTGTATCTTGTGAATTATTATTGGTAATTGTGATGTCGTAATTTAATTCTGAAAGTTCAGCAGTAGCTTGGCTACGATATATTAAAAAAATTAATGTAACTAGAATCAAAAATAAACCAACAGACATAAAAGTGTAAAGAATTACACTTCTTAATTTATAACTACTTAAAACACTAAATAAAGATTTCATACTGCAATTATACAGTATTAATAGTTAGTTATGATTATTTTATCTAGTTCGTGGTGCGTACCCAGACCCATCCATTATTGGTTCGTTTATAATAACGTCACCATTTCGGATTTTGATATTCATATTACAATCTGGTACTGACGTACAAACCCATGCCTTGTAAAGTATTGACGCACCCTGACTTCCAAAATCAGAAAGGGGTACTAAAACACCATCACATTGCGGACAGTTAGGAAATGATTGTGATTCTGTATTTGACATAATTGCTCCTCCACCTTCAACAACCTGTAAACAAATCTCTACATTGGTGCAATAGTAATCTATATTCTACAAAAAGTCAACATTTTATACGGAATTAGTAGAACATTATGCACATTAATTAATTTTTCCATTGAATGCTATAGATTTTTTTTATATCTAAATAGCTTATATTTCTTTTCTGAGTAGTTTTAATATATTTTTACCTAATACATCTTCTTTTAAGTTTTTATTTTCAATTTTATCAACCAAACTATTTAAAACTTTTGTTTGTGAAATTACAGGATAATCTGACCCAAAAATAATTTTTTCTGGTTTTACCAATTGTGAAGCTATAGGGAAAATAGAATCATCATATAAATAATTTGAAGCAGCTGTATCAAAGTATGTATTTGTAAAAATGGAACTGATTTCCGGCATCAAGTTATAAAATATCAGCCCCCCTCCCCAATGGGCACATATTATTTCTAACTGAGCATTATCACTAATAAAGTCTGTGATTTTTGAAAGAGAAATATTGCCTTTACCTGGATAGACATGACCCACAGGTTCCGAAGTATGTAGTAGTAATGGCAGGTTATTTTCTATTAACGTATTCCAAAAAGAAGCTATTTGGGGGTCTTCTAATTCAAATTGTTGTGATGATGGATGCAACTCACCAATACCTGCCATACCATAAGGTAAATATTCCAATATTTGGTCTATGGCATAATCACCCCAATTAGGGTTTACAGAACAAAATGGGATAATTCGTGAAGGATATTTTGTATGAGATTCTATTATATATTCATTAGAACGACGAGCTAATTCTATATCATTCCATCCGAAACCTAAAACTATAGAACAGTCAATATTGTTTCGGTCCATACTATCTATTAGTTCTTCAGCTGAGGCAATTTTCTCACCATTACTAAACAATTCTTTAAAAGTGTTATCCGTTTCTAAGTATCTTTTCCTATTATCATTAACAAATGATGGGAGGATATGAGTATGGCTATCAACAATAAGTGAAGAATTCATTAGTATCCTTAGATCGTTGGTTTTTTGGCTATGAAAATAAAAAAACTTGAGATGAAAAAAAATATAACAAATACTAGAAATGGAATATTATAAGATCCAAAAACATCAAATAACACTCCTGCCAACAAAGGCCCTCCAGCCGATGCTATTATTCCCATACTTGTAACAGTACCTCTAATTGAACCTATATGTTCTCTTCCAAAATAATCTGGCCAAATTAGTGCAGACATAAATGATTGCGCACCTCTAGTTAAACCATAAACAAAAGCAAATAAAATTATACCTGCAACTGTATTAGCAATTAATAATAATAAAAGACCAATACCTCCACCTAAATAACATAGTGATAAACAATACCTAGTAGGTAGTTTTTCATTTATTACAGCCCACATTGGCTTAGCTATAGTTGATATAAAATATAATGAACTAAGTAATATCGCAGACTGACTTAATGTTAAACCAAAATGATATAAATAAGAGATTAAATGGATATTTACTCCATTAATAGCAGTTCCAGCTAAAGTAGTACCGATTGAAATATACCAAAAGGCACGGTGTTTAGCTGAATCAGTTAATGAAAAGTTTATTTCTTCAGAGATATCTGTGTTATCTTGTGTGTTTTTTAAAGAATTAGCATTTTTACCGTCAGGTAAAAGTCCAATAGATTCAGGGTCCTTATACATAATGAAACCTGCAAAAGAACCTAATATTAAAACACTAACACCAACGACTAACCATCCAGATTGCCAACCATATTGTTCTATAACAAGTGAAACAGGTATAGGTATTATGATTCCACCAAACGATAAACCCATAGTAGAAATAGCCATAGCTCTGTTACGTTTTGTTATAAACCATTTAGAAACAGTACTGTCAGAAACAGTATGCCCCAAGCAAATAAAACCCACGCTAATAAATAAAGAATAAATAATGAAAAAAAACCAGAAGTTCGTTGTATAAAATATAAATATTGAACCTAGAAATACTAAAGCAACTCCTAAAAATATGATTTTTTTGGGGCCATGTTTATCTAGAGTAAACCCAACAATTGGATTAACTAATAACCCTAATAACCTACCAGCAACATATATACCAGAAAGTAATCCAGAGCTCCATCCCAAACTTGTTGTCATCGCGCCTAAAAACACGCCAAAACTTACTACTCCAAAACCGTATGAAAGACTTCCGAGTAGAAAAGCTGCAAATGCAACGTACCAACCATAAAAGATATTTTTATGAAAATTCAAATCACATTCATCTCAATAAGTATAAACTTTGGCGCTAATAGTAAACTATAAATCATTAAATTTACAACATAATTAGTAGAACATTAAAAAAATGATTGTTATAATGTCTTGGCTGATGTAAGGAGCAACATTCCATGAGAAATAACAATAACCAAAATGTTGATTTAAAAAAGGTATCTTCTGATTTACGACGCGATATTTTAATGATGATCACCAATGTTAATAGTGGTCACGCTGGAGGTTCTCTTTCAGAATTAGAAATCCTAATTACTCTATATAATTCAATATTGAATATTGATCCCCAAAACCCAAGTGATAAAAAGAGAGATCGTTTTGTATTAAGTAAAGGACATGCTAGTCCTGGCATGTATGCAGTTCTATCCCATAGAGGTTTTTTCCCTAGAAGTGATTTAGGTGGTTTTAGAAAATTAGGAAGTCATTTACAAGGACATACACACATAGGAACACCGGGAGTTGAAATGTCTGCAGGATCTCTTGGTCAAGGATTATCATTTGGTGTTGGAATGGCGTTAGCTGAAAAAATTGACAAGCTAAAATACAACACATTTGTATTATTAGGGGATGGTGAATGTGAAGAAGGTCAAATTTGGGAAGCTGCAATGTCAGCATCACATTACAACCTCTCAAAACTTACTGCAATTGTAGATAGAAATAAAATACAAAATGATAGATTTACTGATGAAGTTTCTTCATTAGAACCTCTCGGAAATAAATGGAGCTCCTTTGGATGGAGTGTTATCAAATGTAACGGTCATAATACTAAATCTTTAGAATCAAGCTTCAAAAAAGCAATTTCAGACACAACAAAGCCAACCGTAATAATAGCAGACACTGTCAAAGGTAAAGGTGTGAGTTTTATGGAAAACAATCCTGGGTTCCATGGGAAGGCTCCGACTGTTGAACAATTGATAGCTGCACTACATGAACTCAAGTTTTCAAAAAAATCAGTTTTAGAAGCTGGAAAACAAATGAATATTTCTGATTCATTACTATCAAAAATATCCGAAAATTATTAAGGAAATACTATGGAATCAATTGCAACAAGAGAAGCCTTTGGAAAAGCATTACTTGAACTGGGGCATGAAAATAACGATGTGGTAGTTGTCGGAGGAGATCTTAATGTTTCTACATTTGCCCATCTATTTGGCCATGAATTTCCTGACCGTTTTTTTGATTTTGGTCCTGCAGAACAAAACATTATGAGTGTTGCAGCAGGACTTGCTTCCTGTGGGAAAATAGCTGTTGCTACCACTTTTGCAGTTTTTGGCACTGGTAGACCATTTGATCAAATTAGAATGCAAATTGCCCAGCCACACGCAAATGTAAAAATTGTATGTAGCCATGCAGGTCTAACCGTTGGAGAAGATGGAAGTTCTGCTCAATCTATCGAGGATATAGGTTTAATGTGTACACTCCCTGGATTTAATGTGATAATTCCTTCTGATGGCCCTGAAGCTGCGCAAGCAATAAAAACTGCTATAGAAACTCCTGGTCCATTTTATATTCGAACATCACGAGCATCATCACCAATAATTCATGACAAAAACTACAAATTCGAATTAGGAAAAGCAGAAGTTTTACATAATGGTAATGATGCAACAATACTCGCTTGTGGCATAATGGTTTCTGCAGCACTAGAAGCAAAAGATAACTTACTGAAATCTGGTATAGACTGTTCAGTGATTAATCTATCAAATTTATCCCCACTAGATACCGAAACTATATTAAATCAAGCCAATAAAACAGGTGCTTTTGTTACAGCAGAAGAACATTATATTCGTGGAGGACTTAATAGCCTCGTATCACAACTAATAACTTCAAACCACCCAATACCCATAGAGAGTGTTGCATTAACAAGCTACGGAGAATCCGGAGAATCTTCTGAACTTTTAGAGAAATACAACTTAACTGCCGCAAGTATTGAAAACGCTGTACAGAAAGTTATGCAAAGAAAAGTTTAGTTATATAAGAATAGAGAGTTAACAATGGAAAACATGAAGGCTGGTCGAGCAGTAATTGAATTATTAAGAGCTGAACAAGTTGAATACTTATTTGGTGTAACTGGTCTAACGACAAATAGTATGGTAACTGAAACATACGGTAGAGAAGACATTAAATTCATTGATACTAGGCATGAAGAAGGCGCTGCATTAATGGCTTATGGATATTCCAAGGTAACAGGGAAACCGTCTGTGTGTATGACAACATCCGGTGCAGGAACAATTAATTTAGCCGGAGGAATATCACTAGCTTATAAGGGAAGAGCTCCTGTAGTTATAATTTCTGGTGATACAGCTATGGAATATATTGGCAGAGATGGATCTCAAGCATTCGATTTAGTAAATATATTAAAACCTCTTACAAAGATTGCCGTACAAGCTAACACAACAAACAGAGTTCCATCACTAATCCGAGATTCATTCAGAACAGCTCTTTCTGGTAAACAAGGTCCTGTTTTACTTGATATACCTCGTGACCTCTTAGATAAAGAAATGATATCTGATGAATTTTTGAAACCCGCTTCATATAGGTCAATTAGTCGTACTCAAGGAGATGAGGGATTAATTCAACTCGCATCCCAAATGCTATTAAATGCTAAATCGCCATTATTACTCGCTGGAGGCGGGGTGTTAGATTCCGAAGCGTCTAAGGAAGCTGTAGCATTAGCAGAATTACTTGACATGGCACTTGTCCCATCATATGGACATCATGATGCAATACCTAATAGTCATCCAAATTACGTTGGTCCTCCTGGGTCTAGAGGATCTGGAGAGGCCCATGAAGCAATGAATAAAGCAGATGTTATTCTGGCCCTAGGAACAAGAATAAATCAAGCATCTACGGCCTGGGACTATAGTATCATTAACCCTTCGACTAAAATTATACAAATCGATATCGATCCCATTGAAATTGGAAGAAACTATCCCGTAGCTATTGGAATAGTAGGTGACGCTGCAGCTGTTGGACAACAACTTATTAAACATATTACTTCTACTGCACCTGAAGGAAATAACCTTCCAGAATGGAAAGAAACTTTCACAAACTTGGCACAATCAAGATTAAACCGTCTTAAAGATGAAGAAAATATTTCAGAAAATCCAATTATGCCACAACAAGTTTTTCCTGAATTTAACAAAATTTTTCCTGAAGACGCTATGATTACTATAGATGCAGGTGTAGCTCCTGGTTTATCTTACGACAGACTAAAGTTTGAACATCCTAGAACGATGTTTAATTATGTTGGTCAAGGTGCTTTAGGAATGGGATACAGTGTGGGTCTTGGCACAAAATTAGGGAGACCTAGCAAAACTGCAATTTCTATCCATGGTGATGGAGGATTTCTATATACTTGTGGTGAAATTAACACTGCTGTCCGACACAACATACCACTAGTAAGTATTGTATTAAATAATAATTGTATGGGAGCTGAAAAATCACAGCAAAAAAGTCTTCATGAGGAACATTATGTCGGTGTAAACCTTACCAATCCAAGATTTGATAAACTTGCTGAAGTATTTGGAGCAAAAGGTTTCTATATTGAAAAAGCTGATCAAATAAGTGATGCGGTAAATGAAGCTATAAAATCGGGAATGCCAAGTGTAATAGAGATTCCAGTACAAGAATACTTTCCACCAGCAGCACCAACAGGTTTATAGAACGAATTTAATTCCGGATTTGTCCTTCACCGATAATAATCCACTTGTAACTAGTGAGGTCTTTTATTCCCATTGGTCCTCTAGCATGAATTTTAGATGTGCTAATAGCTACTTCCGCACCTAAACCAAGCTCTCCACCATCATTAAACCTAGTACTAGCATTCACAAAAACTGCTGAGGAATCAATTGCTTTTAAGAACTGTGTTGTATTATCTGGATTTTCAGAAATAATTGCTTCTGAATGCCCACCATATTGATTTATATAATTAATTGCATTTTCTATAGAATCAGTAATTCTTATTGATAATATAAGAGATAAAAATTCTTGCCCCCAGTCATCATCTGATGCTAGACAGATACTATTCGGATAGTCTTCTTTTAAGGAAGATAAGATATCAAAACATTGAGTATCAACACGGACTTCAACTTTTGATTCGAGTAATTTCTTTACTGCACTTATAATTATATCTTTATTTATATTTTCGTTAAAAATTACTGTATCTAAAGCATTACAAACACTTGGTCTTTGAACTTTAGAGTTGTAAATTATTTCAATAGCTTTATTCTTATCAGCAGTTTCGTCGACATAAATATGACAAACCCCTATACCTCCAGTTATAGCTGGTACTCTTGATTTTTCCCGAACCATGTTTACGAGCTGAGCTCCTCCTCTAGGTATAATCAAATCAATATAATCAATTGCATTGAGCATTGAATCTACATATTTACGATCAGAACTGTTTATAAATTGCACAATATCTGGGTTAAGCTTCAAGTCGCCGAAAGCCTTGTGGATAGAAGATACAATCGCATTATTGGTACTTAGCGTATCAGAACCGCCTTTTAATATACTGACATTTCCTGATTTCACACATAGAGCTACTATATCTAAAGTGACATTTGGTCTACTTTCATAAATAGCTCCTATTACTCCAAGAGGTACCGATCTTTTGCTTACATTTAAACCATTTGGTCTCACAGTAGTATCATATTCAATATCTAAAGGATCTTCTAATTCAACTACTTGATACACCCCATCAACTATAGCATCTATTCTTTCCTCATTTAAATATAGTCGATCTAGGATATGATCATCTGCACCACTTTCTTTAGCATTATCATAATCAATTTTATTTGCATCTAGTATTTCATTTTTAGACTCTAAAACTCTTGAAGCTATACGGAGCAATATTTGATTCCTTTGCTTAGCATCAAGTAATGAAAATTCTCGCGAAGCTGTTTTTGCAGATATACAAATTTCATTAAAATTTATACTCATTTTTATTCCTTTTTAAAGTAATACTAAATTGTTTCGATGAATTATTTCATCATGTGTAAATTCTTTAAACTGATTTTTTATATCTTTAGAATTCATTCCTTTCATTTGATTGACATCTAAAGAAGAGTAATTTGTTACACCACATCCAATAAAGTTTGTTGAAGAATCTATAATATACACTATATCTCCTTTTTCAAATTGACCTTCTATTTTTACTATCCCAGCAGGTAGTAAACTCCCATTTTTTGTCGTTAAAGCAACAACGGCCCCTGAATCTATTTCAATTTTGCCATTATGTGTCAAACCACTTAATAACCAACGCCTTCTGGATTCTATTTTATCTCCTGCTGATACAAATATTGTTCCTTCTTGTTTATTGTTGATAATATCTTCTAATACTGTTTCTTTATATCCAGAATCTATATATACGGTTGATCCCCAGGTGGTTGCCAATTTTGCAGCTTCTATCTTCGCCACCATGCCCCCCCTACTCATTTCATGAATAGTCTCATCTTTCACATATTCATCTATTGAAAAATCATTAAAATCAACACTCTGAATTAATTTTGCATCTTTATTATTTATTGGGTCTGCAGTATATAATCCATCAATGTCAGACAAAAGTATTAATGCATCGGCATCGATTAAATTAGAAACCAACGCTGATAGAGTGTCATTGTCACCAAAGATAACTTCACCCAACTCTTCTGTATTAACAACATCATTTTCGTTAATTATTGGTACAACATTATGGTCAATCAAACCTAATAAAGTATCTCTGATATTTAAATATCCAACCCTATCATCAATATCTTTCCGTGTTAATAACGCCTGGGAAACAGTCACATTATATGCTCCGAATAATTGTTGATAAATATTCATTAAGCGACTTTGGCCAATAGATGCAAGAATTTGCCTAAAAGGAATATCTTTTCTTTGAATTGGATTATCTAGCGCTTCTTTCCCGGCCGCAACTGCTCCTGAACTTACTAAAATAATTTGATAGCCAAGTTTATGTAAATGGCAAATTTGAGAAACAATAGATTCCATAACTTTTATATTTAATTTACCTGTCTTATCAGTAATAAGATTGGTACCAACTTTTACGACTAAGCGTTTCATTATTGAGAAATTCTCTTCTTGTTAATATATATAAATTCAATTGAATGCATTATAACAAAAACACATTCCTATACAATCTGCATCAATTCAAAGATTTTTTTTACTACAGATATTAACATGATATAGTCAATCAGTTACAATATATATGTATTAATAACACCTGAAAAGTAATAAGGATTCCAATACTATGTTTACAAAAGAAATTGAAAAAATATTCCCTAATACTACTAAAGTAATACCTAATAAAGATTTAGAAATAGGTGGCTGCAGCTTAGTTGAACTGGCAAACACTTATGGAACGCCTTTATATGTATTCGATGAAAGTACAGTCCGAGAGCGATGTAAAACCTTTATTGAAGAATTTAGATCAAGATATCCAGAAACACATGTAGCATATGCCTCTAAAGCATTTATTAATCAAAAATTAACTTCAATTCTTTCAGAAGAAGGTATGGGTATGGATGTTGTTTCTTTAGGGGAATTTATTGCTGCAAAACAAGGCGGTATGGACACTAGCAAAATCCATCTTCATGGTAATAATAAATCACCAGAGGAATTAGAATATGTAATTAGTAATAATATTGGTCGGATAATCATTGATAATTTTGATGAAATTGAAAATCTTTCTAACATTATTAAGAGTAAGAATTGCTCAATTAAGGCTTTGATCCGAATATCACCTGGTGTTGATCCACATACTCATAGTTATATATCAACAGGTATATTGGATAGTAAATTTGGTTTCGCTATTGAAACAGGAGATGCAGAAAAAGCTATAAAACAATGTCTCGAAATAGATGGTTTGGATCTTGTCGGAATACATTGCCATATAGGTTCTCAAATTTTTGAAATAGAACCTTACAACGACGCGATGGATATTTCTGTTAATTTCGCTGTAAATATGGCAAATAATTATAATTTTATATTGTCAGAAATTAGTATTGGTGGCGGTTTTGCCATTGCATACACACAAAATGAAAATCCACCCAGCGTGAAAGAATATGCTGAAATTATTACCAATGCTCTAAAAAATGCATGTGCATCTAATAATATTGAATTGCCAAAATTAATAATAGAACCAGGTAGAGCTATTGCAGGCCCTTCTGGTGTTGCTATATATCGAGTCGGTTCAATAAAAGATATACCCAATATTCGAAAATATGTGAGTGTAGATGGGGGTATGGGGGATAATATCAGGCCTGCTTTATATGAATCAGAATATGAAGCAGTTGTCTTGAATAAAATTGATCAAGAAAATACAGAAATAGTAACTATAGCAGGCAAATACTGTGAATCAGGAGACATATTGATAAAAGATATTAATCTACCACACATTGAGAAAGATGATTTAATTTGTATTCCTGCAAGCGGCGCATACTGTATCCCTATGTCCAGTAATTACAATATGAATTTGAAGCCAGCTGTGATCCTCGTTCAAGATGGAAAGTCAGAAATTATAAGAAAACGTGAAACGTACGATGATATATTATCTTTAGAAGTTTTTTAAATAAAAACATGTGGAAATTCGAAGGCCAAGAACACATTTATAAATTAATCCAAAACAGCATGGTTAAGACTCGTATAAATCATGCATACTTGTTACTTGGACCTGAGCATATTGGTAAAACCACCTTATCTTTAGAAATAACAAAATTTTTACATTGTATAGATGAAATAAAACCGTGCCAAAATTGTGACCAATGCGTAAGGATTAATGAAACTAATCACCCTGATATCGTATTGGTAGGAAATACCATTAGTGAAATACGAGAAATACAAGAAAAAGTTTCTTTAAGTCCATTCCTTTCCAATTCCAAAACTTTTATAATTCACAATGGTGAAAGCCTTACGATAGAAGCAAGCAATGCCCTACTTAAAATATTAGAAGAACCTCCCAATAATGTAACATTTATCATCTCGGCAACTGATGAACAATACTTACCGAGTACGATTGCCTCAAGATGTCAAAAACTAGAACTATACCCTTTATCAACTCAAAGAATATATGACTATTTAATTCAACATTTTGATATATCAAACGATGAAGCGAAAGAAGAAGCTAAACTTATTTCAAAACTTTCAAAAGGCCGACTTGGATGGGCTATAACTGCATATACAGATACAAATTTTTTACAAACAAGAAATCATGATATTTCTTTATTTGATCAGATAATTAATGGTGACATGTCTGAGCGTTTTCTATTATCACAACAATTAAGTAATAATTTTAATAAAAATAAAGATAATATTTACACAACACTAGAAACCTGGCTAAGCTATCTAAGAGATATTATGTTGTTACAAACGAATTCACACGAATTAATAATCAATATTGATTATGAAAAGAAATTGATTGAATTGGGAAACAAATTTGAGCTATCAACAATTATAGAATCAATAAAAGTAATTGATAAGGCTTCAAAAAATTTGAATAAAAATGGTAATCCACGAATAACATTAGATAATTTACTAATGCGATTCCCTTAAAGCTCAACAGATCGCCATTGATATCGGTGTTCTATATAATCCAAAGTCCCAAAACCTGAAGCAAAATGGCTTCCTGCCACAATAAGGCCTTTATTAACTATTAATTCAAAAACACTTTTTCGTGATTGTATCGTATCATTAGGCTCTATATCAGCTCTTGAAATCCATTCAAAATGTTCAAATTGTGCAATATTGTGAAGTAAATCTCCAGGTATTAACACACCATTACCTTCTGATTGAACAAGAATACAATAATGACCAGGAGAATGACCTGGAGAAGGAATTAAAGTGATTTCTGGGACAATGACTGTGCTTTCATCAAAGAACTTTAATTGATCAAAATCTTTCAAAGGCCATAATTTGGTTGAAGCATTAGGAAATCTATTAGATATAGTTTCATCGAATGTTGCATCCCAATCCTTTTCATTTAACCAATACGTAGCGTTAGGAAACATTGGAGAAATAGTATCACCGGAACCAATAGTAGCCCATCCGATATGATCACGGTGAGCATGAGTAAATACTACATGATCTACGTCTTTTGGATCTATATGATTATTTGCTAAGGATTTATCAAAAATACCCCACGCATTACTTAATTCTGGAAAATTTGGATCTTGGACGTTCGGATTAGGGCCCATACCAGTATCAATTAGAATGGTATGCGATTGAGATTCGATTAAATAACATGATAATTCAAAAACCACATTTGAGTTATGGTTTAAATGAGATTTATGAGGAATCCAGTCATCCTCATTAGTAGAGGGAAAAAACACACAGGGGTCAAATTCAAGTATGCCATCGGTCAATACTTTTAATGTAAGACCCCCTATGTGAATTTTATTTTCTGTCATAGATATTAAATCTATAATTATCTATTCAGCATTAACTGCTTCAATCTCAGCAGCAACTTCATCTAAAGCTGCACCAAGATCACCAGGGACCATTCCAAATGCACTTGCTGGTATAGCTTCAACAATTTCAATAAAGGAAGGTGTTAATGAAGATTCTGTTAGTCCTCCACCAACTGCACCTCTTAAGCCTGTCATTTCTGAAATAATAGTAGCAGGATTTGGATCTTCATATGTAGCATCACTTGCCATTCTAGCAAAGCCAAGTATAACAGCTTCACAAGCTAAAACACCAAACAAGACACCAACAACAACAGCACCTAAACTATCAACCCAGCCTAACAATACTATATTCATAGCTGTCTTGATGATTCTTCGAACGATTTGTGCGCCCATAAAAACACCAACAATGATAACGATGTATGAAAGTAACGTAGCAAGTGAAACACCAATGTTGCCTTGGTCCAAAATTGCACCCATAATTACGTCATTGAAATTCGCAGCTACCCATATACCAACAAACAGTCCCACTAAGTTACATAATGCACCTACTAAGCCCATTTTGTATCCTTGATAGAGAGCAAAAATACCTACGACTGCTAGTACTAAATCTACCCAGTTCATAAAAGCCTCCTTAAATATTATTCATATTTATACCATTATCATGGAGAATATTTAGTAAAATTTAGAATATTCCCATTTATCTAAAGCAATTATACACATTTTTTGGATTTGTACCAGTGGTAATAAGTATATAAGTAATTATTTTGTTCAATAAGTAGAAATATCTATTTCTGAAAGTTCTCCAGTAACTAAATAAATTACTCTTTCGGCTATATTAGTAGCACGATCTGCAATTCGTTCGACATCGTGAGAAACCCAAAGTAAATATGTTGCCCTTTGTACTGTATCCGGGTCTTCAATCATAATTCCCACAAGTTCATGATAAACATCACTATATAGTGAATCTACTGCATCATCTGATTTGCAAACATCGATTGCTAATTCTTTATCTCTATTAGTATATGCAGTCAGACTTTTATGTAGCATCGTAGTAGCTAATTCTGTCATTTTGGGTAAATCAATTAATGGTTTGAGAGTAGGTTGTTCCCCAATCGTTTGGCTTATGCGTGCTATACCTTCTGCATAATCCCCCATTCGTTCTAACTCTACTGCAATATGTAATGCTGAAATAATAAGTCGTAAATCAGCAGCCATTGGCGATTGAGTTGCGAGTAACGTCACGGCTGTATTTTCTAATTCAAAACGTTTTTGATCTATCAGATCATCTTCAGCTATTACTGTTTGTGCTAATTGTAAGTCTCTCTCTTTAAGAGATTGCATAGATTTATGGATTGCTTTTTCTACCATACTTCCTAAAATCAATAATCCATCTTGTAAGTCCTGCAGGGATTTAGTGTAATCTGATCGTATTCTATTTTCCATAATTACCTCCTGCCTTGCTGTAATTATATTTCAAGGGACTTTATCAGTATCTTTATTATTTTGCAAGCACTCTGTATTTAACTAAATCTGCCAGTTATATAAGCCTCTGTTCGTTCTTCGGATGGGTTGGTGAATATTTTATCTGTATAATCATGTTCAACTAAATATCCAGCCCGATTATCATTTACCATTAAAAATGCTGTTTCATCAGACACACGAGCTGCTTGTTGCATATTATGAGTTACAATAACAATTGTGACGCTTCCTGCTAACTCACGTATCAATTCTTCAATTGCTAATGTCCCTATGGGATCCAATGCAGAAGCAGGTTCATCCATAAGTAAAACTTCAGGATTTACAGCTAGAGCACGGGCTATACAAAGTCTTTGTTGCTGACCACCAGATAAACCAATTGCACTTTTGTTGAGCCTGTCTTTAACTTCTTCCCACAACGCTGCTCTTCGTAATGAATTTTCAATTGCTTCATCATAATTACCTGTATACCCATTAATTTTCAAACCAAAAGCTACATTATCGTATATACTTTTAGGAAATGGATTAGGTTTCTGAAAAACCATTCCTATCTGTGATCTAATATTTGTAGCGTCAGTTGTATCATCATACAACTCCTGAGATTTATATTTGATAGAACCATCTAATGAGAATATTGGTATAAGATCATTCATACGATTAAAACATCGAAGCAAGGTACTTTTACCACAACCAGATGGACCGATTAATGCTGTTACAATGTTTGGTTTTATTTTAATTGAGACATTAGCAAGAGCCTGAAAATTACCATAATAAACATTCAGGTTATCAGAACTTAATATATATTCATCGGTTACCATCATTCCTCCGATTTATTTTGATATTTGCTACGAATGTAAATTGCTATTGAGTTCATTGATAAGAGTAAAACCAAGAGCAATATTATTCCTGAGGCAGCAAGCTCTCTAAACCCATCCTGTGGTCTAGACACCCAATTATATATTTGTATTGGCATAACAGTAAATCTATCAAAAGGATCTGTTGGGACAAAAGTTAAATATACTAGCGCACTAACAGCTAAAACTGGGGCAGCTTCTCCAACTGCTCTGGACATCGACAATATTGCTCCAGTCATGATTCCAGGAATTGCAGATGGAAGAACAACTGACCTTACTACTTCCCAACGAGTAGCACCAAGAGCATAGGCTGCTTCTCTATGTGAATAAGGTACTTGTTTAATAGCTTCTCGAGATGCAAGGATAACAATAGGCATAACTAGTAAAGCCATAGTTAAGGCTCCTGCTATCAAAGTTCGCCCCATATTCAAAGCTCCAACAAAAACAGCAAGACCTAACAAACCATATACTATAGATGGTACTCCTGCCAGATTTGAAATATTAATTTCTAGGAATTGAGTGAATTTATTTTTGGGAGCGTACTCTTCAAGATAAACAGCAGTACCTATACCAAGTGGAACAGCAAATATTCCAGTAAGTCCCATAAGCCATATGGATCCAACTAGTGCTGACAAAATTCCAGCTTTTTCAGGAAAACGAGATGGATAACTGGAAACGAAAGTCCAACTTAACATTTCTGTTCCCTGTGAAATTATTTGAAAAAGGAGTATAGCCAATCCGATAATAGCTATCATCAAGGCAGTAAAAAATACTGTGAAATATAATTTACCCTTAGTATAACGGCTATTAAGATTTTGGTTATAGTTTTCTTTTTTAAGAATGTTTTTAATCATTATTTATCCACCTGTTGCCATTTCCTAACAATCAAATGACCAATCAGATTCATAGTTAATGTCATGACAAATAAGAGTAATCCGACTGCAAAAATAGTATTATACTCAATTGACCCATGAGGGGTTTCTCCAAGACTAAGTTGTACGATAAAAGCAGTCATTGTTTGAATACTTTGCAAAGGGTCTAAAGACATACGTGGGGTAGCTCCTGCTGCAATAGTGACAAGCATTGTTTCACCTATTGCTCGAGAAATTGCTAAGATGAAAGATGCAACAATACCAGATAAAGCGGCAGGAACAACGACTTTCCATGCAACTTCACTACGTGTCGCACCTAATGCATAAGCTCCCTCTCTTAAAGAACGAGATACTGAAACCATAGCATCTTCACTCAGTGATGAAACCATTGGAATAATCATCAAACCCATAACTAAACCTGCGCTTAAAGCATTAAAAATAATTAAGTCAGGTAAAATAATCTGTAATTTAGGTGTAACAAAAGTTAAAGCAAAATACCCGTATACAACTGTTGGAATACCCGCAAGTATTTCAAGAAATGGTTTTGCGATTTTACGAACTCGATCAGGAGCATATTCTGATAGAAAAACTGCCGTAGCTAAACCTATTGGAACAGCAAAAAGAGCCGCTATACCTGAGACTAATAACGTACCCGTGACTAAGGGCAAAACTCCAAAACTCTGAGGTTTGAGGATAGGCGCCCATCGCGTACCTGTTAAAAACTCCCATAAAGTGACTTCAAAAAAGAAATATAGAGATTGTGATAATAAACTTACTACAATCCCTAAAGTAGTGATAATTGAAATAACAGCACATAAAAAGAAAACTATTTCTGCAATTTTACCAGTAATTACTCGTCGTTTTGACAGCCCCATGTGTGTCTTGTTTTTGAATTCTGCTTGATTGTTAAGCATATCAGTCTTTCCATTCAGTTTCTTGTTTACTAGTATCCTAAAAAGGAGTATTGGTTGCAATAAGTTACAACCAATACTCACAATACTCAATTAAATTTTTGAATTAATTAGCTAAATTTTAGCCGCGTCGATTTTCGCAATCTGATCAGCATAACTAGGCAAAGCAGTGTACCCTACTTCTTCTGAAAGTTCAGCTACATGATCCATATAGAATTCGACAAAATCAGAAACATGTTCATATTTATTCAATTTAGCTGGATCGATATAAAGAAAAATTGGTCGTGCTAATGGATATGCACCGCCTGCTACAGTCTCATTACTTGGAATTACACAACCATTACCAGCGTCAATACCAACAGCTTTTAATTTATCTATATTCTCAACATAGTATGCGTAACCAAAGTATCCCAAAGATCCTGCAGAACCAGAGATACCTGTAACCAAAACGTTATCATCAGCAGATGCGGTATAGTCTGATCGTGAAACACCTTCGTCACCATTTACCTCGTCAGTAAAGTAATCAAATGTTCCTGAATCTGTATCTGGACCATAAAGTACTAATTCCTTATCTGGGAATCCTGCCCTAACATCTTTCCAGTTATTGATTGTAGATTCTGGTTTCCACATATTGTTTAGTTCTTCTATTGTTAAACAATTCACAAAATCATTTTTAGGGCTAACTAGTACAGAAAGACCGTCGAGAGCAATAGTCACATCAACATACTCTACCCCATTTGCTTCACAAAGTTGTTGTTCTTTCTCCTTGATTGGTCGAGAAGCATTGGAAATATCAGTTTCACCAGGACAAAATCTCTTAAATCCTCCTCCAGTACCAGAAACTGCAACATTAACCTGAACATCCTTTTCTTTCTTGCGATACTCTTCAGCTACTGCTTCAGTAATTGGATAAACAGTACTTGAACCATCAATTTCAATCACACCTTCCAAAGCTTCACTTATACCATTTTCTTCTTGGTTATCTGAGCTACAAGCAACTCCGAAAAGTAACATTGAGGAAATTATCATAAAAGACGTTAGTCTTATGGTTTTTCCAGTATGTTTGAAAATATTTATCAATTGTATCCCCCTATAACTTATTTAATTTCTATATTAATAATTATAGGGTTTGTACTGGTATAGTTATTTTAACGATTTATTAACATTCGTTGAACGTATAAAGATCGCTATTATGGGGTAATATTTGTTTTATCAAGAGGTAAAGTAATTATAAACTCAGAGCCATCATTAACGTTACTATTAACTACAATTTTACCTTGATGGTTTTCCAAAATATGTTTAGCTATAGATAACCCTAATCCAGTTCCTGTATCAGAACGAGATTTATCAACTTTATAAAAACGTTCAAATACATGAGGCATGTCTTCTTCAGAAATTCCAATACCAGTATCTTTACATTGAACAATAACAAAGTCATCTGAAGATTTTGTTGCCAAAGTAATTACTCCATTTTCAGGAGTGAATTTTGTCGCATTATCGATTAAGTTGGTGATCACTTCTGTGATATGGTACTGATTGCAATTTATTACTAGAGGAGAAGGGAATAAATCTAATTCCAATAAAATTAATTTCTTTTCGAGAATATCTTTAAAATTATCACTTACCTGAGACACTAATTTATTAATGTTGACTGTATCAAAACTTTCTTGGTAATTATCTCTTTCAATGCCAGATAATTTTAATAGTTCAGTTACTATAGTGGTCATTCGATCAATTTCATCATTAATTTTCGTAAAATATTCTTTTTGCCTACTTTTAGGAAGAACTCCATTTTCCATTGTTTCAACCATTGCCTTAACGGCTGTAAGAGGAGTCTTTAGTTCATGTGATACGTTGTTTACGAATTCTTTTCTTGTTGTATTGATTCGTCTTATTTCTGTTAGATCATGTAGTGTTATAACAACTTCTCGATTAGTTGAATTTTGTATAGGAGTTACTATAGCGTCCATGATCTTGTTTGGACGAAGTAATTCTATTTCATCTTGAATAATACTATTATTTTCTAAAGCTAGATAAACTAAATTTGCAAGTTCATGATCAAAAACAATACTCATAAAACTTTGATTAGATTTTAATTGATCGCTATCGATGTGAAGTAATTGAGAAGCAGCAGAATTCATTCTAAGAATTTGGCCTTTTGCATCAACAAGTAATACTCCATCTGCCATCGCTTCTAATAAAGCTTCTAAGGCGTCTTGTTCTAATTTAAAGGAAAATATCATGGATATAATATTATTAACCAACGAACGAACAGGTAATAACAGATCAACTAATTCCTGTGTCTCAGCACTCAAATATATTTCTTGAATATCTCTTGCAGAATGGCCTTCTCCAAAATCTTCGGCAATATTAGGCAATTGTGACATAAGAAGGTCCCTAGATTGGAAATTGTTGTACCATTTATATAATGAAATGAGTGAAATCAATGATAAACCAATCCAAAAAGAAAAAATTACTATATATGTAAAAGGGTCACCGTTAAGTAGCACATAAAAAAAACTAATGATGGATACTACAAGATTTATTATAGTAATGAACATTACAGTATAAATATATCTTATAAATATAAATGTTTTCATAGCACCCTAGTTAATCGAATCGATAACCAACATTCCTTACTGTTATAAGATGCTTTGGTTTTTGTGAATCTAATTCGATTTTTTTTCTCAACCATCTTATATGTACATCAACAGTACGTTTATCCCCAAAGTAATCAATTCCCCAGATTTTGTCTAGCAATGTGTCTCTAGAAATTGCCATGCCTTGATTTGAAGATAAATATACTAAAATTTCAAATTCTTTAGGTTTTAAGTGAATTAAATTGCCATTTCTTAATACTCTACGGCCATCAATATCAATTTCGATGTCATCATAAATAAATTTTCCTTTTTGTGGATTATTATTTATTTGTGATGACATTGAATGAGATTTTGTATTTTCCAATCTTCGTAAAATAGCTTTAACTCTCGAAATCAATTCACGCATTGAAAAAGGCTTTGAAATATAATCATCAGCACCAAGTTCTAGTCCTAAAACAGTTGAGATTTCATCAGACTTAGCTGTTAGAAATATAACTGGTATAGAGAGTTCTTTTTGAATGATTTTATTTACTTCAAATCCATCAAGTTTGGGAAGCATAATATCTAATATAATCAAATCAGGCTTTAATGTTCTTGCATAATGCAAACCCATTTGGCCATCAGTAGTATATTCAACATTATAGCCTTCAGCTTCTAAATTTAATTTAATTGAGTCAGCTATATTTGTCTCGTCTTCGACTATCAGAATTTTATTTTTTTTCATAATAAACCATACCTGAATTATTATTATAATATTTTTTTATTATTTCGAAAAATGTTCAAAAAATTAATAAATGGTTATAATTTTACGAATTTTTAGATTTTTACGAAATCCGTATTCAGATTCGAAAATAATTAAAGAAAATAGACCCCAAAAAAGACGCGAAAAGTGCAAAATGAAGTTGACTCATGAGTATTCATATGGAATAATGAGCAACCTATGAGAGGAGGTCATTATGAAAGTAAAAAGTAAGTTTATATTAACAATCATAATGATGATTTCAACTGTTGCGTTCACAGCTTGTGATGCTATTGATGATGTAACTGGTAGTGGACTTGAAGGCGAAGGTGAAACTTTAGTCTTTGCAGGTCTTAACTGGGATAGTGCGTTGGTTCAAAGTGGAGTCGCTAGATACATTGTAGAAAACGGCTACGGCTATGAAACTGAAATGATAGAAGGTGCTACAGTTCCATTATTCCAAGGTTTGATAAAAGGTGACATTGATATTTCAATGGAAATCTGGCTACCAAATCAAAAAGACGCATGGGCTGAGGCAACTGCTGAAGGTCAAGTATTTTCCACAGGTAAAAGTTTGGAAGATAACTGGCAAAGCACATTTATTATTCCTGGATATTTGCAAGATGCAAATCCTGGATTAAAAAGTGTCGAAGACCTGAAGAAACCAGAGTTTCAGGCATTATTTGCAGAAGCAGATAGTGGAGGAAAAGCTGTACTTTACGGTTGTATGGCACAATGGGCATGCCGAGCAGTTAATGAAGGACAAATCGAAGCTTATGGTCTTTCCGACATTGTAGAACTTCGAGATCCTGGCACAATGGGTGCACTTGATGCTGCTATTGAAGGAGCTTATTTGAAAGAGGAACCAGTATTATTCTACTACTGGGGACCTACAAAGCTCGCTAATACACTTGATATGAGAGTCTTAGAACAACCTGACCCTTCAGAGTGTGCAGATAATGATCCAGCTCTCGGTTGTGGTTTCCCTACAGCAGAGATTTTGATCGCATTGCACTCTGATTATCAAGGTGAAGGCTACGAAGAACTTCGCGCTTTCTTAGAAAAGTGGGATTGGAATGCAACTAACCAATTAGCTGCAGAAGGTCATTATGGTGAGATAAAAGACGATGCCGCTACTAGCGAAGAAGCATACCGAAATACAGCTATATGGTATCTCAATAACAATGATGCTTGGCAAAGCTGGGTATCAGCAGACGCTAAAGACAGAATTATTGAATCCTTAGCTGCATAATTTAAACTCAATATGTCTTAAAAAAAGAGGGGTTTTTCAACCCCTCTTTTTTATTTGTATTATTTTGACAAAAAGATATCATAATAGATTTGAAAAGAGCTAATTTCGTTTGACATAGTGTAGTTTATTAGATAACCTTAAAGTGATCACCAATTAAGGAGGCTGAGACTGTGCTTAATGGAGATTTTGGTTAGCGATCATTTAAAACGCATAGTTATTGGATTTGTATATATTAATAGATTTGCATCTGAATTTTATGGATAGATTTTAATTATATTCCCATTATTCAAAACCCCACAATTATTTCCTTATATTTATTAATCACTCATCTAATACCGCTACCAATTACCGTTTAAAAAGAAACGAGTATTGTATGTCTAATATCGAGATAGTGAATTTATGGAAAGTGTTTGGAAACGATCCAGAAATTGTTTTTGAACCCGAAAACATAAATAAAACCCGATCTGAAATTCAAGATGAATTTAATCAGGTCGTAGCTCTCCGAAACGTCAACTTATCAATTAACCCCGGTGAAACATTCGTAGTAATGGGATTATCCGGAAGTGGTAAATCCACTCTTGTAAGAGCCTTAATCAGATTAATAGACCCAACTTCTGGCTCCATTCTCATAAACAATCAAGATGTTCTTCAATATAACAATCAAGAACTAGAAAATTTCAGAAGACATACCGTTGCGATGGTATTCCAGCACTTTGGCCTTTTCCCACATAGGACAGTACTAGAAAATGCTGCTTATGGATTAGAGGTACAAAAAGTAGATACTGAGGCTAGAAATCAAAAAGCACTAGAGGTATTAGAACTTGTTGGTCTTTCTGGCTGGGAATCATCCTACCCTTCAGAATTGAGTGGTGGTATGCAACAAAGAGTTGGTATAGCAAGAGCACTTGCTGTTGAACCAGACATCCTTCTCATGGACGAACCTTTTAGTGGTCTTGATCCATTGATTAGGAGACAGATGAGAATCGAATTGAAAAAGTTACAACAAACTATTCAAAAAACCATTGTTTTTATTACTCACGATCTTGATGAAGCAATTACTGTTGGTGATAGGATAGCGATCATGAGAGATGGTGAAGTTACACAATTAGGTACTCCTGAAGAAATTGTTACTAACCCAGCTAATTCATTTGTTGAAGAGTTTACATTCGATATACCAAAAACAAGAGTGACATCAGTAAGTAATATAATGGTTAAACCTTCATCTCAAGAATTTGACAGACGATATGTCGTGGCTCCTGAAAGTATTGTTGAAGATATGATTCCATTGGTATTAGAAACAGGAGATCCTATTCCTGTAGTTAATAGTAAAGATGAACTTGTTGGAGTAGTCCCTCAAGAAAAAATTCTTGAACTAGTAGCCCAAAGTGCACGGCAAGAATATAGCGAATAATAACCATTAAAATCACAATACAATTATGAGTGCTACATTAGAAAAAGAAAAATTATCCACACAAGAATCGAAAGAAAACGATAAATCATATATTATAAAATATGGGATTAGTCTAGTTGTGTTTGTTATTGTTATGGGGCTGTCTTGGGTTATTCATTTGATGAAAATCACACAAATAACTGATTTCCCAGTCAATTTCAGTCCCCCTGTAACTAATGCTATAGATGATTTTGTCGATTTTTTGGTAGTTAACTTTGCGTGGATATTTGACTGGATGAGTGACCAAGCAAAAGTATTGATCGGTAAAATTCGTGACTTCCTAATTTGGGTACCATGGCCATTTACAATATTAGCTATTATGTACACTGGATGGAAAGTAGCTTCGAGAAATGTTGGTATCGGGTCAGCTATAGCGTTACTTTTACTCGGACTCTTTAACTTGTGGGTAAGTGCAATGGTAACTATTGCTATAATGGTTATTGCTGTACTTATTTCTATAGTTATTGGTATCCCTCTAGGTATTATAGCTGCAAGTAGCAATCGATTCGATGCAGCAATTAAACCTGTACTTGATGGCATGCAAACTATGCCAAGTTTTGTATATCTCGTCCCTGGGATAATGTTTTTTGGGCTTGGAAATGTTGCAGCTATTCTTGCAACAGTTCTATACGCAATTCCTCCCTGTATACGATTAACAAATCTAGGAATCAGGCAAGTAGATATAGCTGTTGTTGAAGCAGGTACAGCATTCGGGTCTAATAGAATGCAGTTGTTAACGAAAGTTCAAATACCTATGGCTATACCAACCATAATGGCAGGTATTAACCAAACTGTCATGATGGCACTTGCTATGGTGACAATTGCAGCAATGGTAGGTGCTGGAGGTCTTGGAGCTGATGTATTTAGAGCAATGGGTCAATTAGAACAAGGCGATGCAGTGATTGCTGGTTTGGGAATTGTAGTACTAGCAATTGTTATTGACCGTATCTCACAAGGCTATATTAATAATAGAAATCAAACTACTAGCATCGAATAATATTAAACTGAATCAACACATGAATTATCATGAAGTAGCAAAACAATGGTTCGTTAAATTTGGAGAATGTTGCAAGTCTCGTGATTTTGAATCTGCAAAAAATCTGGTTTCTAGCGATGTTTGCTCTTTCGGAACAAAAGTAGACCTTGTAACAAATTTAAATGACCTAGAAACACAGCAATGGCAAAACATATGGCCATATATTGAAAATTTTGAATTCCTGGTAGATAAGCTTATTGCTGATGGAAATAATGAATTAATCTGGGGCGTGACTCCTTGGAATTCAATTGGTTATGATGCTGATGGGAATTCATTTGATAGACCCGGTAGAGCAACAGTGATTCTAAAAGATTTCAACGGTGTATGGTTAGCAATCCACACGCATTTTTCATTAATACCAGGAACGCCCTACAATACTTATGGTATAAAAGAATAACTTATTCGTCTTTTAAAGGTAAACTTCCCCAAGTAACATCCGAAGCATCTGAAGCTAGACTTTTCTCGACAATCAAATCCCTTACAGCCAACAAAGTAGCATTGGGTTCATTTGTAACCATAACCCATTCAGGCTCTTCTGGTAGCCAATATGGTGAAGTTATTCTTACAACTTTATTTTCATTAGAACTGAAATAAATTCCTATTTTATTTGGATCCATTCCCCGTCTCCCAAAAAGTACACGTTATTTAAACAAGATACATTGTAATTGATATCTATTCTATTATAAAGAGGAAAATCAATAAATTACTGTTGTGTATTATTGTTGTCTTCCTTCATCTCACTTACAACACCAGTAGAAAGCATTTCTTCTATAGTAGAACTATCATATCCTAAAGATGATAATATTTGTCTCGTATTTGCACCTATTTTAGAAGGTTTTATTTTCACCCCAGCGGTTTTTGAACGACTAAACTTTATGGGAGAAGATATCCCTTGGTAATTACCTTCAGTAATCTTCATACCTCTGTGCTCAGTATGTGGATGGTCTAATGTTTCTTGAATATTTCTGACTGGACCGGCAGGTATTCCTGCAGCTAACAACTTTTCTGAAAATTCTCCCCCATCGACATCTTTAAGAGCATTTTCAATTAATTTATTTAATTCATCTCGATTTTGAACTCTATCTGAATTATTTATAAATTTAGAATTACTTAGCAATTCTTCTAAACCTAGTTCATTACAAAGTTTTGCAAATCCATTATTATTTCCAATCATTATTACAATTTCATTAGTGCGTGTTTTAAATTTACCATATGGGGAAATATTTGGATGATCATTTCCAGTCGGAGTACCAGGGATACCAGATAATAAATAATTGGCATTATACGGATGCATAAGTGCAATTGCACTATCATAAAGTGTCATATCAATAAACTGGCCTCTTCCTGAAACATTACGTTCTTGTAATGCCATGAGTATACCAATCGTACTGTATAACCCTGTCCCCATATCAACTAAAGGAGAGCCAATTCGAACCGAGCCACTATCCGGCATACCGTTAATAGACATCATTCCCGCCATAGCCTGGATAATAACGTCGTAACCGGGATATCCCCCAAGTGGGCCATCAGATCCGAATCCAGATATACGACAATGTATAAGTTTTGGGAATTTCTTACTTAGAACATCCTCAAACCCTAATCCCCAATTTTCCATTGTTCCAGTTTTGAAATTTTCAATTAGGACATCTGAGTCTTCTAATAGTTTGAGAATGATATCTTGTCCTTGTTTTTGTCGTAAATCAATTGAAATTAATTTTTTATTACGATTAAGATTAATATAATAAGCCGCAATACTATCATTAAATGGGGGGCCCCAATCTCTTACTTCATCACCAAATTCAGGCTCTACTTTAATAACTTCGGCTCCATGATCAGCAAGAATTTGGGTTGCATAAGGTCCACCGAGTACTCGCGTTAGATCTAAAACTTTAATCCCTTGCAATGCGTGTGTAATGTTATCCATCAATAATTATCCAATCAATAGGATTTAGGTAATCCAAGTATACGTTCTGAAATATAATTTAATACCATTTGCGCACTAACTGGTGCTAACCGCGGAATCATTGATTCACGTAATAATCTTTCAACATGAAAATCTTTTGCATATCCCATGCCACCTAAGGTCATAACTGCTTGATTTGCAGCTTTAAATGCTGCTTCTGCAGCGAAGTATTTTGCAGCGTTAGCAAGTCCCCCAGAATTTTCACCATTATCATATTGAAATGCTGCTTTTAAAATTAACAATTCTGCTGCTTCTAATTCGACCCAGTTTTCAGCAAGAGGGTGCTGTATACTTTGATTTTTGCCTATTGGACGATCAAAAATAATACGATTCGTAGCATAATCCACTGCTCTATTTAAAGCGCTTCTTCCTATACCTAAAGCTTCTGCTGCAATTAATATTCTTTCAGGATTGAGGCTATCTAATAAATAATAGAATCCCTTATTTTCCTCACCTATACGGTCATCTTCAGAGACTTCTAAACCATCGATAAATATTTGATTACTATCTACCGCAGCTCTCCCCATTTTATCGATTTCAATAACTTCAATTTTTGATCTATCAAAATCAGTGTAAAATAAAGTTAGTCCATCAATATTTTTTTCACATTCTTCTTTTGGAGTAGTTCTAACTAATATCATAATTTTATCGGCAATTTGAGCCGTAGATGTCCAGATTTTTTGTCCAGTAATTATATAACCACCTTCGGTTTTCTCGGCTTTTGTAGTAATGCTCCCTGTATCAAGTCCTGCGTCTGGTTCAGTTACCCCAAAACAACATTTTTCTTTCCCTTGTATCAAAGGAGGCAACCAACGAGATCTTTGTTCTTCAGTGCCATGTACAACAATAGGATGTGGTCCAAAAATATTCATATGAATACTTGAAGCTGCCGACATACCACCGCCTGATTCACTTATTGTTTGCATCAAAACTGATGCTTCGCTCATACCAAGATTTGACCCACCGTATTGCTGGGGCATAGCAATACCTAGCCAACCACCTTTAGCAACCGCATCATAAAACTGATGTGGGAACGTACCTTCTTTATCACATGTTCGCCAATAATCATCATCAAAGTCTTTCATTAATAATTTGATAGCTTCAATAATCGATTGTTGTGTTTCACTATAAGTAAAATCCATGATAATTTTATTCCACAGTAACCGTTTTAGCTAAATTACGTGGTTGATCCACGTCATAACCTAATTCTAAGGCAATATAATAAGAAAATAGTTGTAAGGGTATTATTGTTAAGAATGGTGTTAAATACTTCGGACATTCAGGTATCTCTATAACATCATCTATTAATCCATCTAAATCGTAATTCCCTTTAGTTACAAGTCCAATTAAAATTCCACTTCTTGCCTTAATTTCCTGAATAGTATTTCGCATTTTTTCGTAATAATTATCTGTTAGTGCCATAGCTATAACTGGAATATTGTTATCAACTAAGGCAATTGGGCCATGTTTCATTTGTCCGGCTGAATAACCTTCAGCATGAATATAGCTTACTTCTTTTAGTTTAAGTGCGCCTTCAAATGCAACAGGTTTATTAAATCCTCGCCCTAAATATAGGAAATGATTATATTTAGAGTATTTTTTAGCCATCATTTCTATTTGAGGATTCATTTCTACCACTTGATTCATCAGATCTGGCAATTTTGTAGATTCGAGAATTAAAGATTCAGCTTCAGGTATTGATAAAGTAGATTTATCCGTACCCAATTTAATCGCCAGAAATAATAATGATAAAATTGATCCGGTAAATGATTTTGTACTAGCTACGCCAATTTCAATTCCTGAATTGATATTTATTTCTATATCTGCAATCCTACTTGCTGCAGAGCCGACAGAATTCGAAATTAGTATTTGTTTACAACCTTTAGTTTGAAATAAAGACATCGCTCCTAACGTATCTGCAGTTTCACCAGATTGAGTAACCGAAATAAGCAATGTATTTTCATCAATTGGACTATCTTTATATCTTAATTCAGAAGCATCCTCTGTTTGACATGGAATGTTTGCTAGGCTTTCAATAAAATATTGCCCAACTTCACATGCATAAAGACTAGTACCCATACCAGTCAAAATTATCCTGTTGATATCTTTTGTAAAATCATTTGGCAAAATAAAGTCTTCGAATTCTATTTTGTCATCATTAAATATTATTTTATTGCTTAAACTGTTATAAATACTTCTTGGTTGTTCAATTATTTCTTTAATCATATAGTGATCAAAGTCATCTTTACTAAAATGAGTATCAGGAACCTCAATAAAGCTATGATCAGGTTCAAAATATCCACCACCAATGTCTTTATATGAAGCGGAGTTATCATCCAAGATAACCAATTGATCAGATTCTAGATATACCAGTTTATTAGTATATTCCCCTATTGCTGACATATCACTTGCTATAAACATTTCATCATTTCCATATCCAACAACCAACCCACCTGCATGTCCCTTTCTGAAACCTATTACTTTTCGCATATCTTTATCGGCCATGGCTAAAACTGAATGAGATCCGGTTATCATTTGTGCAGTCTTTTCTACAGATTCAATAAAGGAATATTCTTGTTTTAATAAATCTGAAATCAAAAACGCTATTATTTCACTGTCAGTTTCAGATTTAAATTTATATCCTTTGTATTGTAGTTCAGTTTTTAATTCTTGATAATTTTCAACTATCCCATTATGGACAATCCATACTGATGAGTCTCCATCACTATGGGGATGGGCGTTTCTATCATCTGGTTTGCCATGTGTTGCCCAACGAGTATGGCCAATACCAAAATTTCCTGGAATTCTGTATTCAATTAACATTTCTTTTAAATCATTGATTTTCCCAGCAGTCTTCATATATTCAATTTTATTTTCGGAGTTCAAAATAGCTAATCCGCAACTATCATAACCACGATATTCAAGTTTTTGTAAACTAGAAACGATTACGTCTTGAGCATTTCTGTACCCTAAATATCCAACAATTCCACACATAATTTAACCTTTGTATACTCCCCTTAGAGACTCTGGTAATAATTCAGCTATTTTATTCATAATTATATCAGTACCCATTTCAAGGTCATAATTTTCCTCAATATGGATTGCTTCTCCAATATTTACCACGATTTTAGTAAAAGGGAAAGGGAATCTAAAGTATGAATTAATTTTACTTGTACCAGATATTCCTACAGGAATAACTGATACACCAGATTTGGATGCAATATATGCAGCTCCTTGGTTCCCTTTTTTTAAACCTGAAGGACCGCTACGTGTACCTTCAGGGAAAAAGCCAATTGCCTTACCATCTTCTATTGCTTCAAAAATACGTACTAAACCTTTTCGGTCTAATGAAAACCTTCGTATTGGAATAACATGTAAGCCTTTCATAAAAAATGATGTCATTTTATTCTTAAATAATTCAGTTTTCCCCACAAAGTTTATAGTTCTAGGCAACATAACTGCTAGCATAGCAGGATCTAAATTGGCTGTATGATTAGAAACAATTAAAACTGAACCTTTTTTAGGTATATTGTGTTTTCCAAGCACGGTAACTTTAGCAAAAAGTTTATAACAAACTTTTCCCACAAGAATTAAAAATGTATATATCATAATTTTCTCGCTAGAATATTATTTAGTATAAAACTAACTACTCCTTCAAGCATCATTCCGTCACTAACTACTATTGTAGCGTCACTTGCTATAACTAATGGCGATTCCTTTCTTTTAGTATCTAGTTCATCACGTCTTTCTAATTCAGATTCAATTTCATTCAATTCAGCAGATACTCCTGAATCAACCAATTCTTTATGTCGGCGTTTTGCACGCTCAGATATTGATGCTGTTAAAAATATTTTCAAACTATCCGGAACAACAACTGAACCTATGTCACGCCCAACCATAACAGTATTATCGTAACTAGCTATCTCTCTTTGTTGTTCGACAAGATAATCTCTGATTTCTTTAAAAGATGAATAATATGAAACATTTTGGTCGATCTCTATAGAATGTAAAGATTTGGAAATATCAATATCATTGAATGTAATCTTAAGATCTCTCGAGTCGTCAAAAATTATCTGTAAGTTTAAATTATCTATAAATTCACTAACTGTTGTTTTTTGCTTAAAATCGACACTAGAATCCAATGCTGCATATGTTGTTGCACTATACATTATACCTGTATCTAAAAAATTGAAGTTTAGTTTTTCAGCTATAATTTTCCCTACACTTGTCTTACCAGACGCTGCGGGTCCATCAATCGCTATCACTGTTGTTTTAAGACTTGTCATAAAGCTTATGATACCTCTATATTAATTTGTGATGCAATGCTTAGATAAATTATAGGAACATATATGTCGAGAGATACTAGAATCGTGGCTATTGGCGGCGGTACAGGCCTATCAAATCTACTTTCAGGTTTAAAACATAAAACTAAGAATATAACAGCAATTGTCGCCATTACTGATGACGGAGGTAGTTCTGGACGTATAAGAAAAGATTATAAAATGGCACCACCTGGAGATATTCGAAACTGTCTTCTAGCATTATCTAACCTAGATGATAAATATAAATCCACTCTAAATTACAGATTTAAAAGTGACTCAAATCTATATGATCATAATATGGGGAATTTGCTTATTGCAGCACTAAACCAGCAAGAAAATAGCTTCAGTGAGGCTATAATTAAAGCAGGTTTATTATTAAATG
>Ga0111541_10000020_pt1 | contig 49402 bp, 50 predicted proteins | sample Knorr_S7_td_DCM__FD_83039 | JGI IMG/M metagenome (GOLD analysis project Ga0111541, IMG submission 83039) | Marine microbial communities from Southern Atlantic Ocean transect - Knorr_S7_td_DCM_ad_131m_LV_B (version 2) (version 2) | ecosystem: Environmental > Aquatic > Marine > Oceanic | place...
AGATCAGGTGGGTAGCAAGCGAAATGAGCACCCTTATAGGGTTTGTTGGTTACTGACCACACACTACGCTTATTCTTCTTATCATATGATTTAGATAGTCCTGAGTGTGGTTGTAGTCCTGTTCCTTCATTGTGATACTTACCATTAGTTCTATCACGTGTACCCCAATCCTTAGCAGGTTCTTTTATTGCTTCATGATCATAGTAATAATATTTACTCTTACTCAATAGAAATATGTACTCATGTGATTTAGTACACCTATCCTTGACTGACTCAGGCATTGGATTAGGTTTGTGCCATATTATATCTTGTCTTAGATACCATCCATCAGCACGTAATGCAAATGCAAGCATCCAAGGTATACCAATTAGATCCTTATCTTTATATCCTACAAGCTTATTGGATCTACGTGGTGTTGTCTCTGGTAAATCTTGTCTGTTGTTTGCGAATGACTGCTTAGGTATACATCCATCCTTTCTGTAATTATAATATGAATCACCAATGTTTAACCACAGTGTACCATCATCAGTCAGTACATCACGTACCTTACTGAATACATCCACTAGTTGTTCAACAAACTCTTCAGGTGATTGTTCCTGACCTATTTGATTCTCTTCACCACCATAGTCTCTTAGGCCATAGTATGGTGGTGATGTAACACACATCCTAGGTCTTTCAGCAATGCCTGTAGTAATCTGTCCATGTAATGTCTTGAGTGTATCACGACAGTCACCAAATAATATAGTATTTCTCATCAGAAGAATGCTACCTCTGTAAATCTTGTTGTTTCTTTAAACGTATTGTCCATTATATTCTGTGCATGTAACAAATGACCAGGAAAACATACGGCACAATTAAACTTAGACATGATACAGAGTTCTGGTTTAAACCTTTCCTCAGTCTGCCAAGGTTCCTCATGTTCAAGCCCTCTATAAAATTTAAAATCCTTATCCACTTGAGAGTATAATACTGTACCTGCTGAATCACCCACATCTGGGTTAAGATAAAGACAGAAGTTTACATGATTATCAGTATGAGGACAAAAGAAATATTCATGTCCTGGATGATCCTCAAGTAATCTAAATTGATTATACATTGATTGAGGGGGAAATATATCAGGAGCTCTAACTTGATATAGTTTAATTATCTCCTGAAATAAGATTGCTCTACCATCATCCCATGAGTTATTAGCATAGTGCTGTCCATCATAAAATGATTTACCATTATGAGACTTAGGTGTTGATTCTTTATGAGACTTAATGGGAATACTTTTAAGATATTCATACACCTTATAAGGATGCTCGTACACATTCTCAATGAATAGTATACCACTATTCTTATAAGGAGTAATAGAAACATTCCATTCCTTATTGAAATAAAAGTCTTCATTACAAAAGAACATCAGTTAACCATACAATGCTACGTTGTGTGATCTACGAGGCGGTGTATACTTAATCACAATGGGTTTAGTAACAGCAGTATATATTTTTAATAATGTCTCCGACTTCATGTTACAGAATAGAATGTATACTTAAGAAAGAGTTCTTCACCCTTCTTAATTGGTTTAATAGTTCTCATATGATATATTCTACCCCACTCCATCTCTTCAAGATCTTTAGTGCAGTTAGGATCATCACTATGATTAACGAAACCACCAATAGGTGTTCTCATAATCTCTTCATCCACTACTACATGAGATATACCAAGATAAACATCATCGGGTATATCCTCCAAAGCAAATAAGCCCTGTCCAGAGACAGAGCTATCCTTTACGTGTAAACAGTTAGGTAACGCCTTATACATGATAAAATGGTTTGTTTACTCTTTAATTGATCTACGATATACTTTAGTTAAATGTTGTTCGAGCTTAACATCATCAATACCAGCACGACCTGCTAGTTTAACTGATGATACTGGATCTACTTCCCACATAGCATGAATTAAATACCTTATCTCACATGTTGTGAGCTCTACCATCGTAGATACTTTCTCATGTTTATCATTATCCATGAGAACAGATTGTTGGTTTTCATGCGTGAAATAGTCGCCACTCATACATTTTCCTCCAATTCAACAGGTTCAGGGGGTGCAAATGAATCTGATAACAATAATGTTTCAAATTCGCTCCTAGATACTGCTTCACCAGCAGGTGTATCTCTCACATACTCATCGTAAGATAAGTCCATCTCAGCGTCATCTAACGCCTTTATAATGCTCTCTACATCTGAATTGTGTTCACTTACAATTCTTTGTAGAAGATAGAAATCATCATGGGTGAGTTTAACATTAATCTCATCCATATTAATAGCGTGAAGGAATCTTACTATACTCTGTAATAGGATTACTCATATTTTGTACGTGTTCAATAATTTGATCACGAATCTGTATAATCTCTTCAAAGCATTCTTGGTTATGTGCACATGATCTCAAATGATGATCAGGTTTGTACAATGACTCAAGAAGTATACCCTTGGCTCTATCCCACTTCTCATATGATGTGAGGGAATATCCAAGAGAGTTCTGATCCTTCATACTCCTCCCTTTTTTGTTATTTAGAAATTGATTGTCTCTATTTTAAGACACAACCGCTACAATACGTGAATCTTTTATGATGTCTTTAGATTGTAGTAACGATTAGTTACTCGTACTCAAAGTAGATACCATGAATAGCATTGAATGATTCAATACTGAGATGCTCAGGATCATGAACCTCTGGTTCACCAGTCACTAAAAACTCAGCATCAAAATATTCAGCACTCACTCCATAACTATCACATGTTTCTAAGTACTGATGTGCATGGGTATCATTCATACCACATACATTAAAGCAATAGCTTAGATCTAATAATACTTGATCAATTGTTGAAATCATTGTGAATTCCTTCAGCGAGATCGGCTAATGCACCGAGTTTTTTTACGACTGTACGAGTGTTTACCCCATACGAGGCTGCTGAGTGGGCAATCTTAGGATCTCGAACCGACATGAGGATATCGAGTAAGAAGTCCAACTCAGCAGCAGTGAGTTTACTCTTTAAACTAGTTTGCTCCATAATCTACAATGTACTGTTCAATAGCTGCTAATAGCTCGTCACCATTAACTGCTGCTTCTAGTTGATCGAAGATACTCATAGGGTTGTTCCCTTAACGACTTCCTTACTATACATCAGAATCTGACCCTCGCAAGGGGGTGTGTGCCAGTTTGTTGAAGTGCACACACTTAGAACCGTCTCCAATGATCAAAGTGTATCATACCTGTATCAAAATCAGTGAGATCTGGGTTCAATACCAGTTTCACATCACCAGCAACTGACCTAATGTATGTACCTGACCCTGAATCACCCTTAAAATAGTGATTTAGATTTGATGGGAAGACCACTAGATCACCTGCTGCAACTGAAATGGTGTAATTATTGGACGTTATGAAGTTTTGACTGCTTATTAATGTCTTCTCTTCACTCTTGGGATCCATCATACCCTCAGTATAGCAGTTTGGGTTGCATGGAGTATAAAATGATAGTGTTGCTTTAGGTGGTGCATGTAGATAGTATACGAATGATAGATCAGAACATGCGTGTGTATGCATGGTCATATTATCCTTAGCATTCACAATTGTGAACCATGCTTTCATTATATGTGGTGATAATCTATCAGTTCTAATACCAGCACCATCAAGACAATCAATTATTTGACTAGAGATAGTAAAGAAGAAGTCATTAAGATCTTCCTCATGATGCAACAAGCATTTATCTCTGGTCTCACCTGTAATAGTATTATCACCAGGTAAATCTGGATCGAATTGAAACTCAGTCTTACTGTGTAACAAATCATTCCAGTTACCATCTATGCTACACTGGTAAATAGCAGTAGGAAACAATGGATGTATTTGATTATTAATCATGACAGTTGAATCGTATAGTAGTTATCTCTCTAATGCTAAGGATCTGCAAGTAGAGGCTAAGAACATCCTAGCAGTTGATCCAGAGCAAAAGCTTACATGGTGGTATGATTTCAATAGATCTCCACAGAATATAATAGAGAGCTTCATATTCAAATCATCAAGACAGCATAACCTATTTCATAGTTATGTTGGTGCTGAGTGGTGGATAAGAGAACATAAAACTATCGAGAGTGATTGGAGATTCCATACAGATGTTGATGTCGATAGACTTGAGAAAACTAATGAAGTACATGCAGCACCATTCTCTAGTGTAACATACTTATGTGATAGTGGTCAACCAACTGTATTGATAGACCATTATAATGACTGGACTAATACAGACGGACATATTACTGGTGATAATAACTGGACATTCTGGTCTGCACCTAGTTAGGTAAGCACATCAATTGGTCTATACCATACTATCATGGAGTACCAGCAAACTTTGGATCCTTGATAGATGAAACTAGAATTACACTCATGTATAATGTATGGAGATGGAAACCATTTGAACCTGCATGTGTAGAATATAATCTACCATATGAAATATCACAAGGTGAAGCTTATATAACCGCAAAAAAAGATACTGAATTACCTTGGCTAGAACCACACGGTTATTTCAACTGTGAACTAGAAGGTTATCCAATATCTATGCAATATCATGGTTACTATCAACAACACAAGAGTTGGATGGTAACTCAATTAGCACCAGATCATATTGATACTACCCCACGTTTTCCCACGCAAGAGAACCAGACTCATTAAAGATACAAGCATAAACATAATGATCTGCATCAGGACAGAGACTAGCCTTAGGAAACCAGTCCTCTGCATCTGACTGTGCTGTAGTTATACTACTATATCTTAGAGTACCATAAGTACTATTCTTAAACTCTGATAACAGTGGATCAGACATGAATCCTTCATACCATGTCCAAATGGTATTAATCTTAGCTGTATCACCTGCAGCTTCTAACAATCTTATCTTTGAAGCATCATACCATAATACTGGTAATCCTAATGCTTTAGAATAATCGCTGAGTGTGTTTTGTAGTGCTTTATAGTCCATAGGAGTTATGTTAATCATCATAAGTTGATGAGTACTGTCTTATTAATTTATATCTTATCTGGTTAAAGTATGTAGTAGGTTCAATATCATGTGTCCACTTATTCTTATCAATAGAAGTGATTGCATAGAATTGTAGATCCTGATAATCATATAATAACTCACGAATGAATACATCTTGTATTAGAGTTTGTAACCACGTAACACATACTCTTCTTTCTCCTTTAGTCACAGGTGTTACCTTGTGCCATAAGTTTGGATCAAATAATATACATTCACCTTTGTTAAGTCTATAACTATATGTTTCAGATCCAAATCTAACCTGAAGATCACCACCTTCATATTCATCAGGACTATTGATTGCTGTTATCATCACATAATCTGATCTTAGATTCCTATTCATAATAGGTAGATCATTATGGAAATCATAGTGACCTCCATCACTCTCAGTATACTTAACAAACATTGGTCCTGTTGTTCTCTTCACACAAAGAGCTGATACAAAAGGAGAGTTCCATAAATTGTCTTCCCACAACTCAATAGCACTATCATCATCCTTTAATTGTTGAGTTCTCTTTATTTCTCTGTTATTAGTACCAGTATTACTACCGTCTATAAACTCACCTTGATCAAAATATTCTTGAAATTTATCACAAACGGCTGGATCCAGCCACATCATTTTACGAATCATATTTACATACCTGCAGCAGCTTTAGCTTCATCTAGTTTTTTCTGATCTTCTTCTATCTGAGCAATTAATATCTCAACAGGATCAGTCAAGTGTGATGAAGATGGTACATTATAATGTGGTGCAGGTCTTGAGAACTTCAACGCCAAATTAACATACTCATGCATAATATAATCCATAGAATCCATATCAGCAGTGGTACTTGATGCATCTGGTGGGAACTGAATGTACTGTTCATCAGTTGCTAGATACCCAACACCAGCATTATGAGGTAAGAAATGCTTCTTGTAGATAGCTGGATCAATAGGAATATTAATCTTAGCTAGCACATGTATACCACTCTCAAATGCATCAGGCAATTCTCTAACCTTTGCTCTATAAGTTTTCCACTGTACTTTCTCTTCAGCAGTAACAGGTGCATCTTCAAGCATTGTCCAATCAGTTGTATGTAAGAAGAAATCTCTCCATGCTTTTATTCTTGTTAAGCTTAACCCACTCTCTCTTTCAATTATTCTATCAAACTTCTTGTCTATATCATCTATCTGTACTGATAGTATAGCATCAAATGCTTCTTTTATCTTATCAACAAAATCCTTTGCTGTTGTTAAATTTGGTTCATCAAATATATAATCCTTCCAGAAATATTCACCAGTAGTATGATTACGAACATACTTACTCTTATTACAAGTATATGATTCTGGATTATCAAAATACTTAAATGTCTGTAACCTATCCTTATCAGTACTCCATAAAGGATCTAGGATAGGAGCAATATAAGTAGTCCAATCAGTATCTGATATTGTTTTGGTTGTAGTACCACGAGTTATGACTCTGTTAGTACCACTAATAATTAATGAGTTATTATTGAGCGTAGACATTTTTATTATACGGGTTGTTGATAGAACCAGCCTGTTACAATATATTTAGTTCCTTTGAGAACCAAATTACCTCTATGAGTGTGTGTATAACCAGCAGGCCATATTACTACTGTACCTGTGGTAGGTTTAATCCTTCTCTTTTGATAGAAGAACTCAGTCTCACCACCTTCAAAATCTTCATTGAGATATATCATCCATGTAGCAGTTCTATTTGCTTCATTATATGATCCATCCTCATGATGAAATACATGGTAACCACCTCCCTCTGGAGTCTGTTGCATCTTAACATGCCAAGACGTTAAAGGAACTGACCCTAGTGAATCATATGTTGTACAATAATGGTTTAATGTAGATTGTAAATATTGATTAACTTGAGCTGAAAGAGTACCACTTAAGCAGTCTAACATACATCCAACATCATTACGACCTAATGTTCTTGTCTTGAACTGATTGTTACCAGGCATAGCATGTTGTTCACCTGAATATGGATCAGTAAGAGGCATGTCTCTCTCATGATTAGTGATGAGTGCTTGCTGTTGCCAAGTGTGGAAGAAATTAATAAGATCGTTACAAAAAGCAGGGGGAACAAAGTTCTCCCATACTCCTATGAAATCATCAAACTCGCCTCTCTCACCCATTAAGTTCATGGGTACTATAGGTGTAACCATCTCAACGTAGTTCGATGCACCAGATGATGTAATTGCCATAATTTAATTTACCAAGCTTTAATAAGATATTTTACTCTAAAGTATTTTAACACAAGTGGGATAGGTGTGCGTGGAACAATACCAGCAGATACTGTTATTTGTTCAGCACCAGTCATTGTAAGTGTACCATCATTTACAGTCATTGCAGCCGCAGATGGTGTAACCGACAAAGTTTTATCAATGAAGAATGATACTGCTTGACCATTTTCATTATTTACATTCTCATTCATCTTATTTTTACCATAAGGATTAGAGTATGCATCACTAGTACCTGGATCAGTACCATCTACAGGAGTTTGATCTGCTGCAAGAGTTGCAGGGTATGACCTTCCAGGTCCCCACATGATTCTTACTCCACCAACTCCTCCATTACCTGCGGTAGCTTGAGGGTCTGTACTAACAGGAGTATTAGAACACGAACCTCCTCCTCCACCAACAGCACCACCATTTCCACCATCACAGTGTGTATATGGTGACGTGGATCCAGTAGCATCTTGTGAGGTTGCGAACACAGTTCCAAGTCCACCACTAGCACTACTTAACTGCCATGCTATACCACCTGGATTAGCATTGATACCTCCTGTTGTGGTTCCAGTATTTGTTAGATTCCATCCAAATTTATATGTACCAGCAGCAACAGTACCAAGATCAATATTAGTATCAGCAGTACCATCAGTTATTGGACTAGTATTTTTCTGTACTCCATCCCAAAAAACATCAGCAGTATCATCAGCCTGAACCCTTATCCATACCTGTGTCGTTGCAGTAAGAGTAACTAAACGCTGTCCAAATGTTAACTGATTTAGATATGGATCTGGATTAGTTGGATCTATAACTCTAGCCTTACAAATACCATACTGTTGCATAAATGTAGACCACATAGCAGTTGTATTTGTTGTTGGATGAGTTATATCCCAGTTATTATTATTCTGTTCAGGTGCAGTTGTACTTTCACCAGAAGCACCACCAGAACCTCCACCACCACCAGTCATAGATCCACCTGGAGTCTCTTGGTTAGCTGGATTACCTCTTGTACCATTAGCTCCTTGTCCTTCTAATCCTACTCCACCACCACCAGCTCCAGCAATAGTCAAGTAAGTATGTGATCCAGCACCACCACCACCTCCATCTCCATCACCAGAAACAATAGGTCCAACAGCACCTTGAGTATTACCTCCACCACCATCACCTGAATATCCACCTGCACCACCACCTCCACCAAATGTAGTAGCAAATCCTCCATTACCACCGCCATCTCCAACAAAATCACCACCATCCCTAGATGTAGTTGAACCTGATGTCGAACCTCCACCACCACCTTTAACAGTACTAGCAGATATGAAATAACTATCGTCACCTTCAGGCCAAATTGTTGGGTATGGGTCATCTGTACCAGTACCACCAGCACCTACGACTATTGTATAACTAGAGCCTGGTGACACTGTGATGTTATTCTTATATCCTAGGCCACCACCGCCTCCACCAACTAAACCAGCACAACCACCAGCACCACCACCAACACATACAACACAGATAGACGTTACACCAGCAGGTGCTGTCCAACTATGAGTACCTGCTGTTGTCCATTCTTCTTGACCAACTGCATCTGCAGCAGTACCACTATTATGTTCATGTGAATATGTTGGAGATATATCATACGAATACTGTGCTTGTGTACCTGCTCCAGGATCTATACCTCTTCTTGGTCTATATTCACAGAAATAATGTGAGTGTTCAGCAGCATATCCTCTCTCTTCAGGAACCCACTGTTGAATTGGAGATCTATTGGTAACATAGTTTGGTGATTTAGTATCATCCATCGCAAGACCCTTTTCATATGTCTGTGGTCCTGCTTCACTACCTAAAACTAAATGGGCGTGTGGTGGTGGTCCACTTAATGTATGTGGTTGTAAAGGTCCAATCTTTATAACTGCTTGACCAGACAATGTTCCTTTAACAAATCCTGTTACAGCACTATATCCAGTTACACGAACTGTCCCAAACCCATACTCCTCAAGTTGCCTAGCTCTGCTAATATACCATTCACCACCAGTCATACCCACTTCCATAGTAGATAAGTCTGGTGTCTGTGATCCAGCTCCATCAATACCATCAGGACCATTAACTCTCTTCATCCTCATGTCTGGTAACTTAAATGTACCAGTGAGTTGAGTGTTATCACCCCAATCTCTAAGATCAACTAAAGTAGGAGCAGTTCCACCATACTTATTCTGTAATGCATCATATAATAAAGGGAAGTCAGCAATATTTAATTGTCTTCCATCACAATATAACCAACCAGGATATTGGTATTCAACCTTTGCTGCATCAGTAGAATCAGATGCATCATATGCACCTACAAAAACAGACTTGATAGCTCCAATAGGCATACCAGAGTCATTGCTCATGTCGGAATAATGATTGTGGAAGGATCCTCTTTCTCTAGGCATGTTAATACTTTATTAGAAATTCCATAACAATGTATGGTGAAACAACATCATCAAACTTATTTACACCAGAAGTACTTATGTTAACAGATGCTTCCAGACCATCTGGTCTCATAGTAGCAACTTGAGTGGTACATTCATAATCAGTATCACCTATCTCTCTATCAATAATATGAGAGTGTAGTGTAGCATCAAGTGTATCTGATCCTGGGGGAACTCCACATGTTTCTTCAACATTCCTCGCAGTAGGATATACTGGATCTGATACATCATCATTAACAGTATCATATGGTCTTTGCAAACCGACATTTATACCAGGTGCTGGTTCGTTATTAGGCCATGAGTTTGATGTAACTACATCACTACCAGATATTGTTTTATCTGGAGTCCAGTTACTTGCTGCTGGATATGTATTGTTTTGAATCGTTAAATGAGCACCACTCTGACTAGCATATCCTAAGAAATGATTTCTGAAAGATGCACAGTTACCACCATTACAAATACCAGGTCCACCAATTTGATAAAATCCAGCTACTGTAGCCTGCCAATTATGTCTAGCAACTTCATTACACAATCCACCATAACTCTCAGCAGATTCAGCAGTAAGGTTAACATCAGCTGCTGATCTATAATATGGTGTAGATCTATTAGGATACTCAGCACTCTCTTTTACTGCGACTCTAGTACCACCAGAAAAGTGTCCATGTGATCCTATAGCACCAGCAGGTACTGATGTAGTCTCAGTAGTAGTTGGAAGTGTCCAACCTATTGAACCAATCATATCAAAAGTCTGTGCTGGTATAGTAAATGCACCATTAAATCCTATATTAGCAGTGTTACCAACATTAGAGAACATCTCAACACCAACACCTGCTTTCTTAATAGTTGTTGCATTTTCTCCAGTACCAACAACCTTATCAATATTTCTATATGATCCTACATTAGATGATGAAGCAGCTTCTATATGTTTTGATCCTAGATCAGGAACTTGAAACTGAGTAGCAGCAAGAGCTTGATCAGATTTTTTATACAATGATGTTTCACCGACTCCAAGTATCCTTGCAAGCTCTGGATAATCTCTCTCATCGTAAACAGAACCATCACATCTCAAGTAACCTGCTGGTAACTTGTCTATAATCTGTGCAAAATTAGGATCATTATCAGGGATACTAACACCCCAGTTAATAATAGTACCAGGTGCATTACCTAACTTAGATCTCTCTTTCTGTAGAAACTTCATTAATATGCCCTAATAAGATACATCATGCTAATAGCTGGAGTCTTTACATCCACGTTAATATTTAGTGCAGATGGTAGATTCTGTGGTGCAACTGCTGTAGGTTGACCAGACAATGTACTATCAATTGCTATATCATTAACAGCTACAATCGTAGGTGGTTTAAGAAAACCAGCATTCATTGTAAGCTGGAATGAATAGTGAGTATGAGACTGCTGATTAGCATGATACTCATCAGCATGATTCAAAGCAACTGGAAATGTTTTAGATGTTCCTTCGTCAGCAGGATTGAATAAATTAGTAGCAATATTATCTCCTTCACCCTGATATCCATACCAGTTCTTACTATTCAGATTCGATTCCCTTTCATTACAGTTATATACTGAGTTAACATTACTATAAGTAGCACCTAAAGGTCTAGGCATAGGACCAGTCCACACTGGTTGTGGATTATATGTACCAACACCACCAGTATTATTAGGATTGAGTCGTGGTCTACTCATATCAACTATAGTTTGATTTGCAACAAATCTTGTTACTAAAGCAGTACCTTGGTTACCACCAACAGTATCAGGACTACCTGAACTTGGTGGTTCTGATGCAACAAGTGTCTTTTGCTTAAAATTACCTTCTACATTAGTCTCAACTTTTGGACACTGAAAGCTTTCAAAGAATCCACCATCATCAAGAACATATCTATATCCAGTACCTTGATTACCAATAACAGTAGGGTTACCATGTGTATGAGGTGGCATATGATCCTTACTTAGTTTCCTAGGTAAGCTATGAAATGTCTTAAAATAGTTTGGTGGGTTTACTGAGAAATTTCTAATCTGTCCTGTTAAACTACTAGAATCTGTGATAACAAAATTTATATCAGAGTTAGCATTATATGATGTACCTGGACTAACACCAGATCCATCACCTTCAATTAATTTATTAGTACCAACTCCTGTTGGTGTTAATACATCTGGTACTGATGGTAGAGTCCAGTCCACCTTTAATACTAAGTCATCTGTTCCTGAAGGAAGGTTAGCAGCAGTTATAGTTATCTCATCACCAGCAGTATATCCACCACCAGTATCAACTATCTTAGTTACTCCAGCTCTACCTTGAGCATCTATATCAATAGTTACTTGGCAACCAGTTCCACCACTAGCAGAAGTTACAGTAAAATTATATGTTGCGGCTGTTCTTCCCTCATCTACTTCACCATTAGTAATAGTCATACCACCAACAGCACCACTCTGATATGTCTGGCCAGCCTGCAATGCAGCAACACTAACATAATCTTCTTCGTAGTCTGCTAATAATCTAGTATTTAACTGAGGTAAAGCAAACGTATCTCCACTTATATAATTTGGATATGTCCTATTATTAAGACCATTGGTAGGTCCATAAGTATTACCCAGAATAGAAGCCAGTACTGGAAAATTCATAGCTTCCAATACTTGACCATTACAAGCTAACCATCCTTTCGGGATTGTACCTTGATCTCCAGACCAAGGAAGGATCGTGCCTATTGCCGATCCTCTCATCTTTTTCTCTGCTTCGTACTGTTTCATTGATTATAACTCCACGAGCCACCATCCCCTGTAATTGGATGGTATAGTTCCTGTTTCTGTTCCATCTTTTGCTCCAGCGAATACGAACCCAAATCCAGCATTTCTAGTCTGGACAATCATTTCACCACCTTGGTATGCACTACTTAGTCCACCAGCAAGTGTTCCAGTAGCATCACCTTGCATTTGTACACCAACTGGTGCACGAACGATTAATGATGTAGAGTAAGATAGATTACCTCCTAGGTCAATCATTCTAATCATATCACCAGTCTCTGCATCTGCTGGTAATGTAAACACTGCTGTAGCAGCAATAGCAACAAAATAATTTTTACCAGTTTCAAGTGTTGCGTCAGAAGATTTAAACTCCCAGTTGAGTCCACCATTCTTACCCCAGTATCTATCAACACCGAATGCATCAATAGCAGCATCCTGACGTATTCTGAATAATCTATCATCATCATTACCAAGACCATTAATTTCTAATGCCTTAGTATTATCTGCTGATGTACGTGCTTGAGCAAGACTGTTAATGGTAACTTGACCACCATTAACTGTTAGATCACCAGTACCAATTGCAGATCCAGCAACACCAATACGTGTATCACCAGTCTGTGCATCTACATGCAACTTAGCAGTAGAGGTATCACCGAATTGAATTCCAGTAGTACCACTGAATACAGAGAAGTCATCATCTATTTGTAAGTGACCAGAAATTTCAAGGTTACCAGTAGATACCTGCAAGTAAGCAGACATCAACGCATCATCAGCAGAACCTACTGTACCATCATTCTGCACTCTTAGGTTACCAGCTAACCACTGATTACCTCCCTTATCAATAATTGCTTTAGGAGCAGCCTCAGTACCAATACCAACGACTGTGAACTTACCATCACTGTCGATAGTTAGTCTAGTGTTAGCAGTTGGTTGACCATTAATAATCCTAAACTGATTATCAGTAGAATTAGTTGATGCATTACCTGTTAGATTAATACTAAAGTCTTGAGAACCAAGTATAGTAGAATCTACACCACCGAAGACAGAATCAATTACGAAACGATCTTGCTGTGCACCATTATTAACACTAAACTTCTCAGCATTAGTATCATTAACAGCAGTAATCCTAACAAATTCACCAGTACATGAAGGTGCGTTAGCACCATTTAATCTTAGGTAGTCACCAACACTGAACTGTCCACCAAACTCAGCAAGTGATACAAGATCAGCACTAAAGTTAAGTATAGCAGATCCAACACTACCTGATATTGGAACAGCACCACCATCAGGATCTAGAGATAGATTAAACCTTGTGACGCTATTACCAGTGTCATTCACTGCGTTCACAACGAAGTAAGTTGCTGTAGTATTAACTCCTACAATGCTACCAACATTACTGAACTTAACTGCATCACCTGTTCCTAACTCATTGATAGGAACTTCAAGTGTATCAGCATTATTTACAAGATTAGATAAAGCAGGAGTTGTAGAAGTCTGTGGTACTCTACCAACTAAGTAAGTAGCATCATTAGATCTCTCAAGCTTGTATATAACAGAATTATCTGCATGTATTGCTACAGTTGTACAATCTACACCTCTATTAACTGGAACTATCCTTGTATTAGCATCAGGACCAGGTGAGACAACCTCAACCAATTCTGTTCCTATGATAAGGATATCACCAATCGCTATTCCTCTGACGTTATTAACTGGTAATCTATTATACTCAGCATCATTTGAATTAGCTGTCCATTGAGTTGTACCAGTACCAGTATCAACTAAGGTATTCTGTAATGTAATACCAGCAGATGTTCCAGGAGTACCACCAACCTGTACAGGTGATCCACCCTCAGATGTAGCAACCTGGAATGAACTACCAGTACTATTAATAATCCAGTATGGTGTACTTGTACTAATACCACCACCAGAAAGACCAGTAATATCAGTAAATCTAACTACATTACCATCTAAGAAATAGTTCTCATTTACAGAGATAACTCCATTAGCTGCAACACTAGTAATAACTTGGAAACTATCAATATCAGCGACATACTTGTAGAAGTCAACATTGAGGTTTTGTAAATTACCAGGAGCATGAGCTATCTGTGCTGTATTGAGTTGTTGTCTATCAACTGTAACAGTTCCACTGTTAGATCCACCATGCATGGTTACATCACCATACATGTCTGTATCACCATTAACTTGTAAAGAGTTTCTAACCTCTGTAGTACCAGCAACACCACCGATAGCAAACTGTGATGCTCTAGTTGCAAAGTTTACAATAGAACCAGCACCAGCTCTGGTGAATAGATTGATAGTCTGTGAATTAGACTGTAGATCACCACCATTAACATCTAAGTCACCATCAAGTATGGTCTGAGCATTCTTAATTGTGAATGTAGAGTTAGCAGTATTACTAAACGCACCACCAAATGTAAGTATTGACTTATTTGTAGCACTATCAGCAACAGTACCAACATTGACTGTTGAATCAGTAGATGATGTGTGTATATTTAATGTTGTATCAGTAGATGATGTACCAACATTGATTGTCTGAGCTGCTGTTGCATCCTCAAAGAGGTTTACAGTAGTCGCAAGACCACCAACATTTAATGTGGTTGCATTAGTATCAAGGACATTAAAGGTTGTTGCATTAGTAGTAATACTTCCACCATCAATGTTTAAATTACCATCTATGTCTGCGTTAGCGATATCACTACCAACAGTTACTAAGTGTAATGCATTTGTTTCACCAGATCCTACCTTGATAGTAAGAGTAGAATCTAAATCATCATCAGTTGCATTAATACCAACTCTTGTTTCTAGAGTAGAAACTCTAAGTGTTGCTAAGTTATCTGATACTATTGAATCTCCACCAACTATCAATGCATCCTTGAGACCAGTCTCAGTCTTAGTTGTAGTTGCTTCACCAGTATAGTTATTGATCGCCTTACCACTAATGAATGCATTACCAACAACATCCAAGTTTGCTCTTGGTTCTTGTTGATTGTAAACTGTACCACTAGCAGTATATGTTAAGAATCCATGCTCATGTGAATTATGAGCAGTACGAGCAATGGTGTTAATACCAAGCTTGTAGTCACCAATCGTAGATGTCTTAGTTCTGATAACTTCAGAACCTATTACACCAGTCTCTTTCCAATTCTCATCAGATCTTTCAAGAATAACACTCGACTCAGTAGCCCAAGTAAATGTAGTTGTAGGAATAGAGTTGTTAACAACAAACTCACAGAACCCATCATCTGCACCTGTTTGATCTGCCTTGGTAATTACCCACTTACCATTAACACGTGGATCGGAGAACCCTTTAATAAGGATTGTCTTACCTACACCAATGTTAATACCACTATCACCATTAGTAAATGCACCAGACCAATGAAGTTGAACAGTATTACTACCGTTAGCCAAAAGCTGAAGAACAGATGTGTTTGGTATTATTGAGTAGTAGTTAGCATATATCCAAGCAAGAGAACCACTCTGCTCAATTGACCTACCCTTATAAAGGATATCGCCTGCTTGTGCATTAGCATCTACATCAGAAGAATTGTAATATCTTACAAACTGCTCAGGACTAAATGTTGTTGACTGATCAGGTGTTCTGTTGCTAGGCTCATTCTCACTAAATGAGAAGTTTGTACGTATACTATACTCTTGACCTGGGAATAGTCCTGTACCTCGACCTTTTATGTGATAAACAGCCGTGGAAATTTTATTCCTACTAAGGGTCATATCACCCTTATTTCTATCAGACCAATTACCCCTAGTTAATGTATTATCTTCTCCACCACCATCACTTCTTGGGTTAGAAAGAATGGTAAGAGCAGGTGATTCAGTTGGTGGTTGAGTACTAATAATTACTCTGTTATTAAAGTAACCAATACCTTCAACAGTAATCTTATCCTTAAATGTAACAGGAGTATCAAATGATGTTACCAGTGTAGTGATAATATCTGTATCATCTTCAGATGACTCAAGTTGAGCTTTCTCTAGGAATGTCTCTTCACCAGTGATAGCATCAATCTTCTTGTTACCAATGTATAGGTCACCATTAGAGTTAAGACCAGTATAGAATACAATACCACCATCCTCACGTTTTGCTTGTGAGTAGTAGTCTTGGAACTCAGAAAGTATAACTTCCTGTCTTGCTGGTAGACCAGATGAATAGTTACCTGGACCAAAACCAAGGTATTCAAACGTATGGTTACCAGATCTAGCAATAGATGGTCTTCTTAGTTCAATGTATACCTTCTGATCATGAACAGATTCAGTATCACCAGCAATAGGAATCTGTCTCTGTTCTGAACCAGCAGTAGCATTACCTGTAACAGCTTGGAGTGTATTACCAGCATTAGCATAGGTGTATCCACTAAAGTATCCTGACTGAGTTAGATCTTCAATTGCTTCCTTAGTCATTGACCTCTTATAGTCATTGACCCAGACAAGACCATGTGTATAGTTGTCTGCGAAACTGTTAGCAGCAGGTGGATCAGTAATTAATGCGTTCTTAGTACCATTGTTGTCTATAACCTGATACCATAGAGGATCATTCTTATAGTCTAGTGGATAAAGTGAGGAGATAGGCTGAGAGAACTTAAAGTTCTGGAAGTTAGCACCTACACCAGCACCACGAGGCATTGGAGAAATATTACCACGAACAGCAGTTAGATAGTAAATACCATCTTGCTGGCCAGCAACACGTTCTTGAATGATATCAGAATCAAAGATATAGAATGTATCATCAATGTCTTTAACATCTTCAACAGAAACAACCTTATAGGTATTACCAACTGTATCATTTAATGTATCACCAGGTGTGACTGTGAATACATTAGAATCACCAACAACATAAAGGTTATTACCTTTACTATCTCTACCACCATTAACATCTGCCTGTTGATCAGCATAAACAGCACCTTGCTGGAATCTTGTGGCAGTTAATGGATTGTATGTTGGTCTAGCACTTACATCCTTAAGGATGATATAATGCTTAGTATCAGCACCTACAACTACTGAGAAGTATGCATGTAGATAACCAAATCCACTGCTACCACCAGTCCACTCTACTATGTTAGTAGGAGCAGATGTAGTCTTACTTGTAGCAAATGAACCTGCTTGTGGAGCATTAATCTCTACAGTATGGAATACTGTATTCTTTAAGTTTGGTGCGTTAGTATCGTCAACTGTGTGGTCAAATACAGTAAGCTCTAGTTTCTCAGAACCTGCTGGACCTATCTTCCTAGCAGAACGAATACTGAATCGAATATAGTTATCAGTATTAACAATGCGAGGATGGTTATCTGGATCATATATGTTCTTAGCTGTTAATGTACCAGCCTGCACTGCTGCATCAAAGTCAACCTTGGACATACCAAGTGTCTCAGTTGAGTTAGCAGACTGTGGGTTACGGAAATCAGCGATATCAGGAGATCCACCAACTTTTTCAAGTACTATATTCTGTGGAAGTAGATTACGCTTAGTATCAGTACGGATCTTCATTACAAATCCGTTGTTTGGTTGCCTTACAGAACCAGGATATTCTTTTGGTTGTACATATCTTAAACGATAGATACGATCATTAGCAACACGATCATCCTTGAGACGAGTATAGTAAGAATCTGTTGTCTGTGTCTGACCTGAAGAAGGATCATAATCACTCTCTTGAATCCTAGTGATTATATTATCATCAAGACTAGTCTCATCCTTAAGATTCAAGTACCACAATCCATCAGGTATTGGTGGAACTCTAGATGCAGCAGTATCAACAAACGTAGGATCAAATCTCATTGGTGATGTACGCTTGTTAGCGAAGACATACCAATATTGATCTGGATTATTGACTAAAACTACCTCTGGTGCACCAGCTATAGCATCAGCAGCAGTAGCAAAGATCTTAAATGTATCTTCTGTTTCATACCTTACATAGTACTCTTGGGTAGGAGATACCAGAGCTCCACCACCACCAGAAAGTGTAGGTAATGTAGGAGCAGTACCACCATCAGATCCTTCTTTTCTAAAGAAGACTTTCTGTAACTCAGTAGAAGGTATACCATTTGTTGGCTTATCAAATATATGAGCAACCTCTGTCTTGAATATAGTACCACTTGATCCATCAAAGGTAACTTTATATTCATGTAGATCATATGCTGAATCTAATACGTACTGTTCGATTAGAATCTCAACATCCTCATCAAGAGATTCTGTCTCAGGTGAGTAGATGTAAATACCAGCGGCTGCTGCCTCTGCTGACTCAGCAAGCATTAACTTAGTTTGGTCACCACCATCAAATATACCACTGTAAACAGCACCATCATTGTAGTTGAATGGTTGTGTGTTACGACCTGGAGCAATTACATAATATTTTCTATTTGGTTGGAACCCAAGTGGTAGACGAACGTCTCTCTCATCTGGAGTCTTACCTGATTTAGCACGAGCAACCAGTCTTACTGGTGTTCCAGTCTCAAACTTGTGTGGATTAGTACCACCAGCATCAACAGTGAATAGAGTTGCACGTTGAGCAAACTGATCACTAGATGTAGATGGATTTAATCTTGCAATAGAATTCTGTGATGGAGATGTCTTAGTTGTAGCAGCAAACTGTCCAGCATTATTAGAGTATGCAGTAACACCATCAGTAGTAGCACTAACAAAGGTATGTGCATATGCACCACCAATCTGTACGCCAAACTGCTTACCACGTACAAATGTATGTGTGTAGTTACCACCACTAGCAATAGAAGAACCAAGAGCAGATACAAATGTATGTGCAGAAGTATCAGAAGACTTACCAACATCAACCGTAATTGTAGTTCCTGTTGATGCTAGTATAGGTAATGATGTATCACGTGCAGGATCACCAGCACGAGGATATGTATGGTTAGTAGTATTATTATCCTTAGCACATGTAAATGTGATAGAATCATCTGCTATCTTAACAGACTCACCAGCAAGTGTAATACCATTAGCAATAGCACTTACAAATGTATGTGGATAGTCACCACCAGTCTCTACTGCAGCTCTTGTTATGCAATTTGCAGAAGCAGAAACAAATGTATGAGCAGTAGCATTAGTAGATGGAATACTAGTTAATACATTAATAGTAAATCCATTCTGTGTAACTGTATCAATCTTAACCCACTTACCACTAATAGGATCACTAGGTCTAGGATATACATGGTTAGTACCATTATTATCCTCCATGCAAGTAAAGGTTAGACTGTTATCTGCAATCTTGATGAAGTCACCTGCAGCAAATCCATGATTAGCAAGAGTAAATGTTATTACACCTGTGTTAGGATCATATCCAGCAGCAGTTGGAGTGTAACCAGTATTAGGTACAAATGTATGGGTTGTAGTATTTGTAGATGGTATAGTGGTTAGAACATTAACAGTAAAGTTAGAGTTCTCGTGCTCAATACCATTAGCAGTAGCACTTACAAATGTGTGTAGTGTTGTGTTAGTAGAAGGAGCACTCTTTAATACCTGTACAACAAATGTATCTGCAGATACGTTAGAAACATCCAACCATGTTCCACTAGCAGGATCTCTCTCAGTAATACCACCACCACTTCCTGTTACAAATGCATGAGTAGTAACATTAGTAGAAGGAAGTACATCTAAAACTACGACATCAAATGATGATGCTGCTACATTCTCAATCTTAAGCCACTTACCACTAACAGGATCACCTGCACGTGGGTATGTGTGGTTAGTAGCATCACTATCCATTGCACATGTGAATGTTAATGAGTCATCAGCAAACTTAATTTCAGTTCCTGCAACCATTCCATGAGGAGAACTTGTAGTAATACTCAAAACACCTGTAACAGGATCGTAAGTAGTTCCAGTAGTTGCTGTATGAGTTGCAGATGCAGATCTAGGATATGTGTGGTTAGACCCATGTCCATCTTCAGCACAAGTAAAGGTTAATGAATCGTCAGCGATCCTTACTCTATCACCATTACTGAATCCATGACCAGCAGATGTAATTGTAAGAGCACCTGTTGTTGGGTTATAATCTGCATCAGTTGCTGTATGCTGAGTATGTCCAACAGCAGTAACAGTAACAGAAGTATCATAAGCTGGATCAGAAGATCTTGGATATGAATGATTAGATCCACCACCATCTTGAGCACATGTGAATGTTAAAGAGTTTGCAGCAAATTTAACAGCATCTCCAACAATCAGACCATGCTTACCAACATCCAGAGTCATTGCACCTGTTGTTGGATTGTAATCAACAGCAGTAGGAATGAAACCAACTAGAGGAGATGTACCAACATTAACATCAAATGTAGTGTCTGTTACACCAACAACATCAATCCACTTGTTACTATATGGATCTGTTGATCTAGGATATGACTTCTGTGAGGAATTACCATCCATATCACAAGTCATTATCAAGGAGTTATCAGCAATTCTTACTCTATCTCCTAGAGAGAATCCATGATTAGCAACAGTAGTTGTTAATATACCACTTACAGGATTGTATGAAGCATCTGTAGCTGTGTGAGTACTTGGTCCACTAAGAGTGTGACTACCAATAGTAAGAGTCATCTGACCAGTGGTAGGAGTATAAGTAGCAGCAGTTGGTGTGAAAGTAACCTCTGGTGTTGCACCAACAGCAACAGTTATCTTACCAGTCTGTTTCTTAACAGCACCAGCAGATGCTGATACAAAGTTATGAATAGATGTATCTGGTGAAGGTGATACATTAATTAAGAATGTATCATTAGTAGCAGTAGTAACCTCCAACCATTCTGTTGAAGCTTCGTCAGTTGCTCTAGGATATGTGTGATTACTTGCGTTGTTGTCCTTAGCACATGTAAATGTTAATGAATCATTTACAAGCTTAACCATACTACCAACTCTAGTAACAGAGTTGTTACCAGCAGAAACAAACCTATGCTCAGATGTATCAGAAGAAATTCCAATCTGAACATCAAATGTATTACCTGTTATATTCTGTATAGGTAGTTTCTTACCTGCAGCAGGGTCAGTTGCTCTAGGATAACTATGATTAGTAGCATGACTATCCTTAGCACATGTAAATGTAATAGAGCTGTTAGCAAGGATAACACTAGTACCAGCAGCAAACTGATGATTAGCAACAGTAAGAGTTAATATACCTGTAGCTGGATCAAAACTAGCATCAGTTGGTGTATGTGTGCTACGTGCTTTGAATCCATGATTAGAAACAGTAAGTACAAGCTCACCGTTTACTGGATTATAATCTGCAGCAGTCGGTGTATGATCTGTCTGCTCTACATCAGTAACTTCAACCTTAGTGTTGTATACTGGATCAGATGTTCTAGGATATGAGTGCTCAGTTTGGTTACCATCTTGTGTACAAGTAAATACTAAAGCATCTTTCTCTAACTGTAATGTATTTCCTTGAGATATATTATGAGCACCAAGACTTAATACTAGATTACCAGTAGCAGGGTCATATGTAGCATCACTAACATTATGTCCTACAAGCGGTGTTGTACCAACATTGATAGTAACAGTATCAGCAGTTATGTTAGTGATATCTCTAATAGCATTCTTATATGCTGGATCTCCTACACGTGGATAAGCATGGTTTGATCCATGATTGTCCATACCACAACTGAATGTTAATCCATTCTGATTAATACCAATTTTATTCTGAGCAGATAGACCATGATTAGCCATAGTCAAAGTCAAATCACCAGTAGCACCATCATATACTGCACCAGTAGGTGTATATGTTCCTAGTGCCTGTGATGAGATACCAGCAGTATCAATACCATACTCTATTATCTGGAATAAAGTAGCCATTGCTGAAATAACATCAGCACAATATATTGCATTAACAGGATTAGGATCAGTTGTAATTGATGTATCTTTTGTCTGAGTATAAGATGTAACAACACCTGCTCTAGGATTATAAGTTACATTCTGAATAATTGAATTAGCAATCTCTTTTGCTTTTCTGAAAGTATAGATTGATTGCTCTTCTTCTCCAGCAAGATCAGCACCTACAACATATAGATTAGCAGCATCCCAAACCTTATTGTTTGATCCAAACTTAATATTATATGCAACTGCCTCGATAACATCTACAACGTCATCGTAGCAATTAACATTACCACCTGGAACTGTGTGTTGAGGATACTGAATATTCATATCCTTAACTGCTACATCAGCAATATATTCCTTATTAGCAAGTAACAAGTCATGTGCATCAGCAAAACGATCACCAACTGGGTTAATACCTTGGTTAATGATTGTCTTGATGTTATTCATCAAGGTTGCTATAGCCTGTGCAGTATCATTACACTGAGGGTATACTGTATCCTGAGTAAGATTTGTATCTACATCACCTTCTATAGATGAGTATACACCTTTACGAACACCATTCTGATCTTCTAATGAGAACCATAGGTTAGCAGATGAATTAGATCCAGTAGCATTTCTAGCAGCACCATCGAAAGGTGTACTTCTTTGTCCAGCAACAACACTACCAAGCTCAATAGTTGTTGGGTTAACAATACTCTTAATGTAGGTATCAGTAGGAATATTTGCTGTTGTTAAAGTATTAGGATCAGCAGTTGTATTATTAGCATTAACTCCTGTATATTCCTGAACCTTCATACCAATAACAAGTCCAACAGTTGATGGAACTGTTACTAAGGAAGAGTTATTAGAAATAGAACATCCTGTCTGTAAGTATGTCCAGTTACGAATAGATGCAATAGCAAGATCACGAGCATATTCAAAACCTTCGATAGTCTCGAACTTCTCGTTATCAATGTAGTTTAATTCACCAGCACTGAAGTATGACTCAGCAGCTTGAATAGTGTTGATGTTACCACCAAGACGTAAGTCTGAGATAACAGCATCGAGAACCAATCCAACGTCTCTCTGACACTTACTGATAATTATATTCTTACTGAGAAGAGCTGGATACTTCTTAGTGATGAATCCATAAGTCTCTTCTTGAATAAATTCTTTATTATCCTCTATTCTATTAGCAGCATCTTGTGACTTATTATCTACAACTACTGTACTAGGATTAAGGATCTGTAATGATGATGGATAGAAATTATAACCAGAAGGTGATAATGTAGCATTATAGATTGCATCAGGTACAGGAGATTTACCAGAAGAAGCAGAATATGGATCTAACTCAACATATATCTTCTCATTACTCTTAGCACCTATTCTATATCCATTAAGAGTAGCAGCAGGACGCTTCTTAGGATCTGTAACATTATCACTACCACCAAAGTAAAGTCTTGTATTAGTATCACGTGATGCCTGTACATCCCATGTATAGTAATCAACTCTATCTCGGTTAGCAGTTGAATCAATTAATTTTTCTGGTGGTATGATAGAATCAATGTAACCACCTTTGTCTTGTGCAAAGGAATATCCTTTATGTCCCTTAGCATGTAGTGATGTATTACCAAAGTTACTGTTAGAGTTGGTGATACTCATATCACCACCACTTTCCATTAGGAAGTGATCAGCGAAACCAACAGCGAAGATACTAACACACTGAATGAATGCATCATTGATTGCCTTAATGTGGCAGTTTCTCCAGTCATCCTTCCAATATGCATCACCCTTAGTGTGGTAAGGTACTGTTGCAAATGCATCAGAAAGAGATGCTTGGTTCCAAGTATTTGTAAACTTATCGTATCTGATGAATGCTCTATCGTCTTTCTGTAGAGATACACCAGTGTACTGAGCACAGACCATAGACTTGAAGCCTGTGACCTTACTACCATCTGCTAATAGACCACAGATACCCCATGTAGACCTGATAGACAGGTTAAACATGTATGGAGAAGCAGATTCAACTGAGTCTACCTCTGCTTGTACATAAGCACCATTAGAGAGACCATTAGCAGTAGAATATGTCTGATTATTCTGTAAATTTAAAGATGTTACAGTACCAGGTAGAGTAAAGCTAAACCTTCTTCTATTGAGTGGGTCTATACTAGCAACATTAAATGTTCCATTCAATGCTTCATCTAGACCATTATTTTGTACAGCAAAGAACTGGTTCTTAATATAACCATGAGCAATCTTCGTTGTTACATTAACAGTAATCTGACCTTGTGGAGTTGAATCAACTACCTGTAATGATTCAATAGATCTTAAGTCAGATAGAGGACCAACAATACGAGTCTCACTTACATTACCACTAAACTCATTCTGATCATCAATAGTAGGTTGATACTGTGCAAAAGATTGAGCAACCTTACTATAGTAAAGTTCTAGTTCAGGTTTCTCAGCATACTGGAATACAGTAATCTTGTGGTGTGAGTACTCAGGTATAGCAAGGTTAGCATTATCGTTCTTACGATAGTAAACCTTACCAACACCAGCAGTAGTATCAAATAAAGGAGACTTAGTAGTAACGTCTCCATCCTTAATTGTAAACTGCCAGATGTAAGCACCACCAGTTACATTGAAGATAGAAGTTCTACCTTGCTCTTTATCAGCAGGATCAGGCACATATAAAGGACGTATATGTGTTCTACGAAGATCATAACCAATTAAAGAACAGCCACGAGGAACAATACAACCACCCTCAGTACCATTAAACTTGTATAGGACGTTATCAGGATTAGACAGATCCACAACCGAAGAATCTGTCCAAGCATTAGTATACTGATCGAATCCAAAAACAGGAGTTCCAGATGTTGAAACTAATCCAGGTCTATTATCAATATAGTGATCACCAGGCATAAGCATGATGGTGAATTCATCAAATCGATCATTATCGATTCCAGGAGCATAAGAATATCTTGCTACCTCGATAAATGCCCTTTGAATGGTTACAAATGGGCGGTTTGGTGAATTACCTCTATTGTCTAATTCATCAGAAGCATTGAAATCATCTGGTGAGACATACAAATATCTACCAGTCTTACTGGAGATTAAGTTATCTAATCTTGTTAATGGCATAGTCCTTGGATTACCAATTGGTTGTTATAGCTGTCCTTGGGTTATTTATCAGAGTTATTCTCTCTCATTTCAGCATGAAGACGTTCAAGAGCTTTAGTTGCTTCAGGAGTTTCTTCCCACTCCCATGTCTCCTCACGTCCTTTCTTGTCAGTTTTAGTGAATTGCTTTTTCATAGTATTATTGCACCCAATCTATTTAGATGGTGTAAAGTAGTTAAAGTTTATCACACACTTAAATCTTGCGTCAAGTTGACTAACACCTCTATGGGATAATGATGATGGAAAAGTAATAAATCTGTTAGCACGACATTCTACTTTAGAACCATCTTCAAATTCGGTATACCCATCACATGTATTCATATAAAAGATACCTGTGGTCATACTATCACATTTATAATCATTATGAAACTCACTATAATAACGGTCAACACCACTTACTACATTACTAACAGTTCCCTCCTCACCATGCCACACATCAAGTCCCACTTTTAAAGGTTCAAGATTAGCTTTAATTCTGTAGATACCGATAGTACTCAATCTAGATAATATTGGTAGCATTAAAGGAAATTTCTCAGATCTTGTGAATACACGAGCATCACTATTCATCTCATAAAATACATGAGTGAACTGATAATTATTAAAATCAACTGATCCATTTACCTTCGCTTCATTATAATACCAAGGTACACCACCAAAAAAGACTTCTTCTCTGAGCTGACCAAACTCTACCTTAGTTAAATAATCATCGTGTAAATTTATCATTGGTGTAAATAAGCAGATATGATGTATTTTTTACCTTTATTGGGTGTTACTCCTCTATGGATACAATTCCATGTCGATGGAAACATAACCAGTTTACCAGTAGAAGGTATAATTTTCTTACCACTAATGAATTCAGTCTCCCCACCGTCAACATCATTCAAATAAAATAACATAGCGATCATTCTAGGAGATTTTCTATCTATCACAAAATCATCATGCCAGTGAAAATATCCACCTGGTTCATATGCCTTTACATTATAACCATGATCATCAAACTTTGCATTATAAAATGGATTAGGAGTTGGATCAAGCTTATTGAAAATTTCAAAGCAATAATCTATGTAGTTCTGTATATTCTCACTAACACTCTTAGAAATTATATCATCCAAATCTTTCCAATCTTCCAGATCTGTTATATACAAATCTATAGAAGTCTTTAAACTGTTTTTAACTATTCTACTACTATTATCAGAATTACCTATAAGACCAGGAGCTTTACGATCATCACCTTCAAATTTTTCTATTATCTGTTCACATACTTCCTTACTTAAAGCAGTTTCATTAACATAGATGAAATCCTCCATCACGATTTTTGGCCAGAGAAATTTTTACGAAAAAGGGGGAATCTCACCCCCAATTAGTCATTTGGGTAACAAGGCTGACTTAACCCCGATCACTTAAACAGTCGCTAGTGTGCGAGCTGCCGCATATGGAATGCGAGTGAATGCTACGATGTTATTCGCAGCAGGTGTATCTGTTTTTGCAGATGTGGTTTGCTTATCCAAGCAGGTTTCAGTCCCGATCCTTATACCCTGTCGAAGCCATGGCATCCCCTAGCTATGGAGATGAGGGGAATCGAACCCCTGTCCAGAATGTAGGTGTCGTCACCTATCCTCAGAAGAGGATGCCATCAGAGGGATTTGAACCCCCGACCTTGGCTTTACAAAAGCCCTGCACTACCACTGTGCTATGATGGCAATCAATGATGAGGGTCGTATCTATTAATGACTGAGTATACTATCACTAAAACTATTAATCCGATACAGATTACAGGTAATACAAGATGCATTTAATTTTTTCGTCTATGGTTGTAGTATATCATGCCTTCGATAAAATTTCAAGTGCCCCCACTTAGCACCCCAGACCTGTTGATCTGTCTCTAAGTCGAAACCCTTATCGAGAACCCAATAAGAATCATCAGTCAATTCTATTTCATTAAGAAGATATGTCTCTTTACCCTTGTACATGACTGTACAGTCTGAGCTTGCTGTCTTACCGTGATAGACAACACCAGACCTTACGAATTTAATATCACACCCCAATCTCCTCTGCAGAGGAGCTTCTTTTAGTTTATTTAGATTTGAACACAGAACATATTGTCTAGGATCATCTATGGAATAATTCTGAACAATATAACCGTCATCAACTTCAATAACCTTTAAGATAAACTGTCTGTATGGATCTTTAGGACAATAATCATAACACTGCTCACCATAAAATATCCCATCGCTTAACTTAACGTGGGATATATTAATATGAGCATAACGACTGGGATCCTTCATTGCTTGATGCTGGTTACCAAAGTGACCAACTAAGCAATCTTCAAAGCTTTTCATCAGGCATAGTTTCAACTGTTATAACAGGTACATCAAATAATAAAGGATGTATCTCTTCTTGTAGTAAATATTCTGAATTCTTTAAGATCTGTTCTTGAGTAAACTCTGGGTTCAAAGCACACTCAAATAATATCCACCTATCTTCTCGCTGGTCTCTGGTTAGTGGATCGTATGTAAAGGGAGTATTCTCTATGAAATACATCTTCACTGGTGTTCCATCTAACCAGCAGTGTTTTATATTAACCCTGTAACCAGCGAACGCCATCACTTAAATTCATCTACTCTATGTAGACAATCAATCCACTAATTTTTCAGGAATACCACTACCTACCTCTTTACCATAGAGTTGTGGTAGAAATCCTTCCCACTCATATGGTGCTTTACCATTTAGTTGAGACTTTAAGTAAGCATACTTACAGATTAGTCTATCAAGTTCATCAAACTGATCTTTTGCCTTTTGACGTTGTTTTATGACTGCTTCTTCAGTTTCACAACCTTTAGTGTATCCTATGAGTTGTGTTGTCTCAAGATTATTTTCATCTTGAACAAACTTTTTCATGTGAGTCATGAAAGCATCTTTGATATAGTCATCCTCTTTAGTACATATAACTAGTGGATTTTCGATGCTCTCATTGTTATACTCCAGTTCTAATCCTAAAAAATTTAAAGCTTCCTTCTTAGCTTTTGAACCTGCAGGTATGTGTCTAACATTAGTTACCTCAGATTCAACTAAGATAGTTGCAGCAATCTTATCAACATCTCTTTCTTTGAACTGGTGATCAGAACGGTTAACCCAGTCTTTAATAGGTTCGATAGTGTCTATGACGTTACCCTTTTTTGCTTCTCTCTTTGTCCAATTAACACCTGTGTTGATAAAGTCTTGTCGAGATGCTTCATCTGCATGTGGGTGATCATTTGCACTTAACTGAACATGATCCTTAACATCTTGGAAGTCATAACCATCCTTAAGAGTGTATAACCATACAGGTGCTGTTGTCTCTCCAAGCTTTTGAAGTTGAATCCACCTGTTGAAACCATCCCAAAGATAATATTCTCCTTGATAGAAGATAACTATCAAAGGTCTCTGTGTTACGTCCCAACCCTTTGCAAGATCTTTTGCTTTAAGTGTAGTACCACCTGCACGAGCTTCGTTTGATTCTTCATCAGTATTTACCCTAGTCATATCAAAGATATAAAACTTACCTTTATCTAATCCCCAAAAGGGTGGAGGATTCTTGGTGATTGCTGCAAACACTTCGTTCTCTACGACTGTTTCCCAGTTTCCACCAAGGAAAGGAGCAAAGGTTCTCACGCTGCTTTTTGTTACCGTCATAATTTTAAATAAGTAATCTAATAGTATTTAACAATTTTAAGTATGTAATTCGACTTATGTTAAGAAACCGAAATATTGCCAATAAAAAAGAGACCCCGAAGGGTCTCTTGATCCATCTCGAACCGAGACTATTTAGAATGTGAACTTAGCACCGATTTTAGCAGCGTAGTCACGAACTGTGTCGCCGTCTGCATCTTCGCCGTTAGTAGCACCAGAAAGCTCTGCATAGATTCCTAGATCTTCAGAAACTCCGTAAGAAGCACCAACCTTACCAGAGATTTCTGTCTCTGTATCGTCAGTAGCATCTGAATGGTTCAAAGTAGGACCACCCTGTACGTAGTAAGCAATCTTACCTTCTGCACCTGCAACGCCCTCATATCCAAGATGGATATCAGTACCAGTAGCAGAATAGTCGCCATCAGGATAAGAAAGGTTGCTTTCAACATTCACGTAAGGACCAGCAAAAGCTGCACCAGCGAGAAGGAAAGGAGATGCTGCAACAGCAGCAATTGTTGATTTGATAGACATGTTTGTTTTTTTAAGTGTCTCGCAAGGATACTAAAAGACCCTGCGGATGATAAGACCCCCGACATGGGGTCTGTCTTACATCGAACAGGGTTACGATTCTTTCGAGTCCTGAGTTATGTAAAGTTATTTATACATAATACAATCTTATTGGTGTGCGGTCAACCCCCCTTGTGCCAGTTTGTTAAGTGATCACTGATAACAATCACATATGTTGGGATGCTCACCTGTTCCACAATACTGTTGCCAGAAACCTGCTGTACTTTCGCACGTCTGTCCATCTGGTGCTCCTGGTGGTGACCAATTGAAACTACCCATACCACCTGAAGGATCACATCCCACTAATAGTAAAGTAATTGGTAGAAGTAAAAGTTTTTTCATTCCTCCTCGTTAAGTTGTTCCACCCAATCGTCATCGGGTATGAATAGTATTGGACCTTCAGCAATACGTTCCTGAAGTTCTTCTAGGAGATCGTCATCTTCCATGTTAATTAATATTGATCACATTAGATGAGAATAGAGTCATCGCAGCTGAAGATGTTAAGTTCAAACTACTCTGACTACTCAGTTGAGTAGCACCTTTACCCATCATATTAAATGTACCTTTTGAATCTATTAAGGTATTTAATGTAACAAGCTGACTCCAATCCTTAGTAACTGTGGTCATTAAATCACCACTATAAGTCTCAGTAGCGGTAGTACCATTCTGAGTAAAGGTATGATTACCAGTAATAGTCTGAGTGTTATTACCACCTATGGTCTCTGTGAAGTTTTTACCCACAGTCAAGTCCATCTTACCCTCAGTAAACTCCATCTTAGCATCACCTGTCTTTGCTGTCAACTTGAATGAGTGTGGTGCAGGAGTATTAGGCCACTTACCAACACCACCAACATCTACATGCAACCTACCACCAACATCAAGTTTCATCGAATCTGTTGATCGTATGTCTATTACTCCCCTAGAGTTGAAGTGCATCGTACCTTTCAGATGATTCTGATGAAGCTCATAGTTACTCTCTAACTCATGCTTCCAAGGACCACTTGATTTGATATCTGCATTAGTATTCTCCATAGCAAATGAACCACAGATCATCTCAAGATTACCTGCACCTTTACCAGCTTCAATACTAACCTTCTCACCTGCTAAATGCAATTCCTGATCAGCACTTACCTTAACATTCTTACCATGTATGTTGACAGTATTACCTGTTGATTCTATATTAAGCTCTCCACCTATCTTAAGTGATAATGGTTTCTCTTCATCTAATAGATTCTCTATTTCTATCAGAAGTCTACCACCTACCTTAAGCACCATATTTCCTTGTGATCTTAATATAATCTGACCACCTTGCTCATCCTCACCTACCTTAGCAGATCCTATAAAAACATTACCAGTCTCATCCATGTATATGGACTGACCATTATCAGTTGCTACAAGATAAGTTGCTCTATTCTCATCATTAAGATGCCTCAGCTCCTTAGTACCAAGGAGTCTGGTCTTAGCCATTAATGCTGGATTAGTAGCAGAAGATGGTGCAGTATCTGGTGGTACTGTATACTTACCACCAGTACCATCAGGTAACTCCTGATTTTGTACGTCCTTATCGTATTGTTCTACTGCCTGTTGTGTTTCACTCATGTCGGACAATCCACATATCTACCAGTACCAATCTTCGCATATCCTAACATAGATCTTGTATCACTGTCAAGACAACTCATACTTGCTAAAGCTTTAGCACCATATCCATTTCCACCTATAATCTCAATCTTAGGTGGTGTATCATATACTGCTGTTCTATCTATCACCTCAAAACCAATAACAAATCCTTTATCATTAATTTTAGCAACAGCAACTGTTGAATCTCCATCAACATAAACAGTAGGAACACTAGTATAACCTGTACCAGGTCTTATAAGAGTTATAGAATCCACAACACAAGAAACTGTATCTGGTTTATAAGGAACATAATTAGTTCCTCTCTGTGTTATTCTAATCTCAGTAACACGACCTTCACTATCCAATAAAGGAATACCAATAGCACCATACCCTTGTCCAGTAATTGCTATAGCAGGTGGAAGTATGTATGGATCTCCTGGATCATCTATAGGTATCTCAATGATCTTACCACCATCATCCACAATAGGTTCTGAAAGTGTAGGTGGTTTGAATCCAGGATCCTCTTCAGGATCTTTCTCAGGTGGTGTAAACTCTGCTTCTTGTGCTAATATATGAACATGAGATACAGCACCAGTACCATTAATACTCATAGTGAGTAACTCTCTACCTTCAATAGTACTGTCTTGTGCAATACCAACAATAATAATAGCTTTGTTATCATAAACCTCAAATGTACTAAAGAAATTACCACCAACAATATCTTCTTTGGTTATATTAGGACCAAATAATGTCCATCCCAATATAGTTCCATTAGGAATACCAGCAGATGATACAGTATACGTTATAAATTCTCCTTCCTTATACTCAAGCTTATCAGAAGTGATAGCGATACTTACTTCATCATCAATCAGTACATCAGGTGGCTCTGTATATGGTATTGTAGGATTATCTGGATCTGTTTCACCACCAATGATAGGTGGAATCACTTCAGGTCTAGTTCCTGGTCCAATAACACCAGGTACATATGGATCAGGATCATCTGGTGGTGGTACTGGTGCTAAACCTATAGTAACTGTAGCTTTCTGATTTATAAATTCTGCTTCACCCACACCAGTAGAATAATCTATCGATATAGTAAAATCTTCTGGTGTATCGTTTTCATTATCCATATATGTCAATACACGAATAACTCTTTCCAATTGATTAGGTCCAAATCCAAGAACACCCTCTACTCTTTGATAATCATCACCTTCAGTAGCAGTACCATCTGCTGACTTATAAGCAATAGAACTAGAAGCAACTGTATAACCAGTTCTTTTTACAGTAACCTCTGCTGTCTGCCCTTCAATAACATTAACATCAAATATCTCATACTCAACCTTTCTTTCATTTGTTCTAGGATCACTATCACCAGGTGGTAATGTACCTGCACCTATATTAGGATTAGTAGGAGTACCATAAATCAATTCATTCTTACCACCACCAGGAGTAATCTTAGGAGTACCACCGTATATGATACCACCAGTTATATCAGGTGGAGCAAAAGTTCTAGCATCATCACAAACACTCTGACCATAATCAAGTGGTCCGTTCTCTAGTTTTTCAATAAGTTCATCTAAGTTATCCTTCTTGTCTTTCTTCTTAGGTCTAGTGGAATATGTATTCTCATCACCACACTTAGAATCAAGACCACCACATGAGATACCAAGTATAGACATGATCTTAAACAAAGCCCTCCCAACTACATTCAGAGCACTCCCTGCTATTTTAAGAATCGACTGCAGAGGTCCAAGTACAGCGTTAAGTAATCTATTAACAAAAGACATAATCTTGTTAAGGATCGCATTAACAAAAATATCAATCTGACATGTTGCTGCTCTGAATACTTTCATCAAGTAGTTAAAGATCAACTTAGTAACAAAGTCAATCAACCTTTCAAATATATCCTCAATAGAGCATCCAATCTTAGCAAGCATACCTTGCAACCACATCTGCACAGATTCCATGATACCTTGGAAGGGTGCTGTTATCATCTTAACAAGAGCTTCAACACCCTTCTTAAGTGCAGCAATTATCTCACCACGAATCCTTGCTAGAGAAGCTTTAATAACTCTAAGAATTTTGTTAATATATCCTTGTGCTTTGTTTTTATAACCAACAAGCTCTCCGTTGACCTTATTAATTAAATAATCGCCTATATTACCACCACTGTCCTGAACCATTCTAAACAGTTCACCCATGATATACTTAATCTCTGATTTAGTCTCTCCACCACACTCTGCCTGTGCTATAGCAACGGTAACATTAGAACCATATGGATTTACAGGTGAGTTCTCCTTCTGATGCATAAGATCAGAAGCAGCATATGTTCCTGGATCTCCACCAGCAACTTGACCAGAAGCTATATTCTTATTATTCTCAGCATAATTAACTGCTAGATGTGTATAAGGATTAGTATCTGGATGCCTCTTAGATGTGAATGCTAAACATGTTCCTTCTTCAGGCTTAAACTCTTCTGGTGGTGTAGATGCAGCATTAGGTGTCTGACCTAATGAAGCTAATATTATAGGTTTTTGTTTATCAATATCAGTCCAGACACCAAATACCCAATCAGCAGGTTCTAAGTTAACAGTAGCACCCTTTCTACCACCAACACCGTATGGTGTAGTAAGAGGTAGGGTAGCATGTGCCCAAGGTAAATCTTCAGTTTTTACATTATCACATGAATGAGTATGAACGCCAAGAATCCTCACCTTAAAACGATTAGACGCTTTAATGGTATCAATCTGCTCTACTTGGCCTATCCACCAACTAGCACCATCCTCTCCAATTCTATGGAGAGGCATTCGAGATTGAAAAGCAGGATCCATACGTTATACCTCAATCATCATATACTAAGCACTCAGGCTCATCTGGATGTTGATCACACCATAGTTCTATAGTGTTGGGATCGTGATGATCTCCTGCTGCTATCTCTGCTGCATGGTGAGAAACATAATCTTCTAGATCATGCAATTCACCTTCAACATGCCTACGCATTTGAGGATTTGTCTGAGGATCTTGTAAGATCTCTTGATCTTTTTTAATATGGTCTTCTATAGATTTCATAATTGTCTATCCTAAGATATTAGAACTTCGTTTTTTTCTAATTGTTGAGCTCCAAAGGAGTCTCTTTTCAATTTTAACACAGTAGTTACCTCCTGTGTCCTTTGATCAAAGAATCGGGATAAACTATAAATGAGATAGAATCCACTGTTAGATTCATCTATCGGTTCATCTAGTTTTTGATCCTCTGATACTGACGAAGGTAGAATCACGTTGATAATTTCCCCCACACACAAATCGATATTTCCTGGGACATCAATTCGTAATCCTTGTGTATTTAGCATAAAATTACGAGAAATGTTCTGTACTATATTGTGCTTACTATAATCCCAAAAATTATTATCATTCTTATAATCAGGATCATCTGGGTCTGCTGTATCTGTACCCGTGTAATATTTCTCATGGTCAACTATAGTTGATAAAATCCTAGTTGGTTGACCAGAAAGCTTCTCTTGCATAGGATTCAACTTAGTCTGACTACCTAGATGAGATTGATTATCCCACTCCTTACTTAAGCTATAAGTATATACCTCAAACTTACCAGAAGATATATCATAGGTTTGTAACTGTGATGAATATGTTCCTAAACGTAGTGCATGGATTAAATTTATCTCACTCTCAAAATTAACATTTATGATAGAATCCTCATTAACACCATCATTTACACTATCAGTAAATGATCTTACCTTTCCACCACCACCAAACTTTCCTTTAGTATCACAGAGAGAATCAATTGATTTGAAATGATATCCCTTTCGATTCTCAAAGAACACATATCCAGCACTACCTCCTACTTCTTTACCATCAGATTTTTCAGTTATACCTCCAGGTGTCAAGACACCCATATTATTTGCTTTATCCACATTAGAATTAGTAGCAGAAATAGAACCATTACAAAGAGAATTAATTATCGAGAATGGTGACTTACCATTAGGATGTATTTTTGTATTATTCCCACAAGGAGTTGTAAAGACATCCTTCTCTGATTCAATAACACTATCATCACCTGTTAAAATCTTTTCTACTATTTCATCAGCACGACCTTTCATTGTCTTAGAAACCTTTCTAGCTTCATTAGTAAGAGCTTCTGCTGATATCAATCCAATATTATATGTCTGTATTTTATTAGATACAGATCTATCACCAACCATATAGACCATCAGAATATAATGATACTCTGTCTCATCTGGTCCAGCAACACTCATATGAACTTCTTCACCACCAACTATCTTATTGATTACACTTTCACCAGAGTCTAATATTCTAATATTAGCACTTACGTAAGGATCAGCAATAGATTCAAAATATGTTATAGCTTGAGCACCAGGGATCAAGTTCCAAACCTTTTTAGAATTATCGATTAGATCTAATTTCGTAAGTTTATACGAAAATGCTGAGTTATTATTCTCCATCATGCATTAAGAGCCTGAAGACTCTGCTGTGCGTATATACTCAACTGGTCATTCTTTGTAGGTAACTGTGCGAAGTTCATACTAGTAGCACCTTCATTAGATCCAGCATTATTATTAGAACCACTAGGAGATGGAATGAATACAAATGTAGGACTACCTGATGTCTCACTACTAAGACCAGCAACCTGTTGACTTAACTTATTATTCAATCCCTGTGCTCCTTCTATACCCTCACCAGGAATATATTGCTGCCAATTAACTGGTTTCCATCCTTCTGGTTTTACAGAATCACCAGAAGTTTGCCATGAATGATGGAAGAAATTACCTTTCTCATCAAACATAGGATCTTCTGTTGCAACTCTATTACTCAATGCAGACTGTCCTTTAAAGTCAGTTCTTCCTTTCAAGACTCTAAGTGCTTCCATAAGCTTTGCCTGTCCTTCTTCACTCTGTAAAAGAGATTGAATCTCAGGACTATCCACCATATTTCCATCTTCAAATGCTTTATATTGTCCAGGTGCTTTAATAATCTCTTCTATACTCCCATCACCTCTTGCCTTTCTATTAAGTATAGATGCAGCAACACCATAGATATCATCTGTACCTTGAGCAGCCTCACCACTAATAGCATAAGCTAACCACTTATAGTCATCCTCAGTTAAACCTTTTAAGTTTCCAGTGGTAGTACTATTGCTTGTCTGGAAGAAGTTCTGTCCATTGACTTTAGAGACAGTGTTAGTATCACCCAAAACTCCAGTCAAATCTGTTGATGCTACTTCTACTCCTTGACTACCCAGAATGTTCTCTGTTGAAAAAGCATTAGAATTAGAACTAAGGTTTTCATCTCCATTAACCTCCGTATTATTAATTTCTTCGTTATTATTTGTTACACCACCATCTACGGTAACAGCATCAATATCAATGCCTTTATTCTTCAATTTATCAAGAATCATTTCGTTCATTCTTATTTTCTCATCACCGATTTGAAGTGGAGACTTACCACCCATACTAACAACAGCCTCAAGTATTCCCCAAAGTTGTTGTAATCTGAATAAAGGATTCTTCTTCCAATCTTCTTCTTTAAGAATCTCCTCCTTTAATCTTAGAATCTCTGCTTTTTGACCTTCAATGTCTTTTCTTGATATACCATTTGCTATGGAAGAAGCTTCCCAGTTTGCTAATGCATCATTAATCTTTCCAGTAATCATCCCTGTAACAATACCCACAACACCACCTTTAAACATATTCTTCCAATTGATGGTCCTAGGGTTAAGGAAGGTCTTAATATTAAACTTAGGTTTAACAGCAGGTTTAGAAGTTATTTGATTAACAATGCTACTAGCAGCATCATCTGCAGTGCCTGCACCTGCAGTTACTACATCATCTATAACACCTGGTCCTCCACCTAAGTTTGTATTTGCAGATTTTATGCTCTTCGATATATTCTTACCACTTCCTGTATTATCAAGAACAATTTCTTCAAGTACCTCTTTTTGAACAGTACTCTTACTACTACCTATATCTACTTTCTGAAGATTGGATTGCTTTAATTGCAGATTTTTATTTTTTAAGTTCTTTGATAGTAGATCATCTTCAACATTAATCTTTTTTAAATTATCAATAGATCTATTAGGGTTTACAATGTTACCTTTTTGATTAACGACAGCATCTTTAGCAGCAACATTTTTGTTTTTGAACATGTTACCAAAGAAGTTCTTAGTACCTTTGAATGCAGCACCCAACTTCAATCCCTTGAATACACCAACAAACTTAGCCATTGCACCTGCAAGAGCTGTCTTAAGAGCTGCAGGTATTGCAGCTTTAAGTGCAAGGAGAGCTGCTTTAGCACCAACAACAATTTGTACAATATCAGAAAGCTTACTTAGAATACCACCACCTTCACCTCCCTTCTTTTCTATAGCACCACGATATCCCTGAGTACCAGACAAGAATTCCTCATCTTCCATCCTCTCTTCTTGTCTCAATCTCTTAGCATCCGCTATCTGATCTCTCTTAATCTCAATAAACTGACCAAGTAAAGCGTTTTGTGCTTCTAATAAAGCAGTCTGCTTTTTATTCTCAGTAACTACTTCAACATCAATTGCAGTACCATCATCATAACTAACTGGATCATAAGCATCTACTGGGCTAGCACTAGTGGAAAACATGGATGTTATACCATTAATCCCACTTACTATAAAATCATCTACAGCCTGAACAGAATCTTGAACAAACTTAAGATTTGCAGGATCAATAGGATTCTCACTACCACCAGACTTAGATCTCTTCCGCAGCTTCTTATACTCCGAGATAAGAGTATCAGCAAGACTCTTATCGGTTGTAGTTTTTTGATATCCTTGGGTTCCTGAAGCCATTATCGTTGTGCTTGCTGTTTTTGTTTAAGTTCCTCAAGATATTGGGTAAGGAGTGCAAGATATACTACTCTCTCCCAAGGCATCATATTATCTAGTTCTGTCAAACTATATTTATGGTGCTGCATTAGAGCGAAATTAGTTTGATAATACTCCTCCAGATTAGTGTGGAAGAGTGCTATGCGAAAAAACTCTGCAGCCCCTCTAAGGTATATGTAGACGACTTCTTGGTATTAGGATTAACAACATCAAACTTATGTTGAAGCTTAGGCATTGTTTCAAAGAACTTAGACACCTTATTAAACTGTCTTTGAGTAAGACTCTCAATAAATTCCTTAAGTTCTTTTGGTGTACAATCAGAAGATTCAGTAACATCTTCACCATCAAAAATCTGATCTATACACCCAACAATAATATCTAGACCATCCATATCAGTCTCACCTCTAACCCCAAACTCAATGAAATGATCTAACTTAGGGTATTTCATAATAACACCCACATTCTTATTGATCATAACTTTTTCAGTATGACCCTTTGGCTTAAAAACCTTAACATCATTAATGTTGATGGTATGTTGTACTTTAGTCTTATTATCATCAAGACATACCACATTAACCGTGATTTCTTCCCCTACGGAAGCAGCACGAATCTTAAGGAATACATATTCCAGATCAAAACTAGGTAAATCTTCAATTTTTATACGAGATGTAACACATGAATTAATTACATCAACAACTGCTTGTGTTATCTGTTTATCATCCCCTGAGTCCATAGCAATAAGAAGGACTTTCTCTTCTTTAACAAGAAATGGACGGTATTTAATCTTTTTTCCGTTTGACGGTAATTCGAGCTCATAGGTAGGAGCAACAACCTTTGGTAAAGCCATAATGTAATTTTCTTTTATTTAGTACGTAATGTTATAAACACAGATCAGTCTAAGATCTCCTGGTGATGTTGGACATAATGCGTGATAATGAGATCCATCAAATAGCACCATCTTACCTTTTTCAGGTATAGCTTCGTGCTTTACTGGGATAGGATCATTTTCCCAATCGATAGTCTCATATGGTATTATACCATTATTCTCTGAAAACTCGGGACCAGTAGTAGAAGATCCCTCATCATAATTAATCTGTTTATCAAAAATATACGTACTACCCTCTACATTATTAAGATATAAAATAGCAGTATAATGATTTTCAGGATAATCTACATGAGGGTCACCACAATGATAATTTGGAAAATGATACGTGCAGTTCAAACATGATCTGGTTATAGTCTTATATTCCAATCCATTATCACGCATGAAGTTTTTAAGAATCGTCTTAAAAAATGGATAGAAGTCTGAATTATGTCTCCTAGAATCTCTATTCAACAAAACATGAGAGAATTGAGGAAACTTATTAGTGGTAGTATAAGGATCCCAAAGCCAGTTAATACGTGGGGATCCTTGAGATTTCACATGCTGCTTTGCAGTCCCGTAGAAACAATTATCCATGAAATCATCTATGACTTCAGGATTCCTGATAAATTTTTCAATAATCATAACAATTAATAGTATTTTAGGGCAATTGATCTCCTATGTAATTGCCGTTATCATCATAGAATCTTACCTCCTCGTTATCAGAAGGTTTGGATCCTGAGAACCAAGACCAATTACTAATATCATTATACACCACATGGTGCTTAGTGTAATGAAATGTCGCTGTAGCTTTAGTTATTTGAGAAGCACCAAATGATAATGGTATAGACTCAACTGTATATGGATAAGCATCATGGAGTACATGTACAGCAGCAACCCTTTCAGTTGCTGAGCTCATGCCCCTTTCCACCTTTACTATCCTAATAGTAGCAGTATAATCATCTGGATATCTAAGTCTAGTGGTTCTATGCTTATTCTTACCATCAACCTGCATCATACTACTAAATCCATTGTCTCTAACAAATGGTTCATACTTACCATCCTGAGCAATAGGTGAATCTTTACCAGGTTCATATTCCGCAAATATATACTGCCACCAAGCATTAACAAACTTAAATGGTTCCATATTAGCATCACACATCCAACCTAATTGAACATCAGTATAAAGCTTAGTATGAGCATAAGATATAGATCCTTCTCCTAAAAGTCTCCCTTGCAACTGTCCAGTAGCCGCTTGTGAAGGTGGTAATTGAGCTTCATCACAAAACCCTTCATATAGATCAGGATTAACCCCACCACTTTCAATATACTTCTTTAAATCATTACCCAAATCAAATTTCACAGCGAATCCATTGGACATCGCCATACCGCCTTTATCTGCGATTGTTTTAACAAAATCTGGTATTCTGGTTCTAGCCACTCTAAATATTTAAGTGTATACATTTTATTTAGGATGGCTTATTCGGGTAAGTATAAACCTAAGAATCCTAAGAAGTATAAAGGAAACCCAACACAGATCATATACAGATCAAATTGGGAGAAAAAATTTATGCATTTTTGTGATTCTACAGACTCAATTATTGAATGGGGCAGTGAGGAAGTAATTATTCCTTACCGTTGCCCCACTGATGGTAGGATCCATAGGTATTACCCAGACTTCTACATCAAAACCAGTAAGAAACAGAAATACATAATAGAGATCAAACCAAAGAAACAAGTAAGAGGACCAGAAAGAAATCCTAGGCAAAAGACTACTGCTTGGAAGAAATCTGTTCTAGTCTTCATGAAGAATAAAGCAAAGTGGAATGCTGCGGAAAATTGGTGTGATGATAGAAGTATGAAGTTCAAAATCCTAACGGAAGATCAACTACATGTCTAAACAAACAATATTTGAACAAATCAAAGAAAAAGCAAGTAGTAAGGAACAAACTTCCGCATGGTACAGGAAGCAAGTTCGTCTTATTGCGAAGAATTATACTGACGTTGAAAAGTTGATAAGAGAGGATAAACAAGAAAGCTTAACAGAAGATAATTTTCAAGATACTAACCGAGTTCGCAATAATGTAAGGGAAGGTCACCTATATCTCTTCGAGTATAAAGCAACCAAGAAGTACTTACCATACTATGATCAATTCCCATTAGTGTATGTTACTAAGAGGTCATCTTCCAATGATTTCTTTGGTACAAACCTACATTATATCAATCCGAAGTATAGATACACTGTAATAAAGAACTTAATTGAGAACGACACTCTCAACGTACCTAAGATAACCTTCCATAAATACTTAGATAGTAATGTTATAGGTAGATTCTTAGACCTCGGTAAAGACGAATGGTATACGGCAATATACTTGCCTATTGATAATTTTATACGTGATAAAAACGGACGGAAGCTTCCTGTAAGGAAAGATACAGTCTGGAATAAAACCTACGAGAACCGAAGATATAGAATCAAAACTAAAAGGTCGATTGAAGATTATAGTGATGAACCAACTATTTTACTACCATAAATGTCCACTACAACATCTACCCAACTAAGATATCCAGAACAATTAAAAGTAACAGATAACACAGATTATCTATCATTTGGGTTCTACAAATACTATCCAGCTTTCAGGAAGAGAGGTATAAGAAGTGATAGAGCAGATAATTACAATCAAACTGTTGGTGCAACAGGAAACGAAAATGAAGGTACTGCAAGCTTCTGGAGTGCAGATGATGCAATAAGAAAACAACAGAAATTAAATAGTCCAGCTGGTAATTTTGGTAAAAAAGATGGTCCAGAAATATTAATATACATGCCACCTGATATTAGCACATCATTTGCTGCTGACTGGGGTGGTAAAGAAATGGGTAATGCTGCTGCTGGATTAACTGCTGCTTCTGCAAATACACAAGCTGGTGATATGGCTGGTGTAATAGATAATGCTCTTGCTGGTATGGCGAATGTAGGTGCATTATCTCAATCAGTTGCAGCACGTATTACTAAATCAATAGCAGCAATGTCTGGAACTCAACTAACAATGAATGATACTCTAGCAGGTACTACAGGAACCATATTAAACCCAAATGTAGAAGTATTATTTGGTGGTCCTAAACTACGTAATGTTAGTTTTGCATTTAAAATGGCTGCTAGAAATCTAAGTGAAGCGAAGACTATCCATGCTATATGTTTAGCATTTAAAAAGAATGCTTTACCTGGTTTTGGTGCTACAAATAGACTACAAGATTCAGTTGCTGCTGGATTTACAGCTATTGCTACTGGACTTCCTGATGATAAATCAGACAATATGGGAAAACATGCTAACTTTATAGAAGTACCAAACTTGGTTATGGTGAAATATATGAAAGGTAATACAATGCATCCATACCTTTCTCAATATAAGTCATGTGCTCTAACTAATGTAGATATTAATTATACACCTGATGGGGTATATTCAACAAGTATTGATGCTTATCCAACAGCAGTTGAACTTAGAATAGGTCTTGTAGAAACAAAACTTGTATATAGTCAAGAGATAGGTGAGCAAAAGGATGAAACTGCTCAAGGTGAGACTGCAAATAAAGAAAACATAGGAAGAACCTGGAGCTACTAAATGTATTTTGCTACTCAACCAAAAATAGAATACGACTTAAAACCACAAAGCTTTCCATTTTCAAGCTCTGATTTTACCATTGCAAATAACTTCTTTAGAAGAGTATCTGTGGATGAAGATGCTTTTGGTTATATTGCATATTTCAGGAAATACGCTATTCCTGATGATATGAGGATAGAAACTCTAGCAGAAGGGATTTATGGATCTCCTTGGTATGATTGGGTTATTGCTATATCCAATAATATAACAAATACCTATACTGACTGGCCTTTATCAGAAAATGCTCTACGAGTTTGGACAGAAGAAAAGTATGGAAGTCAAATATACAGCGATATCAGATATTACGAAATTAGTGAAGATGTTAAAAATGACGCAGGAACGATATTTTTCAAAAAAGGGCAAAAAGTCGATAAAACCTTCTATGACGGTAATTTCCAATATAACTCTCAAGACGTAAATAACACACCTATCACTGTTGCTGGAAATACCATATCTAGAGGTATTTCGATATTTGAAGATGAAACCAGAATAAATGAAAGTAAAAGAGAGATCTACATACTCAAAACCAAGTATTTGTACGATTTCGTTCAAGACTTAAAAAAGCAGAGCACCTACAATAAGTGCTCTGCTTACGTTAATAACAAATTAAAGAAGACTCTAATCTAGCTCGACTTTTTTGGTCATTTTTTGTCGGGATTTTTTTTCCCGAATTGCCAGATCTAGAAATCCAATTTCACCACCTTAGAAGGCTTTGGGATGTGTTACCACATCCCCATGAATTTCACCTATATCATCGATATGGGCGTGATCAACTTCGATGTGAAGTTTCTTATCATACGCATCAGCTATTCGCTCTAAAGCATTAGCGATACGAAGCAATTCATCACTCACTTAGTCTTCCTCTGCTAAACTTGCAAAGTAACTAAGTGCGTCATCATCACTTGTCTCCTTCTTGTTGAACTTAGGTGCAGAAGATGCTGCTACCTTCTCAACAGGTACTGGTTCAAACTCTTCCTCTTGTTGTCTCTGTACCACAGCAGGTGAACTGTTGAGAACTGTATTTAAACGAGTCTCTAGTTCCTCATATGTTTTGAACTGATCTTCAGCAGTGAATGCTGCTAAACTGTGTTCTTGTTTGTATGTTGCTTCTAGTTCAGCATCATCAGAGCTTAAAGCACTAACAGCATCGAACTCGGAACTATCATAGTTCCAGAAACCAGCAACAGTCTTGATCTTTAACTTAAAGTTTGCTCCTTCCCAGAAGTCAAACACATTTACAGGAGTCTCGTCTTGAAACTCTGGCTGCATTGCGGCCATTACCTTGTCGAAAATCTTCTTACCGAACTTGTACAAGAATACCTTACCTTCATTTTCAGGGTTCTTAGGATCTTTAACAACAACAATGTTTGTGTAGTAAGTAAGCTTACGCTTCTGCTTACGAGCAATGTCCTTGTCTGATTCGTGACCACTATTCCACAACTTACGATTAACTTCACCAACAGGGTCTTTTTTGTTTTGTGTCGTTAAACTGTTTTCGATGTACCAACCGCCAGGTCCTTGGAAAGCATGTGAATATAACTTTGCCCAAGGAAGGTCTTCACCTTCTGGGGGTGGGAGAAATCTGATAACAGCGTAACCATTACCTGTATTATCTAACTCTGGTCTCCAGAACCTCTCGTCTTTACCGCCACCTGTTTGGGTGGACTTCTCTATCTCTTTCTGGAGAAAATCAAAATTTGCTTGAGATTTTCGTTTTAGATCTGCGAACGTCATATTGGATTTTTTAGATTAAATTGGATTTTGTTTTTGGGGTGGGAGATAGGAATAATGTATACCTACAAGTACAGGGCATTTCTACATAAGTAAATTTTTACTGTACTGCACGAGTCCTGTCTGGTTGGACAGTTCTGTTGTTCCCAACAGCGAGCACCACCTCTGACTCATCACCTTAACTAGACCATTGCCAGCAAGTTTGTTCAGTCACTCCCGTATCGAGTAGCGAACCCGATATACTATTTATACCACAAAAAAAGGGGTTAGTCAACCCCTTTTTGTCCTTTTTGTTGTTCTTTCACCATAATATCAATTCGATCTCGTAACTGCTTGAACATCTGAGGTACAGTAAGATCTTTATCAACACCCATGAGAACAACACCTTGTTTCATGTTCTCGATAACTGCTTTAGCATCTTCATCATCACTCAACTTCATCCTGTTATACATGATCTCTTGCATCTCAAGAAGTCTTTCAAGTATAACTAAGTACTCATCCTTCTTCTCTTTACTAAGGACAGGAAAGCTTATAGCATACTTCATCAGAAGTTGCTGCAGCTCCATCATCTCTTGGATCTCTCCTCTAACTAATTCTGATTTAAAAAATTCGGAAGTCATACTAGCATTAATTTGGCTCTGGATGTACGTTTAATAAAGTTCAGTTTCTGTGCGTCAAACTTAAGTTTCTCTTTCAATGGTTTGGAAATGAGTTTAGGAACTGTCTCCAATTCAATCTCATTTTGATCACAGTAGTGAATGATAGCATCAATATAGTTCATATCTATATTATCAAAAACTATTCTTTCAACTTCCTGCGAAAACTTAGCCGCAGTCATAAATTTATCCTCTAATAGTTTGCTTTTTTCCATGTGTATTATTGTATTCGTCTATGTATTTGAGAAGAGTAGTTAAGTACTCCCTCTTTAAAGGACGAACCTCAACTTGTGTGTCTCCGTTTTCGCAAGCAACTATAGTTACTAACTGCTTAACATTAAGATCATATCTTTCCTTGAGCATACATGCATACGCACACTCTTGAACAAAATAATCATAAAGATACTCTACCTTCTTTGGTTCAGCAGATGTTTTAAAATCTATAATTGATAGTTCCCCATCAAATTCTGCTATACAATCAACACGCCCTGCTAATTTTAATGTATCAGAGTACAGAGCAGCTTCTTGTAAGTATATTTTATTTATGCGGTCTAAGCTTGCCCTAGAATGATGGAACATCACTACAGGTAGCGGAAACTTTTTATAATCATCAAGGTCTAAAACATTATTAATGTAGTCCTCGACTATGGAGTGGTACTTAGTACCACGACTTGTAGATCTCTTAGATATAGCGTTAGCTTTATCCTCACCTACACGCTTCCTCCACTTCATTATACCTTTCATCTTAGCAGGGTTACTACCTATTACAGTAGTGACGGAAGCATACTTCTCACCTTGTGGTGTAAGATACACTCTCTTACCAGAATCCTCATCAGTCTTTGCCTCCATCTCAATAGGAGTTATGTCCTCTAGATGTATGAAAGTCATTTGATTTCTAATGTAGCGGAAGATAAGTTTGGAACATATGGAAGTTGATCCGTCACCTCCTTCGGAACATTATCACTCATAGGTTTTATTGAAGCCATATTAATACTTCCATAAGGCATAGAGTTAAATGATATTGACCATCTATCAACATAATCTAGATTAACTGCTCCATGTTCCATCCACCAAGGAAATATAATTAACTGACCAGGCTTAGTAGGAACATCATACTGTTTAGCCTGATCAGACAGAGGCATGGTAGACTCAAACATTCTAAACTGTACAGGATCTTTAAAAGATAACATACCTGCATCATTAATGCAAAAAGTACCACTAAAAGCACTCATAGGATGTAAATGCCAAGGTAATACAGCACGATTTCTATACCTATTAACCCAAGAAGAACAAATTCTAAGACCATCACACTGTAACTTATGATGATCTTTCACCTGAGATAAACAATCCTCTATAAATTCTGATAGCTCAGGAAATAATTTTAATGCAGTTGGGTATGATTGTGATACATCTCTGGGTTCTGTAGCAGAAAAAGAACCACCAAGATCTTTTTGATTTATTATACATTTCTCTAGAACATCATTGAGATCACCATCCCAATCAAATGTAAATATCTCTACTGGAAAGAGTTCTAAAGTATTCATTCGTTCTGTCCTGTATTAATTTTACTGATAAGGTAAGACTTAACAAGACCCGACCTAATGATATCCTCGACACCAAACTCAACAGAAGAGAACTCATCCATTGCCTCAAGGATACGTTGAAAATCTAAGATACCATTCTTCTCATTCTGTCTTACTAGGTCAGTCTGGAAGACATCACCAGCAAATATAATCCTTGAGTCTTGCCCTACCCTAGTGATTATACTATCTAACTCATGGAAGTTCAAGTTCTGTGACTCATCAACCAATACAATAGCATTGTCTAGTGTAGTACCACGTATGAATGAGGTAGACCAGAAAGATATAGTCTCTTGGTGCTTGAGGTTTTCATACAGCATATCAAATGCATTATCATCAGGCATCTTAAACATATGCCTAACCATATTCTTGTATGGTATCTGATATAGTAATGCCTTATCATCATGGTCACCAGGTAGGAAACCAATCTCTCTTGTAGATACTAATGACCTAACAATATATAATTTCTGATATGGATTGTTGTCTGATAATATATCCTTGAGTGCAAGATACAATGCAATGAATGTCTTACCTGTACCAGCACACCCATAGGTGAATAGGTTCTGACCTTTCTCCCACTCATCAAACATCACCATCTGATTCTCAGTCAGTGGTGTGATATCAAGAAGGAAGTTCTGATTGATAGGTTTCTTTCTCTTCGCTGTCCTCTTGGTAGGTTGTCCGTTAGCTTTAGTAGTAGCCATTACCAACCCCTCACTCTCGACTTAGGTTGCTTCTGCACCTTGTTCTTCATAATATCTGCCCATCCTGGATGTGTCTTGGTCATTTTATCACGCCAGTCTCCTACCTCACCAACACCAGCACAACCTTGAGACCAGTCTTTATCCCAGTCAGGATTGTCCTTTCTCCATTGCTCATACTCTTTCATGGTCATGGAGAGTTCTTTAGTCTCTCCTGTCTCTTTATGTTTAAGTGGGTAGGTTGGCATTAATTATTTCCTCCTGTTAGTTTAGACTTGATAAACTTAAATGCTAATTTTATTAATTGCTGTAGAGCATTGCCCTGAATCTCATCAAACAAATACATGTTTAATTTAAAGGCATGGTTTGCCTCTGCAATTAAAGCATTGATCTCGCTCTCGTTAAGCTCGAGACCATCCAAGACTGCTTTGTAGTTAGTCTTAAATGCTTTAGCATCCTCTATCCTAGGGAAGTCATAGAAGTGTAGTCCTTCACCCTCCTTTGGTTGTAAAGCTTTCTGTGCTATACCCTTAAGGATCTGACCACCAGATAGATCACCAATGTATCTAGTATAATGATGAGCAATCAATAGGTAGGGATCTTTCTCTGCTACCTCATTAATTCTGTGACAGTATGCATTACATGCTTCCGAAGGAATCATTAGATCTCTGTACATAGGACCATAATAATATCTAAGATCACGCTGTAAGAATGCAGTACGAAATAGATCTACATTAAACTGTTGTAATACTTTTGCTTTGGGATCAGTAGTCTTTACTATCAACTGCTCCATTGTATCATACACATAGTAGAAGTCAGTGATGAGCTTACGATACTCTTCAGGATCTAATACCCCCTTGAGGAATTGAGATACAAATTTAGTATTCTCTGCTGCATTATGAGACTTCTTAGTGCCTTCTTTTAATCTAGTAGTGAAAGTCATTTCTTTATTCTCCTAGGTACTTTGATTGTCCATGCTGATGATACTAGATCAACCATTTCAAACTCTTTCTTTGCTTTCTCTCTCTGCTTAGCTTCCTTCTCAAAGGTAGCAGCAGGTTCGTTACCAGCAGTCTCACCGTAGTGAGGATCCCAGATCTCTGGGTGCTCATGGTTATCAAAGAACTCTAGTATAGCTTGATCAATCATACTATACATTGTATCCCAAGTCAACGTCCTTCTTAATGTCTCTGCTAGGTACTCGTTTTGATTGACGGACATCTCACACTTGAGATGCTCTCCTCTTGCCCACACCAATTCATTAAGATCAATTGTTATCTGTACACGATTGTGTACACCTGTATTAGTATCGTAAGGTTCCATTAGTCCTCAAGGTCAGGTAGTTTCTTTTCAACCCAGTGTTCTGAGTTATCAATACCAGCAGCAGTAACATACCTCATGATATGCTCATCAATCTGATGATAGACTGGATGTAGATCCAAATCCATGTTAATGTCGTGTGCTATCTGTGATATCTGATCTGCTGAGAAGCAATGATCAGGATGTAATAGATCACAACATGGTATTCTTTTTTCGATTAGTTCATTTAGATTGATTCTAATCTCGTAGTCTCTGTATACAGGCATTAATTCCACTCCAATGCTTCAGAACAAATAGGAAATTCTTTCTTGAATATATCTCTACACATCTCAGCAATTTCCATGTGTTCTTTCTGAGTACCATGTGCAGAACGTAGGTCTATGTAGTGCACCCATGAACGTACACTACCAGTCATATACAGACGTGTTGGTGTAGCAAGTGGTAGGACAAACCTAGCACACTCCTTAGCAACACCATCCTTTAACATGTTCTGGTACAACCTCATTCCTTGCTTGAAATGTTGTTCCATCTTTCTATTATAATGATTGATCTTTCTCTGATCCATATCATCAGTAGAATTCTGACGGTTCTTTAAGTCTTGTCTACGTAGTTCAGGCAAAGGAATCTCATCAGCAAG
>Ga0111541_10000021_pt1 | contig 47904 bp, 46 predicted proteins | sample Knorr_S7_td_DCM__FD_83039 | JGI IMG/M metagenome (GOLD analysis project Ga0111541, IMG submission 83039) | Marine microbial communities from Southern Atlantic Ocean transect - Knorr_S7_td_DCM_ad_131m_LV_B (version 2) (version 2) | ecosystem: Environmental > Aquatic > Marine > Oceanic | place...
GCCTCTTCCGCTGGGGCCTCTGCCTTAGCCTCTTCCGCTGGGGCCTCTGCCTTAGCCTCTTCCGCTGGGGCCTCTGCCTTAACCTCTTCAATTATCTCTTGAGGTGGTGCGACTTTCTTCTTTGGAGCCCTCAACTCCTCGGCTTGCAGCAAAATATCTGAAGTGTTAGCTGCCTTGTATTTATTAATTAGCTTTCTTGCTCTATCTGTTGGTTGTGCACCTTTTGAAACCCATTCATCGTATTTGGCCAAATCAACCTTCAAAGGGCTACCCGGGAAACTAATCCCATATTGTCCAATTACCTCTAGAGCTTTGTTTGCTCTTGCAGATCGTGCTTTCGTCACCACGATACGATAGGCTGGCTGTTTTCTTCTCCCAACCCTAGCTAATCTAATTTTTAATTCCATTATCTTCCTCCAGCATTCGACTTCATTGATTTGAACATTTCGAATATAGCTTTTAATTCTCTGTCTTTTAAACCATTTGGCTTTGCGATCTCTTTTATTCTGTCCTTTGACACTTTGCCTGTCCTTCTTTCCTCATCTGTTAGTGACTCTAATGCAGACTCAAAAGATTTGAGCTTTTTTGCATCAAGCGCACCTGCAGGTAAGTTTTTCATCATTGGAAGCTTTTTCATCATGTTCATCCCCATTGGACCCAATTTCCTTAAGGTCTTCAACGCCTTCAAAACGTCATCTAATGTCGCCTTCTGCAAAACAGAAGGATCGACTTTCGGCATATTTTTTCTTCCAAACATAACAATATAAAAAGTGCAATAAGGGTAACAATTGTATCACCTATCAAGAAAATGTGTATTTTCGCTGCTAAAACAAATAAGATTTCGTTTATTTTGATCGATATCGTCAACCAATCTTGGACTTGATATTTTTATTGGTTGCTTTTATTTTCTATAATTGTAAAAACCTTCTCCGCTCTTGCGGCCAAGCTTTCCTTCAGCAACCAACCTATCCAATAGTCCACTGGGTGCAAATAGATCTTCATCAGGATAAGCTTCATGCCAACCATCAAGAATGAACTTAGTTGTATCCAAACCAACATAATCCAACAAAGCCATCGGCCCCATGGGGTAACCACAACCTAATTTCATTGCTGCATCTATGTCTTCAGCAGATGCGTCTCCCCTCTCCAGCATCCTCACAGCTTCAATAAGGTAAGGAACAAGAAGCCTGTTGACAACGAAGCCAGGAGTGTCCTTGCATGACACCGCCTTCTTCCCCACAGCTTCGCCAAAAGCCATCAATGCAGCATGTGTTTCATCGCTTGTTTCATCTGACTTGATAACCTCAACCAACCTCATCACTGGAACTGGATTGAAAAAATGGAGCCCGCCAATTTTGTCACTTCGAGCTGTAACTTTCGCTAAATCTCTAATTGGTAATGAGGATGTATTTGATGCAAAAATTGCATGTGAAGGGCAATTTTCATCAAGAAATTTAAAAAGCTCCTGCTTTAAATCTATGTTTTCCGTGATCGCCTCTACAACAAGGTCAGCCTCTTCGGCTCCCTTGGCCCTGCTTGTTGTTGCTTTAATTTTGCCAAAAATAGTTTCAAATTCTGCATCAGCATCATCTTGATTTTCATGTTTTTTCCTCAGCACTCTTTTCAAACTTGCTGAAATTCTCTTCATTCCACCATCGATAAATTCCTGCTCTACATCAACCATTGTCACGTTATATCCAGCATGTGCTGCAACCTGCACAATACCTGCTCCCATCAAGCCACTACCAAAAACAGTTACATTTTTTATTTCCATATCAAAAAACCCTCCATTATCAAAAAACTATTATGATTCTAAAAAATGGATGTCGGTTTTTTAACAGAAAGAATGCTACCAGGCCTTGGTGTCGATAGATTAGTGTACGAATATTCAAAAAATTTGAAAAAATTTGAAAATAATTCATTTATTCATGCCTCAATAACTGATCCTGACCTTGTTCCAGAAAATATAAAAATCAAAACACTGCCACCAATTAGATCCAGAAAACCACCTGTTCAGGATATTTGGGCTATCGAAAACATGCCTGCATTAAGTGCGAAAAAAGAAATCAAATGGATATTGTCTACTCCGCCTTATTTTGCTTTAAGTCCGCTTCTGCATGATTCGACAATACTTCATGGTGGCACTACCCCCCACCAGGGCTTAAACTTGAAAGGTAAAGCTGTTTACTATTGGCGAGAAATAACGCAAAATATGCTTTATTACCCATGTGCAACACGCATAGTATCATTATCTCACTTTTTAACAAACGGCTTGCCAAAAATACTTCAAGATAAATCTGAAATAATCAACCCGGGATGGGACCATTATCCGAAAAAAAACAATCAAAACACAGCTGCTTTAAAAGATAAATTGGGTCGAAAATATGCCGCAACTATTCTGTATATGGGAAGACTAAATGCACAATACCAACCCTATAAGGGCTTGTTAAACCTTATAAAAATGACAAAAGAAATGTCATCTGTTAAATTGATCTGTTCAGGTTATGGTGATCACAATGATGTCGCTAATCTTGAAAATTTAGGGGTGCGGGTTTTTCGCAACCATCCAAGTAACGAAATGGGAGATTTAATTGGTGCTGTTGACTTTGTTGTAATGGGTAGCGAATGGGAAGGTTACGGCCTACCTGCCGCTGAAGCGCAATACCAAGGCACACCTGTGATAGCTCTTAACCGAGGTGCCTTGAATGAGGTTGTTGAAAATAATAAAACTGGTTTTCTTGTTGACAACTTTAAAGAAATGAAAATACAAATTAATCGCTTGCTCAGGAATAAAGATCTTTACCAGGAAGTTTCTGAAGCGGGAATTGAGAAATCTCAGAATTTCACTTGGGAGAAATCCACTAGGCAGCTTGAAAGCTTTCTTAAATCAAGATAACTTGGCTTTTTGACCAAATTTATTCAAAAATAACCACATTGACAAGCTAGCAAGCGATAATGAAATCCAGGGGGAGAGGCCCAAGGCTACAGGGAGGTAGCCAAAAACAATAGCTATCACTGCTACGAAAACTGCGTAAGGCATTTGTGTTTTAACATGCTCTATATGATCGCTTCCTGCGGCTGTAGAGGAAAGAATTGTAGTATCAGAGATAGGAGAACAATGATCGCCCCAAACACTACCAGCCAAAACAGCAGATACGGTGCACAGAAATATGGGGCTAGAAGCAGAGAAGCCATTGCTAACATCTAACAAACTTACAGACAAAGGAATGACTATCGGCATAAGTATCCCCATTGTGCCAAAAGATGTTCCTGTTGAAAATGATACTGCTGCAGCAAGGACAAAAATAACCATCGGTAAAATAGCAATATGTATACCGCTGTCAATCTGACTAATTAAATAACTGGCTGTTCCAAGCTGATCGCAAACGTCTTTTAAGCTCCATGCTAAAACAAGGATGCAACAAGCATGCAGCATTGACTTTAATCCTTTTATCCAAAAATCCATAATTTTAGATATATTGAAGATAGATTTGCAAGCCGCCATAACAATGGCAACAAAAGAACCCGCTATAGAAGCCCAAAACAAAGCGGTGAATGGATCTCCTTGAGAGAGTATGCTTGCTATGCTTTGTCCAGGCTCTGATAAGCCAGTTTTCCACAAGCCCCAGAGGGTTACGAGAATAATGGTAATTATTGGCACAAAAGCCAGCCATCCACTTTTATCATCTCCTCCATTTTGGATTGTTTCTTTTTCAAAACCCCCACCTAAGGCTCTTTTTTCGGCTTTAAGCATTGGGCCATAATCTAAGCCTGTTTTTGCAATAAAAAACACGAAAATTAAAGCTAATATTGGATAAAACCTATAAGGTAAAGATTCGATAAAAAGGGAATAACCGTTGGCTTCAATCCCTAAACTGTCAATTGAATCCTGTATTAAGCCCACCTCAAACCCTATCCATGAAGAAATTAAAGCTATTGATGCTATCGGTGCAGAGGTTGAATCAACAATGTAAGCCAATTTCTCTCTTGAAATCTTGTATTGATCTGAAATTCCACGCATTGTAGTACCGACCAAAAGAGCATTAGCGTAATCATCAAAGAAAACCACCATGCCGGCAAGCCATGTTTTGATTTGTATAGAGGACTTTGTTTGATTGTGTTTTGTAATGGAATTAATCAACATTTGAGCAAATCCAGTATTCACAATCACAGAGACAACACCGCCTAAAAACATTGTGAATAGCAAAACCTTAACATTGTCATTATTACTTAATGTTGGTACAACAAAATCATCAAAAGATTGGAATAAAGCCGTGACACTTAGGCCATTGATGATCACTGAACCTAAAAAAACTCCTGCTAAAAGCGATAGAAGAACTCGTTTCGATAAAATGGCTAAAAGTATTGCAATAATTGGCGGTAACAATGAAAGAAAGCTATTTTCCATCATGTTTCAAAACAGCTTGCGCTGCAGCCAACCTAGCGACTGGCACCCTGAAAGGGCTGCAAGAAACATAGTCGAGTCCTGTTTGGTGGAAAAACATTATTGACTTAGGGTCACCACCATGCTCCCCACATACTCCCAACTTCAAATTTCTTTTAGTGCTCCTTCCTTTCTTAGAAGCCATGGATACAAGTTCACCAACACCATGAATATCCAATGATGCAAAAGGGTCTTCGTGCAGTATGCCGCTTTCTATATAATCAGGCAAAAATGAACTGGCATCATCTCTAGATAAGCCGAAAGTTGTTTGAGTTAGATCGTTTGTTCCAAAAGAAAAAAAGTCAGCATGTTTGGCGATCTCACCAGCTGTTAATGCTGCTCTCGGTAATTCAATCATTGTGCCTATCTGATAGGCACCTCCAAAAGATGCCTCTTTGGCTGCATTGGAGATTACCCTCTTCTGTCTCTTTAGCTCTTCCATGTGTCCGACTAGAGGAACCATGATTTCAGGATGGACATCATTTGAGGAAATCTTGCCTGCTGCTAAAAACAAAGCCTTTGCTTGCATTTCTGTTATTTCTGGATAGGCAAGACCTAATCTACAGCCTCTATGTCCAAGCATCGGATTTGCTTCGCTTAACTCTGCAATCCTTCTCTTGATCTCATTAACAGATACTTTCATGATTTTCGCCATTTTTTTAATACCTGATACATCATGTGGTAAAAACTCATGAAGCGGTGGATCCAATAAACGAATAGTTACTGGTTTGCCCTTCATGACTTTAAAGATTTGTTCAAAATCATTTTGCTGTAAAGGTAAAAGTTTATCTAGAGCTTGCTGTCTAATCTCCTTGTTTTCTGCAAGAATCATTTCTCTAACTATGTCAATTCTTTCTCCTTCAAAAAACATATGTTCTGTTCTGCAAAGTCCAATGCCTTCAGCTCCAAAAGCTATGGCCTTTCTGGCCTGATCAGGTTGGTCTACATTTGTTCTAATTTTCAATTTCCTAAAATCATCTGTCCAATCCATAATTAAGGAATAATTTTGATAAACTTTGGAATCTTCTGGGTTCAAATAGCCATCCAGCAAAACATTTAAAATCTCAGAAGATCTTGTTGGGAGCTCCCCATCTACAATCTGGCCAGTAGTACCATCTAGTGAAATGAAATTTCCTTCACGTAAAATTCTTTCATTGAAAATAAGAATCTTCTTCACAACATCTATACGGGCATTTTGACATCCGACTACGCAAACTTTACCCATTTGCCTTCCCACTAAAGCAGCATGACTGGTCATCCCCCCTCTTGAGGTGAGGATTCCTCTGGCTGCAGCCATTCCCCTAATGTCTTCGGGGCTCGTTTCAGGTCTCACCAATATAACAGGTTCGCCACGACTTGCAAAATCTTCAGCTGCTGTGGCAGAAAAAACAATACGACCTGTTGCAGCACCTGGCCCAGCTGGAAGCCCTCGACCCAGGAGCCTTCCGCCCCTTATTGCATTTTGTTTTTCATTTGGATCAAAAAGCGGCTGCAGTAAATGTCCTAAATGTTCTGGGTCTATGGACAACAGTGCATTTTCTTTCGACATAATTCCCTCATTAACCAAATCTACAGCAATCTGGACTGCTGCAAATCCGGTTCTCTTACCTGTCCTGCACTGAAGCATCCATAATTTTTTATCTTGAATGGTGAATTCCAGATCCTGCATCTCCTTGTAATGTTGCTCCAGGCTGGAACAAACATGAATTAAATCAGAATAAGCTTTCGGGAAAACTTTTTGCATTTTTTCTATCGGTAATGGGGTTCTTATTCCTGCAACTACATCCTCACCCTGAGCATTTACTAAAAATTCACCATAAACATTTGCTGTACCTGTAGCTGGGTTTCTTGTAAAAGCAACCCCGGTTCCGGATTCATTATTTAAATTTCCAAAAACCATCGCTTGGACATTTACGGCAGTTCCCATTTCATACTCAATACCGTTAAGCCTTCGATAAACAACGGCTCTTTCATTTTCCCAACTTTTAAAAACTGCACTGATTGCTCCCCATAACTGCTTATTTGGTTCATCCGGTATTGGTTTGTTGTGCTCTATAGCAATATTTTTATACTCAAAACAAATATTTTTAAGATCATCAGAATTAAGTTCAGTGTCTTCTTTGATTTTTTTATCATGCTTGTAAGAATCAAAATAATCATTAAATGGATCTCGTCCATGTTTGTCCCTTATATTCAGAACAACGTCCCCGTACATCTGCAAAAATCGCCTGTAGGCATCCCATGGAAATCGTTGATTTTCGATCTTTCTTGCCATTTCTTCAACAATTTCTTGATTGAGCCCAAGATTGAGAATCGTGTCCATCATTCCAGGCATCGAAACCGGCGCGCCACTTCTAACGGAGATCAAGAGGGGATTTTTTTTACTCCCAAAAGATCTTGAAACTTCTTTTTCGATCTTTTTTATAGCCTTGTTTACTTCTGATTTTAGCTCGGATGGGTATTTGTCATCTTCTAAATAATCTAAACAAACCTGAGTGGGTATGGTAAATCCTGGCGGGACCGGAAAGCCCATACTTGCCATTTCAGCAAGATTCGCCCCCTTTCCACCTAGTAAACTTTTTTCGAAAGGTCCCTTTTCCCCTTTGGCTCCAAAAAAATGGACATTTTTCATTTTTTTCATTCTAAATTAGAAGCCTTTCTTTAATGTGATTGCAACCATCTTTCCAGCCGATTCAAGGTGAGAAAATTTTAATTTACTTTTTTTGAAAAAATTTAAACATTTTTCATGATCTACAACAATTAAATAACCATTGTTTTTGACAACCCTCATAACTTCTTTAAAAAATATTTTCTTGTCGTCGACATGCGAAAAAATTCTGGAAGCATAAACAAGAGCGCATGAATTATCCTTGATTCCGAGCCGACAAACATCATTAAGCAAGAAGGTTGCCTTAAAACCCCTCATCTTCTCTCTAGTGGCTTCAATTGCACCCTGTCTGTTGTCAACACATATTAAATTCCTGTTTGTATATTTGGCTAACAATCTTGAATTAAGACCATTGCCGCAGCCGAGATCTGCAATCGGACCATCTGGAAAAACTTTTGGAATTAATTTAGTCGAAAAATTCAATTTATTCATTATGTGAAAATTAATCTTATGTTAATTTATATTTTGATACCTGCTAAATGGACCCATTAAACCCCTAGCAATGTCCCCATGTATTAAATGCAGTAAAATCCAATTTGAATCTATACCCCAATCTCCTGTATTTAATTCATCCCATATTTCAAAAATATTATTAGAAATATCTATAGGCCCTTCCGTTCCAAAAAAAGAACTTAAAATTTTCAAATTTGCTGATGGGTATTCTTCCTCCAACTCGCTCATGATTAAATTGGTTAAATGGAGCAGGATGGGTATAGAGCAATCATAAATATCAGAAACACGATATTCCTCTGGTTCTTCAGGAATCACGCCTTGCATGAGTTTTGGCCAAACGTACTGATTGCCTTTGCCAAAATCTCTCCATGTAAGTGCTGGATACATACATTCATATAGATCCTTATCGGCTTCCTTTGCCTTTTCCCAAGAGCGATTAGTGTCTTTAAGGTAATTAAACCATCGCTCAATTGCATTTAATGTTCCATAAAGAATATTTTCATACTCTTCATTCCATTCATAAGCATCCTTTTCCCTAATTGGAAGATCATTGCATTCATCACTGGTGCTAATGTGTCTTTTTATAGATAGATAAATATCACCTGTTAAACCAGGGACACTTTTGATTTCTTCAATATCAGAAAAAAGACCCTCTTCCAAACGATAACCAATAATTGATGCTGCTACACCGGGTGAGATCTGATTGTGTTTTTGCAGCCTTTCCTCATTGGCTGTATTGATATTTATACAAAGTCTATATATCGGCACATAAGCATTATCCCAGGAATAATCTGTCATATTTATCTTTGTTGGAGTGTCTGTTTTGGAAGCTTCCTTCAACATATAGGTATAAAAGTCTCCCTCGTCAAAATTTCTTGTTTTGTATGCAGTGTATATCGCCTCCTTAGCGAAACCTCTTTCTGCCAAGGCTAGGCTAAGCTGCTTGACTGAGTCGAAATCAGAAAGTGCATCTTCAGCTTGTTGCTGAATGTCATTAATTCTGTCTAAAGTTGGCGGGTGTGACATAAGTGATATTTTCATTTGTGCTTCAGGTAAGCTAGGGTCTCTGTCTATTAGTCGTGAATGAAAGTCTGCAAAATAATGCGGGTTATAGCCAGCTTTTAAGGCCCAATCGGTACCGAGCCAGTCTGCCCTCTCTTCCGCCTTGGGACTATGTTCCATCTGTGCATAAAAACCTAGAGCGCCTATAAGGTCGGCCATATTCGATGAACGTTGATTAAAGTCTCCCTCGATCAAAACTGCGAGCTGTATTAATTGTGTAGAAAATTGTCTGGATATATTGTCAGTTATATGCCCATCAGCAGTATGTGCCGCTTCGTGCCCTAAAACCATAGCAACCTCGTCAGTTGTTTCAGCCCCCCTTAAAAGACCGTTATACATAAAAGTCACTCCAGCACCGTAGTTGACAGCATTGGTTACTTCTTCATTGGATATATCAAATTGATAATTTAAACTTCTAAGGTCATCTGAATATTCAGCAAGCTTGCTACCATGATATTTAATATAAGCAACAAGGTGCGGATTATCAGACATGTAATTAAACTGTTTGTGACTGGTCCATGCGCCATATGCATTGTCAGCCTCCATTTCCTGAATCATTCCTTTATATCCTCCAGAACCACAGGAGACTAATGAAAACAATAACCCAAGGATTGTTATTTTTCGAAAATTAATCTTTAACACAGCTTGTTAACTATAATCGAAAACATGAATAAAATAAGACCCTTCCATTTAGCATTTCCAGTGAGAGACCTGGAGGAAACAAAAAAATTTTATACAGAAATTTTGGATTGCGGAATCGGAAGAAGCAGCGATAAATGGATTGATTTTGACTTTTTTGGCCATCAGGTTGTAGCTCATCTTACAAAAGGTACAAAAAATCAAAATGAAACAAGTGCGGTAGATAAAAAAAATGTCCCAGTTGAACATTTTGGAATCATACTAAGCATGCCTGATTGGAAAAAGCTAGCTTTAAGGCTTGAAAAAAAAGGCATAAACTTCATAATAAAGCCTTATGTAAGATTTAAAAACTTGCCTGGGGAGCAGGCAACGATGTTCTTTCTAGATCCTTCAGGAAATGCCTTGGAGTTCAAAGCATTCAAGAGTGATTCGGAAATCTTTAAAGCTTAAAGAAGGTCTTCTGACCTGTGAGCCTCTTTGCTGTCAGGGTAATTGGAAATTATTTTTTTTAAAAAAACTTTTTGCCAATTTCTATCTGATAACCTATTGATGCAAAAATCTGCTATTTTAAACAAAATCCGAGGTTTAACCTCTTTATCATCAACAATATTAAAAACCCTTATCAGCGTCAAAAAACCAGCTACCATCCGTCCGGCATCAACATGTTCATCAACAGAAAAAAAGCAAAATGAGAAATCCATGTCGCTAACATCCTCATTAATTATTTCCAAGTAATTATCGACATGCAAGATAATTTTCAATTCCAAAAGAAGAGCTTTTTCAATATCGCTAATCTCAAAACCAGAAACCTTGTTGAAGGATGTAGACAATATAGTCTTGTCATAAGCAGCTCTATTTTCTCTATTTTTTAATAAATCAGCACTCCATATAATTTCGCGATATTTCAGGTTTCCTGGGCCATAACCATCGTCCTCAGCTTTTTCAATAGCTAAAAATCTGGCTTTTTCAACTTCCATTGCAGTTGCATTTGGATTAATCTTTAAACATTTATATGGTTCTGTCATGATGTAAAGAAAGCATTCTATGTTTTTTTATTTGTTTTGTTTCTGTATTCAGCAACAAAACTATTCAAATCAGCAAATGCCTGCACTGGACTTCGTGACTGGAGAACAGCGGACGAGACTGCAATTCTTAAATTTTCAATATAACAATTTTCAAGAAAAATATTTAAATTGCTCAAATTCAACCCGCCAATAAGATATGCTGGCTTGGGGGATTTATTTACAATTTTTTGAATCAGGCCCCAATGACTTAATAGTGCGTCCTCTTTCGTTTGACTTTTAAAAACAGCTCCAACTCCGATCATGTTCGCATTATTGCGAATTGCGAAATCAAGCTGATTTAAACTTTTAACAGTTTTTCCAATCAACATGTGGTCATCAAAATCTGTTAATTGCTTAATTTTAGGTATTGGCGTGTCATGCTCACCCACCCAGACTCCATCGCAATGTTTTATTACATCAACCTCATTGTTAACTAAAACAATTTGAACAATTTTTTTTAACTCAATTAAAGCTTTAATAATGCTGTCTTGTGGCTGATTTGAAAAGGGTCTGTATTCAATAATCACAAGACCATTCTTGACCATGGATTTAACTAAATTGACATCTATTCTCTTTTCACCTGGCCAAACCAGAAGAACATTAGTGGCAAGTTTAGTACTCATTGCCTGAAATTAGATTTAGAAAAAATTTCTGTTAGTGGCGATTGCTCAATCTCATTATTGAACATTTTTTCAGCAACAATAGCTGGCATTGCGCCATTATCGGTAGACAGCCTCAACGGTGGAGCAAGAAAAGGCAAAGAATTTTTTTGAGCTAATGATTGAAACCTGTTTCTTAAATTTTGATTTGCAGAAACACCCCCTACTATCGCAAGTCCGTAATATTGCTTTAAGGCTAATTGTTTTTTTGATTGATCTAAAAGGTGATCGAAGGCCACCCTCTGGAAGCTAGCGCAAAAATCAGCTAAATTTAATTCATCGTCTTGTTTGATTTTTTTTCTTGCTTCAGTTTTCAACCCGGAAAACGAAAAACCTACCTTGTTCCGCATGGGAACAGTAAAGCTGTAAGAATGATCTCCTTGTGCCTGTTTTGCATACTTTTCTATCTCAGGACCTCCAGGAAAGCCCAAATTCAACATGGTGGCAACCTTGTCCAATGCCTCTCCAGCTGAATCATCCCTAGTATTAAAAATCTGATTGAAGACATTTGGATAATTCCAATCTAGCAACATTGTGTGACCACCACTTGCCAACAAAACTAAAATAGGGAATTTTTTCGGCTTATTCTCATTAAAAAAAAGAGTGAAAACGTGGCCCTCCAAATGATTAATCCCGTAAATAGGAAGATGGAGATTTTGAGATAAACCTAATGCCCATGAAGCTCCAACTGCGAGAGAACCTATAAGGCCTGGTCCAGCTGTGACCCCGATTGCAGACAACTCCTGCATTTCAATTTTGGCATCACTTAAACATGCCTGGAATAAAGAGTCAATTTCTCTTAAATGCTCTTGAGCTGCAATTTGCGGAACAACCCCATTGGTATCCCGGTGGATATCTTGTGAACTTTTTTCAAAAGCAACAATTTCACCATTTGAAACAATTGCCAATCCAGTGTCATCGCAAGAGGTTTCTATACCAAGAATGTATGTATTTTTAACAGTTGCCACTTTGCTTGGACCACAAAACCCTCATTGCAGATTCAAAATCCTGGCTATTAAGTTCTTCTTCTGAAATTTTTGACATTCTGACCAATTCAAAATCAGGCTTTGCCGTGAACTCTAGAAAAATGTAATCGGTAATCAGCTTGCCAACTTGTTTAGCAAACCAGCCTGAAATTGCCGAAACAACCTCGCCTGCTGTCCCATCAATTGCATCCTCTGGAAGCTTCCAGCTTGCCAAATGCTCCTCTAACGGCATCTGCAGTATACCTTCGGCTAACTTAAGCCCTTCGGGAGTTGTTGCAACAATTAAACAATCCCAAAAACTTATTGGACGATTGTTGTTTTTTTCAAAATGATAAAACCTGCCACTACCAATCATTAAAACTTCACCGATTAAAAAACTGGCCTCAATAGACTTGACATCTGTTAAAAGTGGCTGTACATCCAAATTCAGCCTGAAAGCATCTATTTCATTATCCTTGTTCGAGATGTTTGCCACACCCTCGCTTGCAGAAAACTGTAAACCTTGCCCAAATGGTGCAGCACCCTCTATAAAAATTTCCGGCATAGTGATGGTGATATGTTGATCTTTATAACGAGCGTTCTTTAATGTAGCGTTTGTCATCAATGAACCGGTGGCTCTCGTATATTCGAAACCAGAAATATTTACTGTATCAGCCAGGAAATAAGGAAGAGCTGCCCAGATGGATAAAACAATCAGTACGTTAAAAAAAATCCCGAGAAAATTTGAAGAAAAGGCGGATTTTTTATTCTTTTTCTTGCTTTTTTGTTTTGGCATATATATTTATTATGCTCAGAATTATCTAATTTGGGTTTTGTTTAGCTCTTTTTTCCAAACAATCAAGCAATGAGAGTTCTCTGCATATCGTCCATCGTGTTGGCATTTCTGACATTGATATCTTGGGGTCGTCAAGACTACCTGTTATCTCTACTGGAATTTGAAATATCTGTTCATCATAATCAGATCCAGCAAAAAGAGCGAGCAATGATTTAACTTCGGTTCCAAAAAATTGAACAATAGCATCTGATTTAGTTGCTATTTTTCCAGTTGCAAACACACCCCCTTCAACAGATGCGGTTAAATCCTTTGCGACCAAAACTAATGGTGGATCTGAAAATTTTAAAAGCAATGATGAAGAAACATATGTGCCGTCATCTTTTATTTCAAAAGAATTTTCAAACAAATCCAAATCGACATCGATGTTCATTAGGTTCATTTTTGCTGGTCCATCTATTTGAATGTCTCCAAAAATAAAACCGTTTGTGGACATTTCTAAACTACCATTGAAAATACCACGAGGCCACCAAGTAAAAATCCTAGGCAGCAACCATGAAAAATCCTGAAAGGTAATATTTAAGCTTCCACTTTTGCTGAAGACCCATTCAAAACCTTCAAAAGATTGTGAATTTTTATTCATCAACCTGCCAATACTTTTTGTAATATCTATTTGATGGAAATATTCGCCTTTTTCTGGACTCAAGATCATCGCACCATCGCTGATGGAAAACCTCCCCTCCTCCCCTAAAAGAACATTAGCTAGTAAATATTTTGAATTCAACAAAATGCCCCAATCAACACCTACCCAATTGCCATCTAAATAATTGTTATTGGATTTCAAGCCAATAAAACCATTTGGCCCGATTGGAACACTTGCAGACCAATCACCATCCTCATAAATTGAACCAATAATCTCAACATCATCAAACAACCCTGAATTCAAATCGCTTAAAACGAATCGACCTTGCTGATTGGGTGTTTCACTATCATCAAAATCCCAATCAACATAAAGATGTCCAAATCCAGGATCTAAGCCTAAGAACAACCACCAAGGACTGGTTTTTTCAATATTGGCCTTCAACCCTACAGCATGTCCTTTTTGAAACCATGCTTGAATATTCTCTCCTTGATCGAAAACCAATTCTGCATATCCACTTTCATCTACAACATCCCAGTCACCGTTCAATTGTGCAGTCAAAACTTCAAAATCTGTTTTCTTTTGTATTTCTTCTGGTAGTTCGATTTTTATTTGACAATTATTTGATTTAATTTTCATTGACTGAATCGCAGATGCGGTATTAAATATTGAAAAGTCATTCAGGCTCATCTTCATCAAGCAGTTTTCAATTTGAATAAATTCCGAAATTGAAAAAAATGGACCAGAAATTTGAATTGGCTCATTCATAAAAAATTCAAAATCATCTAAAAATACATTTCCGCTTACGGCAAATCCTCGTATTGGGTTGCCTTGAATATTAAAACTCTTTCCTACGGAAAGGTTAGATGGGATTTTGGATAACAAATAACTTCCGCCCCAATTAAAAACATATAAAAAAACCACCAAGATGGTAAAAATAAAAAAAAGTGATCTTTTGTTTTCCTTCATTGCTTTTTGGTTTTCTAACTCTAAAATAAATAATACATATGTGTGCAAAGAAAGTTAAATTCGATAAGGAAAAGCCTTTTGATTCCGTTTATGAGCTTTTTACTTATTTAAGAGGTCCACAAGGTTGTCCTTGGGATAGAGAGCAGAAGTTTGATAATTATTTAACTTACTTAAAAAGCGAAATTCATGAATTAGAAAGATCAAAAACACAATCCGAAAAAATAGAAGAAAGTTTGGATGTGTTCTTTAATGCATTGATGCTTTTAACATGCATCGAGGACGAAGAGGGCATGTCTGTGACGAAACAATTATCGTCGCTACATAAAAAATATGTAAAACGGCACCCGCACGTATTTGGCAACAAACAAGCATCAACACCTGAAGATGTTGTCAGGATATGGAAGGATGTAAAAAACAAAGAAAAGGTTGACGGATAATGAATTTAGTTATTGTTGAATCAGGTGCAAAAGGTAAAACTATACAAAATTACCTGGGTAAAGATTTTATTGTTGAGTCATGTCAGGGACATTTTGATGATGTTAAAAATATCAAATATGAAAAGACTGGCGTTCCAAAATTAGGCTGGGTCTATATAGATAAAAAATCTCAAGCAATAATTAAAAAAATAGAAAAAACTATCAAATCAAAAAAAATCAAAAAAATTTATGCTGCTTCAGACCCTGATAGGGAAGGGGAACTTATAGCCGAAAGGCTTGAAGCAAGATTGTCTAAACATGCCCCTGTCGTTAGGATGACATTTCAAGAAATAACCAAAAAAGCCGTAATCGAAAGCTTGCAAAGGGCTAATCTACAAGGTGATATAGATAGGAACCTTACAACAAGTGCAAAAATAAGAAAACTGGCTGATCGAGATGTTGGATTTAGAGCATCAAGAATGGCACAATTTCAACTTAGTAAAAAAACATTGGGAATGGGCAGGGTTCAAACACCTACCTTGGGTTTTGCAGCCACTAGGGAAAAAGAAATATGCAAACACAAACCTGAAGATTATTTTGAATTTCGTATTGAAGCAGGTGATTTGATTTTCAAAGCTGTATTCGAGGAGCCTTACAAAAAAAACAAACATCAAACTAAAAATTTAAAAGAACTAAAAAATATTGAAACATTGATCAAAAAAGGAGCACCGTTAATAATAAATTCAGAAAGTGAAAAGGGTGGTCAATCTGCCCCGCCTGCACCTTTTTCAACTGATTCATTTATACAAGCAGCTGGAAATTATGGAATATCGCCAGCAGCAGCCCAAAGCGCTGCTCAAAAACTATATCAAAATGGATTTATTACATACATGAGAACTGATTCAAATCGAATAAATCCAGCATTTCGATCACAAGCAAGGTCGTTTATTGAAGGTAGCTTTTCAGCTGAATATCTTTCATCTAGCAAAAAAAACAAGCAAGCAAAAGGCAAAGTTCAAGATGCGCATGAGGCAATTAGACCCACTGGAACAATTCGAAATCCAAAAAACCTTCCAGAGGGCACTAAAAGAATTTATGAGATTATATGGAGTCGAACCATTGCAAGCGAAATGGCTCCTTCAAAACATAAAACTGCAACCTGGAAGGCTTCCTTGGGGGCTGTGGAATTTACTGCAAATCAAAAATACATTACCTTTCCTGGTTATCAAACAATATATGGAAAAAATGTAGAGAATAAAACTAAAATCCAAATTGATCAGGAGTTAACCAAATTCAAGCACTATAAAGATTCAAAAAAAACAAAACCACCTGCAAGATACAAAGAGTACACACTTATTCGAAAAATGAAAAATACAGGCATAGGCAGACCATCAACATATGTCAGCACTATTCAAACACTTGCAAAACATGGGTACCTAGAGAAGAAAAATGGTGAATTGAAAATAACCGCCTTGGGTGTTGATCTACATGGTATTGCAACCATAATCGGACATTACCCGGGTGGGTTATTCAATGAGGGTTTTACAGCTGATTTTGAACAATTTCTTGATCATGTTGAATCTGGAAGACAGCAAAACCCATGGGATGCCTTTGGGTCTTTTAGAAACAGTGCAGATGGGATTTTCAAGCTTGCTTACACGAAACCAACAGTGAAACAAACCGCCTATATCGTGGGTCTAATCGATGCCTGGCAGGAGAAAAATGAATTTAAACTATGTATAGAAAATTGCAAAAAAGCAGGAATCAAAGAGGAGAGCATCAATCAGGCATGGTCCAACATTCAAAATAAAGATTACATTCATTCAAAAGGTACATGTAGAAAAATACTTACATGGGAGATTGCTGAATTGATATTTGAAAGTTTCATACAGGTAAAAAAAGATTCAATTAATCATTTTTTTGATCAAAAAACAGATCAAAAAATGACTGAAAAACAACAAAGCTTCATACATAAATTAGTTGAACAAAAAATTGGTGGAAATAAGTTGCTGAAAAATACATTCAAGGAACTTGGGATTGGAAATGTTGCTGATTTTCCAAGAAACAACCCAATAATAAAAAATCTAATGGCTTTGAAGAACGATCCTGAAAAAGAACCGAAAATAACAAGCAAACAAGTGGCAACACTTACTGGAAGCATGGTAGGTGGATCACAAAAAAATCCAGATCCATGTGGTGTTAAGGCAAAATTTGGAGAACTACCTGCTGAACAGTTGGTTGAAAAGGTAATTAAGGAAATCCTGGGAGAAAAAAAACCAGTAAAAAATTTAACATTGTCAGAGGCGTCCAAGATTATTGGGTGCTTAATGACCAATCTGAAAAGAAAAAGAAGAAAGAAGGATTGGAGATTTGATAGTAGTATATGCAAATAAACAATACATCTAAAGTTGAATATTTAAAAATTATTACCATTTTTTTCATCTCTTGGGGCATCGTTGAACTGAATTTACCTTTTTGGCTCGGTTTTTTAATTTTTTTCTATATTTTTAAAATCAACATTCCTCCAATGTCACTAATATGGGTGGCTGTATTTATGCTTCTGAGATCTTTACAAATCGCTGCAAAAGGAACATTTGACGAAACACCTCTTATCCATGTACATATGTACATTGCATTGGGTTTGCTTTGCTTCTATTTGGATGCAGCTCTGAAAAAAACAAAGGGAGGGCAATGGTCTGAAATTTTTATCCCAATATTAAAAATTTTATTTGCAGGATTTTTACTAGCCTACATCATGGGTGATACATCAATTATGGGGCTCCTTACTGTACTTCCAATAGCAAGTATTTTTGTTGCAAGGGGCTTAAAGAGCTACATCTTTTGTTCAGCTTTCATGATATACACGAAAACAAACTACATCACAGCGGCAATGCCAGCTGATGAGCGGGTTTTGTGGCTTGTTTTAGCAAGCTGTTTAATTTGGGGGTTATCGGAATTAATTTCGCAATTAAACTTTAAAAAGACAATGCGATCATAATGTTGTTTATCCTTTCATTTTTGCTATTTTTAGGGCAAGGGCTCGGGTTTCAAAATAGCTGGACAGATCCAGTGCCAGGCAGCTTTGAATTACCAAGCTTTACAACATTCGACTACAAATGGTAAGATCATAATTTTTCAGATCTTGAAAAAGAATCGATAGTTTATATTTTTCATCCCTTAGACAATACTGCTGCAAGAACTCGAGAGCGCAATTTGAAAGAGTTAAATGCCGTACATGCTATTGTTCCGGTTTTTGCCATTACAGAAGAAGGGAACTGGGGAAGTAATAGGGAAATTGAAAAGCGTATTGAACCGCAATATCCTGTATTGTTTTCGCAGCCTGATCTAAAACTTGAGGCCTGGATTAAAACATGGAATAAAAGCATACCAGCAGCCTTGCTTGTTCAAAATGGTACAGTGGTTGCTCACGGTGAACCGTTCGCTATGCTCATGTTGGTGCTTGATCTAAAAAATAATATCGATATACCGACATTTGCTAACTCCGGTCTTTTGGGCTTTTGGTCACAGTCCCCATTTACGTCAATTGCTTCTGAGAAAATTGAACCGGAAACAAATATTGCTGATTGGATGGAGTGGAAGGAACTTAATTCAAAAGAAGCTTCCTTGGGGGATGTAAAAGAAGAAGGCGTGCTAATGCTGAAGTGGAGTGCCAAAATTGAACAATCTGCTAAGAAAAATCTTATTGGAAGCTGGCTTAATCGGGTAATCAAAACCAAACCACCCGAAAACCAAACAATTAATTCATGGCTATCAGAACCATTAGCTGAAATTCAGAGGATGGAAACACTTAGTCAAGATTCTTATGGTTGGATTAATTTTTTAAATCAAAATTTCAAACAAGCTTCTGTTTTTTTTAAGGAAGACGCTGTACTGCAAGAAGGATTTATGTCGTCTATCTCGAAGGTCAATAGCTTACTGAGCAAAGGCTTGGATCCTGATTTAGAGAATCCGCATGAAGTTTTACCTGCTTATTTTCAAGAAATATTCGAAGAGGCATCTGCCTCAATAAGAGCGCCATTGTTTGGATATCTCAATTCAATGGTTGAAAAACAAAAACAATGGTGGCCTGAGTCTGACCCTCCCCTACAGTGGTTTTTTTTAAAGGGTGTAGGGGCATTTTTTGGAGAAAATAAAGAAGATGCTATTATCCATTTTGATAAGATAAAACAAGACCCGGTATGGATGGGCATATTAGAAAAATGGGGAGTAGATGGCCTTTAAAGTAATCTTCATAGCATGTCTTTTGTGGTTGGTGTTGTCTGTTGGAAAAATTAACATTCTGAAAGAAGAAATCACACAAGCCAAACAAAATATAAAAAAATTAGAAGAGGAGATGATGAGTGTTTTAGAAGATATTGTTATACTGAGAAATCAACGTCTAGGCTGTGAGGAAAAAAACAATTCGCTTATTAAATCCTTGATTCTGATTACAAAAAAACCAATTGACCAACAAGAAGGACTCATTGATGAATTCCTGGGTGAAAAACCCGATAAGCACTGTAAAGTTTTGATTGAAGAACAAATGGAATTGTCTAAAAAAATTACATCAACAAAAAAATTAGAATACAAGTTGGTTAAAAAAATGAAAAAAATAAATTCATCATTTTGGCTTGATCCCTTAAATGCAGGTAAAAAATGGAACTAGACGTTCTTTTAGAGCTTTTTGGAGCAATAAAAAATCTCTATGCACGAGTTTTAAAAACTGTCAATCAGGAAGCTCTTGCTGAGGAAATCAACAACATACAGGAAAAACTATCAAAAGAAGAGTATTGGAGTGATCCTAAAAAAGCAATACCACTTCAAAAGAATCTTTCTATTTTACAAAAAAAACAAGAGGTATTATCGGGTCTCAAATCAGAATTTACAGATGTTTCTGACAATTGTGAGCTTTTGTCTCTTGAACCTGATCAACAAATGCTTGGAATTGCAATTGAATCGGCTAAAAATCTTGAAAAAAAACTAGAAAAACTAGAAATTGAATTTTTATTTCAAAAACCAGAGGATAAAAATGACTGCATTTTAACAATCAATGCCGGTGCCGGTGGTGTTGATGCGCAAGATTGGGCCAACATACTGCTAAGAATGTACATTAGATGGGCTGAAATCATGGGCTTTAAAACAAAACAAATATCCAAAACGGCTGGAACAGAGGCAGGAATACTATCATCCACAATCTTAATTCAAGGCTTGTGGGCTTCTGGTTGGCTAAACGCTGAAGCCGGAGTGCATCGATTGGTTAGGTTGTCGCCTTTTGATTCTGCAAAACGCAGGCATACATCATTTGCCAATGTCGAAATAACACCCAAAATTGAAGAATCACAAGATTCTGACCTTGACATGAAAGAGATTGATGTGTCTTTTTTTAAAAGTGGAGGTCCGGGTGGCCAACACGCTAATAAAACATCGTCAGCAGTCAGAGCAATCCATAAACCCACAGGGATAGTTATCACATGCTCAAATGAAAGAAGTCAGCATCAAAATAAATCAATTGCCTTGGCTATTTTAAAAAGCAGACTGGTTCAATTGAAGAAGGAAGAAGAGCTGGGCCGTCGTTCAAAAAGTCAAAAAGTGGAGATAGCATGGGGAAATCAAATTCGATCTTACGTTTTACATCCATATCAGATGGTTAAAGATACTCGAACTGGATCAGAATCTGGCAACGTACAGAAAATACTAGATGGTGAATTGGTTACGATGATGCGGGATTTCTTATTGCAGGCTAATGTTTAAAAAAATATTACTGATTGCATATCTTCTTGGCTGGAACGCTTACCCCTTGAGTTCCCTCGCCTGTCCGGAAAAACAAATAACAAAGAATACATTTGTTGATTCAATATATCAATCATTTAACGAAGCTAAAGAAAAAGTCGATATTGTTTTTGCATTGGATGCTGAAAGGTCTGAAAATATATATTTTTTTAAACGATCTTTTCGGACAAAAACACTAATTCAAAAAATCAAAAATAATAATCTCTTGAGCTTATCTGTAATCAGCGGTGGTGTGTTTATGGAAGACACTTTGGGCAAAATTAATTTGCATCTAATTGGATCTGGGGAAAATGATACAATTGCATCATTTTCTCCAAGCCCGAATCAAATAATCACAATTGGCTTCAGTGAAAAAATTACAAAATCTTTTTTTCCAAAAGGTGATTTTTTTGACCCAATAATTAATAATCTTCAAAATTCAAAAGTTGTTGAAAAATTTCCGCAACTTCAAGAAAAAAAAATGATGTTTAACCGTCTTGATCTTGAGGAAAAAATGACAACAGAAGTGATTAAGAAATCTGCTGAAGCAATATGTTTAAGATATCACGAGGTACAAGAATGATCATTCTTACGAATGATGATGGCATTGATTCTCCTGCATTAAAAACAACACTAAATGCTCTATCGGGTCAAAAAACGTTAGCGGTGGTGCCATCTATGGATGTTTCGGGTTGTTCTATGTGCATCACAATAGATCGACCAATTAATGTGGAAAGAAAAATGATTGATAGCCATGAGGTTTTCGCCTGTGATGGAAAAACGGCAGATTGTGTCTTGCTTGCAAAAACAATGGCCAAAGAACCAGTTTCAGGGCTTATCAGCGGCATTAATACTGGTCCGAATTTAGGTATTGATGTTTTGTATTCTGGAACTATAGCAGGAGCTCGAAAAGGAACACTTTTAGGTATCCCTTCTGTTGCCATCTCTATTGAGAAAAATTACAAAAAAAAAGAAAAAATGTATTTTGAATCAGCTGGCTTGATACTTAGCTTGATTAAAGATCTAATCTTCACTACTCCCCCTCCAAAAAGACATTTTATAAATGTAAACATCCCTAATCAACCAATAAAAAAAATCCGGGGAGCTGTGGCCACAGTGCTGGGAAGAAGGGGCTATGTAGACAGGATGAAAGAAATAAACAATAGTGATGGAAAAATGAGTTTTATTTGTGAGGACGAAGAGGTGAATGAGGATTTCACGCCACAAACAGACTCATGGGCAATAAGTCAAAAATTCATTTCCTTAACGCTGTTAAAAGATATGATTAATGGTTCTGTGAGTAATTGGGATTTGAATCCGTGGATTCAAGCGATAAATACTTTCTTGGAGGAAAAAAATGAAAAAATATGAATTACAAACTTTTCAATTAATAGTTGGTTTATTTATGGTCTTTCTTGTTGTAAGAGCAGTTTCTGCAGGCATTAGCGGGACTAGAGGTCCTGATATCCCGATCAAACAAGCTTCTCATGACAACCACCACGGGCATGATGACCACGGGCATGATGACCACGGGCATGATGACCACGGGCATGATGACCACGGGCATAGTGGAGGTCATTAGTTTTTGCTTGAATACGCAATTTGTGGATTGGGTTCAATGGGTGTCGCTATTGCTGAAATTTTAAAAAGTAAACAAATCCCATTTAAGGTTCTGGAAACCAACAACAATTCAGCCAAAATTAAACAACTGGGCTGTGAAAGTTTCACAATAGATCAACTAAAAGCGTCAAAACCAATTGTTATTTTTTTATGCTATCCTGACCTTGTAACAACAAAACAAAAATGGATAGCATCATTAAACTCCAATAAGGTATTTTTTGTATGTCTAACTGGTTGGCCAATCATAAATCGGACGTGGCCAAAAAAAAGCAATATTTTAATGTATGCTCCAAAAGCAATTGCATCAAAACTTAAACCGGAAAAATGCCTTATTGCTTTCAGCTTTCATCAAAAAACAAATTCAAAAATTCACCTTTTAGTGGAATTAAATAAAATTTTTCAACCAAAAAAAACAATAGAGGTAACCCCTTTCGAGGAGACGAAATCAGACCTTTTAAGTGAGCAGGTTTTATTGTGTGGGTGGGCTCCCTTGATAGCCTTATTAACCTATAAAAAACTTATAAAATCCGGAGTAAACAAAGAACTTGCATGGGAGGAATGCACAAGAGAAGCGGGATATATTTTTGAAACACTAGCCAATCTCGGCCCAAAAGGCTTTGCTGAAAAAATAAGCCCTTTGGCCTTACGAGGTGGGTACAAAGCTATAAAGAAATTCCCTATGAACAGCTGGAATAAAATGATTGATAAAATGTGTTTAGAAATCGATAATGAAAATATTTTTAAATCGACAGATGAGAGTCTTCCTTCTGAATCGGAAGCTCGAAAATTTTGGGAGGATTTAAACCATGAATGATCTTTATATTGATCCAAGAAAATATACTGAAAAAAATAATTTTCCAGATCCAAAAACAATAAAAGTCTATGATACAACTCTGCGAGATGGCGAGCAAACCCCTGGTGTAGCATACTCCCCAGAACAAAAATACGAAGTAACAAAAATGCTGTCTGATACAGGTGTACATATTATTGACATAGGTTTTCCATTTGTGGCCTCATCAGAAAGACAAGCGCTGCAAAAGATTGTTACTGGAAAGAGGAATGGCGAAATAAGAGAAGATCTTGAGATATTGGTTATGTGTAGAGCTAATAAAAATGATGTTGATGCAACATTGAAAACATTAGAAAAAGTAGGTGCAAAACCTTCCGAAATAACCTTTTTGACTTTCACCTCAGCAAGTGACCTCCATATTAAAGTTAAGCTGGGGCCAACCCTACTTAAAAGAGAGGGCGAAACGAAAATTATTGAAGATGTAAAGTGGTACAGAGAGGCTAACTGCAGGATGATGGAGGAAATCTGCTCATATATTAAATCATATGGTGTAAAAAAAATAGAACTTGGTACGGAGGATGCAAGCAGGTCAGACATTTCTTATCTCAAGGAGCTTATAGATCGATCTGTTTCAAAGGGTGCAAATAGGTACATATTTCCAGATACAACTGGTTCTTTAACGCCTGAATCAACAAGATATTATGCTAGAGAGTTAAGAAGTGCGTTCCCTGAACTTGCAATGGTTAGTCACTTTCACAATGATTTTGATTTGGCAGCAATCAACACCATAGTGGCATTACAGGAGGGCATGGAGGGTTTTAGCGTATCTGTGAACGGAATAGGTGAAAGGGCTGGAAATGCAGCATTGCATAATGTAGCTGTAACGTTAAAAGTTTTATATGGTATTGAAATTCCAAATTTTCGTTATGACAAATTAAAAGAACTTTCAGAATTAGTAGAATCGTATTCTGGAATGCCAATTAGACCTAATGAACCGGCTGTAGGGAGGAATGTTTTTGCTCATGAGTCTGGCATTCATACACATGGAATGCTAAAAGATCCACAAACATATGAGCCCATACCACATGATTTGCTTAATGTAAAAACAAGGTTTGTTTATGGAAAGCATACAGGCATGGCTTTGGTTGAAGACTTGTTGAAAAAATATGCAAAAGAAATATCTGATAAAAATATTGAAATTAACAGCGATATGAAAATTAAAATACTTAAAGCCATAAAAGAAAAGCGTGAAAGGATGGCAGAAGAAAAAGTAGCTTCAAAAGCTATTCAAAAATACAGAGAAATATTAACCAACATTGAAATTGATGAAAATGAAGTTTTGGAAATCATATATGCATTGGGAAGTAAAAAACAATATGAATAAATTAAATCAACCTGTTGCAATTATTGGAGCAAAAAGAACACCTGTAGGTAGGTTTGGTGGCGGTTTAGCTTCTCTTTCAGCAACCGAATTAGGCTCCATCGCTGCCAAGGCAGCAATTGCTCAATCTGGCATTAATGAAAAAGAGGTGTCTTTGTCTGTTTTTGGTCAAGTCCTACAGGCTGGCTGTGGACAAAACCCTGCACGGCAAGTAGCGCTTGGTGCTGGCTTGCAGGAAACCAGTATTGCTTTTACTCTCAACATGGTTTGTGGTAGTGGGCTTAAGGCTATACATACAGCAGCTCAATCAATCAGGGCAGGTGAGCATGATTGTGCAATAGCGGGTGGTATGGAATCAATGTCAAAAGCCCCTTATTATTCGCAAAAAAGTCGCTGGGGGATAGGGTATGGAAACATGTTTCTCGAAGATGGAATGCTTGTTGACGGCCTAACTGATGCTTACAGTAAAAAACATATGGGTGAAGCTGCTGAGTGGGTTGCTGAAAAATATAAAATTTCAAGATCTGCAATGGATGAATATGCATTAAACAGTCATAAAAAATCATTATCTAGCAGAAGCAAACTCAATCATGAAATTGTTCAAATAGAAACAAAAGGCAAGATGGTAAAAGAGGATGAAGGGCCTCGTAACACATCTATTGAAAAACTTGAATCTCTAAAGACTGTTTTTAAAAAAGACGGATCGGTAACTGCTGGAAACTCATCATCAATAAATGATGGTGGAGCAGCTGTAGTATTGGCATCCAGGAAAACCGTAGAAGAAAGGGGTTTGAATCCATTATGCTGGATTAGAAACTCTATTGATGGCGGGGTGAATCCTGAGCAAGTTTTAATGAGTCCCATTTCTGTTTTTAAAAAGATGAAATTAAAATTTGGCTTAAATGTGTCCGATTTTGATATCATTGAGATAAACGAAGCATTTGCATGTCAGATGGTTGCCTTGGAACGAGAATTAAAAATAAACAAAAATCAACTGAACCCTTTAGGTGGTGCTGTTGCTCTTGGACATCCAATCGGTTGTTCTGGCGGAAGGATTGCTGTATCCCTGCCGTATCAACTAGAAAACTCAGCAAACGGAATGGGGTTTGCTGCACTATGTTTGGGTGGTGGTAATGGCACAGGTTTGATTTTTCAGAGGAGTTTGAATTAATCTGTTAGAATTGCTCATTACGTAATGAGTACTTTTAGAACATATCAGCCTAAAAAAAGGCACAGAAAGCGTGTACATGGATTCAGAAAGAGAATGCTGCGCCCAGGTGGAAGAGCTGTTGTTAGAGCAAGAAGGCGCAAAGGTAGAGCCAGACTAACTCATTAAGTTGTCGAAAAGCTCTTTGTGGAATCATAGCCTCAAGGGATGGGCATACTTTAATCCTAGAAAAACTCGCAGAAAAACCATAAAATTACAAAATAATGTGGATTTTTCTTTCTTGGACCTGGAGACAAAAATACCAAAAATTGGCATCGTTCTGACAAAAAAATGTGGTAAAGCTGTAGTGAGAAATAAGATCAAAAGACAGGTTAAAGCATGGTTTTTAGAAAATGTAAACAAGTTTTCTCCTGGGGGTAGGATACTGCGTTTTCATAGTAATCCTAAAAAATCATTGCCTGAAATTTTAAAATCTGTATCGAGGAATTGGGATGTTAAGTAAAATTTTTATTTATTTGATTAAATTTTATAGAAAAAACATAAGCCCAATGTTTCCTCCCTCATGTCGTTTTCAGCCAACTTGCTCTAAATATTGTCTTCAGGCGTTTGAAAAATACAATCCAATAAAAGCTTTGGTGCTCTCTTGCTCTAGGGTTTTAAGATGCAACCCTTTGTGCAAGGGTGGGGATGATCCTCTAAAATGACAGAATCACTGGCTAAAGCCTTTTTTGCATTGATTGAAATGCTGCATTCTTTTACAGATGCTTATGGGTTTGATTTGATCATCTTAACAATCATTGTAAAAACAGCCCTTTACCCATTAACCATGCAGCAAATGCGTAATCAGAGATTAATGCAGAAAATGGCACCAGAATTAAAAAAGCTGGATCACCTCAAAAATAAAAACCCGCAGGAATACCAGCAAAAAACAATGGATTTGTATAAAAAATACAACACAAACCCTTTGGCTGGATGTTTACCAATGTTTATCCAGTTTCCAATCATCATTGCGTTATTCAGGATGTTAAGAGATCATTCAATTAACAATGGAGTTTTCCTTACTGAAAATTTATTTGGCGTAAACCTTGGAGCAACCCCCGTCTCGACAGTTATCTCTCTTTCGGAGGCGCAGAGATTGGGCGGTTCGACTGCCCTGCCATCACCATGGGGAAATGATCCAACATTTATTAGTTTTTATTGGCCAGCTTTAATCCTTTTAGCCTTCTATTTGGGAACAACAATTTTGTATCAAAATCAAATGATGCCAGCAAAGAAAGAAGGTGAGGATGCTATGCCTCAGCCTTTTAATCCAAAAATATTTACATTTATGATTTTAATTTGGGGATTATTTTTCCCTGCTGGTTTAATTTTTTATTTCATTGTTTTTAATGTTGTAAGCATTCTTCAAACTAAAATGATTTACAAAAAATTAGACGCAGAAAATGCTTAAAAAAAAATCAGAATCAAGTCAGAGCAAAAGATCTCATTTCTTTGCTGAATTCTTGACTGGGCCAGCAAACAAACTTGCTATTATTTTAATGGCGTTATTTGTTTATTTATCAATACCGCAAAACGGAAACAAGGCTCGTTTGAGCACTGTTCAAAACGATTTAACACTTTCAGAAAACTTCTACGAGCTTCATATTTTTCCTGAATCAAGAATGCTTGATTTTGATACTGGTAGCTTTGAAGAGGCGGTTGCAATTTTAGATTTTTTTCTTGTTTATTCTGATTTGTATAAAATAAAAATTGCATTACCAAAAAATTATCAATCACTTGATGATTTGGAGTTGTTTTTAATTAGTTTTGTTGATGAGGAAATGCAAATAGACTTTATCGAGTATAGCGAAGAAGATTTTCTTAATGGTGGCTTTGTCTTGTGGACAGACTCTCGTTCTAGCTTTACTGAAAAACTGTCTATTGAAAAATCTATGGAAAACCTAAAGGAGGAAGAGTACCGGATTTTAGAAGAAACTTGGCTAACCGGTACACAAAAAATAAAAAGCCCTATTTCCTCACTTCAAGATGGTTGGATTTTTATCGAACACCCCTACAGAAGCCCAAAAGAAGGATTTGTGGCTATGCCTGATGTTTTCTTTATGGAGTTAGACATGGGTGTTGATGTTGATTTTCTTAAGAAGAGCAAAACAACCTGGAATGGCAGCATAAAGCCGGATGCATTAAGGGATATCATTGGGTCTTTTTGTTTTTCTTTTTGCGAAAAGGATGAAGTCATGCCTCGCTTGCCCATAGTTGTAAAAATTACAAATGGCGTAACCACCCATTGGTCATCGGGTTATCCGCAAAAGGATTGGTTAGATCGTTGAGCAACCAAATAATCTCTATAGATGGACCCGCTGGATCTGGCAAAACAACAGTTACAAAGCGTTTAGCTGAAAAAATCAAGGGTGCATCCATAAGCAGTGGTCTTGTATATCGAGTATTGGCCTTTATTCTTAGCGAAGATCTGGAGTTGGCTGAAACAATTCACAGTGCAAACGATTTTAGCTCTGCTGTAAAGTGCTTAGGTTTTGAATTTCAAAACGGATGCACTATCAAAAATTCAAAAAATCAAGATATTACTGGAATTTTTTATACCAAATCAATGGACCGAGTGAGTAGTCGAATTGCAAAAAAGAAAGAAAATCGATTAATAGTAAGCGGTTTCCTATCCTCGTTTATCAAGGATTCATGGGTCAAAGATTTTGATGTCATAATTATTGAAGGTAGAGATATTGGGTCGGTAGTTTTCCCTAATGCCAGGTGGAAGATCTATCTGGATGCATCTGTTGAAGAGAGGATTTTGAGGAGAAATCAAGAACGTGATGGCGCTGGAAACGATATATTCAAGAGGGATAGGTCAGATAGAGATAGAAAAAACAGCCCCCTTGTTATTCCTTCTGGAGCGCTGGTTATTGACTCGACGACTTTGAACCTTAAAGAGGTTATTGCGTTAATATTAGAGCATATCTATGAGCAAGCATAAAAAATATCCTTTTAGCCTGCCTTCATATTGGTTTGCTGTTAATACATGTAGATTTGTTTTGTTTTGCTGTAATTCATTCAGGTTCACAAAGAGAGACAAATTCAAAAACATGAAACCGATCATATTTGTTGCAAATCACACAAGTCATTTCGATCCACCGCTAATAGTGAGTTCTAGAAATAGACCCGTAAGGTTTTTAGCGAAATCAGCATTGTTCAAAGGCTTACTAGGGGCAGGAATGAAATCCTGGGGTCAAGTTCCTGTTTACAAAACTGGAAAAATGGCAGGGATAAGTGTGATCAAAATTGCAATTGATGTTCTTTTAGGGGGGTGGGATATTTGCTTATTTGTTGAGGGAACAAGAAGCACTGATGGTGTTTTCAAACCCCATCGCGCCAAAACAGGAGCAGCAACTATAGCGCATAGATCAAAAGCTTATGTTGTACCTGTTGGCATAATTGGATCCCATAATGCATTCCCAAAGGGAAGCAAGTTGCCTAAAAGATGTCATATAGATATAGTTTTTGGTGACCCGCTTGATGCTGAAGAATTTTTCAATAACAAATTAAATTCTCAAACTGCTAAAGTATTTACCGAAAAAATTGTCAGAAGCATTGATGAACTTTTACCCGAAAACCAAAAAGCACTGCCAGAATCATGGGAGAGATTTAAGGGTTAAAATGCTCTTTTGCGCTCGTAGCTCAACTGGCAGAGCGTCGGCTTGCGGAGCCGAAGGTTGTAGGTTCAAGTCCTACCGGGCGTGTTTTGCAACTGGATAAGCGCTCGTAGCTCAACAGGCAGAGCGAGGCCCTCCTAAGGCCTAGGCTAGAGGTTCGAGTCCTCTCGAGCGTGTTCAGTTAAATATTTTTGATTCTGTTTTAGCGAAATGAAAACTTTTGGGTAAGCCTAAAATGCCCAACATACGATTTCCTTTTAAAGCTTGTTGCAGTTTCCTGTAGTTTTTATTTGATGGCTTCCTATCGAACGCACCGTCAGTTCTCGTAGGTTTATTTGGAATATGGTATTCCTCTTCTGCAAATTCCGAATACCATTCATTTGCTTTAGTCTTGAGGATCTTGTGAATTCGTCTTTTAGCAAACATTGAGTTGGTAAACCATGCATTATCGAACCAAGCACCAACAAACACACGTCTGCCATCTTTTGCAGGTGAATCTGAGTCACCCATCCTCATACAACCAACAATAAGATTTTCATCGATTGGTGATGCCTCTGGTATTGGTTGAGATATGTGAAACTCTCCTGAGTGTTTACCGTTTGCAGAACCAACAATTTGAACAAATCTCGATTGCGGCCAACCTATTTTTTCACCTATTACATCAGTAGAAATATTGCAATTGACAATCTCTGCTTCGTCAACCACAGACCCTCCTGAAGCTTTCCAGAGACTCTCAACCTCTGTTCTCCATGTTTGAACATTAAGCATCATCCAAGGCTTAATGTCTTGTTTCAAAAGTTCAGCTATACCGGTTAATCTGTTTTCGGATGGTTGGCTTGAGCCTGTGGCGACAAGCAACAACTGAATCCATTTGACCCAATTTGAATTTTGATGTGCAGTAAACCTGTATTCTTTCATGGGTGGAAAAAAAGAAAAACTTCTATCTAGCGGTATTCCAGCTTTTTGAGCCAGATACTCCAAGGTGTGCTTGTCCCAATCACGGGTTTGTGCAGCAACCAGTAAATCAGAAATCTCTTCTGGGCACCCTTCAATCTCTTGAATCCTGGAGCAAAACTGAACTGGATCAGAACACACATTAATTGACTTATCTCCAAGATGTAATTTTGTCTTTAGGTATTGGTGTTTTATGCCGGTAGGCGGTGTTCCAAGAAAAACATAAGGTTCTTCCGGGTGTCTTGATTTTTTTTGCTGTGGGTGTTTAAGCCAAAATCCTGGCTTGCGTTTGGCAACAATGCTTTGAGCGGCATAAACCGCCAAAGCATCATCACCTTGTATGTTTTTGTTCAGGGACTAAAAGCTGCCCTTTACATTCCATGACAACTGCCAATTATTATCATTACCGCCAGCTGCGTTATTGCCCCAGTCAAACATCCAGGACATTTTCACATTGTCAGCTGCCTGTCTTGACAAGCCCAATGACAGATAATCAACGCCGTTATTAAAGGAACCAAACATGTTTGATGTAGTTCCTGTTTTCCTCCACGCCAAGCTTCCATCCCAACCATCAAGCAGGTTTACATTTGTTTTCACCTCATAGCTACTGTCACCAGTATTTTGTGATCCAGTATCCCAAAGGTATGTGACGTGAAGATCTTTGTTTATGAGGTTTAATGTAGATGCAATGCTGCCAACCTTACCACCTGAATTTTCAGTCCATCCAAAAGTTCCAGGAAGACCAAAAACCAACGAGTCTGAAGTCGCTTGCAAGAATGTTACCTCGCTACCGAAACCATCATTGTCATCCATCCAACCTGTAACAAATCTATAATCTTTCAATTCACCACCTATAACAGCACCTTCAAATGCCTGATAAGGGTTCCATGAAAAGTTAGATTGCGTCCAGAAAGGCTCAAACCTTCCAATGACATAATCCAAACCGCTTGCAGATGATTTACCGTTGTAAACCATGTATGCCTCATGCAGATCAAAAGCCCAATTTCTTGAGTCACCATTCTGATTGTTATCAAAATCATTTGATGTTAAAGGTACCCATGGTCCACCTCTCATAAATATATTTTTCATACTCTGTCGAGCATCATCAAGTTCTGTTTGCAGAGACATGCCGAACATGAAGTCACCTGATTCATGAGCCATGTCCATTCGCATATGGCCCCAAAGGTTTTCTTCATTGCTACCGCCGCCCTGCTGTTCATTTAACTCAAAACCATAAGTAAAAGCAAAGCCTGGACCGCCACCTGGACCAATCCTGCTGATTCTGCTGTCTAGGTTCTCAACCTCACTCCAGAGGTCCATAACCTCACCAGAAAGAGCATCAATTCTCAAATCATTAGCAGCAATCGCAGCCCTGACTTCATCAAGCTCAGCATCAAACTCGCTTCTCAACATGGCCATCAAGCCAGAAACATCATCGGGAGTTCCGCCTTCGCTTCCACCAAATCGCATAGCTAGGTCTCTTTCAAGCCTTGCGAGCATAACTGCCCATTCGTATCTTGTCATCTGTTGGTCACCTTTAAACTCCTCATCAGGGTAGCCAATTACATAGCCTTTTGCTGCAAGGTATTCAACAGCGTCATATGCCCAATGGTCCACAGGAACGTCGTCAAAGGCCCCTGCTTTTAAATTAAAAGAAAACACAAATGCTAGTGCTATCAATAAGATCTTTTTCATAGTTTACAAACCTCCAAAAAAATTAGTTACTCTATTAGATTATAGGGATATATGTTGTTTTTGGTTATTTTTTGAAGGGAAACAGAAGAAAGATGGAGTTGAATATAGTACAAAAGCTTCCCAAACCTAGCAAATCAACCGAGTTACGGCTGATAACCAATGTTGATCCGATATTCAGACATACCGAGAAAAAAAGCAACCATGACATGAGAGTGAGGTTCCTGTCATTCTTGTAGTTTTTAGCTATAGCCAACAATGCGCAAGATGCTATTAAAAGTATCTTGACTGACGAAGTCTCATTTAGTGTTGCGCTGTTATACCATGGAAAAAACCCGCCAAGCAAACAGATCATTAAAGATGTAATTGTTTTTTTGTTCATTTGTCGCTGATTTCCATCTTAATCCAATTAAAACCTTTTTTATTGCCCCTTCTTGAAGCGAAACCTTTTGAGCAAATTGTGCATTCCTCATTAAAGCTTATATTCCTGCCTAGCTGATCGTTCAAAATCTGTTGCATGTCAAGATAAAACTTGTTGCCATTCTTTCTCAGATAAGACTTTCCGAAATGTTTGATTGCTTGTTTTTTTCCAAATTCATAACAACATCTTTTGGCGAAGGGGAAAACATGCATGTCAACTTTTTCGTTAAACAAATTTTTCATTTTCTGGCATATACCAGAAGAAAGCCCTCTCCATCCCGCATGCACAATGCCAGCTGATGTTTGTCCAACAAAAGCAACACAGGTACAATCTGCAGTTTTAATCCAATATTTTCCTGCCTTGCTTGCAAATATACCGTCAGCAATTTGATTATTGTCTTGTGGGTTTGTTAGTATTGTGGTTTTATGATTCTGCTTCAACCTTATACCTTCTTTTGGCACATATGGTGGCAAATAGAGCGAAAAGGTGACCTTTTTATTCAGTTTAGAAAACCATTTAATCATTATGGATATTATCATTTAATATTGCTGCCGGTGTGGCGGAATGGTAGACGCGACGGACTTAAAATCCGTTGTCCGCAAGGACGTGGGGGTTCGAGTCCCTTCACCGGCATGCTTAAATGTTATGAGTGTTTTAATTGGACAAAAACTCGCAAAACTAAGACAACAAAAAGGTCTTACGCTGAATGATGTCGCTAAAGAAGTTGGTATATCTGCTGTATACATCTCACTGCTAGAAAGAGGTTTAAGAAAAAACCCAAGTAAAGAAGTTTTGAAAAGATTAGTAAATCTTTATGGTGTTTCGGAAACAAGCCTGCTTGAACCAGGATCCTCCTCTCCGCCTGTTGAGGATGATTCTGGTGATATTGACTACACACAAACCCAGGTAACGCCTGGAGCTATACCGAAAAACCCTCAAGGCATTCCTGTTGCTGTTCGCCGTTTTTTGGAAAGTGAGGATGCTGATTTTCTAAGGCCAAGTGCTGGTGAAATACGAATCTTGGTTGCCTGGGCGAGAAAAAACCAACACGCATCCCCTGAAGAGGTTATGTTTTATCTTATTGAAAAGGTGAGGCCTTCACTGCCAAAACAATTTTGAAATCTGTTTGGATTGTTTCCGCCCAAAGAACACCTATTGGAAAGTTTGGTGGTGGCTTTAGGTCTTTTAGTGCTGTTGATCTGGGTACAATGGCGACAAAAAAAACAATTGAGCAAAGCGAATTTGATCCAAAAGATATTGATTTGACTATTTTTGGTCATGGAAGACAGGGTGGAAGTGGCCCAAATCCCTCAAGGCAGATAGGAATCCGGTCTGGCTTAAGTGAAGAAACGACCTCGTACACTGTTAATCAGGCTTGTGCTTCAAGCCTTTTGGCAATAAAACATGCTTTTTATGAACTTCAACATGGAAACTCCAAAGCTGTGATTGTTGGTGGTGTAGAGTCGATGAGCTCGCTTCCTCACTATTTGTTTGAATCCAGATGGGGAAAGGGTTATGGCAATATTAAAAGTTGGGATGCAAATTACAAAGATGGATTTTTTTGCCCGTTAGCAAATCAGCTAATGGGCCTAACGGCCGAAACACTTGCGAAGGAATGTGGTGTTGATCGGTCTGCGCAGGAGTGTTTTGCTATCCAAAGTCACAAAAGGGCTCAGGATGCTACTGATGATGGTGTTTTTGAGAATGAGGTGTTTGCTGTTCAAACAAAAAAAACAACAATTACAAAAGATGAAACAATTCGAAAAAATCCAGACCCAAAAAAACTAGCAAAACTGCCAACGGTTTTCTTAAGCCAACAACAGGGCGGAACCATAACACCAGGAACGAGTTGCTCTATGGCGGATGGGGCTGCATCAATGCTCCTTGTTCAGGATACATCTCCACCACCTGGCGCTTTAGCTAAAATTATTGGATTTTGTGACACAGGTGTGGCTCCAACACATATGGGAATTGGGCCTGTGTCAGCATGTAAAAAACTAGAAAAAATAACAAATTGGAAAACACCCAGCTATCAACATGTGGAGCTCAATGAGGCATTTGCGGCACAGGTTCTAGCTTGTCAGAAATATCTCAATATAGATGAAAGGAAATTAAACCCTTATGGTGGTGCAATAGCTTTGGGACATCCGATTGGATGCACTGGTGCAAGAATCACCTCAACGCTGTCACACTCAATAAAAAGAATGGGCAGGGGTACACGTGGTCTTGCAACATTGTGTGTAAGTGGTGGGATGGGATTTGCTCTTGCACTTGAGGCTTGTTAGGTCAAGAAGCTCAAAGCAATATTGCTTGTCACCCATGTTACAAACATGAAAATAACAATAGTGCTTGATTCCCCATATTGCTTTTTGAAAACATGGTGAACGTGTCGTTGGTCCGGTTGCGATATTTTTTTAAAAAAGTTTGAAAAAGTTTTCTTTTCGCTGGGTTTAAAAGAAGCCCTCCTCACAATAGCCCAAAAAATATCCAAAAAAGGCAGGAAGAAAAACAGGAAGAAAAAACGAAAATGATTTTCAGGTTCAAATGATTCGGGGCCTCCAAGCTGTGCAACTGCAATCCAGAATGCTATTGATCCAAGTAACAATGAACCGGAATCACCAAGATATATATTTCGTTTTTTTAAACTCGAGTAACCAACCCCCAAAGCAATGAAAGAGGTTATGGTGTATCCTCCTGGCTGGAGAAAAAGAACGAAACAAAACAAGGGTAGCAATCCATTTATACCATCTAAAAAATTAAAACCATTAATAGTGATCAAGCCCAGTGTTAATAGAGAAAAAAATTGGTATAAACTTAAATCGAAATTAGATAAAAACCAGCAAAAAATAAGAATTTGAAGGAGGAGTTTTTTTGATGCCTTGATGTCGTGAAGATCGTCAAAAAAACCTATTAAAAAAAACGCTAGAAAAAACAATAGCGTGCTTGCTGTTGAGGTGTTTATACCGGTATTTAAATTATCGTAAACAAGAAAACAACCAAGCAAACTGAACATAATTGCCCAACCACCTACAAGTTTACCGATGTGACCCTTTTTACCTGTGTGTCTCTGTTTGAAAACGCTCGAATCTTTAGAGCTGTTTGCAAAATAAAAAGATAAAAAAACCGTTAAAGTAAACGGAAAAATAGGTGTTAAGAATTCGGTCATTATTTGATTGTGTGTGGATAAAAAATCAAATATCTATATTCATCACTTTTGTTGCATTCTTCTGAATGAAAACTTTTCTTTCAGAAACATCCTTGCCCATGAGAGCTGTGAATGTTTTTTCGGCATCCACAACGTCTTCAACTTTAACCCTTTCTAAAATTCGTGTTTCCGGATCCATGGTTGTTTCCCAAAGTTCATCTGCATCCATCTCACCCAAACCTTTAAACCTCATAATGGTAGGATTTCTGCCTTCCCACTTCTCCAAAAGAGCTTCTTTTTCTCTCTCATCCACAACATATTTTTCATCTTTACCTGCTCTTATTTTGTATAGAGGTGGTCTGGCTGAATATATGTGTCCATTTTCAATTAATGATGGCATGTGCCTGTAGAAAAATGTTAATAGAAGTGTTTTAATGTGAGCACCATCAACATCGGCATCAGTCATAAAGATGATCTTGTTGTATCTTAACTTTTGTGCATTAACGCCTGTCTGTGCAATAGATGCTCTTTCGCTCAACGGAAAGATTCTTCGAACCGTTTTCGCGCCCTCTTGCATTTCGGGATCTGGAAACTCTTTTTCAAACTCTTCGTCATCCATATACTCGGTTCTTGGAGTAAAACCTATGCCTATAGCTTGGATAAGGGCTTTGATTTCTTCATTGTTTAGCCATCTTGATTCAGTGTTTGCTTTCTCAACATTCAAAATCTTACCCCTAAGCGGTAAAACGGCTTGGAAGTGCGGGTCACGAGCCTGTTTTGAGTTGCCCCCCGCAGAATCACCCTCAACAATAAAGAGTTCTGTTCTTGTTCTGTCTTTAGAGATGCAGTCGGTAAGTTTTCCTGGAAGAACACCACTTCCCAGATTCTCCTTACTCCTTTCAAGGTCAAATGCTTTTTTGGCTCTCTGGCTAGCTTTGGCAATTGTTACAGCCAACAAAACAATTTTTCTTGACTCTTGTGGATGCTGCTCTAACCATCTGTAAAAATCACCTGAAACAGTTGAATGGACAGCACCTTTTGCAACAGTGCTTCCGAGTTTACCTTTTGTTTGTCCTTCAAATTGGGGCTCGTGTAGGCGTACAGTCACAATAGCTTGCATTCCATATCTGATAGATTCACCATCAACCGAAACATCCTTGTCTTCTAGTTTGTAATCCTTCATGTATTTCAAAAGAGTTCTGGTTACACCTGTATTCAAGCCAGTAACATGTGTCCCTCCACCCTGTGTTCGAATATTATTAACAAAAGATAGCGTTTCACCTCTTTTTTGTGTCAAAAACTGAAGCGCTAATTCAACATGAACGATTGGTCCATTTTTAACCTTAACCTCTTTTGCACAAAAAAATGGTGCTGTTAACAATGTAGTATCATTTTCTGTTAAATCCTCTATGTATTCTGAAATACCGCCCTCGTGAATAAATTCCTCTCTGTAAACCTCAACATCCCTTTGGTCTTGAAGAACAATTTTCAAACCAGGGTTAAGGTAAGCCAACTCTTTTAATCTTCTTTTTAGTGTTTTTATATTGAAAATAATGCCCTCTTTGAAGATTTGGCTGTCTGGGAAAAACTGTATCTTTGTACCCCTTGCTTTTGTTTTTCCAATAGTTTTTAATGGAGAGGAAAGATGTCCTCTTGAGTAATCTATTTCGTATTCTTTACCGTCTCGATAAACCCTTGCCTTGAGTCGTTCCGACAAAGCATTTACACAAGAGACCCCGACACCATGCAAACCACCGGAAACTTTATATGTTTTATCATCAAATTTACCACCAGCATGTAGCGTTCCCAAGACCAACTCTATCGCTGGAACCTTTTTAACCTTGTGAATATCAACAGGAATACCCCTGCCATTATCCTCAACCTCACATGAACCATCCTCCAGGAGGCTTACGATTATCTCTGTACACTCACCTGCCATTGCCTCATCTATAGAGTTGTCAACAACCTCCCAAACCAAATGATGTAGGCCGGCTTCTGCGGTGTCGCCTATATACATAGCTGGACGTTTTCTTACTGCTTCCAAGCCTTCTAAAACTGTTATTTGATCGGAAGTGTATTTGTTATTTTTTGCCATTGTTTTTTATTGTACTGGTTTTTGAATTTATTTTTTTATTTGTTCTAAAAGATCATGTTCCATTTGCTGTAAAGTGGATTTCTTTTCCGCCTCCATTGTGACCTCTATACGGGATTGTTCTTCAGTATTTGCCCAAAACCAAGATCCATTTTCATAATCTGTCCTGATACCCTGAAGGTCTCTAACACTTACAAGCGGTGAACCTGCAAGATTCATAACCGGCTCTTCTCTGAAAAAATTCTTCAGCCTAACATGTTCAGATTTTTCTAACTGCAAAATTAATGTTCTCTTTATCCCTTTGCCGTACTTGTTGGAGATTGATGTTCTTGTTTCAGAAAGTGGTTCTGATGTTTTTTGAAGGTGGTTCATAAGTGAAACAATGCAGTAAAGTGCATCTGGTACTGTGTTGTGCAAAAACGGTATGGTGATATTGCCTCTTTTAACAGCCATTAAACCTTTTGTTTTTTTAAGAGCGTTGTGCAGGTCTTTTTCACGTGTGGTTGTAAATACAATTTTTTGGTTCAACTCTTTCACAACTTTTTGAAATATATTGCTTGTGTTAACGGCACAAACAATTACACCGTTTCTTTTTTCTAGCTCTGCTTTGTATAGGAAAGCTTGAACCCATTCACCAGGCCACACAAAACCCTTATCATCTATGAGAAAAAACCTTTCGCCGCTATCGTCCAAAGCAAAACCTAAATCACAATTTTCACTTAAAACATGTTTTGCAACATCGTCAACCCTGTGTTTATATGGTTTGTTTTTGCTCGTCCCCAATGGAAAAATCGTATGTGTTTCAAAAAGTTTCCTGGCTATCTTTTCCACAACGGGATTCGAGGTTTGGATTGTTATTTTTTTGGGTTTTTGTCTTTGCTTAATCGAAAGGAGTTTGTCTACCTGTGTTTGTTTAATTTTTTTTATTTTTGTTTTTTCGCGGGTTTCAAAATCCTCCAAACCAACTTTTGGATGAGGGTTGCCTTTTTCGTCAAATATCTTGAAACCCATCATGGATTGAGGTGAAGATCCTGCTGTTACAACTACAGAACAAAGGTTGTTCTCAACTGCCTCCCTCACGGCAAAAGGTGTAAGTGTTTGTTTTGTGGTTTCAAAAACATCCACCCCACAAATGCTCAAATCATCCAAGATCGCCTCTTTGACCCTTTTCCCCATAAACCTTGCACCATCTTCTGCAATTAAATATTTTTTATCAGGATCCAGCGTTTCTTTTAATTGTTTCAAAACCCCATCAACGGTCAAGTCTCTGCCCCATTTTCCATAAAAGTAGTTGTTTTTGATTTTCATTACTTTTGTAGTGTGATTTTGTTTATCTTGATTTTTTGAGCTAAAAGTTTTTTGAGTATTAAATTTTTATTTTTGTCAAATGTCTTTTTAATAATTGGATGACTTTTTTTAACACTAACAACCAATTCCTTGTTTTTAAAACTTTTAACCTCTGTTTTTTTGTAAGTTGGTTCTATTGCTTTTTTCCAAAACATCCTGATGGACAAAAATTCATTCAGGTCTGGATTAATTTTATTGATTAATTTTTGAATTTCCTTTTTAGGTTTTATCTGTTGTTTGAAAGTGTTTTTCAACCTTCTATTTTAGGGTGTTTCAAAGTCATTAAAAAATATTTATAACTATCGTCTTTGGGGTCTGAGAAAAGACAAGAAGAGTGTGGGTCCTCAAAACTAAAACCAACTCTATCGCTTTTTACAATTTTCAAAAAATCCAACATAAAGGAGCTGTTTAAACAAACTAAAAAATCAACGTCATCAAATTTTTCTGCCGATAAGGTTTCTTCACCTTGACCTCTTGCTGTATCATCTGTTGTTATAAGGATCTCGCCATTTTCAATCTTAATTAATGAAGCATTGTTGAGCTCTTGATATTTACCAAACTGTTGCAATCTCTCTAACGCCTGTGTAAATTCTTTTTTGTTCAATACGACCTTTTTGGTATGCTCTCTTTCTAGGATTTTTTCGTAATCAGGGTAAGTCGGAGTTAGTATTGTGGCAAAAAACTTAACACCCTCATGAACAAACATAACATGATCGTCCCTTATCTTTCCCTCCAAAATACCGGTTTTACCAGACAAACCTTTCAATATACTTTTTAATGAATCTGTATCAATTTGAATCTTTCTTTCAATACCACTGTGATCATCGACACTAGCTATAGCCATACGAAAACCATCAGTGTTAACAATCCTCAAAGAGCTACCTCTGAAGTCAAGCAACGTACCACCTGAGTAACCTTGAGAGGCACCCCTTGCAACAACTAGTACTTTTTCAAGCAACGCTACCAGATTTTCAGTTTTTATTTCAAAAACTTCGTCAGTTTTTTTATCACTAAAAGGAAAATTGGTGTGGGTTTGTGGAACTATAGACTTAAGGGTGTACCTAGAGCCTGAACTTTTTAAATGCAATGCACCATCTTGATCGATATCCATTAAAACATTCCCATCCATTCGTCTGAATAGTTCTCTCATTTCTGCAATAGGGTAAAAGGTATTTTCAGTTTCTTCAGATATGTTTTTATCTTGTATTGTTAAAGAACAACCTGATACATTATTAAAAGTTTCTAAAATTAATTTTTTAGATTCATACCTTAAACCTACATGTGTAATCCCTCTTAAACCTAATAGAGCATCTCCCGCACAGGCAGAAACCGTGGATAAACTTTCATGCAACAAGTTAGAAGATATTTTTATAGCCATAAAAGTTATTTTAAAGACAAATAAAGGTATTTGTTATTTGATTAAGAATATATTTAATAAAAAAAACTACTTCTACTACTATTGTTCAAAAAGAGTTAAATTTCCATTATCTTCAAGATTGGAATTGTTTTTTAAAAAGTCTAAAGATATACCATGATTAACAGCAATTGATTTAATCTGATTTTTGAAAAAGGAATTTTTTTCAAGTTTTTCTTTACCCTTTTTTAACGAATATGTTATTGCAGATTTTTTAACATTCAAAACACGAGAAGAAGAGGCCCTGCAACCATTAGGGCGATTGCACAAAAGAATCGAAGCAGCCTGCCTTGCCAAAACAACCTCCCTCGATCTTGACCCAGAAAGTAACGATGATTTTGAAACACTGAAAACATTACAGATTTCATCCAAAAGTGATGAGCCAGGCAGTGAGGTATCTATTGACAGGGCGAAAGAAACAGAATAATTTTCAGGGTTTCCAATTGATTTTGACCAAAGAAATCTTGTTGCAATCCCTTTTAACGCTCTTACGTCAGGGGGTAGTTTTTGAAATAGGTTTGCAGGTATAACATCTGAGTTTTTTTCTTTAATTATTTTTGAAAGCAAAATTTCACGTTCTTGTTCTAAGGGAGGTGACATTTTTATCACTAATCCGGCAGTTAATCTACTTACCAACCTTGGACTAAATTCACGAATCGTTCTTGGGTGCCTATCGGCAACTACAACAATAGGTCTTGACCTTGTTAGAAAAGAGTCAAAAATATTAAAAAATTCTTGAAGTGTTCTTTTTCTTCCAATAAATTTTTGTATATCATCAACAAGCAAGGAGGATTGAGAGAAAAAGGAAGATTTGAAACTATTTAGATCTTTCTTTTCAACAGAACTGACTAGTTTTTGTGTAAATTCATCAGACGTAAAAACATCATCATTAAGATTCTTTGCTGCAAGGTTTAAGAGATGGGTTTTTCCAATGCCAGGCGGTCCATACAAGAATATTGGAAATAATTGATTTCCCGATCTAGCTTCTGTAATTGACCTAATTGCTCTAAACGCATTTTCAACCCCTTCATAAGGGTGAAAACTGTTAAATATTTCCTTTTTTAGACGTGGTTTTTTTTGTGTAATGATAGGTACATTTTGAGGTATCACCTTTGCAGAAACCGATTCAATAAGCTTGAAGTCTTTATAATCTAAACCGATAATGATTTTTTTCAAAAGGGTATAGTTTTTTTCTGCAATTTTAAAGTTATACCTACCCGAAGCAGCAAGCACAACTGTGTTTTCTTGAAAAGTTATTTTTGAAGTTCTTAAAAGCGATGTTAAAGAAAAGAAATCGGGCTCTAATTTTATTTTTTGTATTATTTTTTCTTTAAGTTTTTTGCTTTTTGAGATTTCCATGAAAGATGATTTTAAGCATCAAAAAAATAATATATTTTTTTTAAAAAAGGTAACAAAAGAAAACCTAACCAACGTTATTCAAGGACAAAAAAAAGATTTATCGTTTATTATTTTTTAATGGAAAAAACAATGAAAGAAAAACATAAAATATTAATTGTAGGATGCGGTCAAATGGGATCAGGGATCGCACAGACGGCTTCAGAATATGGATATTCCGTTTTTTTAAGCGATTTGGATGAAGCCCTTGCTGAACAGGCGGTTGCAAAAATTTACAAAAGGTGGGATTTGAGCCTAGAAAAAGGAAAGAGGGAAAAAGGGGAAATTGATTTTTTTAAGACCAACCTGCATGTTTCAAAAAAAGATAACTATAAAGGTTATGAGTTCATAATCGAGGCTGTTTCTGAAAACGAGCGTGTAAAAAAGGAAATATTTAAAAACATCGGTAAGGGTTCCTCCAAACACACCATCCTTGGCTCCAACACATCCTCAATATCAATTAACACACTTGGCGAGGCAAGCGGCTTTCCTGAGAGGGTAATAGGGATTCATTTTATGAACCCCGTACCAATAATGAAGTTGGTGGAGGTGATAGAGGGTGACAAAACTAGCGCTGATACAATCCAAAAAACTTTAAAATTTATCGAATCTATAAAGAAAACTCCAGCCAAAAGTAAAGATCAGCCAGGCTTTATAAGCAATAAAATTTTGATGCCAATGATTAACGAGGCGATACTGACACTTGAATCAGGAACCGGTTCAAAAGAGGATATAGATACCGTAATGGAGCTAGGAATGCGACACCCAATGGGCCCCTTAAAGCTTGCAGATTTGATAGGTCTTGACACATGTTTAGCCATTATGAATGTTTTGTATTCCGGATTTCAAGAGGAAAAATACAAACCGTCAAAATTATTAGTCGAAAAAGTTAACAATAATGAGCTCGGTAGGAAAACAGGAATCGGTTTCTACAAATACAATTAAACTCATGAGTCAAACATTGGTACAAAAAATTATTGCAGAAAAGTCTCAAAAAAGTAACGTCAAGATTGGTGAGATTGTCATGGCTAAAGTTGATAGGGCTATGGGACATGACATTACAGGTCCAGCTGCAGCAGCGTTATTGAGAGAGGCGGGCATTGACAAGGTTTGGAACAAGGATAAAGTTGTTCTTGTTGCAGATCATTTTGTTCCAGCTAAAGATTTAGCTGCTGCTAAATTAGGAAAAGAGTTGAGGATTTTTGCAGAAGAGTATGAAGTGGGCCATTATTTTGGTGAAGGCAAAGGGGGAATCTGTCATGTTGTTATGCCGGAAGAGGGCCTGGTTGCTCCTGGGGAAATTGTTATTGGTGCTGATAGCCACACATGTACAAACGGAGCTGTAGGCTGTCTTGCAACTGGTGTTGGACATACGGATTTAGCTGCAGTTTTAGCCACAGGCAAGGTTTGGTTAAGGGTGCCTGAAACCATCAAGGTTGTATTTAAAGGTTCACCATCACCAGAGGTAACACCAAAAGACATGTCTTTAGCTCTTGGGAAGATCCTGACTGTGAGCGGTGGAAACTACAAAGTTTTAGAGCTCCACGATAATACTGATGAAGGTATAGATATGGAGGGTAGGCTCACCATTTCAAACATGGCAATAGAATGGGGCGCCAAAGCCGGCATATTTGTACCTGACACCATCACGGAAACCTTCACTCGTGAACGTGTGCAACACTCTGATTGGAAGATGTTGCAACCAGATAACAATGCTTCATATTGTCAAGAAATCATCATAGATGCAAGTACACTGGAACCACTGGTTGCTATGCCTTTTAGTCCCGATAATGTAACGACTGTAAGAGAGGTTGAAAAACAAAAGGTAAAAATAGACCAAGTTTTTATTGGCTCATGCACAAATGCTCGAATCGGAGATCTCAGAGAGGTTCATGGTGTTTTTAAAAACAATCCCGACAAACAGAAAAAAGTTCCTCGTGTTGTTGTTATACCAGGTGACCAAAAAACTTATTTAACGGCAATCAGCGAGGGCATAGCGACAGAATGCATATCAAGAGGTTGTGTTTTTTCAACCCCGACATGCGGACCTTGCCTAGGCGGCCACTCAGGTGTTATGGCTGCTGAAGAGGTGTGTTTATCCACAAGTAATAGAAATTTTCATGGAAGAATGGGTCACCCAGATTCTTTAGTTTATCTAAGTTCCCCCCTTGTTGCAGCGCATTCTGCGCTTAAGGGTTACATTTCCGCACCGTAATTGAAAACCGTTTTTCACAATTTTCAACAAAAAAGCTGGATAGACAGTTACTACTTACAGTTACAAGCTGTTGAGGATGCAAAGAAAAATATTGAACATGTGTTTTTTTTCGAACATAAAAATGTTATTACACTGGGGACATCTTCAACAAGCGGCGATATACCAAATACAGCCAAAATGAGATCTAAAAATATTAGCATTTTCAAAACAAACAGGGGTGGTGAGGCAACCTGGCATGGTGTTGGACAACTTGTTTTTTATCCAATTTTAAACATCAAGAAAAGACGAATCAGGGCAACAGAATTGGTTAAAATGGTGCTTCAGGCAACACAAAATGCATTGTCAAATAAACACATTGAAACCACCATGAACCTTAAGAAGCCAGGTCTGTATATCCAAGATAAGAAAATTGTTTCTTTTGGGATGACGATTAAACAAGGTATAGCAATGCATGGTGTATCAATAAACATCAACAACAACAACAAGGGTTTTGCCGAGATTAACCCTTGCGGCATGCCATCAAACACTGTTTCCACCATCGCGGCTGAAACAGGCAACAATGAAAGTATAGAATCAATTGCTCAAGAGGTTAAAATTCATTTAAAAAAGTTTTTATGACACAGCATCCTAATTGGACGAAGATTCAGATTAAGCCCGGCTCAACAAAATCCCTCATCGATCTTTTTGCTGAACCTGAGGAGTTTAAGATAACCACAGTCTGTGAAGAGGCGTGTTGCCCCAATCTGCCAGAATGCTGGGGCAAGGGAACAGCTACGTTTATGTTGCTCGGAGACACCTGCACAAGGGGTTGTCGATATTGTTCGGTTAAAAAAGGAATACCTGAACCACCTGACCCCAACGAACCAATAGACCTGGCTGAAACCATTCAAAAAATGAATGCAAAATACATTGTTCTAACAATGGTTGACAGGGATGATTTAATTGATGCTGGTGTTAGCCATATCATAGATACGGTAAACTGTATTAAAAGAATCAACCCTACGACAAAAATAGAATTGCTTGTAGGTGACCTCAATGGTGAACCTGAGCTTATCAGGGAGGTTGCTCAATCGGATATAAATGTTTTTTCTCATAATATCGAAACTGTGGAGAGGCTGTATCCAAAATTAAGACCGCAAGGAAGTTATAAACGCGCATTAAAAGTTTTAAGTGAGGCAAAAAAAACAGGTTGCAAAACAAAAACGAGCCTGATTGCTGGCATGGGTGAAAAAACTAATGAGGTACTGTCCTTCTTAAGGGATATCAAAGAGATTGAAGTGGATATTTTCACATCAGGTCAGTATTTAAGACCATCACAGAATCAAGCACCAGTCATAAAGCATCGCAGTCCAGAGTGGTTTGAATCCATCGAACAACAAGCAGAACTACTGGGGATTAAAGCTAAGTGTGGACCTCTGGTGAGATCCAGTTATATGGCCGAAACTTTGTATAGGTAATACCCCCCCAGGGTATAGTTCTTTTTTTTAAAAAAATAACATATAATTACCAGTTATGAATTCGAAAAAAACAAACCGGAAACAAAAAAAATCATTTGGAGTTGATCAAAAAACAGCATTTGAAGTCTTATACCACCCGTTACTAAAAGCCAGACTGCTTGATGAAAGAATGGTTAAGCTTTTTAACCAAGGTAGATTTGGCGGTACATATTTTAGTGGTTGTGGCCAGGAGGCAACAAATGTTGGTGCGGGTGTTCATATGGTTGAGGGTGACATACTTGCCCCATCCCATAGACAACTTGGAGCCATGGTTGCTAGAGGTATAACTGCAAAAAGGGTATTGGCACAGGTTTATTCAACAGCTGAATCACCAGATGGAGCCCAACAGCATCCATGTCACTTTGGCGATCCAGAACTCGATATTGTTAGCCCAACAGGACATGTAGCAATACAGGTTGTTTTAGCTGCAGGTTCGGCTTATGCATACCTGTTGGACGCATACAGAAAAGGCGATGTAAAAATCAATTGGGACAAAGATGGAATAGTGTGGGCTGGAAATTGGACACTCAAAAAAGGATCTAGTCTTAATTGTGCTTTTGCATTTTTTGGAGACGGAGCAACAGCCAAGGGGGACTTTCATGAATCTATGAACTTTGCCGGAATACATAAATTACCAGTGATTTACATGGCTGAAAATAACATATGGGCCGAATCTGTTCATGTTACCGAAAATGTACCTGTAGAAAGGTTAAGTGATAGAGCAGCTGCATACGGAATGCCTGGCGTTACCGTTGATGGTCAGAATGTTTTTGAGGTTTATCATGCAGTGCAAGAAGCAGTTGAACGTGCTCGTTCTGGGGGAGGTCCAACACTTGTTGAGTGTTTAACTTACCGTTATCACGGACACTCTATGATTGATCCAGCAGATTATCGAACAGATGAAGAGGTGGAAAAATGGAAAAAAAGAGATCCATTAATTGTTTTCGAGCAAGTGGCCAAGGAGGATGGAATTTGGAGCGATAAGCTTGCAAAAAAAATAGAAGACAAGATTAATGATGAAATTGAAAAGGCAATTGACTGGGTTGAGGATGAGTCAACCAAACCCAAACCGGATCAGTTTATTGACGTCACATTCAGGGATCCAAAATTCAACGACGCAATTCGTAAAAGATGGGAGAAGAGAAAAAATGTCTAGTAAAAATATTAGTTATATTCAAGCAATCACAGACACAATGTGGTCTGAAATGGAAATTGATGAAACAGTTTTTGTTTTAGGTCAAGATTGTGGAAGATACGGGGGTGTTTTTAAAGCAACAGCCTGGAGGTCAGGAGAAGATAGCAAACCTGATTTAAGTAAGAAAATGTATGATGAATTTGGACCTTTGAGGGTTTTGGATGCACCCTTAGCAGAGAATGCAATTATTGGTGGTGCAATTGGTGCTGCATTATCTGGATATAGGCCAATTGCCGAGATTCAGTTTATGGATTTTATTGATTGTGCCATGGGTCACATTGTGAATCAAGCAGGAACAATTTCTTTTAAAACTAATGGTAGCTGGTGTTGTCCAATTACGATTCGGACCCCGTATGGCGGTGGTATCGGCGGCGGAATGACTCATAGTCAAAGCAACGAGGCTTGGTTTTGTCATGCTGGTGGGCTGGTTGTAACTGCACCTAGTACACCAAGAGACGCAGCAGGTCTTTTGAGATCCTGCATAAGAGCGGATGATCCATGTGTATATATTGAACATAAGGGTTTATATCGAGCGATCACCGGTGATGTGCCTGATGATCCTAATTTCACTATTGAGTTAGGGAAGGGAAAAATTGTTCGAGAGGGTAGCGACCTTACGTTAATTTCTTATGGTGCTATGTTGCACAAGTGTTTAAGCGTTGCAGAAAAGCTTGAATCTGAAGGTGCAAGTGTTGAGGTTATTGATCCTCGAACACTGTGGCCAATGGATGAAGATTTGATGATTAATTCTGCTTGTAAAACTGGCAGATGTGTAGTTGTTGCTGAATCACATGCTGCTTACGGTTTCACGAGTGAGGTTGCTGCCAGGGTACAAGAGGGTGCTTTTTGGAATTTGTTAACACCAATTCGCACCATTGCAGGACCGGATACACCGTTTCCTTTTGAACCAGGAATGGAAGCTGCTTATCTACCCTCAGATGATGAGATATACAACTCTTGCAAAAGAGCACTGGGGGATGGATAATGCCAATTAAAGTTCCAGTTCCAGACCTAGGTGTTTCTGTTGTTGAGGCAAAGGTAGCTGAATGGAAAAAAAATGTAGGTGATGATGTTGTTCGTGATGAAGAGATCGGGATTTTAGAAACAGACAAGATAACAACACCTATTACAGCCTTTAAAGAAGGTAAGCTTGTAGCATTGTTTGCAAAACCGGGGGATACCGTTCCTGTAGGTCAAACTATAGCAATTATTCAAAAGGTTGGAGAAAGTTTATCTCAGGAAGATATTGACCAGTTGAATCCACATGGCTTACAGCCAACACCTGAGCCAACACCTGAGCCAACACCTGAGCCAACACCTGAGCCAACACCTGAGCCAACACCTGAGCCAACACCTGAGCCAACACCTGAGCCAAC
>Ga0111541_10000022_pt1 | contig 47159 bp, 51 predicted proteins | sample Knorr_S7_td_DCM__FD_83039 | JGI IMG/M metagenome (GOLD analysis project Ga0111541, IMG submission 83039) | Marine microbial communities from Southern Atlantic Ocean transect - Knorr_S7_td_DCM_ad_131m_LV_B (version 2) (version 2) | ecosystem: Environmental > Aquatic > Marine > Oceanic | place...
CTTTGTCCAGACGTAATAGTAGGATAAACAGAGGCAAAGAAGTCGTCAGCAATGTGATTCGGGATGAAAGCGAACTCGTCAAGAAAGATGACATTATAGGATCCACCTCGGACAGCAGATGAAGAAGTAGAGTTTGCCGATATTTTTGATCCATTTTCTAATTCAAGTGATCCTTTATTCCAAGATATTATACCTTGTTGCATCCATCGAGGCAAATTTTCATATGCAAGTTGCAATCTGCCAAGTAAATCTCTAGCTGTGGATGCTTTGTTTGCCAGAACAGCAATATTGACATTATCATTGAAAACCGCATAATGTAATAAGTATGATATACAAGTTGTAGATTTACCTGTCTGACGAGGCATCTTACAAATATTGAATCTATTCTTATGGAATCTATCGATTAACTTCTCTTGGAAGTCGTACATATTAAAAGGTACTAATCCCTCATCAAGAGAAACAATCTTTATATAATTTCTAGTAAAATATATTGGATCTTCTTTACACTTTAAAAATTCTCGAATATTTTCTTCCGAGAATTCTATAGGAGTATTCGCCTTCTTCAGGTTGGGATTACCTAAGTATACCTCTTGCTGACTCATAATATAAAATTAAATTATTAGTTTGCGTATCCTACAGATGAACCTAAAACGGAAGCGTTTGCAGCAAAAATTGCTTCAGTTGGTTTTTTCTCTACAAACTCAACAGTGTTACCTGGCATTGTAAATGTTCCAATTGTAGTAGATCCTCCAACTTCATCAATAACGGTTACTAATCTTGCAGTACCGCCATTATTACAAAGACGAACCACTGTTGCACTACCAAATGTAGAAGCATTTGCAGCGTCAGTACCACATGCTGCTTGAGACCCTTTAATATTAGTGATCATGATTTTTTAATGTCCTGTATTTGTATTTATTAACTCACTTCTCCAATTAGAAGGATCAAGTGGTTTTGTCTTAATTATATCTATAGTTTCTATTTCATTAAACTGTATACCATCAGTATAAGTTTCTACGTTTACTCCACCTTGTACTTCTTCAGTTACACCACTTCTTGTATCTCCACCTATTTTTGTTTTTCTCCCTTGGTTCAGTAGTCTATCAACTGTTGGTGACAAAAACTTTTTCGCCAAATATGGAAGTGCAAGAAGTCCTGCTAATAATCTCTTCTTTCCTTCATCAAGTGTAGTTTCTTCTTCTATTTTAAATTCAGATCTCCAATCAGAATATTGTTCAGTCTTTAATTTTGTGGTAAGACCTTGTAATGTTTTTACTAAAGCATTCTTACCAGTAGTTTTTAAAAAATCTGGTAAATTTTTATTATTATTTACTAAACTTTTAATATCAATCTTTCCAGTTTTCCCAAAATCTTCGACAGAGTTTTTAAATTTCTTGACCTGTTTACTCTTGTTTAATGTATCACCAAATTCACTTGCATTCTTTGTAATTATATCACTATAAGATTTCTTCTTATCTTCTTTAATCAAATCACCATCAGCAGTAACTTTATGTCCAGCAGGTATAGATTTACACTTACCAGATGTTCTACAGTAGTATTCTCCTTTAGGGCAACTCATAGCAATTACTATTCTTCCTTATTATTTAGAATCTCTTGTTTCAGCATCTTTTGAAGTTCTGATGTACTACCAACAAAAACAGCATTATTAGTAACAGTACTTGGACCTTTAGGTTTATCTTCATCCAAATCTTTCATCTTCTTTTGAAGATCTGCTAATTTATCAGTAATATCTGCAGTTGATTTTAATACTTGTCCAGCAACTTCATATGCTCTTGGACTCGCACTTTCACCAGCAAGTTCCATAACTCCATTTAAAGTTTCTTGCCCCTTTTCAATTAATGAATATAACTGTGCTCTTGCATACTTATAATCTTGTTCAGCCTCGTTAGTAACATCAGTTAATTTATCTTTTCTTCGGACACAACCACCTTCATTAACTTGCTGAACTTCTATTTCAGTATTAAATGCATCATTCAAATCGTCATAATTATCTTTCATGATTAAATATCTATCTTACGAGTTGGACTGAATTCTTTACCGTCACCAAAGAAAGTTGAAGTTTCAGTGAACCCAAAATCATCTCCCAATGGAATTAGTGGATCATCTGCTTCATCAATTACTTTATCATCATTATAATCTTTTTTCGCTTTAGCAGCAACGGTATACCTCATTTCACGAGATGCTGTTCTTGTATCAGTATCAGTATAGTAATCCAATTGAACCTTACGAATAAGTCCATCTGTAGTATCTGCAATAGGACCAAACATATAAGTCTTAGCAGTAAAAGTAAGAGTGTAAATTAATGCTCTTCTGGTTTCAAAATTTCCTTCATAATCATCAGTAAATTCTATATTATCAAGAACGATTGGAACATCTCTTTTTTCACCAATAGATTTTGCTAAATCTATTGATAAAGTAAATCCTGGTTGAAAAAATGGTAATACCTGCTCAATTATTTGTAGCGAATCATCCTGCAATTTAGTAAGGATATTTAATTCAAATCCCAAATTATATGGGACTGGCATAAAAACTTTCTTATAATTTTTACCATCTTTTGCTTTAAATGTTTGTGTTACACCAGCCTTTCTACTTGGATCATATGAAATATTATTAACTTCAAAAGACATTCTTGGAAGTTCTATTTGAACTGCCCTATTCAAGTCTGGTTGTTGTTCCAATCTTGCTAAAAACTTTTGTCGTGGTCCATATGATATAGGAACCTTTATATCATTAAGATCCTTCCCAGAAGCATCTTGATGTCTAACATGAACATCATTAAACAGTGTACCGAAAGCAATAACGGTTTTTCTTATTATCTCGTGATAAAAATAAGTTCCTAACATCAATAATTACCAAATGGATTTGTTTCAGTGAAGTCTAAAATATCGTCTCCAAGTCCTTCAAACTCATCACCAGTGTTATATTTATCGTCAATATCTTCTTGCTTAAATATAGCAACACTATATTCAGCACCAGATTCTTTACCAATTATAGATTCTCCTGTACGGAATCCAGCAATAGTCGAACCTATACCAACATTGGAAATCTTAAGTATAAGGGTATCTCTATCCCAAGATTTAACTATTGCTTGTGTCTTAGAAAGAGAACCTTCAATTGTTTCATTAAATATATAAGTTCCAATACCGACCATAGATTCTGGATCAGCAATTGTTACTGTTGGTGCTACAGAATATCCAATTCCTGGATTCTCTACGTATATACTTCTAACAATCCTGTCTGATCCAGATAGTCCAAGAGATGTTATTCCAGTTGCTCTGGTTCCTGCACCTGGAGCCTCTATTGTTACTGTTGGTGCAGTTCCATATCCAACACCACCATCATTAACACTAAATCTTATAGCACCATTATATACAGTTTCAATAGAACAAGTAGCTGCTGCACCTGCACCACCTCCACCACTAATAGTAATAGATGGTGTCATAGTATAACCAGCACCAGCACTTGTTAGTAAAATCTTCTCAATTGATGTAATATTTGCTCTAGTTGTCAAAAGTCCAACTGCTCTTGCAGTATCTCCTGTAGGGGATTCTGTAAATGTAATTATTGGATTTGCTGTAAATCCATAACCATCATTATTCAAAAATACTTCTCTTACATATCCAATACCTATTGTGGATGTTGCTAATGCAGTTCTACCAACACCAACTAATTGTAATTGTGTAATATATCCTTCATCTTCAACTTGTGTGTCAATTGCATCAATAGAAGTATCAATAACCTCATCCTCATATTCAAAGAGTTCGCATTTAAGTTGATAGACATAATTTTTTCCCAACTGATAGAAAGGATCTTCATGCTCTACAAACTTTATTTCAAATAATCTTTGTCCTAATGGAAAATAAACTAAATCTCCTTCTCTTGGTCGAGTAGCAAGAGTTATTCCAGTATCACTTCCATCTACCAATCCAGCCATAAATGGAGAAATAAAATCTTCAAATCTTTCTTTTGAAACGGTAAGAGTAACTTCATCCCTTAAACTCATTCCAAATTTAGTCATTAAATCACCTTGTCCACTATATCCATCATAAGTATTAACATACGCTTCTATAGTAAAGTTATCATCAAATTTAGATGATTGAACTTCATTTAATATATTATCAACTTCTACAAATTTTCTGGGTATGTAAGTTACATCAACTCCATAAATTTTTAATTGTTCATTAATTAATTCTTGAACTAATCTTTGTTCACTAGAAGAACCTTGTAGAAAAAACGGATTTAATGCCATATCCCATTAACCTACAAAATCATATGGTGGTAATTCATACTCATTTGCCATTCTTTGCCTAATGCTATCAATTTCTCTTTCAGCATCATCATATATTTCTCTCCCATTCAATTCTATGCCACCTGGAAGTTTAACTCCTTTAAACTTAATTAGATTTTGACCCCATTGCCTTTTAATCAATGCAGTTAAATATAGTTTCAAGAAACTATCATTATAGACTTGAGTAAATGAATTTGGATCTAATGCCCTATAACAATCAAGAACCAAATACGTATCAGCACTTTCTGAACCCCAATCAATATCCAAATATAATCTATCCTGTCTCTTATTAAATCTTACTTGCTTATCAGTTGTTAATAGAAAATCAATATCCTCAAGATATGATTTTACCATAGCATATTGAAGAAGTTCTACTGAATTAAAATTATAAAGATCATTTAAAAATAACTGATATTTAATACTAAACATACCACCTGAAATGGTATTACTATCAAATCTAAATATCTTTTCTATACCAACTACAGAATCTGGTACTTGTAAAAAATTAGAAGTCTCATACCAGTTACTTGTGGTAGTTCCATAACCTGATATATTTGTAGAAGTAGCAGTTGTAGTTACAATACCAACTCCATCAGTACTTTTTGCTTGCCCTCTATCAAGATCTGCTTGTGTAAGTTTGTACTTCAAGTACATTCTCTCTACACCATCAAAATGACGTTCTTGAAATAATTGCAGAGCATCATCAACTAAGTCATCAATTTGATCATCATCAATATTGATTTCTAAAACAGGAGCACCCAGTTTTCTTAAACAGTAATCTACTAATTGTGTTCTACTTGCTGGTTTTGCCATCTTTAAGTTTCAGTTTCTGATTTTCTTCTTGTAAAGTAACTATCTCTTGTTGAAGAAGTTTTGTTTCTTCGTCAAAATCATTTTTTAAGGTTTGTAACTTTGCTTCTAAAAGTACATTTTGATTTAATGATTGTGCCAATTTACCATTATATAAACTCACAAGAACATTAACATCAACGTCACCATTATTTTGTTGTTGCATAATTTTTAAAGTTAGAACGTACCCCCATCAAGTGTTGAAGTCCAATGAGGCTTATTAGTATATATCACAGAAATTGAATCGGGTACTACAGAAAGATTTTCAACCGAACCATTTTGTCCTTCTCTTCTAATATTGTAAGTATCAGTAAATGTACCTTCAACACCTATCAAAGATAATGCTGCTGTACTTCCACCAGACTCAACAATACCATAAGCATTAGTAGTATCTTGTCTAATAATATCTCCAGTAGTTACTGTTACATTACTTGGTAATGCAAGAGTATTCTTAGTAATGGCAGTCATTACCTGCTTAGATGTTATTACTGGAGATGCTGCTGCATTAGTTGATGTTTGTAAACCATTTTCATCAAAGTATACAACACCATGAGTATTATAATCAGGAGTCTGATAATAGATTCCTTTAATATCTAAGAATCCTCTTGTACCAGCTACTGTATTGCTTGCTGTAGTTGCATCAGGAACATAAGTCCATGATCTTTCTGGTGCATTACTTGCAGGATTTGTATCAGCATCTACATAACCAAAGAAACCAGTTTTATTATTTGCAGTACCAATACCAGTATTATAATTAAATGCTATACCACGATCAGTATTAGTATCGTAAGCATGAGTAATTGTTAATTCTGTTGTAGTTGTAATACCTGCACTTGTAGACCCTTCAATTGTAATAATTTTATTTGTTATATCAATAGCAGTTGTTGTTGTTAATCCACTATTAGGTAAGGAATTACTACCTGTAATTGTATCTCCAGTATTAATACCTATAACAGAGTCAAGTCTTATAGTAGAAATACCAGTTGCTACTGGAGTCATTACAGTTCTTACACTTGTAACATCACCAATAGTAAATATTGGGTCATTAACAGTAACAGCAGTTGAATTAACAGCAGTTGTTGTACCATCAACTTGTAAGTTACCTTTAATAATAACATCACCCTGATTACTCAATCCATCGGGAAATGGGTCAATAAACAGTTTATCACCAGCACCACTTACAGTTGAAATAATATTATCTTCTATTCTAACTTTACCAAAATATGATGCAGTAGATACATTCAACGGGGTGTTGAACATAACTTCAGCACCAGAAAATGTTAATCTATCATCTCCATCTTCATTATACTCAATCTTAGCATCCTTATCACTACCAAATGACATAAACTGATCATCTGGAATATTAATATGCCCAACACCTGCTGGATCTAAAATGATATCTCCATCAGAATTAGTAGAAGATACTGTATTTCCATCTATTCTAATATTATCTACATTCCATTGATCAACTTTAAGTGATTCAGCACCACCTAATGCAGAGTTTGCTGACGGTCCCATAACCGCAACAATACCTCTATCAGTATTTCTTGAATTTTGAACACCTTCAACCGTACCTGGACTGTGCTCCATCATTGAAGTATAATAATGTCCACCTACTGGGAAAACATTACTACCATCATCACCAACAAATATCCTGTCCTTATATTGATTTGTACCACCGTAACTACCTATGCCAGTTACATAGGCCATTTCACCCCAATTTAGACTGGCTGGTTTAGTAGTTCCAGAGGATCTTTTGATCCTAATTATACTAGCCATTTAAAAATTTCCCCCATTGATGTCTAAATTCTGCTCCGATCCTGGAGTCAGTGTTAATGTAGCGTCCCATTTTTGGGTTGCACCGTTATATACCAAAACCATGCCATTTAGTAAGTTCGAGGCGTTGACATCGCTGAGTTCAGCTAAGGAAAGACCTTGGGCTCCTGCAAGCGAAGAAAGAACTTTAACAGCATTTTGTTGCCCTACTCTGACCTTTATATCTGCCATTTATGTAAGCAATTCAGAATCTATATATTTATTTATATTTTATGAGATTGGTTTATTATTAGTTAATTGCTTCAAGAGCATTTTTATTTCATCAATATCTTTTTTCATTTCATCCAATTCTAATTTTTGATCAACTTTCTTATTTCTTGATGAAATGTAACTATAATATTCTTTATTATCAGTATTTAATATAGCACCTGTTTTTTCATCACGAAACAGGTTTTTATGTCCTTCAACTGGTATCATATCTGATTAAAAGGATAATGTTTTAATTTTTCTTCAACCGTTCTAAAATCAAAAGGTAAAAAGAATTTAATCAATTTTCCAGATCCAAATGGGTCTAAAATAAATTTAACTGGAGGATTAATAGTATTCCTCACGCTAAAGCAATTGCTCTAAAGTCTTTCAATCTGACTGGAACAGATTCATTAGTAGAAGTCATTACTATCTTAATATTAAATCCACTGAATTGTTCCAAATCATTTACCGTAAATTGATATTCTGAGAAACCATCTATATTATTAGATTCAACTTTAGCATCTGCTCTACCATCATTCTTAGAAGAATCTATAATCTCATCACCAAAACCATCACCATCCAAATCAATTAAATTCGTATATCCTGGGAATGGTCTGTATGATTGAGAAACCTCTGTAGAATCTGCACTATACAATCTATAGAATACTCTTATATCTGCTTCTGATCTAACATTAGCAGCAACTAACACTCTAATTGAAGTTGCTGGTTGTGCCAAATTAACTCTCTTAGATATAAACATAGATCCATGAGGATCATCAAGTACAGCATTTGTTCTACTATCTGTATCATAATTATCAACACCGATAGGATTATTGATCTTATTTCTACCCAATTCAAACATAGCATTCTTAATATCCAATACAGGAGATAAATTCTTATCTGTTGAAGTCATATCAACTTTCAAAGTAACTGATTTATGCTTAGGAAGATTTGTCAATCTTTCTGATTCATTTGTCTTAGAACAACATAATCTTGGAGTTGGGAAGAATGTAGTCTCATTTAATATAGTTGGTTCAAATCCTTGATCAATAAAGGATATTTCATTTCCACCAGCACTTGTACCACTAACAGTTCTTATTGATGCAGAAGCACGAGTTCCATTTCCAGGTGTAATTACATTAAATTTAGGTGATAAAGAACTAAACTGGTGATTTTGAGATACTTTTACGGAATTTCCACCAACTCCTTTTTCATCAGTAAAACATAACATAGTTTTACCTGATGATCTTGAACTTGTACCTCTATCAATTTCTAAGAAATAATTGTCAATATTTGAAGCATTTCTTAATGTTGTATTAGATGGTAAATTTATTGTGCTATTAATTCCGACTAATGGGAATCCATTTATTTGATAAGGTTGAATAGTTGATCCTTTTGCATGAACTGAAGCAGTTGAATCCTCAAGACCTCTGGAAGATAGTGCTAATTTATTCTGATGATCCAATACATATTCGACAATTTCTTGACCAATAAGTGCTTGACCTCTATCAGTAACAATACCAGCAAACTGTACAAAACATGAAGTATCAGCAACAGATACTGATGTTGAAGATTCAGTTATTTCTAAAGAAGTTTGAGTTAAAATAGAATCTGGTTTAATATTTTGTATCTTAACAACATTATTAATCCCATGATGTGCATGATTAGGTTGAGTAATTTCTAATACATTACCTGTATTAATATCACTAAGTACTTGAGAACCATTAGAACCGATTGTAGTACCAGCAACTTCTGTTCTGGTATCATTAGATGCTCCATAATGAATTAATTGATCTCCATTTGTAAATTCTTGTCCCTGAACATCTGTTAGATACAATGTATCAAGTGCAGAATTTATTTTAGCAACAGCAAATCTTGCTCCATATCCACTGGTAACAAGAGCACTACTGTTATCAATAGTAAGAATGTCTCCTACAACATATCCAGTACCTGATGTAATATTAGTTAAACCATTTGCATCTATAATACCATTAGTAATACTAACAGATACTGTTGCTCCAGATCCATTACCAGTTACTGCCTTAAGTGGTATTAAATTAGTATTAGTAAATGCATAGTCATTTCCTCTTGCAATAATTTCAAGTTCACTTTCGGCTGGAGATGCGTTAGTATCTAATCCAGAACCAATTCTTTCAATAATTCCAGTAACACTAGAATCTTCTGGATCTGCTATAGCACCAGTACTTACCTTTCTTCCTATAGGAAGTGTTGCAGAAGCTGCTGTTCCACTTAAGGAAACTTTAAGTTTTCTTGGATGAGTTCTAATTGGATTATTTGATAATGTTTGAGTATTTTCATTACCTGGTTCAATAGGACTATTATAGAAGGTAACAGTACCTGAAGGAACGAATGATGCCTTATAAAGTGTAAAGGTTAAATCTTGATATTGACTTGGAGTCCAAATAGTTCCGTTTTGTGACTTAAATAAACTACCACCAATATATTGTTTCGTAACAATAGCACTCTCAACATCAGGTAAATTAGCAGTCCTAATAGTCTTCTGACCCATTGTAGAAACCCACATCTCATATAAGTCTGAAGAAGGAGATAAGAATACAATAGCATATTCTTTACCTGCTTCCAAATAAACAGGAGATGGGAATCTAATATTTGTTGCTATAGATGCATCATCTGATACTTGAATATCATCTGGACTTAATGCAACTTGAGCATAATCTTGCACAAGGAAACTTGTTGGAGTACCTAATTCAACATCTCTAAGTTCTACAAATACTCTGGCATTAGGATCTTTACTTGCAAAATAAACATCAAATGATGTTAAGAATGCTCCACTCTCATCAACAGCAAATGACTGTGCCAAGGGATCTCTATATGGAGCTTCAACTCTCACAGTATCTGATTCTTGATTTACAGAAACTTGATGTGTTATGGAATTAGGTTTCTGTGTAGGTGCAGGTGGAACTCTAACTCCAACCGTTGATGTTGCCTGAGTTAAAATACTACCTGTTCCAGTATAAGTTCCAGATGCATCACTTGCATAAGCAGTGCTTCCTGGTAAAGTAACAGTTCCAGGAGGTGTAGCAGTTATCCTAAAGGTTTTAGTTCCAGTATAGAATAAATTATGTGGCATTGGGGACTGGTTAGCATCTCTAAAGAAAAATGTTCCTAATACATCACCCCAATTATCAGAATATAATGAAACATCAGTTACAGTAGCATTAGCACCACTTTGCTCACCTACAATATTAGCACCATCAACAACATATCCATAGTAACTTGGACTGTTTGCCAATGCAACTATATCAATATTAAACAGTTTAGAAGTTGCTGAATATGATACAGAAGGTGCTGGTCTTGTTCTATCAAAAGGATCTACTGTATATTTTTCTACCTTTCTACCTGAACTAATTTCTGGTGGAAGTTCATATACGCCTCCACCTACACCTGCTATAAGACTATCCAGAATATAAGATTGAGGAACAATCTCCCAAGATTCACCAATCTTATGTTCTGGTGCTTTAACTCTTACATATCCAATCTGTACACCATTTTTCATAATCTTTGCATTTTCACCTATAGTGAAAGATCCAGATTGCATTTCAATTTCAATCAATTTAGGGAATATATCAGGTATTCCACTATCCAATTTATGATAATGTTTAGTAAATGCCTTTAATCCATTAGCGTTAAATCCAACGTTTCTGGATCTCATAAATGGATCCGTTGCACCACTAATCTTAATACTTTCAACATAATCAAATTCTTTAGAAGGACCTTCTAATGTATTAGTGAAACTTGTTTCAATAGTCCTTGTAGTGGTTGTAGTTTTAGTAGTTGTGGTATCAACATGATTTCCTATCCAATCTCTACTATCATCAGGTTCAACCTCGACAGAAGTTACATCAACATCAGTTTTAGATGCAGTTGTATCAGACTCAACATTAGATGATTCTACCCATGTTGCCCCAGTAGATTCTTTTCTCCAATTATCAACATAGATTGTTCTTATCCAGTTATCTGATGCTGGATCAAGTATTATACCACCAACATAAACAATAACATTAAATGGATTAATATTTTCAACATTTGATGCTTGAGTATTTTTAATCCAATCAACTTCACTATATGCTAAAGTTAATAAATCACCTGTTTTTTGGCAATTTTCATCTAATAGTTTATAATTCGCTGAAGTATCTACTATTCTTTCATCAAGACTTGGCATAAGTGCCAATTCAGCAGGAATTGACCACATATCAACTGCACTAATCAATTCTTTATTAACTACATCAACATCACATCTAGAACCATCTTCAGTTCTCTTTCCAGTAGCATTAAAATCTATAAAACTTCTATCTTTAAAATCATTTACTACAAACCCACTCTTAAATCTATCAATACCATCAGCATCTGTAACTTGTAATGATTTTGTATCAAGTTCAAGTGCTGTAAGAGAAGTCATAATCTCAAGATTATCAATTCTTTTTTCAAGTTTACCAATATCTCTCATGGTAAATCTTCTATTATCAAATAATTTAATATTAGGATCAGTAATAGGATTATAAAGATAAGGTGGAAGACTTATCTGAGCTACCTCCATAGAATCACCAATTTCTGTTGGTGGTGCTGGTTTGTCAGCAGAAACTCCTTTAATAAGTTTAACTTGTTCAAATTTATTAATAACAAGTTTATCAATTCTTGGAAGATAATAAGTATATCCCAAAATAGAACTTTCATTTGGAGTTATTGAATATTTTGTATTCGTTTCAAATGATCTTGATTCAAACGCAAAAGGAGATCTATCTGTAGTTGTAGATGAATCAAAAGGTCTTACCCTTGGTCTAAAATCTAATATATCAGAGGCTCTATCCCTACCTATTGCTGGTATATCCGAAGTATATCTTTCTTTAGTATATGAATTTACTGTAAATAAATCTCCATTATTTCCACTTGCTACTTTATAGTAATCAAATATTACTAATAGTCTCTTAGATGGTACAGATCCATTATTTTTTCTAACCAATCTCGAATAATCTGAATATTGTTTCTTATGTCCTTTATCAAGACTATAATTACTGGTCTTATCAATATAATTACCTGCAGTATAAGTTTGAAGAACAGATTCAATATTAGATTCTTTAAAGTTAATTGTCTCACCAACAGTAAAGGTATTTCCATTTAAATATACAAATTCTATATTTTCTCCATCAACTCTATTAACAATTTGTCCTATTGCTCTACTATCATTTCCAACAATCTTTTCACCTACAATTGAATTTTCATTTAAACTAAGTCCAGATACAAATGTTAATTTATCAAGAGTTGGTGCTACAGTATTCTTTGATTCATAAACAGCATGAATCTTAACAACGTCAGGAACATTTAATGATATATTATCATCTTCTACTCTCAAACCATAATACTTATTCTGAACCAACCCACCATTAGTAGAAACACCAACAGTTTTTGATACTTCTAATTGAGAACTTCTTACATAATCTTTAGATTTACTAGTTAATCCAATTTTCTTTAGAGTTGTATTTAAAATTACCGCAGTAGAATTATTTAATCCAATAAATTCAATATCATTACCATTATTTTTAACATTGACTTGATTTGAACTTAATTTTTCTATAGCACCAGTAGCATACATTAATGAATATTTTTCATCATCATAAGGTTCAAAAAATGCACTTGAAATACCAGTAGAAACATCTAATACATCAGAAGTAGATAGTTCTAATGTACCACTTGAAGAAGTTAACTTACCAGTAACTTGTTTTGAAATAATAACATTTGAATCTGATGTATCAACAGCAGAAATATTTTTCTTAGGAAGTTTTGTATATAATCCAGACTTATTAAGATTAATAATAGCAGGTCTTTTAATTCTAAATGTTGATGTAGTTGTTATACCTGCAGGTAAATATTGTGGTTTTCCTCCACATACACCTTCAACAACTTCAACTGGTTTAAGTGTCAGTTCACTCCCATCTGAACTTATAGCATCTACTATATTATAAGTATCATCACTTGCTAATCCAGTTGAAAATCCTACAATAGCACCAGTACTTATTCCAACTTTACCTGAAAATCTTCTTCTTGGGCAAGTTGCTTTAGATGTAGAAGAATCTACACCTTCAATTGTTAACTGATCAAATCCAGAAAAATTAGGTAATATTTTATCATATAATACTGCATCAGCATTAAAATTAACTGCTAATTGGTTATTTAATGTAGATGACTTTTGATGAACTGATTTTATATCATCAACAGTATACGATTTTGCTGTAATAACTGTTGATTGTGAAGATGTATTCTGTTCGTTAATTTTTAACGACTCACCTTGAACAAAAGTACCTGTAGTTTGGGATAAAATAAGTTCACTTGGATTATGTCCAGAAACATAACCAACCGCACCACTACTTACACCTCTAACTCTACTATGCAAAGGTATTTGAGTTGCTATTGTTCCTGGATTTGATATTTGAAGATATGTATAAGTTTGTACATCAAATAGATATAAATCCCATACAGTAGAACTACCAGTATATGGAGCATCTGCTAAACCAAACCAATAAACTCTAGCCTGACCTACCTTAACACCAGGACCCTGTGCAGGGTTAGAAGAAGATAATCTTCTTTCATTATGCAATGATACAACATTTTCACCACTACCAACTGGATCTCCAATGTTTATATAAGGGAATCCATCAATATTATTAATCTTAAGTAAACTTCCCATTTGGAAACCAACTGAAGAAGATTTTATAGTTTTAGTATCTCTTGGTTTGTCAATATCTAAAACAGTTGTTCCTGGTAAATTTACATCAAAACCTCTAACATATGCTGTACCTGGAGATAACTTAACACACATTGTATCTTCAGAAGGATCATTACCTTCGTCAGTTTTTTCAGTATCAAGATATAATCCAGCAGAATCAATTTCATTATTCAAAGAATTTTGAATATTTACTCTAAATGGTTTTACAGCATAATTTCCAGATTCTTCATATGTTCTTTTAGCAAAATACTTCTTAATTTCAGAATAAACTGATGTATCTTGAAGTTTCTTTATTTCACCCTTACGTATTCTTATTAATTCTACAAAATTAGTATCATTAAAATCTAAAAGAGATTTTTTGGCTAATTTAACTCTTATTCTAAATCTATCAGCACCTGGTGCAGCATAATTAGTAAATCCTTTTGCATTATCATTTAATGATGGATCATCATTAGCATTAACAACTTCTTCAATAACATCAAAACCTACTCTATAAGAAGGTTTATTTGAATAAGGTTCAAGAACAATAAGAGACTTTTCAACATCTACAAATGTTCCTCTTACAAAATAAACACCATTATCAACACCTACAGCAGATCCTATTGAAGTTGCATCTTCTGTTGATAATGTTAATACAGTTTCACCTGCAACCAAAGTTGTATTTCCGTAAGTAACATTCTCCTCTAATAAAAGTATTTCAGCATTTGGAAAAGAAGTACTTTCTCCAGTTGATCCAGACTCAGTATACTTAATAAAAATAGTAATATCATCAATACCATCATTAGGTGGTAAGATATAATTCTTGATAGTTCCAACTATTTGAGAATTCTGCCCCTTTACTCTTGTACCTTTACCATTATTATTATTAATTAAAGCATCAAGATATACTGTAATATCAATTCCAAGATGATCTGGATTTACTTTAGCTGAAAAATATGTGCTATCATACGTTACAGATCCTGGTATAACCATAGATCCTTCTTTAAAAATATGACTTCCAAAAGATTCTAATTGGTTTTGTAATATTGATTGCAGACCTGTTAATTCTCTAGCCTGAACAGGATGTCCTGGCTTAAATAAAACCTTATAAAAATTATCTGCCTTATCAAAATCATCATAATAAGGACTTATATTTAAGTTAGTCTTTTGTGGCATTTTTCTTTAGAATTCCAGGATGATTTTAACGTCTTCTTTTTGTCGCTCATTTCGAGCAATCAATGGTCTATTATCTAAGTAAATAATATCCCCCGATCCTTTATTTATCTCAGAATCGGATAACCCATTTTTAAATGTAGTTCCTAAATTTATTAACTTAGTTCCAGTTGGGTTTGTACTAATACCACTAAATCCAGTATCTATATTTGCAGAGAAATTAGAAACTTCTCCTAATATAACATTAGCAGTTGATTCAAACTCATATATTCTACCAGAAGTTGAAATACCAGCATAATCAGTTTGATCATTTGTAGTAGTATAATTTAAAGATCTATCTCTAAAATACTTTAGTACTTGAGTCTTTTTATCCCAAGAAGCAATATAACCCTCTGCTATTTGATTAGTTTGGGTAGTTTGAACTATTTTCTCACCAATAGTTGGAGTACCAGTAATAGTAGATAGTTTAAGTGCTTGTAATGATGAAAAATCATTAGTAGTATAAGTATTTGCTGTTCCAACTGTTGTTGGATTTTTTACTATTCCAATCTGAGAGAATTTAGTATCAGTTGGAAAATCCTTAGTAGAATCATCAAATCTTGCATAAATTAAAACTTTATCTGTACCTAATTCTTTATAGATATCAGATCCATGTCCAAGAGCTGGTGGGATAATAGGAACAAGTTTAGCTCTATTATTAGCAGGAACATTATTACTTATCGAACCTAAATCGACAAGTGCATAACTATAACCTTGTCCACCTGAACTTACAGTTACATTAGTTATCGTACCACTAACAACATCAACTCTTGCTTTAGCACCAGTACCATCACCTATGATACTGACTTCTTGTCCCAATCCTTCAGCATATCCACCACCACCACTTTCAATATATACATGTTTAATTTGATTATTATTTACTACTGAATTTCCATTTTCCCTAACAGCTCTTATCTGAGCATCTGCTGTAGTAGTCCAACTATTAGGTACGGTAATATATTCTGTAGAATCAAATTTAATAATATCACTTGGAGAAACTGTAAAAAGATACTTCCAAATATAACCATCTCCACTATTACCAGCTCTTGATGGTTCTAAATCAGTGAATGTTGGTTCATCCTGAGAAATATTTCCTTTAGCAGTTTGTGATGTACGATCTCCAGTAGATCCATTAGATATACAAATATAAACTCTATAATCCTCATTCATTACATAATATTTTGCACCATATAATCTACTTGCACTTTCAATAGGAGATGGATTATCTGAACTATAATCATCTCTATACATTTCATATCTAGATCCAGCAGTCCAGTTAACTCTTTTAATAATTCTTCTTATATTTTTAGATGATATCTTTTTACCAAACATCATGGTATCACCAACATGAGCAAGGCGTGAAAAACTATCAACTGGATCTGGTGTATTTGTTTTCCATGAAGAAGATCTTCCAAATCCTTCAATATCTGGGTTAGGTAGTCCAATGAAAACATAGTATGCATTCTCATCAGACTCAACAGAATCTACAAAGTTATTGGCGTTCAGAATTCTAAACTGGTCAGTGACAATTGCCGACATATCTATAACATTAAACTTTTTTTCTTTATTTATAGCAGATTATTGGTCAATTAGATTTGTACTCTAATAGCACCAGTATTTCTCAAACCTTGTAATGAATTTAAACCACCATAGTTCCTTCTTTGTATTGTTGGGAATGTGGTTAATCCAGCATCAACAGTTAATCCAGTTACACCAATAGAAATTGGATTACTTGATCGTTTTCCATTATATATTCTACCCCATGATATTCTTCCAAATGAAGTTGTTAATCCAGAATTAGCAGATGAAGTATATCCATCATAATATCCACTTACAGCAAATCCAACAATAGTATCGGTTGTGCTTAGTATATTACATGTAATCTCTGCTCTTTGATCTTCAACATAAACTGAAGCAACCTTGTAAATATTATCAAGATATGTTGAACCAATACTTACTATTTCATTATCATTATTATCAACGGAAGTAACTGCTGCTCCACCTTTAGCTGCTGTCCACCTATTGTTGGTTTGTTGGTATGATCCATCATTGAATGGTAAATGTGCTCCTGTAGTAACAATACCAGATAAATTAAATTCAGTATCTTTTATTAATACAGGATATCCAACTTTCAAATCTGTTGCATTTTTATCTGCATAGAAATAGAATTTCAATGCTAAAGGATGACCATTAGTTCCAGTAGTTGTTGATATACCAGTAATAATTCCAGCAAATCCCTGAACATTCTGTATCTCTGTCAATTGTTCAGTAGTATATTCTACTGATTTTATTAAAACTTGTGGTGGTGCAGAGTGAGTATAACCAGAACCAGGATTAGTAATGGTTGTTCCAGTAACAGATCCATTTAATATAGTTGCAGTTGCGGATGCAGTTACACCAGAACCAACAGACGTATGGATACCTGAGAAACTTAATTGGTAGTTATTACCATCAGTATAACCAGAACCAACATTTGTAATATCTAAAGATCCAATTTGACCAGAATTATTAACAATTGCAGTAAATCCAGCAGAAACTGCATCTTTAGATGGCATCATTAAAGCATCTACTGATATAATATTAATTCCATACCTATCATCCAATGAAAGATGTAATGGTCCTTCTTCGTAGAAGAATGATTCTGCATCATCAACAAAAATACCATCATCAACACCAGCAGTAGTTCCAGTATCTACTTTAACATCACCAATAATTCTTGCAGTTGGATATACTTGTGGTTCAATAGTTTCTCTTGACTTAGAAATTAAATCACCCTTAATCCATCTATCAACTTTTTGTTTAGTCCATTCAAGTGGTTTTGGAGTAACTTCATTAATTCCTGGACCATTATAGATGGTAGTTTCAATAAGATCAGATCCAAGTATTTCTTTAATGATTCTTCCAGTTTCTTGAGTTTCTGTGTATGGATCTACATTTTCATCAAGATATTTTGGATGCTTACGAATCCTAACTGAATCACCAACTTTAAGTGTTTCCGTTACATTAACTATTTCAATATCAACTCCATCTTGACCCTTATAGAAGAATATATCAACTTTATCACTATCCATTGGTGCTTCAGTGAATACAAATGTAGTTCCACCTTGGAATTGATATGATATATTTGGTGTTTGAAGTACACCATTAACAAATATTAGTAGTACTGCATTTAAATCTATTTGAGATGATAATTTAGCAGTCTCATCGATTTCAAAACTCAATAATTGTCCGTTGAAGAATAGAGGGAATCTCTTTCTAACACCATTTTGTAATGAACCAACACTATCAATAAAATCTAATTCTCCAAACTGCCAAGCAGAGAAGAAATCACTAAATGTTTCAACAACTTCAAGTTCAAATTCTTGTAGTGGTTTTTGTAATCTCTTATCATGTACTAAACCAATTGGTTTAAATTTATCACCAATCTTAAATGAATGTCCAGGTCTTGCAATTTTGAAATCAGATATTTCAAACATACTTCTTGCAGTACCTACTGTAGTTGCTGCTGCTCCAACTGAAAGATTAACAAGTAAATTTTCGCCAGTATCTGCTGTTAATCCAATACCAAGTCTTGAAACACCTACAACTGGTAAATTCTCATATACTGGATCTTCAACTTGAAGTTGTGGATTAACATATCTACCACCAGCATTTTTGATAGTAAAGTCTAATGCACCACCAGTTCCTGCAGGTGATTTACCAACATTTACTCTAAACCAATCAGTAGAAGACTTACCAACAGGTACTCCAACATTATGAACAGGATCTGTTGTTCTTGGATAAGTGTGAAGTGTCTGATGCTGATCATGAGCACAAGTTAATGTTATAGATTCAGTAGCAATTCCAATAATCTGATTTGCTTTGTAAATACATCCATCTACAATATGAGTATATTGATGATCAAACTTATTATCAGAAGGATTTGGATTTACATTAACTTTAAAAGTGTTTATTGTCTTATTTGTAATGGTCAACCATCTTCCACTTGCATAATCAGTAGGTCTTGGATAATGATGTTTAGTTGTATGATTATCCTTTGAACAAGTGAATGTTAATGAATTATCTTCAATTAATATAGAATCACCAACAACAAATCCATGTCCATTCTTAGTAATTGTTAGGACTCCATTGTTCTTATTATACGCAACAGTTGTAGGTGTAATAGTACTACATCCAACAAATCCATGAGATGGGCTTGTTACCTGCATCCAACCAGTTGCAGGATCATAATCAACATTATCTGCATTCTTTTCAATAAGTCCAGTGTATGCTACTCCTGGTAACGCACTAACAAACTTATGCTTATTTGGTGCTATTGTTGCTTCAACAATTCCACCTGTTCCACCACCTCCACCAGATCCAACATTAATTGTTATGGTATTATTAGTTACTGATTCAAGACCTAATTTAGCATTAGATGCTGGATCAGTAGTTCTTGGATAAGTATGCTTACCAAGATGATTATCTCTTGAACAAGTAAATGTTAATGAATTATCTACAACTGTAACAACGCTGGTTGCCTTTAGAATGCCTCCATCTGCTGAAGATGCAAATAGATGGGTATAATTACCACCAGTCTTCACAGAAGCATTTAAAGCACTCTTAAAGGTGTGTTTGGTAGTGTTTGAAGAAGGTATATTAGTTAATACTTTAAGTGTAATTGTATTAGTAGTTACAGACTCAATTTTAATAGCAGTATTATGATAAGGATCAGTTGCTCTTGGATAAGCTTTCTCTGAGGTATTGTTATCAACATCACATGTAAATTTAATAGATTCTTCTAATAATCTAACATGAGTTCCTGGTCTCAAAGTATGAGATCCAATAGTCAATTCCATTAATCCAGTTACAGGATCATAATTAGCATCTGTTGGTGTAAATGTAACTTCTGGTGAAGTTCCTACATCTAAATCAAAAGTATTAGTTTGCTTATTTGAAACTTGTATCCACTTACCACTAATTGGATCTGATTCTCTTGGGTATGAATGAGTAGAAGTATCATTATCCATTCCACAAGTGAATACTATAGAATGATCTTTGACTTTAACCCAATCATTATTATTAAAAGTATGTCCAGCCATAGTGACTGTCAATTTTCCAGTTGTTGGATTATATGATGCAGTGTCTGCTTTATGTGCAGTTGCTGCAGTTAAATTATGATTACCAACAGTCAATATCAAATTACCTGAGAATGACTCATAAATTGCATCTGTTGGAGTTAGATTTCCAGCACCGTCAATATTAATACTATTATTTGTAGATTCTATAAACTTATGGTCATATTCTATGTCAGTAACACCTATTGCAACAGGTGATCTATATCCAGATCCAGTTGTTAAATCTGCATAATATTCGTAGGCATAAGCAGATGGACTTTCTTGGAATTCATGATGAATAGTAGTAATACCTGCATTAACTTCAAATGATCTTTCAGAAACTATTCCAACGACAAATAATGGACGTTCGTGATCTTGGAAAATAGATGTTGTAACACCAACATAATTAAGTGTTTGAACAGCATCAGGAGATGCTAATAAGAAGGTATGAGTATCAGTATTAGTTGGTGTTGTACTCAATAAAACATTAACTTTAAATGTGTCTGGAGTTACTGTATTAATATAAAGATACTTATCATAAGCAGGATCCGTTTCTCTAGGATATGTTTTTGCTACATTACCACTAACAGCACCAACATTAGCAGTAATACTACCACTAGATTGATCTACAGCAACAATTGCAATAGCAGTATTATATGCAGGGTCTGTTGAGCGAGGATAAGTCTTAACAGAAGTACCACCATCAGCAGTACAAGTAAATGATAACTTACCAGCACCTATTGTTACTGTATCACTGGTTGTAAAGGTGTGTGTTCCAATATTCATCACACAAAGACCAGTAGCAGGATCATATGCAGCAGATGTTACATCTTTCTGAACACTACCATTAATTGTTACTGCATTAGTTGCTGTTCCACCAGACCATGTATGTGCTGAATTTACACCATACTGACACTTAAATGATAAAGATTCTTTCTTAAACTTAATAGCATCTCCATCCTGAAGACCATGATTGACAATTTTTATCGTTAAATCTCCAGTTGATGGATCATATGATGTTCCAGTAACAGGTTGCCCAACAGTCTTAGTTGGACATGTAAATTCCAATCCCTTCAACTTAACAGTAGTTGGAAGATCTCCAGAGAAACCATGAACATCATTAGTTGTAACTGTTATAATTCCAGTTCTATAATTGTAAGCAGCAGTTTGAATTCCAAGGTTCTTTCCAGATGATGTTCCTACGCCAACAATACCATTAAGAGAACCAGCAGTAAATAAATTTGAATTATCCTTCAAATCAACTTTTACATTACCACCAACAAGAGGAGCATAACCAAGACCTGGTGTTGATCCCATAGAAACAATCAGACCACCTCTTGGTAATTGGTTTTGATTAATATCAAATACTGATTGTATTTTTTGTCCATTTTCTGAAGAAATTCCAGTAAATATTACACTTGAAATACCAGCAACAGTATCATTATTAAATTCATAGTTATTTCCAGAGTTATTAATTGTTAATGGTGTTTGGAATACTCCATTAATGAATAATATTCCATTACCAATACCAACACCTGTAGTTGTATTAGCACCACCTACAGTCATTGTATAAGTTCTACCAATTCCCGTAAACACATCAGATATATCATCAAATACCATATTGGTATCATAATTACTTCTCAAGAATGTTCTACCACTAAATTCTGCTCTTACATATGGTAAATTTGTAATACTTCTACGTTCTCTTGTATTTCCTTTAGGTGGATCTAAGAACCATACAGTACTATCCACAATATTAAAGGATCCTCTATGAACTCTTACTTCAGAATCAGCATTATGATCAGCAGCAGATATACCAAGAGAACCTCTAGCGACTCTAACAACTGGTAATGTACAAATACCAAGAGCAACATCTTTGGAATCGTTTATAGTTCCAAGACCAACACTTGCAAATCCTACCTGCTCAACCTTCATATATTCATTATCAATTTTAAGAACATCTCTTGGTTGAACTGAACTAATTCCACTCAAAACAAATTGTGATGTTCCAGCACCAATATTATTCTCAAGATTATGTTTAATTGATGTAAATGTAATTGGTTGTTGAACTATTCCATCAAGACCAATTACAGTCTTACTCAATTTTTTCTTCATTCCAATTTTATGGGCATTACCTTCACCTACACCAGTAAATGTAATTCCAACACCAGAACTAATATATTCTAATCTACTGTATAATTTAAATTTATTTTCATCAATAACATTAACAAAAACTGTTGTTGGTAAAATATCTGTTGTCAATCCAGCATTAGTAGTTGTTTGACCTATTGATACTCCAGTAGCACCAACTCCAACAAATGTTGATGCTGGTTCATATTCTAATTCTTCATTTGTATTAAAGAAATGATTTGGAATAGTAAAGATACCAGTTACTTTATCTAACTGCGTAGTATCTGCAGGATTGAAAGTTTTACTGTAAATTGGAACATTTTCATGTTCAAGATCAAAATTAATCTTATTTGCTCTACTTCCATTAACACCATCATAAGCTGATAGGAATACACTTCTTTCAACTGAACCATATTGTAATGGTAATGGCTCATTTTTAAAATCATTTTCAGTATTTACAATCTCAAGATGAGATTGTACTTCTACAACAGAAGAATTCCATTCTACATCTGGATAGAAATTAAATACTATATCATTTCCAGTAGTAACAGTACCAAATGTTCCAATACCACTCATAGAATCAATAGCAGTAAATGGATACTGAACAGTAATAGCATCACCATTAACATCCTGTATTACTGTAACTTGATGAACTGCTGATATATCTTCAGAAGAAACCCTAATAATACCCTTAATACTACTGTCAATTAAATTGTTAATAGTAGTAATTGTTATTGGTGAGGATCCAGAATGTCTGCTATTATATGTTGTTTCTATTCTTGCAGTTCTTTCTGCACCTTCAGGTTGTCCTGGAGTGGTAAACCTATGTGTTCCAATACCAGACTCTCCTGCTGATGTAGCACCAAATCCAACAATACTTGCATTAACCGAAAGTTTTTGTATCTTATCATTTTCACAATCAAGATATACTTTTCCTGAATCATATCTTGCAGTAATAACACCTACTTTAGTTGCACTATAACTAACATCCAAACTATCTGTATAAATTTCAGATATATGTGTTTGAGTTCCATCAAAATCAACAATAACTTCACTATAATTAATCTTCTTAGTTACATCATTTTGAACAAAAAGACTTGCATGTAAAGAATTAAAATCAGTTGCATCAAATTCTGCAATTGTAGTAGTTGTAAAACCAACAGTGGTAGTTCCTATACCAACATTTTTTCCAACTAAATCTATAGAACCGATTTGTTTTGTTCCTTCAATAATAGAATCTGTATTAAAATATGTTTTAAGAACTTTAATATCATGATCCTTATCATACTTATCAGTTGGAACAAATTGTAATGTTTTTCTTCCAAAGGAATCGGCTTCTGCAGTAAAATCACCCAATCTCATATTTGTAAAATCAGATGCTTTATCAACCAAGAATGCATCATTGGTAGTAGTTAATACTGCTATTTCAGAAACTTGAGTATCAAAAGTATCTGGATCTGTTATTTGTATTAAATATTTGGAGAATTTACTGGTTATTTCTTCAACCTCAGTAAATAAATCTTGAATACCTTTACTTGAGAACCTTGGACTAATATCATCATGTAATAAAACTCTATTTGTCTTACACTTAGTATAATCAGTTAATTTTAAGTTTTCAAACTGTATAAATTTGGATTTCGTCTCTCTTGAATCATAATCAGTAACAAAATCAATATTATTAATAGTATCAACTCTTCTTTCACCAACTACATCCAAAATAACAAGAGGATCAGAAGATTGTGTACCAATAATATCAGTTTGAACACTTGAAGTTATACCAACATCAGCAAAATTTTTCAATCCAGAAGGATGAACTAATCTATTAACTGGATCAACAAATTGATCCCAAGTAATATCACTCTTAACAGAGTATGATAAATTTTGATAATAATCATTATTTTCAATAACTTGGAAATCTTCACTTATTTTTCCAATATCATCAACCCAACCATAATCTTGACGATTTGAATAATCTACACCAAATTTTGCTTTATTTTCAATTATAGAAACTACAGTAGCACTAACATTACTATTAGTCCCACTAATACGATCACCAACCTTTAATTCAAAAGTACCATCAACTTTAACAAAATCATCTCTTGAATCTACAATACTAACATCTCTTTGAGTAAATTTACCATTAGCACCAAGAACAAATAATCTCTCATTAGTTTCAAAAGATCCTCTTTCCTGAATACTTTCAAGTACTGGATAATTTGATCTATTAATTATATTTGCGTATCCAGACTGGAATGTTTTTGCAATACCAGGATTAGTCGATAATCCAATCAAATTATATTTTAATACAGCTGGATTTGAATTTACAAAATCATCAACTTTAAAGAATCTATACTGATAATCTGATGAGTTATATCCATCACCACCAGTAGCAACACCAACAGAAGATGATGTTTGTGTACCTATTCCAGATTCACCAAATAATTCTATACCTTCAACGAAAATTTCATCTCCAATCGCAAATGGTGGAGTAGTAAATCCATTAATTGGTGTACTTAAAATACAAGTAACAATACCTGATCCACCTCCAGTCATGGAATTAATTCCAACACCATTAGAATTATTAACTGCAATTACTCTATGATTAACAGAATTTAATCCTTGAACTGGTGCTATTACTTCAATTTCTGAAACAGATTGATGAGGTGTATGTGCTATTAATGATGTTTCATCAACAACTTTATTATTTTGTGGGTCATATACAATTAAATCAGGAGAACTTAAATATTCAGATCCACCATTAATAATATTAACTGATTTAAGACTGTCTAAATTATCAATCCTAATTATAGGAGGTACATATGCTTCTGGACTTAATGTTTTATCAGAACTATATTCATAACCAATATCAAGAATTCTAACATCCTTAATTCTTCCAATAGAAGTTGATAATGCTACAATATTAGCATTTTTACCATCATCACTTACAATTGATTTAAATTTTGGAAGAGATTTGTAATTATATCCACTTGATAATAATTTTATTTCTTTAATTGCACCAGTTACATTCTTAGATTCTGTTGAATATTCAAGTTTTTCACATTGATCATCGTTATAATGTAAAGATTCTGGGATAGATCTTGGAGAAATCTTATAAGTGTCAGAAGTTATACCAAATACTTTATAGTCTCCACTATAAAGACTATCAACAAAATTTATTTGAGAATAATCTGGAACACCTACATCACAAGTACTAATGAACCCATTTCTAGTTAATCCATAATATAATTTTAATGGTGCTGACTCTGAATAAGATAATTGTACTGTTGTTGCACCAACACTAACATTAAATAAATTACTATCTTGAGAACTATTAAATTCATTTTTAAATTCTTTATCATAAAATACCTTAAGTTCATAATTCTCTAAAGAACTGTCAATTGTACTAAATGTTAATTTAGAATTTTTTGGTACATTTATTGGAGGATTAACTAAAGCAACACTATGATCAGAACCACCTGTAGAAGTAAGATCAATGGTTAATGATGGATCAACTTGAACATCTTTTAATGTTTGAGCAAATCTAACTTTACTTGAATCAACCTTAGAGATATAATAACATTGACGACTTAATCCCCCTACTGGTTGATCACTATCATAAAAAACTTTTTCACCTGTTTTATATCCATGATTCTCAATAGTAATAGTATTATTGATAGTGTCAACATCAGTATCATTAAATCTAACTCTATTAATTAATAATTTCTGGAATTCTTCATTATAAGATAGTGTTAATGGTGCAGTACTACCTAACCCTACGACACTATTAGGAACTACATCTAAACTAATAATATCACCATTAGATAATCCATGATCAGATGTATTTGCAGCACCAATTTTAACCTCAACAGTAGAAATAATTTTACTAATATTACCAGTTACCTGATTATGATTAGATTCTAAAACATATTCAAAATCATTAGAACCATTGCCGTGGAAAAATAGACCATCACCAGCAGTGTTTGCTATACCTACTTGAGTTGCAAGTCCAATATAATTTTGCCCCTTATTAATTGCATATACAGTCTCTATATCAGTAGTTACATTAGGTATATTAAACAAATTAGTTGGATGTTGAGTATCACCTACAATGAATGATGTTGCTGTTCCTTTTTTCCTAAGAGTTAATTTTTGTCCAGTCTTAAATGGATGATTTGGTAGATATATTGTTCTTGTTGGGATAGGTACAGTTTTTGTAACCTCTCCAATAGTATAATCAACACTTATACCACCACCAACAGTTGTTCCAAGACCAACTGATTGATGACCATTAAAATAAATTAGATCATTTACCTTAGATTTAAATTCTTTAGTTTTAACAGGAATAGTAACACTACGATTTAATACATCTATCTTTGAACTATAAGTATGAGCAGCACCTACTCCATACCTCTTAACTCTTAAGATAGATCCCATATCATATATGTTCAATACCTTAACAGTCTCAATGTCATTAATTTTAAGTGATGATCCAATTGATACTGTATTTGGTATGATATTAACATAAATGTCCTCAACAACTCCATTAACAAGAGAATTAACAGACATTGTTTTTGCTAATCCAATAACATTAGTACTAATACCAACTTTAAACGAATCTGTTAAATGTACAATAGAACTACTTAAACCAGAAATTGATACTGTATCTTGATCATTTAATTCTATAAATGGGGTATAATCTGCAATTACTGTATTTTCAGAATCCCATAAGAATACTGCATTTTCAGAAGTTTCTAATTGTGTATCAATACTAGAAACACCAATACCTGCTATTGAATGAACTTCTCCCCTAACTCCCATTCCATTAGTTTTTTCATTATCAAATACTGTATAATCACCAACTTTATAACCATCACCACCATCTAATACCTGTAAAAAGTCTACTACACCAGAAGTTACTGATTCTACTTTCGTAAGTTGTCTAACAGTTTCATTAGATTCTACAATATAATCATTATTAGCAAATTCATCACCAACTTTATATGGGAATGTATTTCTAACTATATCTGTATTATTAAAATCAAAATCATGAGTTAACGTTGTATCCGTAGAAATGAACTCTGATCTATAAGTATTTCCAACAAAATATGGATATGATGAATCTATTGCACCTGTAGAAGCATTTGTTGATATTCCAGCAAAATATGCATATGTTCCATTAGGAAATTCTGGTGTTTTACAGAATCTTCCATTATGAGAATCCAAATCACCAATATCTTCATATTGATAATCTTCTATAAAGAATCCTTCGGGGAAAATATCAACATTATTTGGATATTTAAATGAAGGTCTATTAAAAACTTTACTTGAATCTAATAAATATCCAGAAGTTACAATACCTACAGAAGATGTATTATCTGGATTAGCATATCCATAAGGTCCATATATTGGATTCCCATCATATGCCCATCCTATTATTGGAGAATGCTTAGTTCCATCGTCATCGAATGCATCCGATATATTTTGATTATACCCTATTAAACTCAAATATACTGAATCAGATCCCTCAGAATTCAAAGAATATTCACTTTCCTTCTTCTTCGTATCTACTGTAAGTCTTCTAACTCTTGATTCAAATAAAGCATTAAGTCCTCTTGATTCTGAATATACATTAACAGAACCTGAAGTATATCCAATACCACTATTAACAATAACTACATCAATTAACTTTCCATCACTAATAACAGGTCTAATAACAGCACCATTTCCAAACACACCAGTTGTTGTAATTCCTGTAGTTTCTATAACAATTTTTGGTGAAGAATAATATTCTGATCCCTTATTTAATACTTGGACATCTACTATTTTTCCATCAACAACAGATGGTTTTAATTCAGCACCTTTTCCATTCTCTATTGTTACAATTGGATTCTTCTCAAGATTAAGAATACTTGATCCATATCCAACTCCATTATCATAAAGATAAGTATCAATAATACTACCAGTAACAACTGGAGTTAATATATTTTCATATGAACCAGTTATGGTTGATGCATATGCAACATCTATATGAACTTTAATATCAGGATATTTAAATGTCTGATATCCTGTACCAGTAGATCCTAAACCAACATAATCACCACGATCATAATTATCCTTTCCATCTGCAATTCTAAAGGAATTGCTATCCAATTTCATAATATAATATGAATTATTGGCAGTCAAACCATCAATTGCTTTTGGATATGTACTTCCAATACCAACTGTTGGTGAATATTCAACGATATCACCATTATTAAATCCATGATTCGTAAAGTTTATACTATCAAATGTAGTTGATATTCCTGAAGGATTTACATTTAATTTTCTATATTGATAATCAGAACCAGATTCAATAACTTTAATTGATTTTAATACATTCTTAGAATTTGTTCTAAACTTATGAATACCACTAGCAGTAGTTGCAGTAGAAATACCAATAGTATTAATACCACTCATAGCATCACTATAATTTTTATATAATGTTATTGTTTTTGAATTAACAACTCTAACATTATATGGTGCTCCATTAGATAAAGTTCCAGTAGGTGTATTAGTAACATCATATGCAGGACCAACACCTATTTCAGCATTACCATTACTATTATAATAAATTGCCTCACCATTAGTTAAATAATGATCTTTTTTAAATGTTATAGTTTCATTTTCTTTTGATATTCCACCTGCAAAAAATACATCTCTACTATCAAAATCTAATTCTCTAAATCTCTGTCCAACAATAGGTTCTAATCTACATCCAGATCCATTACCACCAGTTAATGATAATGAAACAACTCTATCAATATCAAAATCATGTGGATCAACAAAAACTTCCTTAACAGATCCACTAACTATTGGTTCAATATATGCTGTAGAACCACTACCAACAGGAGATTCAATTGTTAATCTTGGTGGATTAATAATATCATATTCATCACCACTATTAAATGTATCAACAGATGTTAATGGACCATAATAAACATAATTATTGGAAATTGGTGATCTTATTTGAACACCATCAATTAATACACCAACATTATTAAGAGGTATATTATTTTCACCACTATTAACTGGTTCATGATCTAATCTAAATCTTCTTAAAATTTGATTAGGTGCAAGTTTTTTACCAAATCCTGTTGTTTTATCATAATGGTCTGATAAAATAAATTCATGAGGACCTGTAGCAACTGAATCTGTACCTAATCCTATAGATTGTGTTTTATTTCCAACTTGTCCCCTTGATCGGTATAATCTAATTTCAGCATCAGTTTCTGTTGATGAAAGAACTTCAACATAATAATTTTCACCAGAGGTCAATCCATCTAAATCTGTTCCATGAGATCTATAAATTATAGAGTCTCCAGTTAAGAATTTAATAGGATTATCAATCTTAATTGTATGATATGTACCGTCAACTTCGTGCTTCTCTACAATTATTTCATACGAACCATTAGGAATTGTTGAAGAATTTATATTAATATTGTTTAAAGTATAACTTGGTAAAGAGTTTGATGCAACATAACCTTCTTTGTCACCATCAACATATACGTTTAAAACATCAGAAATAATATTATTATTTCCATGAATTAATTCAATATCATTACTTGATGCCTTTCTTATATTTCTTCTAATATCATATTCTGTTGTTAATGGTGAGGAAGAACTTGGCAACCCACTACCAGCTAAAGTGATAGAATTTTCATCAACAATACTATCAACAACTGCATTTGCTACTACAGTGTTGCTATTTCTTTTTAAAACATCTACATTATCATTTAATTTTAAACTTGATTTATCAATAGAACTTCCTAAAGTAAAGGTACTTCCATTAATTGAATTAATTTGATATCTTGATTTTGTATTATAAATCCAAGAGTTTGCAAATATTTCCTTATATGTTGCATCAGTATCAATAAATGTATATGGATACTTTGATATACTTTTTATAGATTCTCCAACATTTTTAACATATATTCTTTCATCTTCTTGTATTAGTGAAACATCAGATACAATTTTAAAATCTGATAAAACACCAGTAATTCTTAACTCAACTTTTTCTTCTATATTACCATCAGCATATCCATAAATTACTTCATCAGATCTCAAATCAGATGATATTCCTACAATATTATTAACTCCACTACAACCAAAGAATTGATTTATACTTTTTGATGTGTATGTAATTATATTTTTACTACCATTAGTCCCCTCATTTATTAATATACCAGACTTGGCAAACCCAACAGTAGAATCAACCGAAATAATAGAAGATCCAACAGGAACTTGATCTAAAGATTTTGTTTTACCTGGAATTGTAAATGTTCCTTCTATTAAATCTCTATCATCAAATCCAACAAATAATGAAAGTTTATAATAAGGTTTATTATCTCTTGTAAGAATTTCAACCTCAGAAACTGAAGCATATGTTAAAGGATCTGTTGATTTGTATATCGTTTGCCCAACTAATTTGGATGGATCAAGATCAAGAGTTAATAAATCTGCAATAATTACTTCTCTACGAATAAATTCTGATGATGATGGTTTAATTAAACGATCTTCTAAATCTACTATTGTAGCATCAACACCATATAGAAGTTTAAATAAAATTCTAATTGATTCCTGAATACCTTTTGATTGATAGAAAGATCTTGCATGTTTTATAAAATTACCAACATCAATACTTTCATGAAAATCATTATCTTCTAATCCAGGTAAGAATGTCTTCTTTAACTTTCTATAAAATTCCTGTAGAAATAATACACTTAAATTAGTAACAACACCATCGGAAATATGAGTATCTGCTTTTGTACTCTCAAATATTAATGTATCTTTATTAATATTATTGAAAAAAGATGAAATTCCTACATTATATCCAGTTACTCCACTAAAACCACGAATACAACCAGTAAAAGTAGTATCTGTTTTTCCAGTATATGTTATTATTTCATCATCAATTTTTAATAATCCATATGTATCTGGATATCCTTTTGTAGATAAAACATTAATAGTTGTATCTGATAAAGAAACTGAAGAAGTTAAAGTCGTTTTTCCAAATATAACTTCAGGAACTAAATTATCAACTTTAAGATATTGATCAAAATTAGAGATTAAATCAATACTACCACCTTGAAATTCCTGAGACAGATAATACTGTTTAAAAAAGTCTGTTGCAATAGGAAAATCATCAACCAAAAAACTTGGAAGTTGATTTTCTATTATCTCATTTAATTTTATTCTTCTATCAATACCTACAACCATTCTTTACTTCCTCTCCAATTCTCCATTTGAGTAGCTTGATGTGTAATAATCTCTTGAGAAGACAACACCTGAAACATCTTCACCAGATGCAATTACGTCTTTGATGGTATTTATCTTACTATTCGTAACGTCAAAACTAAGATAAAGATCCTTTAATCCAACAACATCATTTGAATCAGGGAATGCTTGAATTTCAATTACATTATTTGAAGAAATAGTTGATGTTATATTAATAGTATTAATAAGAATTTCACCTTTAACATAATCTACTGTTCCTACAGATTTAACTACAACTCTATTTTCATTCTTCTCATTTTTAGTTATTATACTTAAAGTACCTTTTCCACTGCCATCTAAAGCACCATTAGCATCTTTATTTGGTACATCGGTCAAATATACTACTGAAGATTCTCCAGATACTGTAAATCCTGTACTCTTTATATTAAATCCTTCAGGATTAATATAAAATCTATTACCAAAACATAATTCATATTGTGCAAATTGATTAGTTAATACTTTTAAATCTCTTCTAATTTTAACTTTAGTAATATTTGAGGTAATAGCATCATCTACTCTATCAATTAATTGTAAGACTTTACTATATTTGAATCTACCTCCAAATTTATTAATGTCAACGTTTTTAGAATATGAAACAAGAGAATCTGTTATTTTTGATTTTAAATCAGTTGAACTAGTAATTTGTGAGGAATTATAATAAATTGATGAGTCAATTTCAACATATAATATTTTAAGATCAATAATACTTGAATCTATTCCAGCAATAGAATAATTTTTTAATTTATTCTTAATTTGCATCTTATCAAAGTCAGAAATATAAGTTCCATTTTTAGGTTTTATACTAATCTGAACTTTACCAAATTGAGGTGGATCTAATTCTTCTCCACCAACAACAGCAATTGATTCCGTTCTTGGATATATTGATTGTATAATTGCTTCGTAATCTCTTGGAGTAACCGCCCTGTATTGTGCCGAATACAGTCTTGGACCGTAGTATTTAATAGATGAAAGGTTTTCCATCTCAGAACCGTTTGAGGCACTCTGAACGGTGTTTATCGATACATTACCATATGGTATAACTGTCTTAGATCCTGGTTCATTTGGATCTTGATCTGTAAAGACTCCTTGGAATTCAAATACAGCAGCACCATTACCAGATTCACCATCAGTAATAATATATCTGGTGGTTACAACATCATTTGTATCCAATTTTCTACCAAATATATTGTCACCAAATAATAACTCATATCTTTCATCTTGGATTTCTTGAGTAAAGAATATCTCCGAAGTTGGATCAAGATTTAAAATATTATCAATCATTTTCCATTGTCTACCAATCTTACCATATCCAATAGTTGCTTCATAATTAGCAGCAATTTGAACGTAAGTTGTAATAGTAGAACTGTCAATATTTGGAGTATCTAATATAAACCTTTGATCTTTTAATCCTTTAGCAACAAACCTTGATTCTGATAAAGTACCTTGAAATACTTCTATAGGATCTACAGGTGTACCAAAAACTGCTTCATATATTTTATTTCCAGATCCATCAGGATTAGTGGTTCTTCCAGTGTATTTTAAAGTTCCAGGTATTGGTTCAGTAATAGAAAATCTATATGTAGTGTTATTTGTAGCACCAACACATACCAAACCTGGTTTTAAATACAGTTTAGACAACTTCTGAGTGCTTGAAGTTACGTCTTCCCCCTCATACTCTACCGTGAAGGTAACCATCGCCTTTGAAGCGGTTTTAGAGCGTGGTATATAACCAATATTACGTGCTAAAGATACTACATTTTCCCTAATAGATGCAGAATCTAAGAATGATTCATTTGCTACTAAGTTTGCATTAAAGGCATTAATGTAAGTATTATACGCTAAAGTATCAATTAAAATGGAGAAGTTAGATCCTTCAAAATCAAAATCAGAAAAATTTGAATTGGTGCGAAGATAATCCCTTATCTGGGCTTTGATTTCATCAAAATCTAAACTAGTAAACTGTGTAAATGGCATATTATTATCTGGTTGATTCTAACAGGAAATTAAATGATTGTGTTGGTACTGATAATCCTACAACATCAAAGAATACAGTGACATTAAGAGCATTACGTTCAGGTCGTCCATCAACATTAACGTGAATATTATCAACTCTTGGTTCAAAGTTATTTACTGTTTGTATAATTTGATCTTCAATAACAGCAACTAATGTAGGACTCATATTTTCAAATAAACTTGCACGTACACTTGAACCTATTAATGGGTTAAAAAAGCGTTCAGTAGGAATAGTTTCCACTAAATTTCTTACTGACCTCACAATAGCACGTTCATTGGTCAATACTGGCAAATCTTTTGTTATTGGATGAGGTGCAAAAGAAAAACTTATGTCTTTAAACCCTCTTGATACACGAGTACCTGCCATTAAATGAATCTTAATACTTTTTTCTTTGTTTATTTATGCAAGAAATTTAATATTTTATATCTATGCATAAAAAAACGCCCTTTCGGGCGAATTTTCTTATTTTCCTTGACCTCTATACCTCTTTTTTGCTTTATTTCGAGAAGTTGCGGAGTATTTTGTATGTTTTCCCCTACCTTGATAGGTTTTTTTGGGTATTGTCTCTACGAAAACCGAAGTTCCCCATGCTCCTGATTTAGTTTTTACTGCCATGATTAAAATTTAAAGTTCTTGTGGTTCTACTTTGATAGATTTTGGGTCTACTACTCCTTCTTCTTCCGAATTGAAGTAGTATTCCCTTGCATAATCTTCCATTAAGTCAAAAAGTTCCTTTTCAGACACTTTTTCATGTGTTAATTCACCATTGATGAACACATTATAGACTTCCATTTAAATAGTCCTTGTTTTTTCGTGTCCTACACGTATTCTTGGATCGCACCAGATCTCAAAACCTGCTTCTTTTGCATCTAAACAGAAAGAAACGTCTTCTCCACACATATCTTGAACCTCACCAGACTCAAATACCTGCATTTTAGGAGCAAACCAAGGATATTTCATCTCTTCATGTTCCCAAACACCTTTTTTGATTAACAACCAGCCAAATCCAGTATAATCAACGGTAAATGGTTTCTTTCTTTTCGAGATGCTTTCGAGGGTTTCGTGGTTCATTACTCCACCATTAGTTCTGAAGTCATCTTCTTCTAACCAGTGTGCAACCGAGGTGGTTTTGCCGTCCTCTGTGCAGTACCAACCACCAGCAATTTCCTTATCCATAAGGACTACTTGCCAGAATTTCTCTGAATTGAATACAATATCGCTATCGATCCATAATTGGTAGTCATATTGGAGTTGACCATCCCAAGGAATCTGATCAGGTCCACGAAGTACATTAGCACCTAAGCACTTGCATCGTGCAAAGTTGACCATTGATGAGTAATCCTGAGAAATTTGGATACTTGCTCCACTCTGTACCAGATCGAAGCATAGCTGTACAAATGCTTTTAAAAATGTATATGAAACAGTCCTACCAGGCAAACAAAATACTACTGTTTTACCTTTTACCATTTCTTTTGCTTTCTCGAAGTCCCACTCTGGTGCTTTATTGACCATCGGAGACTTTGCCTTTACGGTAAATCCTTTCGCCATAATCTATTGTAATTACGAATATATCATACTCGATTATATAGCAATTGTCAATAGTTTTTAGTGTATTCGGTTAACCATCCATTTTTGCAAAGGTATTCTTATTTTCTGGTGTCCATACTTTTATACCAACTGCAGGTGACAACCAACCAGTAATAATATACTTTACACCTGATAATGGAGGATTACCACGGTGGAGATGTGTATATGAAGAAGGCCATACAACACCCATATTTCTTTTTGGTTTAATTCTTAATTTCTGATATAAAAACTCAGTCTCACCACCTTCTTCGACATCATTTAAGTAAACCGACCATGCCATAACTCTAAGATTATGATCCCATGCTATGTTTTCATTATGAAACGAATGATAACCTTGAGTTGGTAATGTTCTTTGGAGAGAAGTTACACTACTCATCCATTGCATATTCTGTAAACATGGGAAATCATTTACATATGGTTCAAAACATGATTCGAGCAAAGCCGCTCCTATATCTTTACCAATATCAGTATGAAAAGGTTCAATAGGTATTGCTGTATCTGTAAGATGAAGACCAGCAGCATTATTTCTTTGCCTTGGTTCTAATACTTGTTGTTTACCTCCAAGATCCAATAAGAAATTAACTAAGTGTTCAGGTAGAGCATTATCATAAGTTCTTATAAAATTCTCTTCTGCTTGTTGAGGTTGCTGAGTATCGGGAGTCCATACTGGTTCTTCTGGTGCAGTAACAGTTATAAAGTCTTCCAATACTGGTTTTTTATCTTCTTCACCAGGTCCACGTATATTAGCCTTGCTTCTAATATCATCTTGAATCCTTTCATTATTAGTAACATATGTTGGTGTTATTCCAGTATCTCCACCAAACTTAGGTTCTATTCTTTTAATTTTTCTTTCTGAACCTTTTATAGGACCACAATACTTATTACTTTTCTTTGACATCGGATTCTGTTTTATTTGTTATTATACTACCATTGTGTTGATGCGTCAATATGCTCTTCTACTGGTGGTGGAAATGTTTCTTGCCCATACCTACCTTTATTTGCAATAACTTCACCATCAATATAATTACAAGATAATATAACCCTTCTCTTTTGATTTGTAGTTGTTGTACTATTATGACTTTCAGAACCATCAAAGATTAATGCTCTATTTTCTATACTTTCAACCTTAGTACCATCTGGAAACTCTGTACCACCATCACAAGTATTAATATACAAAATTAATGCTTTATTTGTATACGGCATATCAGTATGTGGATCATGATGAATCATTTTACCTACATTAGTATACATGATACATCTTGACCTAATTAAGGATACTGCTTTACAATACTCATTCAACATTACTCCCATCATTTGAAATAATTGTGGATCATGTATTTGTAGATTATGATATACATCATGTATAAAATAAAAATCCGTTAAATCATTATTGTATATACCTTGATCATCTTTTTTAACGTATGCAACACCTGGTGAAAACTGCCAAGTATTACGAATATCCATTATATAAGTCTTTATTGCTTCAAAATAATCAGCAGGTAAAAAATCATCAATTACTTTCATTTTATTAAAAAATTAGTTAAACAGTATCTACCATAATGTTGATTACGATATTCTTCTTCCATATGTATAGGAGATACTTCATGTTTTAAACAACTTGGTATAACAACTAATCTATTATTCATACACTCTATAGTTTGATTGAAGTCAGTTAATGTTAGATCACCACCTGTAAACTTCTTTGGTTCTTTAAAAAACCATGTAAGCATCGTAACCTCTGCACCATCAGTATGAGAATCATAGTAATCTTCATTCTCATAGTATGATAACATTATATCATCATTACGGACATTATGCATAACATTAGACCAAAACCAACTTTCTCTTGCTATTTTACTAAACATCCATGATAGATGAGGAAAACATTGTTTTGATATATCAGTTATTCTTGGTGGTAATATATGTGTTCTTTTACAGTTAACTAAAAACTTACCATCCCTTATAGCACCACTTGTTTCATTAGCAGTAAGTAATTTATTATTATAGTATACATCATCAAGATCTTCCCATATAACTCTCAATTCTTCTTTATTATACCAATCATCAAAAATAAAATATTCTGGATAATCTACAAATTCATATTTCATTAATAAGAGGCATCTGCCATTATACTACTATCAAACACGATTGATTCAAAACTTAGTTCGTCTTTATAATATGAATGATATAATCTACCCCATATAAGATCAAATTCATTTTGATCCAAATCTTTAAAAAGTACTTCTCCTCTTAAGTATATGTGGTAAGTATTAGGCATTTTCTGTAATAATAAGTTCATCACCATCAGTTTTAAAATTTACTTCGGTATCTTCAAACCATCCTTGATCATTTACTACCCATTCAGGTATTCGTACAAAATACTCTCCAGATACTGTATCAACTTCTATGGGGCGTATATCTTCAGGGTTATTTTTTAGCATTCTGTATTATTCTATTTTTCCATTATATATCAATTGCGAATCTTTTGCAAGTGCGACCCTGTGGGCGTTTTTTAACAGCGAAAAAAAATTTGAAGTTGGGTGGAATATTGTTCTCGCTTTCGTAACACTTTGTAGGTTAGGGTAGTTAGTCGTTTTTAAACGGGGGCGAACGGGGACGGGGGGACGGACGGGCAACTGGCATATCACGAACCCACTGTGCCACCTCACCAACTGGCATACGTCTACTTTTATGAGACGTATGCCTAACGAACGACTAATAGTTGTCGGCATATATTCTGCCACTATCTAACAGGGTGTAGTCGTCCTCATAGATATCCGCTACTTGTTCCCAGAAGTTAGAGCGATCAAGGCAGTTTTGAAACCATGACGGCATAGTTTTAAACACTTCATAATAAGCGTCACGAGTCATCTCTTCGGCAAATTCTTCCATTGTCTGACCAATACCTGCAAGGCGTTCGGTCATCTCTGTGACTGCCTCGACTCCATAATGACAGGCAAATTCTCTGGTTTCTTCTTCTCCTTCTTCTTCTGCTATGATGTCATAGTCTTCCTTATCTGCTAATTCAATAAAACTAAAGTCTGACCAATCATCACACCATTCTACAACGTCCTCCCGTGTGTAGAGTCCTTCTGTAAGGTCGTCCGATGCCTTAGCGATTGCTTGATGAATTTTTCTACGTCTCCAATCGTATACGCTCTCAGGATCTTTCATGAAATCATCAGGAGCGAAATTTAAAAGAAACAACTGATGACCGATTTGCTCACGCTTTCCTGGAAACTTCTTATCGAAATAGTATGATTCTTTGACTTGATCATACAATTTTTGTGCTGTTGCTTGGTGGTTCATTTGGGGAATTGTTTGAACTGATTTAATAATAAAGGATAATAGGAGGAAATCTATTTACCTTGTGCCAGTTTATCAAGTGGCACACATAAAAAAATGATGAGTAAATTAATACTCATCATTTAAAATCCGTTGCAAGTCGTCCGACTGTCCGACTCCCCAACCGTGAGAAGGACGGTTGCAACGCTGTTGTTCTCTTTGCTCATCAAGTGCAATCATACGTTTAGCGAATGATTCCATATTAGGGGAACAAAGATACCCTTGACCTTTAATTAACATTTGAGAAAAAAGGGAAGTGTGTGAGGTTTCCTTCCCTTACTTTCTATTATGCCTCAATCTGGGTCAATGTCTCATCTTTGAAACATTTGTTAATAAAGCGACCAACTGACTCAGTTTCTCTTAACTGTGCTGTAAAGTTGTCAAGGTTAGAAGTCTTATATGTGTAAGACCGTGTGCTGTCGTCTTTAGCATTGCGAAATGCGACTGTAACCTCATTGGATAGGTCAGACCAGTTAACCGATGAAACTGCTGTTGACTTAGGAAAATCCATTTAAAGTTGTTTGTTTAACTGAATCTATTATAAGGGTATTTTTATGGGTATTGCGTTCACAATGTGCCAGTTCATAAAGTGGCACAAGATCGGTAGATTTCGGTGTTGGTAGGATTATAATAAGAATAACAAAACAAAGAGGTGAGGGGTATCACCGAAGACAAAAATCTTCGACACTCCCCCTGCCCTTTTATAAAAAAAGGGTATAAGAAAAAAACGTCTACCGAAAGGTAGACGTTATTCAGGTTTATCTAAAAAACCTGTTGTAAAGAGATTGGATTCTCTCACGCTTTGTAAGTCTGTTAGAAATGTAAAGAAACCCTTTGTTGCCTCCCTGTGGAACTGCGGTTACTTTACCAGTTTTAACAAGTGCTTCAAGGATCAACGCTCTATGTCCCTGCTTGCCATACTTGATATAATCATAAGATGGATGTGTCTCCCTTATGATCTCTGTGAGAGTCAAACCCTTAGAAGGTGTATGTACCCTTCTTTCAATCGCTTTGTGGATTTGGTTCGCTGTAGGAAAGTTTTTCATTTGGGGAATTAGTTGTTTAACTATTAATATGATGCCATGAATTAATAGACCTGTCAAGCAATTCATTCAAATATATTCATTTCAACATTGTATAAAATGTACATAGACATATTTTTAATTATGCTTTAGACTGAAGGTAGACCCTAAAATAATTGAGGTTGTATAAAAAAACGCCTACCTTAGAGGTAGACGTAATTTTTGTCATGCCTCCAACGTGTAGGTGTTGGAGGTGGTGTTGTCTCTTTTGGAGTAGTCATGCTGGAACATTAGCGAAGAACTTTTGCTGTAATGAGTCGTATGCCTCCTGATCCATGTGGTCAGGGATTCCAACGTCATCAAAGAAATTAAACATATCTAACAATGCTTGATCCTCATCACAGGTAAAAGAATAGTTGTAACGATCCATTTTAGCACCTGTTAATCATTTTTTGAGTTTCAGGGTCTATTTGCTCATAGTAACCCGACTCCATATTGTCGGGTTCTTTGTAGTCTCCTGAGTAGTCAAAATCTGGTGTGTAGTCTTCTGGGTTCATTTTGGGGAACTGGTAAAGGTTTATAAAAGGGGCAACTCAGTTTGGCAGTCTGAGATTAAATCCTATCGGATCGCCTTGCCCCTTATGTGTTGTTGAGAGGGTTTACGCTCTGACCATTCAGGCACTCGCCATGTTATCCCTCTCAACATTTTTATTATAAAGGATAATAGATCGTTTTCTATTATCCTTAACATTCTTTTAATATCCTAAAGCGATGCCAGAATAAAAAGGTATTCTATTCTTTGCATCTTCAGTAAGTTGAACGAACCACTTCCAATTATGTTGGTAAACTTTTTGTCCTGAGTTACCAAAGCAGTCAAGTAATGCGTTCAACTTCCTTTTTGTTGTGGTAGTATAGAAACCGTCAAAATTATCTAATTCTACTCCTCTTGTATTAATGCCTTTGGTGTTGTAGTCTCCGCTAATCGTTTGCCTACCGTCAAAGAGTGTTATATGAGTAGGAAACTTTACCGCAATTAAGTTATTATGATAATAAACTTTTGCGTTCTGACCTTCCATAACAACTGATGTTGTACCCTCTGACCAATCATAACCGCCAAAAACAGCGTCAATCATGTTCTGGTCAATTTGTCTATGTTGTGAATACATGGGGAAAATTGCTGATGTCCCATTATTGCCTATTTTTCCAGACATGACCATAAGCAATGTGACAGTTAAAAAAGTGGCACAAGGAGCGTTGTTTTAGGTTTCAAATGGTTTATAATATGTGTAACAAGCAAAGACGGGAGCAGGGTCGCTCTACTGAACAAATCTTCGCCACCGCCCCTGCCATAAAATAATATTAGTAATATTCTGTAACAATTATATTATACCACAAAAATCTCATTTGTCAAGTCGCCTTGTGCCAGTTCATAAAGTGTCACAAGGTCTATTGACTTTAAGCATAAGGGTGTGCTATAATATAAAAAAGAGCGACATGGTGGACAGTTTGTCAACTGTCACTATGCCACTTTATATACTGGCACACATGTGCTTGCATTATACATGCGTGTGTGTTATAATATTATGCGTAATGCTTATATGCGAGTGATTCGTATGTAACATCATTGCGTCCATACTCGTCTTCATCATATAATGAATCTCGATATGATGATGAATGATTCTCGATTAAATCTCGATCAAAATATGTGTCTTCATGTTCCATTGGATCTCGAACAGATTTGCTGATGTTATAATGATTATAGCAGATCTCGAACAGTTTGTCAACACGAAGATCTCGAAGAGATTAGTACGAACGAACTATCATATTTATATTATAGCAGATCTCGAAGAGATTGTCAACCCATAAAACACGAAGATCTCGAAGAGATTTTATGTCTGGGTTTCACGAAAAAATCGCCCCGTGGGTTGACAGATCGCTCGCTCCATGCTACGCTCGCTAAACTTGCATAAGATCTCACCATTTATCAACCTTTTATGAGTCTTTCCACCCCATTATGTCTACTATTAATAGACGTATTTGCCCCTTCAAGATACACAGAGATACTCAAGGATACTATCCTTATACAAAACAGTTTTATATTTATAAAGGTATTTAAAACCTTTTTTTAATTAAATAGTGTATCAATTAATACAGAATACACTAAGACCAAGGTAATTTGTCTCCCATCCTAATAACCTTTGTATCACTCACATTATACTCACTCTTATCAGGTGCTAAACTATCCTCAAGTCTACTAACTTCCGTACTTCCCAACCCTGCTTTTACCCATCCTATCACAGTATTTTCAGTCAAATCAGCATACGCAATTTCAGGTGTTGTAATAGCAAACTTTATAACATTTGTATATGCTTTACTATTCTTAATATGTGTATAGGTAGTCGTACCAATACCAGCAACAGGTGTCATAGAACTATTGCCTACTCCTATCTTACTTGCATCAAAATATTGCCCCTCAACTTCTTCTGTTTCGTTTACCCTTACAAGATATTTGACTTCATCAACAAATCCATTTGCTGTAAGAACTCCCAAATTTTGTACTGACCAACTTGTACTAATCGTCATTACTTCCTCAACATCCTTGATTACTATTATTTACTCATAGTATGTCTCTACACACTATATTACCCATCACAATATTTTGTATATCAATAAGATTAATGCTATGATATACAGAGTTACTCTCAGTTTATTGAACATCAAGATACCGATTACTCTGAGACTTATACATTTTTACGCCTACATTATCGTTGTTATAATCGGGCGTTGCCTCGCTCGTACCCTCGATAATGTCTCTCCTATTCTTGACGTATTCAAGTTCTCCCCAGTTCTCTCTATTACACAATAATAATATATGAATATTCTTGTGCCTCATTGGTTTTCCAGAGGTGTAAACACAACTACTTTTGGGTCTTACTCCTGTCTCTATAGTAATATACTGACTAAGAGGATTCCACCCATCTTTAACACGTTTTTCATTGTCTACTGGGTCACCTTTAAAATATACCCACCCTTCATGGACTTGTCCCAATTTATTAGTCCATCTAACATAATCATCTACTTGTGGTTCATACATTTCTATCTGGGATTGCTCTTAGATCGTTAGGGTTTACACCATCACTAATTACATTTTCCAGTACAATTTTTGCTTGATCTTTTGTTAGTTTGACTGCCTTTTCATCAACCAAATCCCATCCTGTAGTTCCTAATTGTTCTACTCTGTAAAGTTTTTCTGACATAATCTTAATTAAGTTGTAAATGCGTCTATAATAGCAGATTCATAATCATCCGCTAATGGTAATTTTTGTGCCTTAACCACATTGGGCATTATGTTATTCACATAGGTTTGGTCAAATCCATCTTCAGCAGAACATAAATCAAATGCCTCAGTATCATCTTTAGCAATTAATGTAACTACACCCCCATATTCTGATTGAGGAAATGGAACCCAATAATCAATGATGTAAATATACTTCATTTATCTATGTTGGTTTCTTTCTTGTCATTCTACCATCTTTTCTATCAAATTGCAACTTATCTAACTGCCTATCAAGTATCATATTAATATCTCTCAAGGATGCCGTAATCAATGCACCATCAGCATTATCTTTTAACAAATCGTCTACATGAGATAGATGTTCTTGTGCAAACATCAACTTAGTTTGTTCATTCATTCTCATACTAAAAATTCACTCAAATAATAATCATAATTGACATTCATTTCTTTTGCCCTACGCTTATAATATGTCTCATTACATTTTCGGGTTGTTTCCCTACGCATATAAGCAAGTTCTTCTACTGACGCATGATCCATAAAGGATTTAAACGTCTTAATAAATTCTTCTATCTCAGCATCACTCATGCCGTTAATCCTAAACTACTACCATCAGCAAAACATTCTTCAGCAGTTAAATCAGGATTAAACCTTTTCATTGATCTAAGTGCTTCAACTGTTAATGTTTCTGCTCTTATAGCAGCATCGTGGTCATTTACATGAAAAAACTCATCTTCCATTATTTCATCTAAATGATCTTGCAACAAATTAAATACTAAATTATACTCAGGTTCAGTAAACGTGACTGATTTTAATACAGAATCGGACATTGGACTTGAAGGTGGTGGTAATACTAATTATAACACTTTTATACAAATGTTTCAACCCCTTAACATTACTGCATTAATTTACCTATACCTATTACAATTAAAAATGATAACATAACAACAACATCCCATCCTTTTGTTCTTATGAAATATGGAATACTTAAAAAGTTACTAACCAAATACATTGCAGCACCCACAGTTGTAGATACATGTAATACAATGAAATAGGATATAACAATCAATACTGATCCGATTACCCTACTTAATGAATCAAGTTTAATCATTAACCAATATACTTCTTAGTTAACTCTTCAGTTAACCAATACTTTTCGTAATCACTATTCTCTTCCAAATATAAGTGACCTCCCATCCAATCTGCTTTTGATAAACATTCTTTTCTACTATCTGCATCTAATAAGTTATATTTTGCATACTTAGTATATGGTGCTTTAGAAGAATATGATAATGATTTGTAAACATCTCCAGTTTTAATATCAACAAAGCAGTTCACATCCGCTAACCTATATTCATTCTCACCTCTACAATATGATGAACCTTTTTTATATTCAGTTATCCTGAAATACTTTCTACCTTTAGTAACAACAAACTTAGTATGAGGTTCCCATGTACCATTCTCTATCTCATCTAAGTGCTTCTTTGCACCTATACCAAATGATCTTTCCGCACCAAAGGTTGATAAATTTTTATTATAATGTTTTATATTATATTCTTTATGATCTTCCTCTAATCTATCTGCTAATTGATTAACATAACCTTCAAGTTTTGTTGTTTGAATAACTCTCACTTGGCGGTTGATTTCCCATAGTTTTAAGTCGTAAATACCATCCTTTAATGATAAATCACCTGTAATTTGAGTTTTTGTACCTTCATTTAATGTAATCATAATTAATCGTGGAAATTGGGAATAAAGGTTTCAAGCACTTCATAATGAGCATCAACCGCACCTTCAAGTTCTTCAAAAATGCGTTCAATTTCATCAGTAGTGCCTTGTCTATGTGCTACTACCTGAAGGTGATGTAGTATTGTGCTAATTTCACCTTCAGTTAATGCACAGATTAGTTTAGTTTCATTGTCCATTTTTACATGTAAGAAGTAAGTGGATGTAAAGTGTTAGTGGTATAATTAATATCCTTTATTAACCACCCCATTGTATCAGATATTTTTTTAGTTAAATGCTCACCATCAATAGCATACCATAAACCAATAGCATCCTGAGTAAGATCTTCTCTCTCACCTTTAGAGATATGTTCTTCATCAAAATCAAAGTCAATGTAAGTAACCAAATACATTGTCTCTTTAATTGCTTTTGAATACTTTAGTGAAGGGTTGGACATTGGGAACCTTTTGGGTGATGTACCTATTATAATGGAAGTAAGGGGTGTTGCCACCCCCTATGTGCCAGTTTATCAACTGTTTGTTTTGGCATAAGAGATTGAAGGGAACATTTCAAACATAATGTCTCTTACTCTCTCACGATCTAAACTGTCACCATAACCCCAAGTCAATACAGTTGGATACTTTTCTATCTGTTTCCAGTATTCGTGAATTGCATCCTTGATTTTAGTCTTAGTGCATCCATATACAGGATAGATACCATCTACTACGTTGTAGAATGAATAAACATAATCAATAAACTCTTGAAGTGAACTGCACATTGGGGAAACTCCGTTGGTGATGTACCTATTATAATGGTCAAAGGGACTGATAACAGTCCCAATGTGCCAGTTTAATAAGTGGCATACAGTAAACTCATTAACTCAAGATTTTCTGCTTCACTATATGCTCTATCATAAGGTATAAAGTCCTGAAAGTCTTCAGTTCCTTCAGTCCTGTATGATAGTTGACCATCTTCAACATAGTAATCAATTACTAATTGGTCAATGGATGATACAAATTGTTTAATCATTAGACTACATCCAAATTTAGTGAATTGTTGTGCATGTTCTTATTAATTACACATGCTTGATGAATGTTAAAGAGTTTTTCATAATTAACTCCCTCCCAATCTGACCACTCAGAAACATAATCCCAATGCTCAAGATCGGCAGTTCCATCTATATTTGTGGGGCATGATTTGAAATCATCTTCATCATCAACCCAAAAGTGCCGTCCAAAGTGAAGTGACATTAGCATTTGAGTTACCCCCAGTTGTTGATGTACTCATTATAGAAAGAAAGATCAACATTTAACTCTCCAGTATGCCAGTTTCTTAACTGGCACTCTTTAAAGTCAATGTAACTTAGTATGTCAAATGTTATAATCATTTAACTATACCAGTTAGAGTTGTAGTTGATCTCCTCATCTGTAGGAGAATAGTCTACAATGTCATGTAGGATCTCAAGCACTTCATCAAGTTGACTCATGTGAGTACCCATGATGTTTTGATCCATTTCATGCTTTGCCTCTTCAGCAAGGAACTTCTCTTTAAGTTCTGAGAAGATTTTTTCAATGTCAGTATATGTCATTGTTAGGGGAAAATTAAATTGTGAACTTGATCTATCACAGTATCATTGATCTCAATGTCCTGTGACTCTAAGTAATCAATACACATCTCAAAGTCAATAACAGGCATATCTTCATCAGATGTAACAACATAAGTGAGAAATGAATTAAGATCCATCAACTCGTCTTCTGTAAGTCCTGTAGTTGTGTTCATGGTGTGAATTGCTTACATTGTTATTATAGAGAGTCTAAGTCTCTTTTTACATGTTGATGTGACACTTCTGGAACTGGCACAAACTCTGTCATTTTTTTGAGTTTTGTGATAGCATTGTGGGCATCCTGTTCAGATTGTGGGTCAAAATCTAACCACATCTGTTCTAATGACCATACTACAAGATCATACTCATTTTCAGTTAATTTCATCATGGAATTAGATTACCCTCCTCATCATACCACTCATCAGTCACATTTTCAAGTTCTACTGGAGACTTCATTGTTGCTACCATACGATCAACACAGTCTTTGTAATCATTACCATCAATGATACATTGCTCTACTGCTACTGCATCCTCATCTACTATCTCAAAGTCAATAGCAAACTCAGTCACATTGTCCTGATACTCTGTGATCTTAATCGGACATTGATTTAACCACTCTTGAAACTCTTCATACTTGCTCATGCTGTTACCTCTTGCTCTTGGATTTTTTCAAATGATGTTTGGACTCTAAGATGACAGTCATCAATCATATCAATGTCTCTCAAGTGGTCATAGAGTTTAACCATGTGATAGACTTCATCGTTGGTTAGGTGAATTAATGGCATTAGAATCCTCCACTCATTCTAATCATTTGCTGATAGATCTTATGTGCTTCATAATCTTCAATCTTCTCCTCTATTTCATTACCATCTTTATCATAATAACTGGTCAAATCA
>Ga0111541_10000023_pt1 | contig 45724 bp, 46 predicted proteins | sample Knorr_S7_td_DCM__FD_83039 | JGI IMG/M metagenome (GOLD analysis project Ga0111541, IMG submission 83039) | Marine microbial communities from Southern Atlantic Ocean transect - Knorr_S7_td_DCM_ad_131m_LV_B (version 2) (version 2) | ecosystem: Environmental > Aquatic > Marine > Oceanic | place...
CCAACATCTTTAATGCTTGCTATGAGGTAGCCGACCTCACCCGGGCCTAGCTCTTCCACTGGCGTAACGCCGGGCGAACGGACACCAATTTCTTCCGCGTCGTGACTTCCCCCAGTTTGCATAAATCGGAGTTTGTCGTTGGTCTTGATTCGGCCATTAACGATTCGCATCGAAGACACCACGCCGCGATATTGATCGAAATGGGAGTCAAAAATAAGAGCTTGGAGTGGGCTGTCAGCATCACCTTGCGGCGCTGGAATGCGCTCGATAATCGAATCGAGTAACTCGGGGATCCCGTCACCGGTTTTGGCTGAAATTTGGAGAACTTCTTCAGCTGGTAGACCTAAGACATTTTCGATCTCGGAGGCATATAAGTGGGGGTCGGCTGCCGGTAGGTCGATCTTGTTGAGGACGGGAACTATCTCAAGGTCGTTGTCCAGCGCTAGGTAGCAGTTGGCGAGGGTCTGGGCCTCAATTCCTTGAGCTGCGTCAACTAAGAGCACTACTCCTTCGCAAGCTGCCAGGGAGCGGCTTACCTCGTAGCCAAAGTCAACGTGTCCTGGAGTATCAATTAGGTGAAGTGTGTGTCCTTTCCATTCGACTCGAACGTTTTGGGCTTTGATGGTGATCCCTCGCTCGCGTTCTAATTCCATTGAGTCGAGGTACTGGTCACGCATGGATCGAGCTTCGACCGCGCCAGTGATCTCGAGGATCCGATCAGACAACGTTGATTTGCCGTGATCTATGTGCGCGATGATCGAAAAGTTTCGTATCCGTGTGAGGTCCATCTGGAACTGCAAGGTACCAACGACAGCCCCTATTTGTGATTCTCTATGTGATCCTTGGCGTTTAGAAAGTCGTTGACAGCTGCGGCATCTAGCAGTCCTGTTGCTAACCTGAAGCGGTTATCTGCGGAGGTGTTGACGCTTTGTCGTTGCACTTCTGCTGGCAAGACCTTGATTTGAGATAAGAGAAAAACACGTGGCGAACATCAAGAGCCAAATTAAACGCAACAGACAAAACGAGACTCGTCGCACCAGGAATAAGGCGGTTCGCAGCGAGTTGAAGACTCGCGAAAAGGCTGTGTTTGCTGCCGCGGCAGCGGGTGAACCCACCGATGAACTGTTACGTCTGGCTCAAAAGCGTCTGGATGTTGCTGCTTCCAAGGGCGTGATTCACAAGAATGAGGCGGCTCGACGCAAGTCTCGTTTGAACGCTAAAGCTTCTTCTAGCTGAGTCAGCGACTCAGTTGCGCTAATCGGGCGACAAGGATCTCTAAGACGACGTCTCCATCAAGTGCGGATTTTCCTCTGAGGTCTAGGTCCGCTTGACTGAGTAGTCGCATCGCTCTGCGAGTTTTTTCTGGTCCCAGTCGCCGCATCTGGTTCAGTGCCTTTTTGGCTGGGAAGGTGGAACCTTTCATTTGTAGGTGGGCTGCGGCGTCTTTCTCGTTTGTTATTTCCGTTCCATCTAGACGGAGGATGCGTTCATAGTGTGAGTGCAGTGTCGCCATGATCTGCAGCGGGTGACGTTCCCCGCCTCCCATCATGCGCTGTAGTACGCGTAGCGCAGTGGGTATTTCTCCTCGGTCTAGGGCGTCGGTGAGGTCCCAGGGTGGTACTCCCCCTTCATCTCCGATGAAGGGTCGGACTTCCGCTTCGCTAAGTTGCGCGTCTGGGCCATAAACGCCTTCTAGTGTCTGAAGTAGCCCAGTTAATCGGGCGACGTCTTCTCCAAGGTGTTCTGAGATTAGTTCCCGCGCGCTGCTATCTAGTTGAACAGCGGAAGTATCGAATCGTTCTTGGAACCAGCTATTGCGAGCTTTTCCAGTGCCTGGGGCGCCGACCTTGATTTGTTCTCCGTTGACTGCTTTTGCTGCATCGAGGAATTTTTTGGGTACTGCGCCGCTACCCCACTCCACAACTAAGTCTGTTGTTGGGGGCGGGTCATTTAATAGGTTGACGAGTGGCTTTAAATCGTCGGCTTTGAATCTGTTGAATTCCCGAGCTACGACGATGCGACGGTCTGTGAATAGTGGGGGTGTTTGAACAGCATCAACGACCTGTTCCATCGTGTATTCGTCGCCGGTTAATTCTTCCAGAACGAGAGAGCGGTCTTGTTCACCGACGAGCTCATTGACTCGATCTCGGACCGCGTCTGACAAGAGTGCCGGTTCCGGACCGGAGAAGATTTGTACGGACGCCTTGGACACAGTCGCGACGTTACTCCCCTAGCAATCGCGCGTTTGGGTTCCTAACTAAGAGCAAACTGTCGCCGGTTCTTAGCTCTAGAAGAGGGCTGTTGAAAGTTTGCGGCGCCATTCCCCGGTTCGGGGATCTTCTGGGCCCATAACCTCGAGCAAGTCGATGAAACGCTGGCGTGCTTCGTCATCATTTTTTACTTTGCTGAGAAGGTCTCCTAGCTCCGCATCGACTTCGTCTGACTCTCCTGAACTGTCTGAGGTTCGGGCGGTGGCGGCAATGCGTCGACTTTCGGTGGATTCTGGTACACGTTCGAGAAGGGCAAGGCCTTCCTCAATGCGACCATCTTGAACGAGAAGATCTGCGAGGGCGAGTACTCCTTCAGGATGATCGCTTTGAACTTCTAACGCTGCTCTTAGAGATATTTCATCACCGGCTGCAATGAGGGAGTCAATTTCGTTTTCTTCTTCGGTTGGTAGCAGTCGACTGACAAAATCTTCGAGCATCGGCTCACCTTGGGCGCCCATGAAGCCATCGACAGCTTGTCCGTCTTTGAATGCAACGACCATAGGGATCGATTGCACCTGGAATGCCTGGGATACGCCTGGGTTGTCATCAACGTTGATTTTCACTCCAACAACTTTTCCGGCTTGAGCGTCAATGACTTTTTCGAGTAGCGGGCCAAGTGTCTTACATGGGCCACACCATGGAGCCCATAGGTCTACGATCACAGGGATTTCATGGCTCTTTTCGATTACTTGTTGCTCAAAATCCTGGTCGGTGACATCGATCATTGTCTCGGTTTCCATTTCGTTGGGTTCAACTTGTGAGATGGCTACGTGTAGCCAAGGGCTAGTTTCGTTGTGGAACTAATTGAGGAGTGTTGTGGTTAAGGGTATTGAGGATAAACCCGTGACGGAATGGCTGTCTGCTCGGGTCAAGGATTTAAGTCCACCTTTGGAATTTGATCTCATTACAGGGGGGCATTCAAACCTCACCTACAAGGTGACGGACCAGGATGCGCGTCGGTGGGTGTTAAGGCGACCGCCGCTCGGCCACGTCCTTTCTGGTGCCCATGACATGGTGCGAGAGCACAGACTTTTGTCTTCTCTGAGTGACAGTGCCGTTCCCGTTCCGCCCGTAGTTGGGCTCTGTACCGATACAGATGTGAACGGCGCCGACTTTTATGTGACGGAATTTGTGGATGGGCACGTGTTACGCGATCAGGAGTCGGCGTCTGAGGTTCCTACTGACAGGCGTGGTCATCTTGGCCGACAGCTAGTCGGAGCCTTAGCTGCGGTTCACTCTGTGGATCTCGAAGCCACGAGCTTGGCGGATTTGGGTAAGCGCGAGGAGTACGTTGCTCGCCAGTTACGCACTTGGCTCAGGCAATTTAACGCCATGACTGCACGCGATCTACCGATTATCGAACGAGTACACGACGCGTTAGCGGCACATATCCCTCAACAGGATGAGGCCACTCTGATCCACGGCGATTTTCGTCTAGATAACTGTCTAGTCACAGAGGCCGGCGAGGTGGCAGCAGTACTTGATTGGGAAATTTCGACGCTTGGGGATCCACTTGCGGATCTCGGAATCTTGTTGGCGTACTGGAGTGAACCATCAGACAAATTCTTGCCGCTGGGTGACGCTGCGACCATTAACGACGGTTTCTCGACTCGTACGGAGCTCATTGATGCCTATCGAGAGGCGACTGGGCGAGACACCAGCAACATGGACTTCTTCTTTGCTTTCGCTAGTTGGCGTTTGGCGTGCATTCTTGAGGGAGTCCACGCTCGGTACGTCGGTGGGGCAAACGTTGAAATCCCAGAAGAAGTCGAAATATTTCCGCACAGTGTTGTACACCTTGCCGAGCGAGCGGCAACGATAATGAATATCTAGTCAGCTCTCGCTGCGGCATCACCGCCCTGACTGAACTATCTTCACGGGTATGAAGATTGATGGCGGATTAGGTGTAGACAGCGGTTTCGACGGGATCATGGATAAGTCCCGCGAACAAGAAGAAATCGGGTACGACGGTTTGTGGGTTCCAGAGACCAGTCACGACCCGTTCACGATGCTTCCTTTAATGGCGGAAGCAACAGAGAACGTAGAGTTAGGGACAAGCATTGTTGTGGGTTTTGCAAGAAACCCAATGGATCTGGCCTATAGCGCTAACGACATTCAATTGATCTCCAAAGGCCGTTTCACTTTGGGTTTGGGTAGCCAAATCAAGGCTCACATCACTAGAAGATTTTCGATGGAATGGTCAAAGCCTGCTGCTCGAATGCGAGAGATGATTCTTGCAACGAAGGCGATCTGGAATAGCTGGAATACGGGAGAAAAACTCGATTTTCGCGGTGATTTCTACGAGCACACGTTGATGACTCCGTTCTTCCACCCGGGCGAGAACCCATATGGGGCTCCGCGCATGGCACTCGCTGGGGTAGGTCCTTTGATGACCGAGGTAGCTGGCGAGACCTGCGACGTGTTTTTGGCACACGGTTTCACAACTGAGAAGTATCTCCGGGAAGAAACCATCCCAGCTTTAGAGAGAGGTGCCGAACGCGCTGGACGAAGCCTTTCTGACGTCGAAATCTCTGGTCCGTTGTTCGTTGTTACAGGCAATAACGAAGAAGAGCTCGAAAAGGCGAAACAAGGAACGCGTCAACAGATTGCCTTTTACGGTTCGACTCCGGCATATCGAGGTGTTTTGGAATGCCACGGCTGGGGGGAAATGCAAACAGAACTCAACGCTCTCTCCAAGGAGGGCAAGTGGGTTGAAATGGGAAGTCTTGTTGACGATGAGATCCTTGATACCTTCGCCGTGGTTGGGGAACCTGAGCAAATTGCTGATGGCCTGAAGAGTCGTTTCGGTGACATCGTTCAGCGCTTGAGCTTTTATGCCCCGTATCGTTCAGATGCCGAACGGTGGCGCAAAGTCTTTGCTGATCTAAAGGCGGCGTAGATGCTTGCGGGTCTGCCAAGTTCTGTTGAGATCCGCGAAGTCGGCCCTCGTGATGGGTTACAAAACGAGTCAACGATTCCAGTTGATGAGCGAATCGCTCTTATAGATGCTCTGTCAGGTACCGGTTTGGCGGCTATCGAAGCTGCTTCTTTCGTGCACCCGAAAGCTATTCCTCCTATGGCTGGTTCGGCCGAGGTCATGCAAGGCATCACGCGTGTACCAGGAGTTCGGTATAGAGCTTTGGTACCGAATGAACGCGGAACGATGGATGCGTTGACATGCAAGGTTGATGAGATAGAGGTTGTGATGTCGATCTCTGAGACTCATAACTACAAAAATTTGAACATGTCTCCTGACGAGTCGGTGACCCAAATCGTGGATCTCACCGAACTTGCCCATCAAGAGAAGACACCCGTCGAGGCAATTCTCTCAACTGCGTTCGGCTGCGCCTACGAAGGTGATATTTCCCCGCAGCGTGTCGCTCAATATGCTCGGAAAGTCTTAGATGTAGCGGGTGTTGATGGGTTGTCATTCGGTGATACCAGTGGGATGGCAACCCCCCGAGTGGTTTCGGAGTTGTTAGACGCCCTTGAAGAAGTCGGAATCGATATCTCTCAGATAGGCCTGCATTTCCACAACACACGTAATACGGGTTTGGCAAACATTATGTTCGCCATGCAACGAGGCGTCTCACGTTTCGATGCTGCAATTGGAGGGTTGGGTGGCTGCCCATATTCGCCTGGAGCAACCGGAAACGTGGCCACCGAAGATGTGGTGCACATGGTTGAGGATTCAGGAGCAATGACCGGCATCGATCTCGACAGGTTGATCGAATGTGGGCAGCTGGCGGAGCAACTCGTTGGCCGGCAGCTTCCAGCGCAAGTCCTTCGATCGGGTCCGCGAACCCGAACCGTTGCGTCATAGTTAAGAGATGACTTTGCGCTCTCGCATATCTTCGATCTGCTCACCGCTGTAGCCGGCTACCTCTTGAAGTACCTGTTCTGTGTGTTGCCCTAATTCGGGTCCGGTTGAAGCTATTGCACCTGGGGTGCGCGAAAACATAGGTACCGGTGCGGCCATTGGAACCTCTTGACCTAACACCTCGTCTTCGTATCTTTTGATCAGTTTTCGAGCTGCGAACTGGGGGTCTGACAGCATGTCCGGAGCGGTGAAGATGCGCCCGTATGGGATCGCATGACTGTCCAATAGAGCCTCCAAATCGTCGACGAGGAAGGTGGCAGTCCACGCCCCGATCAGGTCATCGAGTTCTTCCTGGTTAGTGCCTCGATGTTCGTGATCCACGTAACGAGGGTCGTCAGCTAACGCGGGTTGTTGCATCGCTTCGCAAATACGTCGAAAGATTGCATCCGCGTTACCTGCGATTAATACATTCGCTCCGTCTGCAGTGGGATACACATTTGATGGAGCAACCCCTGGAAGTATCGAACCCGTGCGTCCTCTGATATGACCGCCAAGTTCGAAGTCAGCAATGGTTGATTCCATCAACGCGAACACGGCTTCATAAATAGCGACATCAACTTCTTGACCTTTCCCGCTGCTTTGCCTTTCATTCAGAGCTGCCATGGTCCCTATAACGGCAAACAGAGAAGCGATTGCGTCACCGAGACTGATTCCGGCTCGCGTTGATTGGCGATCTGGCCAGCCGGTGGTGTGACGTATGCCTCCCATTGCTTCGCCGATGGATCCGAAGCCAGGATCAGTAGCTCTGGGGCCTGTCTGACCAAAGCCTGAAACGTGGGTCATGATCAGGCCTGGGTTTTCTTTCGCTAAGTCGCTGTATCCCAGTTGCCATTCAGAGAGTCGACCGGGGGTGAAGTTCTCTAACACCACGTCGCTTTGCAGCGCGAGCCGGCGCACTATTTCCCGACCTTCGTCAGACCGTAAGTTGATTGCAACGGAGTGTTTATTTCGGGCTATAGCGGGCCACCAATAGCTGTGACCGTTGGGGTCACAGTGCCCCCATTTACGCATCGGGTCGCCGACTTTGGGTGGTTCGATTTTGATTACTTCGGCGCCGTAGTCGCCAAGCAGCTGCCCGGCAAAGGGACCTGCGATGAAACTTCCGAGTTCGAGCACTCGAATTCCAGTGAGGGGGCCGCTCACCCTAGGAACCCAGTGGTGCGCAATCGTTTCCGCAGTCAAGTTCTCCGGAAGCTTCAGGTGCAGCTGGCCGATGTAGGACACCTGACTTGGGAATAAGCATTAATTCTTCGCCGTGGAGCCTGCATTCGGCGTCGAGGATCATTGAATAGCCGTTTGGTTCATGGGGAGGCCATAAGACAACGACGTTTGGTCTGGCTTTTACGTTACGTGCTGCTGTTTTACTTATTGGGCAGTAGAGGTCGCCTTGCTGGAGTCGGAACGTCATGTGAGCTACGTGGGACGTATCGTCGTCGCTTACCGTAAGTAGAAAAGCCGAATGTCCGAACTTTTCGAGCTCTTCGCCGAGTTTGGTGGGGTCGACAGGAATACTCATAATTCGAAGCCTAGGCTCCGCCGCGCACAAATAGAAGCGAGAGTTGCATGACCGAAGTGCACTGGTAGCTTGGGTGATCTTCGGGGCTATAGCTCAGTTGGTAGAGCACTTCCATGGCATGGAAGGGGTCAGGGGTTCAATTCCCCTTAGCTCCACTCCGAAATTTCTCATGCACGCAACAGGCGCTAGGCGTCGTTGACGACGACACAAATACTAAGAATGATTCTCATTTTCATCTGTGTTGGTCTATAGTACGAGCGCGACGAGAGGCAGCTACTGGGAAGAAGCTTTTTCGGTTAGGCGTCCCCAGTCTGGTTGACCGAGAGGGTGGTAGCCCCTGGTAGCTGTCTCTCGCCTCGCAATTCAGTTCCGGGTCCACTCCGACAACTCTGCGCAACAGCCCAGATGGACTTTTGTGAAGGCTAGAAGTTGTTTCGAATGGTTCATATCAGAGACTTGTGTGATTCAAGCTTTCTGATTTTCGCTAAGCCACAACGCTCGGCGATCTTAATGAGCCACCATGCTGCGTCGAAGTCAAACCATTTTGCGCCGAATCGGGCCGATGTGGGAAGGCCATGATGATTGTTGTGATAGCCCTCTCCAGAAGTTAACGCTGCCAGCCAATGCATGTTCGTTGCGCTGTTGGCGTAGGGACGCCGACCGAACGTATGCCCCATGGCGTTGATCGCGCCCGAGAGCAATACGTAGGTAACTACATGGAACCCGAAAGCTAGAGGTCCCTGCCACCACCCCAACCAAAGCGAGAGCAAAACCGTTGAGATAAGTAACCCGAGTGGGCCTTTGTCGAACATCAGCCGATCCCATTTGTCCGGAGCAAGGTCCTTCCCCCACTTCTGAACCGTTACTGGGTCGTTAGCGGCCCGTCGATAGAGCCAGAAATTCGTTAACTGAACCTTTAACCAACCAAGTTGAGCGGGTGAATGCGGGTCAGACTCTTCATCAGTAAAGGCGTGGTGCTTTCTGTGCACCGCAGCCCACTCCCGGGCTTTCACACCAGTGGTCAGCCACAAGAAGAATCTCAAAAAGAACGCTACGCCAGGATTGAAACGAACTGCTTTGTGCGCAAGGGAGCGATGGAGATACGCAGAGGTGGTCAGGGTCGAAACCTGGGTTACGGCGAAGCCAACGAGTAGTGGGGTAATGATCTGCACGGCAATCAAACGCAAAACTAGCCGACGAAGAGCCTGAGCAGAACAGTTACGGCTTCTTACAAGTCAGGTCTTTTCTTTTATCTGAATTCTGAAAGACTGATGCAATGACCCACGACGCCGAAGTTACGGTCGAGTATCAGAATCAGGTTGCGATCGTTCGACTGAACCGTCCAGATCGACTTAACGCTTGGAACAACAAGATTTCGGCGGGTCTAGACACCGCTCTGCGACAAGTCGCAGAAGACCCAGCGGTTCGCTCAGTCGTCATCACTGGCAACGGTCGAGCTTTCTGCGCTGGTGCTGACCTTTCAGGCGGTGGCGATACGTTCGATCCCAATAGAACCCGCGACCCCAACGATAGGAGCGAGGAACGCACCCCTCAGTTTTTGCCAATCAACGTAGATAAACCAGTAATAGCTGCCATCAACGGCCCAGCTGTCGGCGTGGGAGCGACGTACCCGTTGTTGTGCGATGTTCGGATTGCCTCAGAGAGTGCGCGTGTTGGCTTCGTGTTCAACCGCATAGGAATGCTGCCTGAACTCGGCTCACATTCTCTCTTGCCTCGCATCGTAGGATTTTCTAACGCCGCACAGTTGCTGATGGGTGGGGAGATAATCGATGCGAACACCGCTCTAACTATGGGTCTCGTTTCACAGGTTTACCCTGATGATGACCTTCTGGAACAGGCGATTGCCCTTGCTGAACGACTGTCGGTGGCTGCGCCAGTTTCAGTGGCAGCCACCAAACGGTTGCTCTGGCAAGGACTATCGCTCAGCTGGGAGGAAATGCACGATAAAGAGACCCCAGTTTTCGACTGGGTTGCCCAGCAGCCAGACTCGGTTGAAGGAGTCACTGCTTTTCTTGAAAAGCGGACCGCTAACTGGAGCATGGACCCATCTCGAGATTTACCCAAGGAGTTATTTGATTGATATGGCCGGATTCGATCATTTTGCAGTCGCATGTCAAGACCTAGAAGAAGGCGTACGTTACGTGGAGTCGTTGACCGGTGTGCGGGCGGCCCCTGGCGGACCTCACCCTGGCATAGGCACTCACAATGCTTTGCTCTCGTTGGGGTCTGATGTCTATTTGGAAATCATTGCTGCAGACCCCGAACAAGAGGAGCCTGCGTCGCCGAGACCGTTCGGTATCGACGATCATCCTGGTCCCCGTTTAGCCGCGTTCGCTATTCATCCTGGAACTGAAGAAACTATCGACTCTGTAGCAGACACCATTCGGATCCATGGAACCGACCCTGGGCCCGTTATGTCTATGAGCAGAGTGAAGCCTGATGGGGAGGAGATTAGTTGGCGGTTGACTAGAGCCAACGGGGTAGGTCTCGTGCCTTTTGTGATTGATTGGGGTGCTACGCCAAACCCAGCAACCGTGACGCCTGGGGGATGTTCCTTGGTGGCGATGGAAGGCAGCGATCCTGATCCAAGCGGCATCCGGGCCCTACATCAAGATCTTGGGCTCAATTCCACTATCTCTGACGGACCAACGGCTATTCAGATTGTCTTGGAAACACCGAATGGAACCGTTTCTTTGTCTTAGTTCTCGGGTCCAGCACTGGAGATACCTTCATCGATCCATGGGTGATGTTTCTTAGGCCGCTCAGCAATCATGGCAATGGAGTTGCGTTGCTTTGGAAGTAGCCAGGTGACGCCTTGAAGCAGTATCTCCGCTGGTTTCAAAAGTAATTTTCTAAAGTTCCAACCTCGAAGGTCAGCGGTCTCGTAGGGCATGTTGAGTCCGTAATGGAATTGAAAGCCATGCTCGCCAGTGGGGTCACAGGATCGAATTGTTTTCTTAAATTCTCGTTCGGTCCATCGATAGATGTGATTGGGGATGGGGCCATTCTCCAGGCCTCCGGATACACCTCCTTGGGCAGCCACAGCCTCCAACTCATATTGAGAGCTCAGTCGAAGCCGAACTGATGCGCGCATCAGCAAAGAGTCTCTCGCTTCGACCGCGATGACACCTTTAGAGCACACTCGGTACATTTCGGTTAAGGCGCGATGCGGTGAAGTGCAGTGATGTAAGCCATCAACGACGACTACCCATTCAAACGACTTGGGTGAATAGCTGAGACGTTGAGCATCTTCGTGGGCCCATCGAAACGGTTCTAAATGCTCCGCCGCCTCTACCGAATCGAGGTTCGTGATTGTGACGTTGGTAAAGCTGAGCGTTTGAAACAGTTCACGCTCGGCCCTTCCTCCCGCGACCACTAACAGCTCGTTTGTGGTGTTTAGACAGCCCTGCTCGAGGAGTTCTCTAAATACCTTTCTCACAAACTGCTCGCGCACCAGCGAGACGCTACACCACGCCGTTCTATCGCTTAGGGGTACACATATCGGGCAGGGTTAAGAGTTACTCTCGGCAATTGATAAGTCGTTCGTATTGAGAGCACTGTGCCTTCCCTTTCCACCCGAGTAATTCAGCCCGTCTTCGTAATCGCATTGTTCCTCACTGCATGCAGCGGTGCGGGTACCAGTCTCCTGTCGCGCCCTCCAACTTCATCCACAACTTCGGTCGTTGCCCCGGCCACCACGATTCCCCCAGCACCGACAACAACTACCACCACCTCAACAACTACAACCACCGAAGCTCCATCGGCTCCCGTTGCACAGTTCACCGGACAAGAAGTAAGTCAGCCCTTGTCGCGACCTGCGTTCTTGGTGAAGATCGACAATCACCCAGTGGCGAGACCGCAGTGGGGTATCAACCAGGCCGATGTTGTTTTTGAGGAGTTAGTAGAAGGCAACATCACTCGCTTCGCCGCGATATTTCACAGTCGAAATGTGACAGATATCGGGCCGGTGCGCTCAGCCCGAACAGGTGATTTTCATTTGCTTTCCAACCTCAACACTCCGTTGTTCGGTAATTCCGGTGGGAATCCGACCGTGATGCGCCTACTCGATGACGAGGACATGATTCTTATAGGCGACACCAACGTCGGTCGCGCAGCCTATAGACGTAGCGATGAACGTTCAGCGCCACACAATCTGCTGACAGGAACCGGAGAAATTTACGCGGCAGCGGACGGCCGCGGGGGTACTCCGCCTCAAATGTTCTCCTACAGAGACGACGGCGAGCCTTTGCCCCCATCCGCCCAACCGGTGGAAGTAATCGAAATCGACTATGGCGGCTACCAAATCACTTATCGTTGGGACGATGTTTTTCAAGGGTGGGCTCGAACGCAGCAAGGCACCGCCCACGTTGATTACGACGGAGTTCAGATTGCTCCCGAAAACGTAATCGTTCAATTCGTGAAATACGGCCAAAGTGTCGCTTATGCGGGCTCACCGGAAGTCAAAGTTGTGGGCAGAGGAGAAGCTTGGATTCTGACTAAAGGTCACCTTATTGAGGCCACATGGAATCGCCCTACGCCGGTCGACATCACTGAATTCAGAGATGCCGATGGGGCAACGGTAAAGCTGACAACTGGTCGCACTTGGGTCGCTTTACCTCGGGTTGGTACTGCTTCGATCATTAGCGACGAAGAGGAATAACTCATCGGTTATTTCGACTCACGGTCGTTTTCGTAAATTTCTCGCCAGTCCAGTTGGTCGTCTTTGGGTAAGTGTTGGTTAAGTACGTTCATGACTTCAGCTAGTTCGGCACATTTATCTTTGCCCAGATCTTCCCAGTGTCGCCCGTCAAAGCTATCTGTGAGTGCTTCAACCCGACTGCGCCCCTCATAGCATTGCGGCGTTGCTTGGTCAGCAGCGTCTAGCCATCCTCTTTCTCGTAAAAGTTTTTTTGCCTCCTGAACCGCATCATCCGACCATCCAGCTTCGTGTTGAATCCAGTCGGCTGGCGCCTCATCAACTGCTACCTGGGTAATAACCGATTGCGGGCCATCTAGCTCTTCTGTAGCTAGCGCCAGCAAATGTGAACCGCTTCTGTGTTCGCGTAGCACCGTGCAAGCTTGCCAAAGAGCCAAATGAGGTTCATCCGGCCAAGGTAACGAATTCCAACCCGCATAAAGGGTCCGGCCTGTTCCGGGCGTTGCGGCAATTGCCTGTTGTGCTAGTTCAACAGCACTGGAGACTTCTCGAGAATCCACTAGTGCACCAAGTTCGCGTCGCAGGGCTTGATCCATACCTCGGTAACGAGCAGCGAGAATCTCCTCAGGCGTCGCAAAGGACCAGGCATCTGGGATGGCCCGATGAATTCGGTCTGGCGAATAATAGAAAAATAAGGATTGAACGGTCTCTGGGCTTACAGCGCCGAGAGGTGCGACTCGAGTAGCGAAGTAATTCATCCAGAATCCCTTCAAACCCGCTCTAGTGCCCTCTTCTCGAACCTCGGGTGCCCAGTAACACAATTGGTGGTAACGCTCTACTGCCTCCCACATTTGACGCGCGACCGAGGTCATGATTGTCGGTCTAACACTTCTGAAGCCAACTGTTCGAGCTCATGACTCCAATCTGCAGGTGCTTCAACTGGTCTAAGCAAGAACTTGGAGTAGCCAGCTTCTATCCAAGCGTCGATGGTTTCATTGAGCGAGGCGGCTGAGGTGGGTATCAAGTTTTCGGGATCAACATCTGGTCTTCGTTGAGTTAAAGCGTCGCGAGCAGCTACAGAAAGCGGTCCGCGGCTGTATGAGAGATTGACTCCAAAGTGCTCCGGGTCCACTGTCCGGTCGAACTCCTGAGCAGCGTCTTGAACCGCTAGCTTCTTTTCGGCTCCTTCTTGAGGGGTTGATAATCCTGGGATGTACCCATCACCTAGGCGCCCAACTCGCTTAAGGGCACTTGGAATCGCTCCCCCAAACCAAAGCTCTAAGGGCTCCTGAATCGGGAGTGGGTCAATAGAAGCGTCAAGTAGTTCATAGTGTTTACCAGAGTGTGTAATGGTCTCTCCTGCCCATAGACGTCTCAGCAAGGGAACCATTTCATCCATCATCGCCCCTCTTATTGAACGCTCTACTCCTTGAGCTACTACTTCGCCATCATCGGGTAAGCCCAGTACGGCGATGAGTAAGAGTCTTCCGTTGGAGAGCCTGTCCAGCTGAGCTAATTCTCTCGCAAGTCGAACGGGAGCCCTCCCGGGAAGAATCAAGTGGCTTCCGATTTTGAGTCGTTCGGTTAGGGCCGCAACATGTGAAAGCGCTACTAACGGGTCGAAGGAACCTGTAAGCATGGTCTCTGGCAACCAAATGGAATCAAAGTGGAGTCGTTCAAGGTCTGCACATAACTGAATGAAGTCTTCGATCGGGAGGTCGTTTGATCCGCGACATGTGAATCCGAATCGGACTTTCATCTGTTCTCCACCAAAGCGTTGATACCAGTTTCAAACATCGTAGCCAGTGTCATTCTGGGCTTTGTAGCCCGGGGAAAGATCCGACCGTTTACGAACTTCACGCTTTTGCGATTGGTTGACCGTCCACATCAAATCGAACTCGTGGGACATCAGACCAAAGCCGCTCAATATCGTAGAAAGATCTCGTGTCGTCGTGAAATACATGAACGACAAAGACCCCAAAGTCCATCAAGATCCACTTTGCGTCCTCGAGGCCTTCGATTCTGGTTGGCCCGTCCCCTCCAGCATCTTTGACAGCTGCCTCTACCTCTTCGGCAACCCTGCGAACCTGTCGGACATTGGACGAGCTAGCGATCAAGAACCAGTCAGTGATTCCTATAACGTCGCCTACGTCGAGCACTACAAGGTCACTGGCTTGAAGATCAGCGGCACCTCTAGCTGCCGCCAACACCAATGTGGGTAGTTGTTCTGCACTGGAGTCGTTGTTCATTTCGCAGAATTCTCGCACCTTCTGTCTCTCAGAAGGAGACCGCTGATCTGACGGGGAGCTCAACGCTCAGGCCACTCCAGGTGATGGAGATCGATATAGCGCCGCACAGCACTTGGGATGCTATCTGTAGCAAGCGCTCCTTCGCTCATCGATGATCTGACTTGAGAGCTCGAAACACTGATCGATTGCGCCGGGATCTTTTCTACCGACCAGTTCGCTAACTCCGGCAAGTCGTATCCAGGACGATCAACAACCGCCAGACGCGTTAGACGACTAAGTTCCGCTGCGCGTTCCCATGAGTCAATGCCCGCAGCAGCATCTGCTCCCAGGATCACGACAACCTCACGGCCAGCTTTTTGCAGTTGCTCGACAGTATCTATCGTGTAACTCATGCCGCCGCGCGCAATCTCCAAGTCGCTCGCTTCTAAACCGTCTGTGTCCTGGACTAGTAGTTCTGTCATCGCAAGCCTGTGGTGTGCCTCTGTGACGGGTCGTTGTCCAACTTTTTGCCACGGCTGATTTGCTACTACCAACAAGGTTTTATCAAGCTCTAGCGCATCCCGAGCCGCTAGCGCGACAGCTAAATGACCTAGGTGCGGCGGGTCGAATGTGCCACCGAATAAGCCGATCCGTTGACCCATTCACCCATTGTAGTTATAGATCGACTAGCATTTCCGCTCCCGATGAACTACTGTTGTTTGGTCTGTGATTCAGCCGGACCCCTGACAGACGTCCGCTTGCTGAAGTGACATCACAGCCCCATCCTGACAATTAGTTATTGGCATGCGTAAGCACGGCGCTGCCTTCACGAGAAATTTGAAAGAAAAGCGAACAAAACAACTTAGCGGCGCCCATACGAAGCTGATGGCGCCCAACATCAAGTGCTTCAGGTGCAGAAGTTCCATGGTCTCGAGACCCCCCTCGAGCCAAACAGATCCGGTCCCCCCCGGTGGAGATTATTAATAATGAGTGATTCAGTAGGTCAATATCTAAACGAAATCGGAGCGGTCGCATTGCTGACTGCCGACGACGAGAAGATGTTGTCAAAAGCAATAGAAAAAGGACGAGACGCCCAGGTCGTCCTCGACGGCGAAGAAAAACTTACCGCCGCAGAGCGCCGCTCTCTTCGAACAGCCGTACGCGAGGCCGAAGCTGCTCGTGACCGCTTCATCCGCGCCAACCTTAGGCTTGTGGTATCGATTGCTCGCCGGTATCCACTACCGCCAGCAATGGAGCTACTGGACTTGATCCAAGAAGGAAATCTTGGCCTTGAGCATGCTGTAGAGAAGTTCGACTGGCGCAGAGGATTCAAGTTTTCGACTTATGCCACGTTCTGGATTCGGCAGTCGATAGGTCGGGCCCTAGATCAAAAGGCGAGCCTGATCCGTCTTCCCAGTGACCGTTCCGCCAGCCTTCGAGCCGCTCTGCGCCACAGCGGTGGAGACAGCGATGGTCTCGATGATGAGAATGCATGGTTACAGCGCATCAGCACCCCCACGTCGCTCGACAAGAACATCGGCGACGAGGGCGACAGCACACTCGTTGATCTCATCGGCGACGATGCACCTAGTCCAGAAGATCACGCCTTGGAAAGTGACCGCAAAGAGATGATTCGCGGGCTACTCGACCGTCTCGATCCCCGAGCTCAACTCGCAGTAGCTCGTCGCTTCGGTCTGATCGACGGTGAAAGTCACAGCTACCGAGAAGTTGGGGAAGAACTCGGGGTTACAGCCGAAGCTGCCCGACGACTCGTAAAACGAGCCGTTGACGAGTTACGCGAAGACGCTCTCGTCATCGTCGCGTAACGTCCGAAACGCACCCTGACCGAAAATCTTCTTGGCATTGAGGCCAACCAACCTGCACACTTAATATTGTGAATACCACCTGGCATCCCAACTCCTGGACCGATCACCCCGCTGGTCAACAACCTGAATGGCCGGAACTAGGCGCGCTGGACGAAGCACTGCATGAACTCGGTACTCGTCCACCTCTCGTCTTCGCCGGAGAAGCTCGCCGATTGACCGACCAACTAGCGCGAGTGGCAAACGGGCAAGCGATCGTACTTCAGGCTGGAGACTGCGCTGAATCGTTTGATTTGAGCAGCGCGGACGCAATCCGCGACAAGCTGAAGGTCATTCTCCAAATGGCCGTTGTACTTCAATACTCAGCGGGCCTTCCGGTCGTAAAGGTAGGTCGCATAGCAGGCCAGTTTGCTAAGCCAAGGTCTTCCGGTACAGAGACTCGAGATGGCGCCACGCTGCCTAGTTTCCGTGGCCACATCGTTAACGACATCACGTTTGACTCCGATTCCCGTACCCCGGATCCGAACAGGTTGCTGCATGCCTATAACACTTCTGCTGCCACTCTTAATCTTCTCAGAGCATTTACTCGGGGCGGTTACGCGGACTTGCGTCAGGTACACAACTGGAATCAGGAATTTGTGGCCTCAAGCCCCGTCGGTGAGCGTTATGAACGTCTCGCCGAAGGCATTGAACGCGCTTTGCATTTCATGACTGCATGTGGGTTTGACACCGATGACGCAGCGATGCGTCAGGTTGAACTTTATACGAGCCATGAGGCTTTACTTCTGGGCTACGAGCAGGCTCTAACGAGACAAGACAGCATTACAGGTGATTGGTATGACTGTTCGGCGCACATGTTGTGGATCGGAGAGCGAACCCGCGAACTTGACGGGGCTCATGTCGAATTTTTGCGAGGAGTCCACAACCCAATCGGCTGCAAGATAGGTCCATCCTCTTCATCTGAGGATGTTTTGGCTTTATGCGAGGCCCTTAACCCGGACCAAATTCCAGGCCGTCTCACTCTTATCAGCAGAATGGGGGCAGAACGAGTCGGCGATACGTTGCCTTCAATTTTGAGGAAAGTTACCGACGCTGGTCACCCTGTGGTTTGGGAGTGCGACCCGATGCATGGCAATACCTACGAGACTGACACCGGGGTGAAGACCAGGGACTTTGATGTCATCATGGACGAAGTTCGCCAATATTTCGAGGTGCATAAGGCCGAAGGGACTTGGCCTGGTGGTGTTCACTGCGAGTTGACTGGTGACGCAGTCACCGAATGTGTCGGTGGTGGCGATGCGCTCGCTGCTGATCAGCTAAGTGACCGTTATGAAACTATGTGTGACCCTCGTCTCAATGGGCGCCAATCACTAGATCTCGCGTTTCATGTCGCTGAGCTTCTATCTGATTTTCGGTAACTGCCGCTCTTACGTCGATTCCTACGCTAAATGGTCAACGAATCCTTCGAGTTGACGTAGGTTCCGACATTCGAAAACGCCGTCGGTGTGGGTTGCGTATTCGGTGATGACTGAATCTCCGGTATCCCAATACGATTTTGGTTCGGGATTGAGCCAGAACACTGATCGCGCTTTTTTGGCCGTTTCCTTGATCACCCATGCGTTAGTGGCGTGGTAGTTATTTCGGGCGTCACCGAGAAACATGACAGTTGATTTGGAATTGATTTCTGAACCGAAGTTCTCCCAAAAGACGCCGAACGCGTGTCCGTAGTCCGAATGACCATCAACCCAGACAACGTCGGCTTCTGTGTTGACACGATGCACCGCGTTCGTGATGTCTTCTTCGTCTTGAAACATGTGGGTTACTTCGTCGAGCCCATCGATAAACACAAATGAACGCACTTTGCTGAATTGGTTTTGTAACGCGTACACCAGGTGCAACGTGAAACGGGCGAAGGCTGCAACTGAGCCCGAGATATCAGCCACGACGATGAGTTCGGGTTTATTTGGTCGCGGGTTCCGGAATCGAGGTTCAGCTGGCACCCCTCCATAACTCAGTGACTGCCGCACGGTGGCCCGAAAATCGAGTGGGCCCTTCCGCTTGTGTTTACGTTTGCGGGCTAGTCGCGCCGCTAATTTCCGAGTTAGGGGTTGTATGGCTTTGCGAATGTTCGCCATTTCTTCACGGGATGCATGCATGAAGTCAACGTCTTCGGGTAGCGGCTTTCGAAGTGTTTTGGCCATTGCTTCCACACCTCGATCGGCGACCAATCTCCGTCTGATTTCCGCTTCAATCTCTCGTTTTAGGTCTTCAATTCGGTTTTCGAATTCTTCGCGTTCGAGACGTTCCTGTAACGGAGTCATGTCGCCATCTGTGCGTTCTTGAGCTTCCTCCATGAGACGGTCCATCATGCCGTCTAGATCGAGGTTACGAAGCGTTCGGTACAGGTAGTAGGTGCCTCCTACCGGGCGGCCTGGTTCCATGCCTGCAAACTGGGTGACGGCAGCTCGGGCCATGGCAGCCATCATCGCTTCGTCTGCGTTCATGAGTGCCCGGAATAGCATCTCGGCAATTTCTTCGGGGCTCATGTCTTCGGCCGAGCCTTGACCGCCCATGCCTCGCATCTGCTGCGACATCCACTCTTCGAGGGAGTCTTCGTCTATTTCGCCATCTTCGTCGACGACGTTGTATTCGGGTCCACGCAAGGAGAAGTAGACCTCAAAAACTGTTTCGAAGGCTTTCCAGTGTTGCTCGTTTTTTACCAGGGTTGCCGCTAGCGCGTATTTGAAGGCGGCGCGGTCTTCGATTGGTATGTGTTTGACGGCCTCCATGGCGTCAAGGTTTTCTGTGAGTGAGACCGGCAAGCCGGCGTTTCGTAGTTCGACGACAAAGCCACTCATCAAGTCAAGCATCGGCTCACCCTTCGACGGTTAGTTCCTTGGCGGCCTTCTCGATATCCGATTGATATTTGAGAAGAATATGAAGCGATTCTTTTGCCTGTTCGACGTCGATGCTTTCAACACCCAAAAGAACCAGAGTTCGCGCCCAGTCCAGGGTTTCTGAAACCGAAGGGCTTTTCTTTAATTCGATTTGTCGGATAGAACGAACTATGCGGGCTACTTGTTCTGCAAGGTTGTCGCTTATGCCGTCGACTTTGGTGAGAACAATCTCTTTTTCTCGCTCGAGTTGGGGGTAGTCAATGTGTAGGAAAAGGCAACGGCGCTTGAGTGCTTCGGATAATTCTCGGGTGTTGTTCGAAGTCAAGAACACTATTGGGATCTGTTTCGCTTCGATGGTTCCTAATTCGGGAATGGAAACTTGGTAGTCGGAAAGAATTTCGAGCAGCAACGCTTCAGTTTCTACTTCTACTCGATCGACCTCATCGATGAGGAGCACTACTCGCTCTTCTGCACTGATGGCTTCTAGGAGCGGTCGGGTGAGAAGGAACTCGTCGTTGAAAATGTCGTCTTGTAGTTCGGTCCAATCTTCGCTGCTGGCTTCTGAGCCTCGGTCAGCTTGAATGCGAAGTAACTGCTTCTTGTAGTTCCATTCGTAAAGTGCCTTCGCTTCGTCTAGGCCTTCGTAGCACTGGAGTCTGATGAGTCGGGCATCGGTCATGGCTGCGACCGATTTCGCTAATTCAGTTTTGCCGGTGCCTGCGGGACCCTCGACTAGTACTGGTTTGCCGAGTTTTTCTGCGAGGAAGACGACGCTAGCGATGCCGTCGTCGGCCAAATAGTCGACGTCCTTTAGTCCGTCACGGACAGACGCGAGGTCTCCGAACATTGTGTCGCCCATTTGGTTGTCTCCTTGTCAGGTGCGGGACTTTGGATCATCCACGAGTTTGACCCTGCCCATTCACGATGTATTTGGTGGTTGTTAGTTGCTCAAGGCCCATTGGACCTCGGGCGTGAAGTTTTTGTGTACTGATACCAATTTCAGCGCCGAAACCGAATTCTTCGCCATCTACGAACCTAGTGGATGTATTGACTAGAACGGCGGCTGCATCGACGCGTCGCACAAACTCTTTTGTTGCAGTTTGGTTTGAACTAATTATGGCTTCGCTATGTCCTGTGCTGTTGCTGTTGATGTGGTGTATCGCCTCGTCAATATTATCCACTATTCGAACGCTCATTTTTAAGTCCAAGTATTCAGTAGACCAGTCTTCTTCGGTCGCTGGTTGTATGGAGGGAACCAGGTCTTGGGCTCGCTTATCTCCAACTAGTTCAACGCCTTTTAGAGCGTCGGTTATCCGCGGTAGAAAGCTCGCAGCTATCTGTGAGTGCAGAACAAGCGATTCTGCTGCGTTGCATACCGAGGGCCTCTGCATTTTGGCGTTGACTATGACCTTGGTCGCCAAATCTAGATCCGCTGCTTCGTCTACATAGACGTGACAGTTGCCGTCGCCATCGATCACGTAGGGAACCTTGGCGTTGTCGAGGATCGAGTTAATGAGGGAGGGTCCCCCTCTGGGGATGAGACAGTCGATGTGGTCTCTGAGTTGCATGAACTCGATTGCTGCCGCATGGGAGGTGTCTGTGACGAGCATTAGCGCGTCTTCTGGTAGGCCTGCTTTAGTGATGCCTTCGCGTAGCGCTCGAGCAATAGCGATGTTGGAGTCGATTGCCGCGGAAGAGCCTCTGAGGAATGCAGCGTTGCCTGACTTCAAGCAGAGTCCGAAGGCGTCGCTGGTGACGTTAGGTCTATTTTCGTAGATGATGGCAACAACGCCGAGTGGTACCCGTATTTTTTGGATCTCTAAGCCGTTTGGTCGAGTCCATTGCTCAACGGTCTTTCCGATCGGGTCCGTCAGTGCCACAAGCTGTCGCAGACCTTCACCCATAGCCTCAACTCGAGAGGTATCGAGACGAAGTCGGTCAATCACTGTGTCGGGGGTTCCTGCTGTTTGAGCGCGTTCAATGTCAGCACAATTTGCTTCCAATATTTCTGAAGTAGCGGCAACCAAACAATCAGCTGCGATTTTCAGAGCTTCATCTTTTTCTGCTGTCGTGATATTCGCTACGACTGCGGATGCTGCCTTTACCCGCGCACCGAGGTCTTGCATCGACTGAGTGTTGCTTGTCTCGCCTCGAACGGTCACTTTGGCAGGCTACCTTCCGATTCTCGCCAACACCTGTTCCTAATGGATCTCGCTTCTTAGGGCTCTTCAAGAATGACTAAATCGTCACGGTGAATGGCCACAGGAGAAATACCTGCCGGTAGTTCTTCTGCCCGACTCCCTTTCCACTTATCCATGGTGTCGCTGTCAAAGGCAACCAAGCCCTTGGCGAAAATGTCGCCGGCCAGATTCATTATGTCCACTGCATCGTTTTGACTATACGTTCCATCGGTTCGCGTGATTCCGGCGATAAGCAGCGAACCGCCGCTTCGAGATAAAGCTTCGGCTGCCCCGTCGTCGACGGTGACTTGGCCATGAGGTGTTACTGCGAATCCAATCCACAGTTTGCGCGCTGCGACACGGCCTTCTCGAGCCGGTACGGCTGTGCCAATCCCTGATATGCCTGCAATCGCTTCCGCAAGGACTTCCGGGCGATCGGCGGCTGCGATGACTGTTCTTACTCCGCTCCAGGACGCCATGCGCGCTGCTGCCAGTTTGGAAGCCATTCCCCCGCTGCCCCGGCTTCCAGCAGTGCCTGCTACTTCTTCGATGGCCTGGCCGATAGCGGCTATTTCTTCGATGAGTGTCGCACTGGGTTCGATACGAGGGTCTGCTGTAAGAACCCCTGGGGTGTCGGTCAGTAAGACGAGAAGATCAGCTCGCAAAAGATTAGCTACTAGGGCGGCGATGCGGTCGTTGTCGCCGTATCTGATGGCATCATCTGCGACTGCGTCATTTTCGTTGACGATAGGGACAACGTCTAGGCGAAGTAAATGTTCGAAGGTGGTCTCCGCGTGGAGGTACTGGTTTCGATCGCGGAAGTCGTGGGGAGCAAGAAGTACTTGACCTGTGGCGACGCCATGGGAGCCGAATTCCTCGCCGTAGGCACGCATAAGATCAATTTGGCCTACTGCTGACAACGCTTGGAGAATTTCGGGTTCGTCGGGACGCTCAATCCCTAGCTTTTGTACCCCTGCGGTGATTGCACCGGAGGTCACCACAACAATTTCGTGTTCTTGTGTGCGCGCTGCGACAACCTCTGAGACCAGCTTCGAGAGCGCAGATATGTTGACCTTGCCACTATCGCTGGTAAGCGACGAGGTCCCGATCTTCACGATGACACGCATCAATAGTTCCTATTCTTGTTACTTCAACTAAGTATCGGGTTCGTACTCAAATTGGAAGGACCCGATTACGACCACATCTCCAGCGGTGGCACCCGCTCGCGCTAACGCTCTTGGAACTCGCAGTTGTTGTAGACGTTCTTGGGCGTGACTCATGGCGTCAATGTCGGTCAGATCTGAAAGTGCTACCGCTCTGATGGCCTGTCTGCCTAGTACTTCGAAGGTGCCATCGTCATGTCTTATGACTTTGATTCCTTCGGGAACTGGTTTGTGTACTACATACTGTGTGGGTTGTTCGTCAGTCGCGCGGGCTTGTTCGACGAGTTGCCGTAACTCGCCGACGAGAGTGTCTATTCCTTGTCCGGTAACCGCTGAGATAGTCGGACCAGTCCATGGAAGTGTTGCGACATCTGATTTAGTTCCAACGACTATTCTCGGTCTGTTGAGCAGTGTCGCGTCGTAGTCGCCAAGTTCCCTGGTCAGGATTTCTTCTTGTTCGCTGGGCGATTTTCCCTCTACGTCCGCTAGGTCCACGAGTATTAGAAGAACTCTTGCCCGTTCCACGTGACGTAAGAATTGATGACCTAGTCCTTTGCCAGACGCGGCGCCTTCGATCAAGCCTGGGATATCAGCCACCACCATTTCAAAGTCGTCATTTCGGCGCACGACTCCCAAATGGGGTGTCAATGTCGTAAAGGGGTACGAAGCTACTTTGGGTTTCGCTGCGGAAATCCGCGAAATGAGGGTGCTCTTACCGGCGTTAGGGAAGCCCACAAGAGCTACGTCGGCCATAAGTTTCAGTTCAAGGCGAAGCCATTTTTCTTCGCCTATTTCGGCTTGTTCTGCGAAAGCGGGAGCTCTTCGTTTATTGGACAGGAATCTGGCGTTGCCTCGACCTCCGTGTCCTCCTCCTGCCGCAAGCCAGCGATCCCCGGCTGTTACGAGGTCGGCTAGGAGTTCGCCGTCGAAATCTTTGATAACTGTGCCTTCGGGGACCTTGACGATCAGGTCGTCACCGGTTCGCCCATGTTTTTTCTTTCCTTGTCCGTGTGTTCCGTCGTCTGCGCGTCGAAACGGGAAGTCTTTGAAGGCCAATAGTGAGGAGACATTGCGATCGGCCACTAGCCAAACATTTCCGCCAGAACCCCCATCGCCGCCGTCGGGTCCACCTCGGGCCACGTGCGCTTCGCGTCGGAAGGACACGCAGCCTGCGCCTCCATCTCCGCCTTTAGCGTGGAGATTGCATTCGTCGACGAATCCCGTCATAGCTTTTGAGGATACGTGGGCAATGACCGTTCTCTGAAACGGAAATTGAACTAGCGACGGAATTCTTGTCGGATTGGCGAGATGAGACGACTTGCGGTGTCAGTCGGTTACGACGTCAACTAGTCGTCGCCCTTTGCGGAATCCGAATTTGACTACGCCATCGCTGGTGGCGAAGAGTGTGTCGTCTTTTCCGATTCCGACGTTGCGTCCGGGGTGAAATTTTGTTCCGCGTTGACGAACGATTATGCCCCCGGCGTGAATAGTTTGACCGGCGAATACTTTGACACCGAGTCGTTGGGCATTTGAGTCGCGTCCGTTCTTTGTGGAACCGCCGCCCTTAGTCTTAGACATTTCAGCCTCTCACGATTTCGGTTATTTCGATGGTTGTGTAGCGCTGCCTGTGACCCCATCGACGCCGATTATTAGTTTTGTTTTTGTAGGTAAATCCGCGAATTTTTTCGCCTTTGATTTCGCCAACCACACGAGCCGTAACAGACGAGCCTGATAGTTCGTCGTCGGTTGACATAACGGTGTCATCATCCACTAACAAAATTGGGTTGAAGGTCACTTCGGTACCCTCATCGGCGTGCAGAAGCTCGACGTTGAGAACCTGGCCGGTTTCAACTTTTTCTTGTTTGCCGCCTGTGGCGATTACCGCATACATAAGACTCCTCATGCTACCGGGTGTCATGGTTCTCACAAACCGCTCCTGGAGGGTTAGACCTTGAGAACCGCCTGCTGAAGCTCTACGCCTCGACCATCGCAGTGTTCACAGGTGTCGCTGACGGACTCTAGTAGACCTTCTCCTGTCCTCCTGCGGGTCATTTCGACTAGTCCCAAGTCTGAGATACCTGATACTTGGGTTCGTGTTTTGTCGCGAGCGAGTGCCTCTTCGAAAGCTTTGATGACTTGATCGCGATTCTTTTTGATCTCCATATCGATGAAGTCAATGACGATGATTCCCCCGATATCTCGTAGCCGAAGTTGCTTCGCTATTTCTTCAGCGGCTTCTAGGTTGTTGCGAAACACGGTCTCTTCGAGACTGGATTTGCCCACGTTTTTGCCTGTGTTGACGTCGATGACTGTGAGAGCTTCTGTGTGGTCGATGACTAGAGATCCTCCCGAGGGGAGCCAAACTTTTTGGTCGACTGCTTTGCGTAATTGTTCCGCGACGTGGTGGCGCTCAAATAAGGGGAGCGATTCTTTGTTTGTGTCATGAAATTCGATGCGATCAGCGAGCGCAGGGGTGACGGTTTCCATGTACCCCTTGACCTGCTGATAGAGCGCCGGGTCGTCGATTACGACCCCTCGATAGTCTCTGTTGAATTCTTCACGGATGACTCTGACTGCTAGTTCAGGTTCTCTGAAGAGCAGGCTGGGTGCTTTCGTTGACGAAGAGAGTTCATTGATTTGTTGCCATTGGTCTAAAAGCCTTCGTACGTCACGTTCGATTTCTTCAGCAGTGACGTCTTGGGCTGCGGTTCGAACTATGACCCCATGTTCGGCTGGTTTTACTTTGTCGAGAATATTGCGGAGGCGTCGACGTTCACGGTCTCCCAGCCGTTTCGAAATGCCGTATGTATCGCTATTGGGGACGAGCACTACGAAGCGCCCCGGGAGGCTGACCTCAGTGGATAGTCGAGCCCCTTTGTGCGCAATGGGGTTTTTGGTTACCTGACACAAAATCGATTGGCGTGCACTCAAAAGGTCTTCGATGCGCGCTTCGCTTTGTGACCGCCCAAATCGCGATCTTGGTGTTTTTGTCTTTTGTGGTCGCTGCTGCCGGTTGCTGCCCTCTACATCTTCGCTGTCGTAGGTGACGTCCCCTCGGTACAACACAGCATTTTTAGGCGTTCCAATATCAACGAACGCTGCCTCCATGCCCGGAAGCACGTTTTGTACTTTTCCGAGATAAATATTTCCATGGATTTCACTGACGTCATCGGATGGACGACTGACGTAGTGTTCGATCAGGGAACGTCCCTCTAGCACTGCTATGTGCGTTACCCCTTCATGAACGTGCACGAGCATCTGGTATCGGCCGACTGGGCGACCTTTGCGTTCCCTTCCTCGTCGCCGCTCCAGTTGTTCTTCGTTCAGGTTGACTGGCTTGTCATCGATAATCGCTTCAACTGGTTTGCTGGGACTTCCGCTTGCCTGATGTTCAACAGATTTCCCTTTTCCTCTGCCGCTCCGACGTCGTCGTTTGCGTCCTGACTTCTCGGCATTTTCAGGATCAGCGGATTGAGAATTGCTGTTGTCTGCTGTAGCGGGTCGTGAATCTCCCACTTGCGGTGCACGTTTGGGGCTTTCTCGCCTGGCTTGGGGTTGGTTGGGTCGTTCGGTTTCATTCGAACGAGTGCTCTTTCGTTTGCGGCGACTCGTTGTCTCTCGATTCGGTGACGCGGTCACCCCAGGCAAGGTACGGGTCCGGTTTTTCGGCTTTTCTGACCCATTGTCGCCGGCGGGGGGATTGTCGGACGGTTCACCGATTATTCGACGTCGACGAACTGGTGCCGGGTTTTCGGAGTTCGTGGGTTTTTCTTGTTCCATTACAAATTTCCTTAAGTGGTAGTTGAATTTGACAGCGTTAACGGTTCGATTCGTTGGCCGTCGGTTTCGATCCATTGGTGTGTGCGTTTTGCGATACCAAGTTCAGCTCCGGGAGCTAGAGCCTCGATGAGTTCGCTTGGTCTGATGACTCTCGGTTTTGCCGATAGCTCAGCTATAACCATTGGCCCTCGTTCGGACTCGCCGTCCAGTCGGAGTTCATGAATGCCATAGCGAACGTCTTCTCGCACTACTTCGTTCTTCTTCTTTCGTTCGACTTCTATCACGGAGCTTTCAAGAGCTGTGTCGATGGCATCTTGAACATCATCGGATTGTGCGCCGACTATGTCGAAGCTCCATCCGCAACTCAGTACGGCTTCTTGTAGCGATCCTTTGGTTCTCGGTTCAATGGTCAGGGCAACAACATCGAAACCGTGCGGTAAGGCTTCATTTAACGCTTGTTGTAGTTCGGTGGGGCCATACGCTTCACCTTGACCCCATCCGGTGCAGAAAACTGTTTCATCCTGAACGAGTTCCGGGTTGAGCGGCACATCAAGATATTCGGCTTCGGACTCGTAACAAGTTGGTAGCGCTAATCCGAAACTCATTCTTAGCCTCGGCGAGAAAACTTCGCTGTAGGTGACTGGTATGCCGCAACGGCGTAGCGATCGTTCCATGATCCGCGCAACATCTCGGTGACCTACGAATCGAACTTTTCCTAGCTTCGAAAATCGAATTCTCAGCCGCATCTAGCTCTCCCACCTGGTGAGGTGGGAGCGACACGTTGACCATCTAACAAGCACATCATTGTGTGCCTCCCACTTCCGCTCTTGGGCGGAGTTGCACCGGCACTACGTGGCCGGTAGCTAGGTCCTGTCCCGTCCCTTGGCTTCCACCATTTGGTGGAGCTGGTGACGCGACAACGTGTTCGATCCCATATTCGGTGCAGGCCCCGCAGTCGTAGCAGGGTGTCCATCGGCAGTCTTCGATGCCGTACCCCGCTAGCGCGTCTTGCCAGTCCTGCCATAGAAAATCTTTGTGTAAACCGGCGTGAATGTGGTCCCATGGGAGCACTTCATTCTCATCTCGGTGGCGATGCACATACCATTCAATATCTAAGTCTGAGGCGTCCATAGCGTCTTGCCAAAGCTCCAAGTTGAAGTGTTCGCTCCATTCTTGGAAGGTGCCTCCCTTACGCCATACGTGTTCGATGACGCGGCCGATGCGACGATCCCCTCTGCTTGTGATGCCTTCTGCTGTGGAGGCTTCAGGTGAGTGCCATTTGAGGTGCACGCGTTTGTTTTTTCGCACCCTGTTGCGGAGTAGATCAACTTTTCTTCGCAGTTCTTCTGGTTGGTTTTGACCAAACCATTGGAAGGGTGTGTGTGGTTTGGGAACAAATCCGCCGAGGGAGACAGTCACTGATGCCTTCTTTGTGTACTCCAAACCTATTTGTACACAGTTTTCGGCGAGGTCTGCGATAGCAAGGGTGTCGTCGTCCATCTCTGATGGAAGCCCTGTCAAGAAGTACAACTTCACTCGATGCCAGCCTTGGCTATAGGCAGAGCGCACAGCTTCGTACAAGTCTTCTTCGGTGATGAGTTTGTTGATGATTTGACGCATTCGCCATGAACCCGCTTCGGGCGCGAATGTGAGCCCTGTTCGCCGGGCCTTTGACACCTGCGCTGCTACACCGACGGTGAAGGCATCGACTCGGAGACTTGGTAACGAAACACTGACTCTTCCACAGGTACCTGGGTCGTCGATTGTGTCTGCCACGACGTCTTCTATTCCGCTGAAATCTGCGGTTGACAGCGAAGTGAGACTCACTTCGTCGTATCCAGTTCGTTCAAGTCCTGCCGAGATCATCTCTCGCACTTGGCTAGCTGGTCGTTCACGCACTGGCCGAGTGATCATTCCTGCTTGACAAAATCGGCATCCGCGTGTGCAGCCTCGGAAAATTTCTACGTTAAGTCGGTCGTGGACCACTTCAGTGAGCGGAACTAGTTGGTTTCGGGGGTAGGGCCAGTCCGCTAAGTCAGCGATGGTGCGCTTAGAGATGTTGGCGGGGATGTCGTTGTGTCGAGGGGTTACTGCAACGAGTTCGCGATCGTCGTATGTGACGTCGTACATTGATGGCACGTAGACGCCAGGTATGCGCGCTAAGGCATGCAGGACGGATTCTCGGCTCCCTTTGGGCTTTCCGCTTTGTCGCCATTCCTCAACTTCGGTCGTGATGTCTGCGATTACTTCTTCTCCGTCACCCATGACGAAAAAGTCAACGAAATCAGCTAGTGGTTCAGGGTTGTAGGCGCAGTGTCCTCCTGCGCCTACAAGCGGATCAGTGTCGCTTCGTTCTGCGGCTCGTACTGGCACCCCTGCAAGATCAATGCAGTTGAGCACGTTGGTGTATACGAGTTCGGCTGAAAGGTTGAATGCGATGATGTCGAACTCGTTCGCTGGACGGTGGGTGTCGACGGAGAACAGCGGTACGTCGGCTGCTCGCATTTGCGCTTCCATGTCTGTCCAGGGCGCGTAGGAACGTTCAGCGAAGGCATCTGGCCGCTCGTTCAGGAGTTCATACAGTATCTGCAGGCCTTGATTTGGTAGTCCAATTTCGTAGGTGTCGGGGTAGGTCAGAAGCCACGATGTGGCATCAGGCTTGTAGATGTTTGCGTTCGCTCCGTCCTCGCAGCCGATGTAGCGGGCGGGCTTTTCCACCCTAGGGAGGAGAGGCTCGAGCCGGGGCCACAGCGAGGTCATTTGAACGCTGATGATACCGTCATAGGCTCGCATTTCCAGATCATGAGCTGCTTTGTTCTTCGTTAAGCCAGATGTTTTCGGGCGCTGATGTTGATGACCAAGCCAATTAATCCGAAAGCTACGACAGTCGAGGAGCCCCCATGACTGAGAAATGGGAGCGGGATACCGGTAATTGGCATGATGCCCATAGTCATTCCTATGTTCTGAAAGATTTGGAACGTGAACATAGATAGCGCGCCTACACACGCGAAGGTTCCAAAGAGGTCCTTTGAGGATCGGGTAACGAACCACATGCGGGCAAGCATGTAGCCGTAGAGCAATAACAGGACGGTGATTCCTAAAAACCCGAACTCTTCTCCCAGTGCTGTGAATATGAAGTCGGTTTCCTGTTCGGGTACCAAGTTGAGATTGGTTTGGGTTCCCTGGAGCCAGCCTTGTCCTCGAAGTCCTCCTGCTCCTATTGCTATCTGTGACTGGTTGACGTTGTAGGAAGCGCCCTGCATGTCAAACGTTGGGTCTAAGAAGGCGGTAAGCCGATTTTCTTGTGTTTCTCGTAATAGTTCTGGCCCACCCAAATTGTCGCTGTTGAACATGCCGACCACTACGACGATGCCGACGAGGCTGGTAACCACAATGTGTTTAATCTGGGCTCCAGCTACGAGCAGGACACCCATTCCGATGGCGACGAATACCAACATGGTTCCTAGATCTGGCTGGAGAAAGATCAGACCTAAGGGAACAGCCAACATGAGGAACGCGTTGCCAAGGGTGACGAGTCGAAGGTTCCCGTCCTTGTTGGCGACAAATGCTGCCAACGCAATGACAACGGCTACTTTGGCGAATTCCGCTGGCTGAAGTTGGAACGTGAGGCCTGGTAGTTCGTACCAGGCTCGTGCTCCGTTTCGTTCAACTCCGAAGAACAAAACCCCGACTAAAGCCAGCATGACTATCAGATAGGCCTGATTCGCAAAATCTCGGTAGAGCCGGTAGTCCAAGAAGGTTGCGCCAATCATTACGAGTATTCCGATGGCGACGAAAAGGATTTGTCTCTTGGCGTAGGTTGCTGGATCCTGTCCGTTGAATTCAAGAACTCTCCATGTTGACGAGTAGTTCAACGCGACGCCGATTGAGGCCAGCAGTATTGCGACTAAACCAAGCGTGTAGTCCGCATATCTCAGTGGCGACCGTAATTCTTTTCGGAGGGGCAGGTTCATTGGCTGCGCTCCTCAAGGTCGGGAATACCGTCACCGTCAACATCTTCTGGATTGTTGGCGCGCGGTACTTGAATTCCCCAGGGACAGCCTTCGGGTACGTAGCTCGTGAACGCGTCATACCCTCTGAGGGCTTCAGGTATTTCAGGGCATTCGGGTTGTGGGGGAATAAACGCGACCTGGGGGTCGGGCCATCGTTGCTCATATGCTCGCAAGGCTTCCAGGATCCGTCGGGCTACGGGAGCGGCAGCCTCGCCACCGAAGCCCGCTTCTTCCATGACGACAGCTACCACGTACCGGGGGTCGTGTCTGGGGGCCCAGGCGACAAATACCGCTGAGTCTTCTTTTTTCCGTTGAAGTACCGGGTTTCTTCCTTCTGCTTGAGCTGTTCCAGTTTTTCCCGCTATCGCGTATCCGGAGCTGTCGTATCCCTCGAATGCTCTCCAGGCGGTTCCTCTTCGCGCTTTACTCGTTACTCCATGTAGTCCTTCGCGCACGACTCCGGAGCCTTCAGGGAATTCTGCTGTTCGTTGGATTCTGGGATCAAAGTCGATAACCGAACTACCGAATCGGTCTTCGCTTCGAGCGACCACTTTCTCCACGATATTCGGGCTGAAAAGGGTCCCGCCGTTTGCGAAGGCTGCGTATGCGTTCGCTAGTTGAATAGCTGTGACAGAAACGAAGCCCTGACCGATACCTGTGTTGATGTTGTCTCCGGGAAGCCATTGCGTAGATTCGCCGTATGGGTTGTAAGCATCAGGGTTCGTTTCGAACAAGGCTTCTTTGATGTCGCCGTCTCCAATGCGGCCGCTTTTTTCGAACGGCAGTTGAATTCCCGTTTGGCTGCCGAATCCGAGGAGTTTGGCCATGTCTTGTATAGCCCACTGCTCATCTCCTCGAATCCAGTACAGGTCATGAGCCACTTTGTAGAAGTACGCGTCACTTGAACGAGTAATCGCCGATGACAGATCTACGATTCCGAGGGGCGCTTTGTCTGCGTTGTAAAAAGTGCAACGACCTGTGCATCCGTATTTATCTGGGATTTGGAAGTAGCCGACGTCATAGAACGCTGCCCGGGGTGAAATGAGTCTGGCTTCTAGCCCGGCGAGGGCGGTGATGAGCTTGAACACTGACCCTGGAGAGTAGAGACCTTGTACGGCTCTGTTATTGAGCGCTCCTGGCGCATAGGGGTTTTCGAACACTGATTGGTACTCGAGTGTTGTGATTCCGCCAACCAGCCAATTGGGGTCGTAGGTGGGGTGTGATGCCATGGCTAGGACATCGCCGTTACGGAGGTCCATGACGACGGCGGCCCCACCAATCGCGGGGTAGAAGAAACCGCTATCGTCGCTGACTGTTTTTCGTGCTGCTATGAGCCCTTGTCGTAGATACGACTCTGTTGCTGCCTGGAGATCTGCGTCTATGGACAGGTAAATATCTGAGCCAGGGGCTGGCGCTGTTTGGCTGAGAATTCGATGTACGCGTCCCGTGCTATCCACTTCGAGTTCGGTGCGCCCAGGTTGGCCATGAAGATCTGCTTCGAAAATTTGTTCAATACCTGATTTACCCACCCGTTCGGATGGCAGGTAACCCAGTTGCAATAGTCGATCTTCTTGACCTTGCGACATAGCACCGACATATCCGACCACATGGGCACCTATTTCGTTTTGTGGGTAGACGCGACTCATCTCCCATTTCGCTTCCACACCTGGGAGCGACAACTCTGATACGCGCAGCAGGCCGTATTCGTCTAGCCCTGTGGCGACAACTTTCGCTGCTAGTGGGTGAGTTCGTTGATCGTCTAGTCGTGATTTGAGCGTCGAAATCGGTACTTCGATGAGGGCAGATAGTTGCTCTAGAACCAAGTCAATTTGGCCAGGCGCATAGCGTGACTGGTTGACTGTTACTACGCCGCTTCGGATGTTGTCAGCGAGGACAACGCCGTGGCGATCCAGGATTCGTCCACGGGTTGGCTCGGTTATGACTATCTCGACGTAGTTTGCTCGAGCTTTGTCGGTCAATTCGTCAGCGGTTAGTACCTGTAGGTACCAAGCTCGAGTAAATAGGGCAGCAAAGAGGCCGACGATAAGGATCCCTAAAAACGCTAGGCGTCGGTTCAGTTGCTCATTCATTGATCTGCACTGACGGCAAGGGGAAGGCCCAACGCACAAGCGGGTCGCTCAATGCGGTAATCGGGAGTGATGCTCCGGCGGTAACGAGCGCTATGGCACCAAGTTCTCGACGTGTGACGTACTCAAGACCAATGAGTGCTCCGATACACGCGAAGACCGTCGTGGTTGTCGCCGCGAGAAGGGCAGTTGTAAGGGCTCGGGTGGGCATGTTTCGCTCTACGATTTGGGAGGAAATGGTGCCTGCTGCGTATCCAGCCAAGGAGAACGTGAGCGCAGTCATTCCGAACGGTGTGTGGATTACTAGATCGATTGCGATACCAACGAGAAATCCGGCCAGGGCCCCATCGGGTGCGCTAAGTCGGAGGGAGACGAGTAAGACTGCTATCAGGGGTAAGTCGATTATGTATCCGGCCACTCTGAAATGCGGTATCACCGCTATTTGAATGAGCAGCACTGTGAAGAGGATCGCTGCGAGACGCGAGATGGCCCTGCTATCAAGGTTCATTGTCTTGGCTCTTGCAGAGTCGTGGTGGGATTATCGTCTTGTGGTACTCGGTCGACGATGACAGGTTCAGGGGCTTCTGGGTAGAACAGGAGCACTTGAACCCAGCGCAGCCTGTCGAGGTCAGCTGCTGGGTACACCGTGATGCGTTGCGTTCCCTGCACTGCGTTAGGTACTACGTCAACGACTGTGCCGATGAGTAGCCCTTCTGGAAAGGTGCTGCCCTGAAAGCCACTCGTGACGACTGTCTCTCCCGGAATGACGACGGTGTCTAATTCAATAAAGCTGACCTCAAGGTCTTGGTTTTGTCCTCGCCCCGACGCGATCCCGTCGTCGCCAGATCGAACCATCCGCACGCCGACATCGAAGTTGGGGTCGGTTAATAGTTCAACCTGTGAGCGTGTTACTGACACGGCTGAGATTCTTCCAATTACACCCGCGCCTGTTTCTACAGGCATACCTATTTCAATGCCATCACGTGAGCCTTTGTCCAACTCTAAAGTTCGCTGATAGTTCGAAATCGGGGCGTCTATGACTCGGGCCGTGCGACGTCCGACTTGGGCAGCTCGGTCTCTGGCTCCGAGTAGTGAAAGTAATGCTTTTCTTTCGCGTTCGATTTCCCCGACTTCGAGTACTGAGCTTTGAAGCTCAGCTATTTTGGCTCGTAATAAGGCGTTTCTAGCTTCGAGGTCGTCGTAACTGGTGACCGCTTCCCAAGCTCCGCCTATGGGCTCAAATATGCTCGACGACGCTGAACGTAAGGGCCCTAGGACGTCGAGCACTGCGCCACGTGCGGTATCTATGGCTCCACCTTCGCTTCGCATATCGATGGTGATGAGTACTACGGAAGTAACTATGAGTAACGCTAGACGGAGCCGCGAGGTACGGTTTTTCCGAAAATTCGAACGACGAAACATGGTTGGCTCCAGTTAGTACTGGTTACCTGAAGAGAAGAGCACGCCTCTGAGCACTTCAAACTCTTCAAGAGCCTGACCGGAGCCTCTCGCCACTGCATAGAGCGGATCTGCGGCAATGCGAATAGGCATTCCAGTTTCGTTTGCCAAGCGTTGATCTAGGCCTCTAAGGAGGGCTCCTCCCCCGGCGAGCATGATGCCTTGATCCATGATGTCAGCGGCAAGCTCGGGCGGTGTCTGGTCAAGGGTAAATTTGACTGCGTCGATTATTGAACTGATGGGTTCTTCGAGTGCTTCCCTCATCTCGACGCTGCTGACGGTCACTGTTTTGGGCAGTCCGGTAACAAGGTCTCTACCTCGAATCTCAGCGTACATTTCGTCTGGTAAGGGCCAGGCGGAACCCAGTGCAACTTTGACTTCTTCTGCGGTGCTTTCGCCTAGAGCTACGCTGTATTCCTTTTTCACGTATTGAGTGATCGCATCGTCGAGAACGTCTCCGCCTACTCGAGCTGACTGGCTTGCAACGAGGCCTCCAAGAGAAATGACGGCTACTTCAGTAGTGCCGCCTCCAATGTCGACGATCATGCTTCCGTGAGGGGACTGAATAGGTAGCCCTGCGCCGATGGCCGCGGCCATTGGTTCCTCAATGATGAACGCTGGTTTCCGTGCTCCTGCATATTCCGCTGCCTCTTGCACTGCTCGTTGTTCGACGCCAGTGATACCTGAGGGCACGCATATAACCATTCTGGGTTTAGCCCATCGACTTCCTGATATTTGGTCGATGAAATAACGCAGCATCTTCTCGCAAACGTCGAAGTCTGCTATCACACCATCTTTGAGAGGTCGTATCACTTGAATATGGGCTGGAGTTCGTCCGGCCATACGTTTGGCTTGATGCCCGACTGCTAGCGGGGTGCCGTCTGTGACGTCGATCGCGACCACTGAAGGTTCGTCGAGCACTATGCCTCGTCCGCGTACGTAAACGAGGGTGTTGGCTGTTCCTAGATCTACAGCGATGTCTCTGCCGTTGAAACCTCTTACTCGCTTCGAGTTTTTCATTTCAGCCGTTCCTACCGCGCCACGACACGACTCATCTGGTTCTCAGATAAGACGATCCTTCGGACTGCTGGTCGGCGGGTCATCGTTGCTTTTCAGGCTCCCGGGAAGAAGATGCTTATTTCTCGTTCAGCGGACTCGTCGGAGTCAGACCCATGAACCAGGTTCTCGGTTACTACGAGACCGTAATCTCCGCGAATTGTGCCTGGCGCTGCGGTCGCCGGGTTGGTGCTACCCATTAGGTTCCGGACGATCGCATAGACGTCATCACCGGCGTTATCGGGTCCCTCAACGATCATCAGCATTGCTGGTGATCGGGTAATAAATGTGATGAGGTCTTCAAAGAACGGTTTTCCTTGGTGTTCTTCATAGTGAGTTTCAGCTGTAGCGCGGTCTATCGAACGAAGTTCCGCTCGACTGAGGCGCAGGCCTTTTCGTTCGAAACGAGCGATGATTTCGCCTACTAGGCCTCGCTCAACGGCGTCGGGCTTGCAAATGACGAAGGTACGTGGCACTTCTTCTCCTACAACACGTCAGAGTCAACAAACCTAAGGCTACCGCGAGGTGTCCAGGAGTTGACCTCGGGCCTCGGACGCCACGTAGAGAGATCCAGTGATCAGGATGGTTCCGTCGTCACCTGCGATCTTCACCGCTCGATCTATTGCCTCAGGGACTGTGGGCGATACGTCAACATGGGCGCCGGCACTTTGTAATGCTTCGCCCAGCTCATCGGCTGGGATTGCGCGTGGCCAATCTGCTGCAGTTGCGATGACTCTTGAGAACTGAGGGCCTCTGAGTGCGTTGAAGAATTCAATTGGGTCTCGGGGTTTGTTCGCGCCGATCACTAATACAGGTTGTTGGTTAGTTGCGAAGTCTTCGAAGAGGGTTTCAGCTACGACTGAAGCTGCGGGTGGGTTGTGGGCTCCGTCGACAATGATCATCGGTTGCCGTTGAACTATTTCGAACCTCGCAGGTAACTCAAGATGGTGGAAAGCTTCGGAGATCACTTCTGTGTCTAACTGGCGACCGAAGAAGGCTTCTACCGCTGCGATAGCTGTTGCAGCGTTGTGGGCTTGGTAGGCGCCGTTAACGGGTAGGAAAACACCCTCATGGCGACCGAAGGGAGTGATGAAATCAACGAGTCGACCTCCGACCGCTAGCCGATCTTCAAGCACGTCGAAATGTTGGTGACGATGCCAAGTATCTCGTTGTTGCTTACTCCCGATAATTTTGGCTAGCTCTTGAGAAGTTTCGCCGTTGATGACATGCGATTGGTTGGAGATAATGCCTGATTTCTCTTCGGCAACGTCTGTGAGGGTGGGCCCGATGATCTCCATGTGGTCTGGGCCGATATTGGTAATGACTGCTACTTCGGCGTCAATGACATTGGTTGCATCCCATTTGCCGCCCATGCCCACTTCGATGACGTTGACGTCCACTGCGCTGGCAGCAAACCAGTTGTAGGCGGCTGCACACATCACTTCGAAGTAGCTTGGGCGTTCCCCTGTCGCTTCGATAACCCACGGCTCTACTTCGGCTATTTCTGAGAGTGCTTGCGTGAAGGAGGCATCGTCGAGGGCTTGGTTGGCGATCATGATTCTGTCGTTCACAGTCTCAATGTGGGGTGAGGTGTAGCTACCAACGTCTAGCCCGGTGGCGGCGATGAGTCCTACCAGCATTCGCGAGGTGCTGCCTTTGCCGTTGGTCCCAGTGATGTGTATCGCTGGGATCTCTCGTTGGGGGTTGCCCAGCATTTCCATCAGGGCATTCATCCGGAGAAGGGAGGGGGGTTCGGTTGCGGGCCCTCCTAAATGCTGTTCTAGGTTGTAATGATCTTGCAGCCACAGGGTCGCTTCTGCGTACGTGGTGAGTTGTTGTGGTGGCTGATTGTTTGAAGTTGGTTTGAGACGGTGTCTTGTCCGTCTAGGAGGCCTGGCGCTCGCCACCGCTGTCATCCCTGCGTGGCACCAGGGTCGGGTTTACCTTCTCGAGAACGACATCGCTGTCGATGATGCACCGAGCGATATCTTCGCGACTGGGTACTTCGTACATGACTCCTAGGAGAACTTCTTCGAGAATTGCTCGTAATCCGCGTGCGCCGGTGTTACGGAGGATCGCCTGATCAACGACGGCGCTGATTGCTTCGTCGGTGAACTCGAGTTCCACTCCGTCAAGTTCGAACATGCGTTGGTATTGCTTGACTAGTGCATTTCGGGGTTCAAGAAGAATACTGGTGAGAGCAGCGTGGTCAAGTTCGTCGACCACTCCGACTACCGGAAGGCGCCCAATGAATTCTGGAATGAGTCCGTATTTTTGGAGGTCTTCGGGGAGTACATCTGGGAGCAGGTCAAGGTTTGCTCGGTCGCTGACTGACTTCACATCTGCTCCGAAGCCGACTGCTCGCTGTCCTATTCGGTCGGCGATGACCCGTTCGAGTCCATCGAATGCTCCGCCACAAATGAAGAGAATGTTGCTGGTGTCGATTTGTAGGAACTCTTGATGGGGGTGTTTGCGGCCGCCTTGGGGTGGTACTGAGGCTTGGGTTCCTTCAAGAATTTTGAGTAGCGCTTGTTGAACACCTTCACCCGATACGTCTCTGGTAATCGAGGGGTTTTCAGCTTTGCGTGCCACTTTGTCGATCTCATCGATGTAGATGATGCCGGTTTCGGCTCTCTTGACGTCGTAATCGGCGGCTTGGATGAGCTTAAGTAAAATATTTTCGACGTCTTCGCCTACATACCCTGCTTCGGTCAATGCTGTTGCGTCGGCGATCGCAAAGGGCACATTGAGCATTCGAGCAAGGGTTTGGGCCATCATCGTTTTGCCGCAGCCGGTTGGTCCGATCAACATGATGTTGGATTTGGCGATTTCTACATCAGATTCGAGGCTTTGGCCGAATTGGACTCGCTTGTAGTGGTTGTAAACGGCCACGGACAGGATTTTTTTGGTGCGTTCTTGCCCGATTATGTATTCATTGAGGAAGTCGAATATCTCTGACGGTTAGGGACCTCATCGAAGTCCACTTCTGTGTTGTCTGCGAGTTCTTCTTCGATTATTTCGTTACATAAATCGATGCATTCGTCACAGATGTAGACACCTGGACCGGCGATGAGTTTTTTGACTTGTTTCTGAGATTTACCGCAGAAAGAGCATTTGAGTAGCTCCCCGCCTTCTCCGAATTTCGCCACGTTGCCGATACCTCGTTCTGGTTATCCAACCGGTTTGGTTGATAGCCGTTTGCTAAGGATGGCACAGTCCAGTCGAAGCGAGGGGACGTTCCGACGGGAAAGCTGTGTTACCTCGTGCACTTGATTTGTTTTGGGGTAAGAGTTGAGAGTACCGACTGATTGTCTCTCTGAACAGTGGAATTGTTAAGCGGCGCGGATCGGGCCGTCTTCGGCGACCTCTCTACTGTCGATGACTTCGTCGATAATTCCGTATTCTTTGGCGGCCTCGGCATCCATAATGAAGTCACGGTCGGTGTCTGTGTGAATTCGTTCAAGGTCTTGTCCCGTGTGACGTGCGAGGATGCCTTCCAGCAGGTCTCTCATCCTGTCGATTTCTCGAGCGGCCAATTCAATGTCGGTGGCCTGACCCATTGCTTGGCCGTACGGCTGATGGAGTAGTACTCGTGCGTGGGGTAACGCCATCCGTTTCCCTGGAGTGCCTGCGGCGAGTAGAACCGCCGCAGCGGAAGCCGCTTGGCCGAGGCAGATGGTCGTTATGTCATTGCGAATGTATTGGCTGGTGTCGTAGATAGCGAACAGGGCGTTAATGTCACCGCCTGGTGAATTGATGTAGATGTTGATGTCCCGGTCAGGGTTTTCTGATTCGAGGTGGATCATTTGGGCGCACACCAGGTTGGCGATGGTGTCGTCAATGGGAGTGCCAAGGAAAATGATGTTCTCTTTGAGGAGACGGGAATATAGGTCGTAGGCGCGTTCTCCCCTGTTGGTCTGTTCTACGACTGTTGGAACTAGGTAGTTCTGTGCTTCGAGGCTCACTGTTCCTCATCCTTTTCCGTATCGTCTTCCTCTTCGTGGTCAACGGTAGCGCTGTCGACTGCTTCGTCAGAGTCGGAATCTGTTAAGTCGGGTAGTTCGAGGTCTTCGCGCTCAACGGAGTTGCCGTCTTCGTCAATCAATTTGACTTCGCTGACCAGCCATTCCAATGCTTTGCGTTTGCTTATTTCTGCTCGGATTGGTCCGAGGCCGTCGCCCTGGTCTTCTATTTGCTGACGTAGATCCTGAGGGGAGGTTTGGAATTGTTCGGCCATGCGTTCTAGTTCTTCGTCGACGTCGGTGTCGTCTACTGAGATTGTCTCTTTCTCGACGATTGATCGCAGTGCTAAATCGACTTTCGCTGAGCGTTCCGCTGCTTCGCGTAGCTCTCCGGTGAATGACTCTGGGTCTTGGCCGGTCATTTGCATCCACGTTTCGAGGTTCATTCCTTGTCCCTGCAGTCGCATCGCTAGTTGCTGCAGTTGTTCGGACATCTCGCCGTTGATCATTGAGTCGGGCACGGGGTCTTCGACTAGGGCGGCGAGTGCTGCTGCTGTGTTTTCTCGCATAGCGGCGTTGGCTTGGAAGGTTCGCATCATTTTCATGCGTTGGATCGTCTCTGTTCGAAGTTCGTCTACCGATTCGTGTTCGGTGTTCTCTTCGACCCATTCGTCATTGAGTTCCGGCAGCACTTCTTCTTTAACGGCATTTACCTTTATTTCGAAGTCGATCGAGACGTCTTCTTGTACTGGGTGGTCGGCGCTGAAGTTCAGTTCGTCTCCGGGACTTGCCCCTTCGAGTTGGTTGTCAACTTCTTCGACTATGCCTCCGCTTCCTATGGAGTAGAGGTAGTCGTCTGCTGTGAGGCCTGGGAGCGCCTCGCCATCGACTGTTCCTGCGATGTCGATCGATACTTGGTCACCGCTAGTTGCGGGGCGTTCAACGTCTACGAGTTCTGCTGTTTGTCGGAGTTGAACGTCGATTTGTTCTTGTACTTCTTCATCGCTTGGTGTTGGGTTCGGTATTTCGACTTCGAGGTCGGCGTATCCATTTACGGCGATTGTGGGTCTGGTTTCTACGATTGCTTCAAAGCAAACAAGTCCGTCTTCCTGGCCGCTGGTCAGCGTCAGGTCGGGTGCTGCTATGACATCGACTGCTTCGACGCGCACTGCGTCTGCGTAGTAGCCGGGAATTGCGTCTTCGAGCGCTTGAGCTCTGGCGTATTCGCTACCGATGTGTGATTCAAGGACCGGTCGTGGGGCTTTTCCTTTTCTGAATCCCGGCACTCGTACTTCTTTCGCGATTTTTCGGAATGCTTCTTCGATCGCGTTTTCGAAAGTTTCTTGGTCAACTTCAACGGTGAGTTTGATTCGGGGGCCGAAGGTGCGTTCTTGTTGCTCGCCAGCTTCATCGGAGGCGACGTCGGTAGATTCGTTGAGGGCGTCAAGTTCTGCTTGGTCAACTGGAGTAACGGTGGTCTTCACAGGGGCAGAATTCTATCGGGGTAGGTTGCTGTGTCCCCTATTGAGGTGGGGACCTTTGGTGGAGCGGGCGACGAGAATCGAACTCGCATCATCAGCTTGGAAGGCTGGGGTTCTAGCCATTGAACTACGCCCGCGGGTCTGCTCAGGCTAGCGGGCGAGCAGGCCGACTACAGGTCAAATGGCAAGTCTGTGACTGTGGCTGGTCGCCAGCCGTCCTTGGTTTCGACCTTAAGTTTGGTTCCAGGGAGATTATTAGGTACTTCAATTATCCCGAGTCCTAAGTTTCTCTGAAATTTGTGGGAGTAGCAGATAATCCGTGTTTCCCCCGCGTATGTCCCGTTGGGATTTTGCAGTCCTACCGGAGCTGGGTTGGCTTCTAGCGGCTCGCCGTCAATAAGTAGGCCCTTAAGTTCTCGGGTTGGACCTTCAACTCTTTTTGCTATCAACGCTTCTTTGCCTATGAAATCGTGTTCGACTCCTAGGTCTACGTATTGGCCGATGGCGCACTGGAAGGGGTCGCACTCTAGATCAGCGTCCGAGCCCCACGAAAACAGAAAGTTTTCCATCCTTTCGACGTTGTTCGGCCCACCGGGACGTATACCGAAATCTTTACCGGCGTTCCATATCAGGTCCCAGAGATCTGCGCCTTTGGCACTGTCCTCTAAAAAGAGTTCGAAGCCGCCTTGTTTGCTCCACCCTGAGCGGCATATCACTAGTGGGATTCCTTCGTGGGTTGTTCGTCGAAAGTGGAAGAATTTGAGTTCGCTTGTCCAGTCGCCAAAGACTTGTGCGATTAAGGCTGCAGCCATGGGTCCTTGCACAGCAAGAGGGCTCACGTCTGGTTCAGTTATCTCAACGTCAAAATTTCCTTCTCCCGCTATGGCTCTGGCCCACAGCAAAATGTCGGAATCCGCGATCGAGAACCAGATTGTTTCCTCATCGACCCTAAGGACTACTGGGTCATTAATTAGGCGGCCTTCGTGGTCGCAGAGCGGTGCGTATTTGGCTACGCCGATCTTGAGTTGCGAGAGGTCACGAGCGCTCATGTAGCGGCAGAGTTTCAGCGCATCGGGTCCGTGTATTTGTACTTGGCGTTGGCAGCCTACGTCCCATATTGCGACACGTTCGGTCAACGCTTCGTAATCTGCTTTCGGGTTGTCGGTCGACACCGGCAACACGGTTCGGTTGTAGACCGTGGCTACGCGAATGCCTGCCCCGGTCGACCTCTCATAAAACGGAGAAAAGCGAACGCGCGGGCCCTTCGAAAGTTCCATGATCGGGAAAGATTCCATCGTGCGAAATTAATACAAGTTTTTAGGGGTCAAGTACCTCTTCGGAAAAATGCTAGGTGACCCTGGTCATTAATACTTTTAAGGAATTCTGGTTCGTAGGCGGACTCGGGGTGGGCCCTTACTGATTCGTCGATAAGAACGGCGTCGTCGCCAACAAGAATTCGCCAATTCTCTTGTCGTACAGCATCGAGGATTATGGCTGCGGCCTCCGAAGCAGTTGTTGGCGCTTCGTCTCTAAACCGGTGGCCTTGGGCGGTAACGAGATCATTGAGTTCATCGTCTGACATTTGGTCGGCACCTACACCTCGCTCTGCGAGGTTTTTCCTGATTCGTTTTAGGTCGGGGCCTCCGTGGGCTTCGGTGCTGTTGAGGCCAATGTCCGTTCCTATGTGGCCGGGCATGACTACGTGTGCCATGACATGAGGGGCATGCAGTCTTAAGTCAATATTGAGTGCTTCTGTGAAACCCTTGACAGCAAATTTTGCAGCGCAGTAAGCGGTATGAGGCGTGGCGGGTCCTACGGTCGCCCAGAATCCGTTGATGCTGCTGGTGTTGACTAGATGTGCCTTAGGGCTTCGAATGAGCATTGGCAGGAAAACTCGGCTTCCGTAGTAGACGCCGTACCAACAAACATCGAATGTTTTTTCCCAAGCCATCCGGTCTTCGTCGGTCACAAAGCTGCCTCCTCCACCTATTCCAGCGTTGTTGAATACGAGGTCAAGATGTTCAACTTGATGTCGAGCTTGTAGTTGGTCGCGAAAGGCCAGCACGTCCGCCTCATCGGATACGTCGCACAGATGCGTCGTTAGACGCACATCGAATTGTGTTCCAGCCAAAGCTATTTCCGACGTTTCCTCCATCGCATCTGCGTTTACGTCGCAAGTCGCTACATGGCAGCCAGCTGCGACGAGTTGACGCACTAGTTCGCGCCCCATTCCGGTGCCACCGCCCGTCACGACTGCCATCTTTCCTTCGAAATCGCTCACAACGTCCCCCCTTGAGGTTTTCTATGGTCCCAGTAATCGGACAGTGGCGCCATCCGAGATCTCATATTTCGGGTCTTGAGAAACTGATAAGAATTCGTGGTGAGCCTTGGATCCCCAACGAAATGGGCACACAATGTTTGCTATGAATCGTTTGTCTGTGCGGAGCCTGGTCCCGGTACTGGGTCTACTTGTTGCTGCTAGTTGTTCCAGCAGCGAAGTTTCGTCCCCTGTGTCGTCAACCACGGTTGTTGCCAGCGTTGCGTCGGAGACGTCGGATTCGTTGCCGCCGACGCCGGCGAATAGTGGAACGTCTACAACCTTGGAAAGCAATGAATCGGTGTGGGATTCTGATGATCCGACGTTGGCTCTTGACCATACGGCGTATGCGCCGAGTTCAGATGCATTCGCGCCATCGGTGATGCCAGATAGCCCTATGGGGCGCGTTGGGTACACCAGATATGTGTTTACTCAAAGCGGAGATCAGGTTATCCCTGCTTTGGTTGAGGGCCCGAAGGGCAGTCAAACGCGGTGTCAAGTTGCTGAATTGCCGTGCTCTTTCCAAGACCTCAAAGCTTTGTTTGATTCAGGGGAACCCGTTCCATCTGAGCTGAATATGACCTCAATGGAGTTAGGGATTTTGGTTCGTCAGTTAGGTCAAGTGCAAGAAACGTTGCGTCGTTTCACAGATGTGAATGATGCTTGCGCGGCTGGGTATTTCCCTGACCGTGCCCAGACTCCGAATATGGGTTCACATTTCACAAATTTTCCGTTGGTTATTGATGGGAAGTTCGATCCTTCGGCTCCAGAGATTTTGCTGTTCGTAGCAGCTGACGACTCCGCTCCCCCGTTTGGTGCTCTTGGCCGTTGCAAGGATGGGGTGTGGAAAGGGGTTGACGTCGAGATTGCGGGCGCGGCGTTCTACATGCCGTTCGCTGCGGTTGGAAACGACCACTTTGAAGGTTTTAGTGGTCCGCTTGATAACTGGCACATTCACTACAACTTGTGTCGGCTTGCAGGTCAAGATGTGACAGTGTTGCCGTCGGTGTGTGACGGGACAAAAGACGGCCCATTGGACCAACCCCAGGGTGATGCCAGTGAAGGTTGGATGATTCACGCTTGGGCTGATGGCGAACATGACAATCAGCTAGGGGCCTTTTCGATGTGGAATCCGAGCATTTGGCCGTTGGCAGATCCCAACGCTTCGGGCGCAGGTGTCATCGGGTCACGCACGGCCAGCAACACCAATCTGATCACCGAATTTGATTATCAGGTTGTAGAGGATGCTGTACCGGGAAAGATTTCGTTCTTTAATTCAGACGCGGAGGCTCATAGTGTCACTGCGGGAACTCCAGAGAATCCCACTGGAGAATTCGATAGTGGCGTCGTAGGAGGGGGTTCTGCGGCAACTATCGAAATTTCTCAACCCGGAACCTACGAGTTTTTCTGCTCGCTGCATCCAGGTATGACCGGCTCCATCACTGTTGCGGGAGGCTGAGCGCCTCCTCGATCTCGACCAGTGCTCGTTTAGGGCACTCAAAGATCATTTAAGTAAATATGAGCCTCGGCTGTGCGGGAAGGACAGGCGGACGCTGCGAGTCAAGCCCTTCATCGCGTTTCTTGAGATGCTTAAGGTCTAAAGCACAGAAAAGAAGATCATGAGCATGCCAACCCAGCTAGCTGCAAAGGCGAGGGTACGGATATATGGAAGACCCATGATGTGAACTACTGCATGTGCCAGGCGCGCCCAGAAGAACAGCGCCGCTCCGGCGGCCGCGTTGGCGTCAGTGAGGTGGGCGATAATCACGAGGGCAGCGAAGGCGGGCAGGTTTTCAACCATGTTGAGATGTGCTCGTTGGGCTCGCTGTGCCCAGGCTGCTGGCGCCGGGGGGTTCTCGGGATACGTTAAGACGGTCCCAAGGCCTTGGCTTTGGATTCGTTCGAGTACGTAGGGCAGCCACAGCACGATACAAAGAAGGGCGCTCCAGGCTAGATAGGTAAGTTCGGTTGACACGGCATCTCCATTCAACGTCGAGTACTCGCCAAGGTAGACGCACAACTGCGTTGTAGCGGTGAAATCTGTTGGATTATTCGAGGTCTACCAGAGGGCAAGTGCGACGCCCTCCGCTCGGGTTATGGATTCGGGCCCGTTCAAGCAACGGGGTGCCGATTTCGTCGGTGGTGAGGAATGTTTCGATGGCGTCAGCTATGGGGGGTGCGATCAGTTTGATGTATTGGTCGGTAGCTAGGAACTCGCCTTCTGATGGGCTAGCGAGATAGGCGACTTCTAACAAGGCATTCGTTGTTTCGGGTTTACGCACCAGGCTGTATGCGTCTCCCCCACTTGAGTTGACCACCCGGAGGGCCCCAGCATCCCACCGTGATGTCCATTGGATTTGTTCGACTGTTGACAACGCTTCGAAGACTTCTTGGTGGAGGAGCCCTGCAAGTCGAGCTGACTCCTGATCTCCTGTTTGAGCGAAGACTTCCGTCCCAGGTGTGTTCGATTTTGCGGCGGCAGGTGCGTTGTGGTGGATGGAGATTAAGGCGGCTGCGTTAGCTGCGTCTGCTAGCGCAATTCGTTCGTTGAGTTCGATGTAGTAGTCGCCGGTGCGAGTCAGGAGAGTCCCAATGTTTCTGTCTTGCAGCAGTTGTGACACTGCGAGGGAAACTTTGAGGTTTAGTTCACTTTCTTTGAGACCCGTGGGTCCTCGCGTCCCTGGGTCTTTACCGCCGTGTCCGGGGTCGAGGACGACTTGAACATTGCGGATAGGAAACGCTTTAGTAATTGGTACTAGGTCGCCGCATGGGTCATGTACCGCCCATCCTTGGTCGGTTAGTTCTGAGACTCTGACGGGGATACCTCGTGGGCTGATGGCGATAGTTGGCGGCGGCAACGTTGTTGTTGTGATGGGAACAGTCGCTGTTGGTTCATCGACTGTTGTGGTGGTTGTCGGTTGGGTCGATGTGGTGG
>Ga0111541_10000024_pt1 | contig 45702 bp, 42 predicted proteins | sample Knorr_S7_td_DCM__FD_83039 | JGI IMG/M metagenome (GOLD analysis project Ga0111541, IMG submission 83039) | Marine microbial communities from Southern Atlantic Ocean transect - Knorr_S7_td_DCM_ad_131m_LV_B (version 2) (version 2) | ecosystem: Environmental > Aquatic > Marine > Oceanic | place...
GGAATATAAGCAGATAAATCCCCCGCCTGAGTTTCAATAATTGGGAGTGCTGTTAAGCTGCCCCCGCCATGTGCATCGCTCATCTTTGCTGCACGCTCTAAAAGTCTGCTATGTATATAGAAAACATCACCTGGATAAGCTTCTCTACCTGGTGGCCTTCTAAGCAGTAATGACATTTGTCTATAAGCTACAGCTTGTTTAGAGAGATCATCGTATACTATTAGTGCATGCATACCATTATCTCTAAAGAATTCTGCCATAGTACAGCCAGTATATGCTGATAAAAATTGAAGTGGAGCAGGTTCAGATGCAGTAGCACTTACTACAATGGTATATTCTAAAGCTCCATTGTCTTCTAAAGTTTTTACTATTTGAGCAACAGTAGATTGTTTTTGTCCAATTGCCACATATACACAATATAATTTATCTTTTTCATTTTTACTTTGATTGACGTTTTTTTGATTTAAAATTGTATCTACTGCCACTGCAGTTTTTCCTGTCTGTCTGTCACCAATTATTAACTCTCTTTGACCTCTTCCTATAGGTACTAATGCATCAAGTGCTTTTATTCCAGTTTGCATAGGTTCATTAACACTTTGACGTGGAATTATTCCGGGTGCTTTCAGTTCAATTCTTCTTCTTTCATCAGATTTTATTGCACCTTTTCCATCTATTGGGTTACCCAATCCATCAACAACTCTTCCTAATAATTCTTTTCCAACAGGCACATCAACTATTTCTCCCGTTCTTTTTACTATGTCTCCTTCTTTAATATTTTTATCATCTCCAAAAATACTAACTCCAACATTATCTTTTTCAAGATTCAATACCATTCCCTTAATGTTTCCTGGAAATTCTACCATTTCTCCAGCTTGAACATTATCTAATCCATAAATTCTTGCAATACCATCACCAACACTAAGCACTGTTCCAACCTCTGAAACATCTGCACTAGCATCGAAATTCTTAATCTGTTCTTTTATTACTGAAGAAATTTCAGCAGCTTTTATACTCATTGTGTCTCCTTCATAACCAATTTTAATTTATTTATTTTACTTTTTAAGGAACTATCAATCATTTTTGAACCATGTCTTATAATTAACCCACCTATGATTGATTTATCTATTTTAAAATTAATTGATAAATCTTTTCCTAATTTACTTTTAAGTTTTTCAACAATATTTTCTTTTTGTTGTTCGCTTAAATTTTCAGCAGAAGTAATAGTTGTTAAAATACTTCCTCTTTTTTCAGAATTTATGTCTATAAGTCTTTTAATAATGCTAATTAGTAAAGGAAATCTTTTATTTTTTGAAACAACTTCTAAAAAATTTTTAATTAAGTTATGGGCGTTATTTTTTTGAAAAATATAATTTAGAACATTTTTTTTATCTATACTTGATATCAATGGATTTTTTAACAGTAAGATAAAATCTTTATTTTCATCATAATATTTTAAAATTTCTTTTAAGTCTAAAATGATTTTTTCTACACAATTTTGTTCAGTTCCTAGCTCATATAATGCAGATGCGTATCTATCTGATAATAAACCAACTGAAGAAAGTTCTTTTGCTGACACTTTTTTTTATACCCTAACTATTTAGAAAACAGCTAATTAACATATAGAAATTCCAAGGTAAACCTTAGGATTGAATATCAGTACTATCTTTTTTAAATAGTTTAAAAATTATGTGGGTAAATTACATAAATGAATAAGGGTCTACATCGGGTGTAACCCTTATATTGTTGGAAACATTAATGTTTTCCAACCATTTTTGAGTATATTGATTAAGTTTTGCCCTATCTGAAGAACTAAGCAATATTCTATACCTATATCTACCTCTTAATAAAAAAATTGGAGCCTCGGCAGGACCCATTAATTTTATATTACTTTTTTTTGGAAATTTTTTTAAAATCTTATTAATAAAATTCATAAGAATACCCTTACTTGGTCCACTTATTACAATAGCTATTAGATTTGTAAATGGGGGTAAATTAAATTTTTCTCGATCTGCCAAAATATTTTTTAAAAAAGATCTTCTATCCCTAGTTTTTATTGATTCAATAATTGGGTCATTTGTAAAATATGTTTGAATATAAACATCTCCTACTTCATCATTGCGACCTGCCCTTCCTCCTACTTGCTGTAATAAATTATATGTATGCTCTGAAGCTCGTAAATCTCCTCCTTTTAGACCCGAATCAGAATCCAGAACTGCTACTAAAGAAAGAGAAGGAAAATTATGACCTTTTGCCAAAATCTGTGTTCCTACCATGATATCAATTTCTTTTAATTTAATTTTATTAATTATTGTTTCTATTTTTTTATTTGTATTCATATTTTCACTTGATAAAATTTCCACTTTAGCTTTTGGAAATTTATTTTTTACTTCTTCGGCTACACGTTCAATTCCTGGACCAACTAATCTCATAGATTTTTTTGAATTACATTTACAACATTCATCAATGAAAGGTTTGGTAAAACCACAATGGTGACAAGATAATGAATATTTCTTATTATGCATTACTAGCCAAGATGAACAATAATCACATTGGACTCTATCTCCACAATTTGCGCAAATTGTTAAAGGTGCATATCCTCTTCTATTTAAAAAAATTAAAGATTGTTTTTTATTAGCTAAAGACTTTTTTATTGAATTAATAATTTCATCAGAAATCCATAAATTTTTTGCCAATTTTTCTTTTTTTAAATCAATTATGTGTATTCTAGATAGATCTGAACCGGAATATTGTTTTGATAAAAATACCCTTTCATATTTTTTCTTAATAATATTATAAAAAGTTTCTAAGGAAGGTGTTGCTGAAGACAATATGATTGGTATTTTCTCAATTTTTGACCTAACAACTGCCATATCTCTAGCGTTGTATCTAACCCCGTCTTCTTGTTTATAGGAAATGTCATGTTCTTCATCAACAACTATTAATCCGAGATTTTTAAAAGGTAAAAACAAGCTAGAACGAGCGCCAACGATAATTTTAATTTTACCAGAATAACAATTATGCCAAATATCTCTTTTTTTATTTTGACTTACTTTTGAATGCCAAATTGCTGGTTCAAAACCGAATTTACTAATAAATCGAGATTTTAAATCAGGAGTTAAAGATATTTCAGGTAAAAGAATTAGAACTTGTTTATTTTTTTTTAATATGTCTTTAATACATTCAAAATAAACTTCAGTTTTTCCCGATCCTGTAACACCTTCTAAAACTGTAACTTTGTGATTTTTAATTAAATTACTTTTTATTTTTACAAAAGCTTCTTTCTGTTCTTTGTTTAGAATAGTTTTTGTTAATTTATTTTTGTTTTTAATTTCATTTTTTAATTTGTTTTCATTTTTAAGTTTATAATCAAGTATTTCAATTTTGGGTAATACCATTTTTAAAACAATACCTTTTGGATAAAGATTATATTCCGAAACCCAAGATACAAATTTAATCAAATTGTGATCTAATTTAATATTTGCAATATTTCTTTTTATTTCTTTAATTTTTTTTATAGGATATCTAATTTTAGATACTTGAGTTGTATTAATAATCAATCCAATTTCAGATTTCCTTTTTCCAAATGGTACCTCAACAATATCTCCTATTGTGAAATTAATCTTTTTAGGAGATTTATAAGTAAAAGACTTAGTAAATGGAGCCAGAACTAAAACTTCATAAAGCATATTATTATATATTTTTATATTAAAATTTGTTTAATGTTATTATTTAAATTAGTTTATTTATGTTATAAGGAAAATAAATGAAATTTTTTATTGATACTGCAGATATTGAACAAATAAAGGAAATATTACCTACAGGCTTGGTTGATGGAGTTACCACAAATCCTTCACTAATTGCTAAACAAGGTAAGGATATGAGAGGTATAATTGAGTCTATTTGTGAAATTGTTAAAGGGCCAGTCAGCGCAGAAGTAACTGCTACGGATTATGAAAATATGAAAAAGGAAGGTTTGTATCTTTCTTCAATTGCAAAAAATATTGCTGTTAAGGTTCCTCTTACTGAAGATGGTTTAAAGACATGTCGAGAATTATCAAACAAGGGAATAATGGTAAATGTAACTTTGTGTTTTTCTGCAGGTCAAGCAATTTTAGCAGCTAAATCTGGAGCAACATTTATATCACCTTTTGTTGGCAGACTTGATGATATTAATGAAAGTGGAATAGGTCTAATTAAAGAAATTTATGAAATATATAAAAACTATAACTTTCAGACATCTATTTTGGTAGCCTCAGTAAGAAGTATGGAGCATATAATCGAATCTGCAAAAATTGGTGCACAAATTGCTACTTTACCCCCTAAATTAATTAAAGAATTATTCATTCACCCCTTAACAGACAAAGGTTTAAAAGCATTTTTAGAAGACTGGAAAAAAACAGGTCAAAAAATAATACCTGATAATGGATAAGAAAGAAAATCAGATAAAACAGATAAGTGAAGAAGAGGTTATAAAATATCTAAAAAAAAATAAAAATTTTTTGATTAATAATTCTGACCTATTAAACTTACTTGAATTTCCAAGTAAGTGGAAATCAAGTAAAAATGTTATTGATTTTAATTATCAACAATCAAAAAAACTCCAAAAACAAAATAATTTATTAAAATCAATAATTAAAGAAATATTAAAAACTGAAAAAGAAAACTTTGTTTCCCAAAATAATATTTTAAAAATGTCTCTACAAATTGCAAATACTCAGAATTTAAATGAACTTATTAAAACTATCAGAAAAAATTCAAAAATTTTACTGGGTGTTGAATTTATAAATATCATTTCAAATAACAAGCATTTCATTGAAAGTGATGAAAACAAAATGGTTATTTATCAAGATCCTCACAACACTAAAATCCAAAAAATATTTAAAAATGAGGATCCAATATATTTAAATAAAGATGATAGTTTGAATTTTATATTATATAGACAAAGTTCAAAATTTATTAAATCAAATATTGTATTAAAACTTATTATTTCAAAAAAATATTTTGTATTTATTTGCTTTGGATCAAAAAATAAAAATAAATTTACAAAAAAACAAGGTTATGAATTAATTAACTTTCTTGTAAAAGTTTGCGAAGGTAAAATCAAAAATTTTTTAAAAAATCAAAAGTAATTTTAACTTTTCTTTTCCGATATAGAGTCCATAGGATTTGGAACAGCCTTTATTTTTGGCTTATCTAATGTCTCCACTTCCCCTTGAAGTTGGCCACCAAGCTTTATTTGTAAAGCGCTATATTTTGTTGAACCTTTGACAACACCTTTTTCTTGAATCGTTAAGGTATTTGTTACCTCTAGGTTACCATCAAATTCTCCCCATACATCAGCATTTTTTGTTTTTATATCACCTTTTAAATTTCCTGTTTGACCAACCATTAAATTATCGGTCTCCATATTTATATCTGCATCTCCATCAATTTGAACATCACTTGCAGATGTTATTTCGCCTTTAATCTTAACACCAGTTCCTATTGAAACTTTTGCAGATGCTGGCGCATTGGTTGACAAAGCATCTTTTCTAAAATTATTGTCTTTTTCTGAATTATCCTTATTTTTATTTTTATCAAACATAATATTCCTTATTAGTTAATGATTTAATTTTATACCAAAATCACTTTTAAAACAATTTTTACTTTTCTTAATAAATTAGGGAATTCTTAAGTTTTTACTAGATTATATATGTATGGATCTTCCATCTACATTCAAAGCAGCTTCTTTTACTGCTTCACTAGTGGTTGGATGGGCATGACATATTCTTGCAACATCCTCTGAACTTCCTCCAAATTCCATTACCGAAACAATCTCAGATATCAGATTACCGGCTTCATGTCCTATAATGTGACATCCTAAAATTTTATCAGTATTGCTCTCAGCAAGAATTTTTACAAATCCTTCTGATGAAGATGTGGTTAGCGCCCTTCCGTTTGCCATAAATGGAAATTTACCAATTTTATATTTAATATTATCTTTTTTTAGATCTTCTTCAGTTTTTCCTACTGAAGCAATTTCTGGATTTGTATAAATTATAGAAGGAATTATATCATAATCTAAAGAAGGTTTTTGACCTGTAATTTTTTCTACGCAAATTATTCCTTCTTCTTCGGCTTTATGTGCCAACATTGGGCCTGATACCACATCACCAATAGCAAAAATATTTTTAACATTAGTTTGATAATTTTCATTTATCTTGATACTTCCATCGCTAAGTGTTTTTAAACCAACTTTATCTAAACTAAGATTTTTGGTATAAGGTTTTCGCCCAACTGAAATTAAGGCTTTATCAAAATTTTCTGATATCTTTTTTCCATCTTTTATTGATTCTATTTCTGCCAGAATTTCATTATTCTTATTTGACAATTTAATTACCTTATGTGCTAAAATAAATTTCAAACCTTGATTTTTTAATGACTTAAGAAAATGGCTAGAAATTTCATTATCAGATAAAGGAACAATTCTTTCCATTGTTTCTACAACTGTTACCTCAGTTCCCAAACGACTCCAAACAGATCCCATTTCTAAACCAATATAACCACCTCCAACAACTAACAATTTTTTTGGAATTTTTTCTAAAGATAAAGCCCCGGTAGAAGATAATATATTTTTTTCATCTATATTAAATGATGGAATTTCTGTAGTGATTGAACCAGAAGCAATAATTATATTTTTCGCAGATATTTTTTTTTGATTATCTTTTCCTGAAATAAGAACAGTATTGTTATCATAAAAAGATCCAGTTCCAGTAAAAACATTAATTTTATTTTTTTTAAAAAGAAAAGAAATTCCATTTGTTAATTGTTTTACAATTTTTTCTTTTCTTTGCATCATTTGTTTTATATTCAAATTCACATTGTCTGCTATGATACCGTGATCTTTAGAAAAATTTTTTATTTCATAAAATTTTTGTGAAGAATGCAGTAAGGATTTAGATGGTATACAACCTATATTTAAGCATGTACCTCCTAATGTTTGTTCCTTTTCAACACAAGCGACTTTGAGGCCAAGCTGCGAAGCTCTTATAGCTGCCACATAACCACCAGGCCCACTACCAATTATTATTAAATCATAATCAAATTGCATCATAAATTCAAAATTATTTCCGAGGGATCTTCTAATAATTTTTTGATTAAAATCAAAAAACTCACTGCTTCTCTTCCATCTATTATTCTATGATCATAACTAAATGCTAAATACATTGCAGATCTAATTTCTACTTTATCATTTATAACTAAAGCTCTTTTTTGAATATTATGCATTCCTAAAATTCCAGATTGAGGATAATTTACAATAGGTGTACTAAGCATAGATCCATATACACCGCCATTAGAGATAGTAAAAGTACCATCTGAAAGGTCTTCAATGCTTAATTTTCCTTCTTTTGCTTTTACATTTAATTTAGAAATATTAATTTCTATTTCGCCAAAATTCATCTTATCTGCATTTTTTAAAACAGGGACTACCAATCCTGTCTCACTACCAACAGCTATTCCTATATTAAAATAATTTTTATATATAATATTTTCTTCTCTAATTTCTGCATTAACGGCTGGAAATTCTTTTAAGGCATTTAATACGGCTTTTACAAAAAAAGACATATAACCTAATTTTACTCCATAATTTTCATAAAATGATTCTTTTTTGTTTTCTCTAACATTTATAATATTTGTCATATCGACTTCATTAAAAGTAGTTAATATTGCTGAAGTATTTTGTGCAAGTTTTAGTCTTGAAGATATTCTTTTTCGAATATTAGACATAGGAACAACTTCTTCATTTTTTTTTGCATTGATTGAGTCGTCTTCCTGTTCTTTGTTATGTTTTTTATTTTCAATATGTTTAATTACATCACTTTTATTTAAAATTCCCTCTTTAAAAGTTTCTGAAACACTTAATATATTCAATTCATTTTCTTTAATTAGTTTTTTTGCTGTTGGAGATATCTTTTTTAAATTCTCTGATTTAGATAAATTCTTTATATTATTATTTTCTATTTTTGAAATTTCTTGAACTTCTAAATCTTTTTCAGATATAGTTCCTAGTATGCCGCCAACCTTAATATCTTTTCCCTCATTAACATAAATTTTTTCTAAAACACCGGAACTTGGAGCAGAAACCTCTAAAGTTATTTTATCAGTTTCAATTTCTACCAAGGGCTCATCTGTTGCGAAAGTGTCTCCCTCTTTTTTCAACCATTTTGCTACGGTTGCTTCAGTTATTGATTCTCCTAAGGTAGGTACTTTAATTTCTATAGTCATGGTTTATATTTATCACTTTAAAACATTTATTCAATCGGGAGTTTATATTGCCTTAAAGAAACTCCTTCCCAATTTGATTTAACTTCACTTAGATCAGCCTTCAAAGCCAACCGTACTATATTTTTTTGATTTGATAAGTGCCTACTATGTGATCCAGTAGCTGGGGTTGCAGAAGCTCTTCTGCCAATAAAAAATAAATTATGATTTTTGTAATTCAAACTTTGTAAAATATTTTCTATTCTACTACTTATAAATCCCCAAGATCCCATATTTTTTGGTTCTTCTTGACACCAAATTATTTCAGAATTTTTAAATTTTTCCAATTCTAGAGTTAGTGCATCGTATGGGAATGGATATAATTGTTCTAATCTAATAATATAAATATTTTCTAAATTTTGTTTCTCTTTTTCTTCAATTAAATCAAAATAAATCTTTCCAGAACAAATAATAACTCTTGAAATCAAGTCTTTTTTTGAAATTAAAATTTTTTCTCCCAAAACTCGATGGAATGTTGAGTCGTCAATAAATTCTTTAATTGAAGAGGTATTTTTTTTATTTCTTAATCCTGATTTGGGTGTCATTATTATTAGAGGTTTTCTAAAATTTCTGTGTATCTGTCTTCTTAAAACATGGAAATAATTAGCTGGGGTTGTGCAATTAACAATTTGCATATTATCTTCAGCACACATTTGTAAAAATCTTTCTAATCTTGCACTAGTATGTTCTGGTCCTTGTCCCTCATGTCCATGAGGCAAAAGTAATGTAATACCAGACATTCGTAGCCACTTTCTCTCACCACCACTAATGAATTGATCTATGATTGTTTGAGCATTGTTTGCAAAATCTCCAAACTGCGCTTCCCAAATTACTAAAGTTTTAGGATCTGCTTGAGAATATCCATATTCAAAACCTAAAACTCCAAGTTCCGAAAGAAAACTATCAACTACTTCAAATAAACCTTGTTTTTCTATAAAGTGTCTAAGAGGAACAAATCTTGATTCATTCTCTTGATCATATAAAACTGCATGCCTTTGACTAAAGGTGCCTCTGCCACTATCTTGACCAGATAATCGCACTCCATAACCCTCTTGAAGTAATGTGCCAAAAGCTAATGCTTCCGCTGTAGCCCAATCTATTTTGCTTCCTTCAAGAATTGTTTTAAGTCTTTTATCAAAAATTTTTTTAACTTTTGAGTGAATATTAAAATTATCAGGTATCTTATTTAGTGCCTTACGACGTTCTCTCAATTTGTTTTCACTTACATATGTCTTACCTCTTCTTGCTCCAAAGCTTGCTGGAGACAATCCCGCCCACCTTCCCTCAAACCAATCAGCTTTATTAATTTTATGAGAAAAAGATGCAGAAAATTCATCGTCTAACAGTTTTATAAAATTTTTTTCTTTATTCTTTATATCTTCTAAAGTTAGAATTTTATCTTTAATCAATTTTTTTTGATATAAATTAAGTGTACTGGGATGAAATTTAATTTTTTTATACATTAATGGTTGTGTGAAAGAAGGTTCATCTCCTTCATTATGTCCTGCTCTTCTATAACAGAACATATCTATGACAACATCTTGTTTAAATTTGATTCTGTATTCAGTCGCTATCCTTGATGCATGAACTACTGCTTCAGGGTTATCACCATTAACATGTAATATTGGCGCTTGGACCATTTTTGCTATTTCAGTGCAATAAGGCGCTGAACGACCATAAATTGGCATCGTTGTAAAACCTATTTGATTGTTAATAACAAAATGAACTGTACCTCCAGTTCTAAATCCCCTCAATTGTGACATTGCAAATGTTTCTGCCACAATACCCTGTCCTGCCATTGCGGCATCACCATGAATTAACAATCCCATAATTTTATCATTTGTTTTGTCATTTAAGATTGTTTGTTTTGCTCTAACTTTTCCTATTGCAACTGGATCTACCGCTTCAAGATGCGATGGATTAGGACTTAAAGTTAAATGAATTTTTTTGTTTTCAAATTCTCTATCAGTTGAAACCCCTAAGTGATATTTTACATCCCCGGTTCCTAAAACTTCATAAGGATTATTAAGATCCCCTTGAAATTTTGACATAATCTCACGATAAGGAACCTCAAATAACGTAGCTAATATTGTTAATCTACCCCTATGTGCCGTACCAATTTCAATTTCTTTTATTCCAGCTAAACAAGCTTGTTTAACAATTTGCTCTAGACCAGGAATTGAAGATTCACCTCCAACTAAGCCGTATCTTTTTGTACCTATAAATTTCTTGTCTAAATATTGTTCAAATTTTTCTGATTGAAATAATCTTTCATGAATAAATTTTTTTCCCAATTCACTAAACTCAGTTCTATTTAATGGCTCTTCAATTCTTTTTTGAATCCATTGTTTTTGATCAGGATCTTGAATATGCAAAAATTCAACCCCAATAAAACCTGAATATGTTTCCTTTAAAATATTTATTATTTTTTTTAATTTAGTAGATTTAATGCCCAAGCTTCCATCAATAAATATTTCTTTATCAAGATCTTTTTCTTGAAAACCATATGTTTTATAATCAAGTTCGCTGTGAACATTTTTACTCATAATCTTTAGAGGATCTAAATTAGCTGTTAGATGTCCGTTCATTCTGTATGCTCGAATTAATCTTAAAGCTCTAATAGAATCTAATATAGAATTTTTGAACGAGGTATTATCTATATTTAGTAAATCTATTTTTGTTTTACTATAATCTACCTTTTCAATAATTTTTGTTTTTCTTTTTTTCCAACTAGGACCTGTAAAATCGCTAATTATAGATATTTCGTCCTCTTTAAGAGAGTGAAAAAAATCTCTCCAACTTGAATCAACTGATTCTTCATTATTCTGAAATTTAAAATATAGTTCAGCCACATAATGTACATTTGATGAATTAAGAAATGTAGATTTATTATTATTTTCCATTATTCAGCGCTCTTATCATCGTTTCACCTAACAATGCAGGTGATTTTGCAATTAAAACACCACTTTCTTTTAAAGCTTTAATTTTTGAATCTGCAGTACCCATACCTCCTGAGATTATGGCACCTGCATGACCCATTCTTTTACCTTTTGGAGCTGACAATCCAGCAATGAATGCTGCTATAGGTTTTTTTATCGAAGATTTTTTTAAGAACTCTGCAGTTTCTTCTTCTTCAGATCCTCCTATTTCTCCAATCATTAAAATTCCTTCTGTAGAATCATCTTGCATGAATAATTTTATACAATCTATAAAATTCATGCCATGAATAGGGTCACCACCTATTCCAACTACCGTAGATTGACCTAGTCCTACTTCTGAAGTTTGCCATACTGCTTCATAAGTTAATGTGCCAGAACGACTAACAATTCCAATTTTCCCTTTTTTATGAATATAGCCTGGCATAATTCCCATTTTACATTCCCCTGGTGTAATTATACCTGGACAATTTGGTCCTATAAAAAGAATTTTTTCTTCAACAATTTTCTTTTTTATTTTTAACATATCAAGAACAGGAATACCTTCAGTTATACATACAATTATAGGGATTTTAGCTTCAATAGATTCATAAATAGCCTGTGTTGCAAACTTTGCAGGAACATAAATTATTGTGGCATTGGCATTTGTATTTTTTTTTGCTTCTTTAACAGTATCAAATACAGGTAAATCTAAATGAGTAGTTCCTCCTTTACCTGGTGTAATACCTCCTACCATTTTAGTGCCATATTTTATTGACTCAGTAGTGTGAAATGTTCCCTGAGACCCTGTAATTCCCTGACAAAGTACTCTCGTATTTTTATCAACTATTACTGACATTTATTTTTTTGATAATTCAACAGCTTTTTGCGCAGCTTCATTCAAAGAAGACTCAGCAATTATATTTAAACTAGTATCATTAATTAACTTTATTCCCTCTGTGGCATTTGTGCCCTGAAATCTGACAATTACTGGAATATTTAAACTTAATTCTTTCGCAGCATTAATAATTCCTTCAGCAATCATATCACATCTAATAATGCCACCAAAAATATTAATAAATATTGATTTAACTTTTGGATCTGATTGTATAATTTTAAAACCTTCTTTTGCACGATCCTTATTTGCAGTCCCACCTAAATCAAGAAAATTAGCCGGCTCGCTTCCATAAAGCTTAATGATGTCCATTGTTGCCATAGCAAGACCAGCTCCATTAACCATACAACCTATAGAACCATCTAACTTAATATAATTCATTTGATTTTTTGATGCCGCAAGTTCAAGAGGATCTTCTTCGCTTTCATCCCTTAATTTTAAGATTTCAGAATGTTTAAATAATGCATTATCATCAAATGTCATTTTTGAGTCTAATAATACTAAATTATCATTATCATCTATTACAAGTGGATTTATTTCAATTGACGATGCATCCAAATCAAGAAATGAAGTTAATAGTTTTTTGATAATCGAAATAAACTGATTTTTTTGATTTTTATCAAAAAGTAATTGATCACAAAATTTTAAAAATTTATGATCATTATCCAGCAAAAAATTTTCAAAATGATAAGAAATAATCATTTCGGGTTTTTCTTTTGCAACTTCTTCAATATCAACTCCACCAGATATTGATGCCATTAACATCATTTTAGAAACCTTACGATCTATTATTAAGCTAATGTAATACTCTTTTTTAATTAAAGTCGCTTCTTCAATATAAACTATATTTACTTTTTTTCCCGATTTTCCAGTTTGCTTGGTTACTAAAGTATTTCCCATCATAAACAAAGCTTCCTTTTTTAAATCATTAAGATTATCAACAAATCTGACACCTCCTTTATCATTTTCATGATTTAAAAAATAACCAGAACCCCTACCACCAGCATGTATTTGTGATTTTACAACCCATGATGATCCATTGAGATCTTTGACTAGTGAGTCTAGATCATCATTTTTATTATAAATTATTCCATTAGGTATAGGCAGATCATATCTTGAAAGAATTTTTTTAGCTTGAAATTCATGAATATTCATTATTTAAAATTATTTCTTTAATAGTTTATTCGCTAAGTTTGTCAGATTTTTTACAGCCTTTACAGAATTCATAAATAATTTTTTTTCCTTTTTATTAAGTCTCAATTCCATCACTTTTTCTACTCCTTTAGATCCAATTACTACTGGAACTCCGACGTACAGACCTTTGACTCCATATTCTCCATTAAGATATGCGGCACATGGGAGTATTTTTTTTGAATCTTTTAAATAGCTTTCAGCCATTTCTAAAGCTGCAGAAGCTGGTGCATAAAAAGCCGATGCATTCTTTAGTAAAGCTCCTATTTCTGCTCCACCGTTTCTTGTTCTTTCTATAATTTTATTAATTTTTTTTGTAGTTGTTAATTTTAAACTTATTAATTCTGGTATAGGAATTCCTGATACTGTTGAATATCGAATTAAGGGTACCATTGTATCACCATGACCACCTAAGACCATTGCATCAACATTTTCAATAGAAACATTAAATTCTTTTGATATAAAATATTTTAATCTAGAGCTATCTAAAACGCCAGCCATTCCAACACACATATTTGTTTTCAATCCAGCTGTTTTTTGCAAAACATTTACCATTGCGTCTAAAGGGTTTGTTATACAAATTACAAATGCCTTCGGACAATGTTTCTTTATGGCTAAACCTACTTGTTCAATAACTGATGTATTTTTTTCAACCAAATCATCCCTAGTCATTCCTGGCATTCTTGGGAAACCTGCTGTTATAATAACTACATCTGAATTTTTCATTTTATTAAAATTATTTGATCCTTCTATTTTAAATTTAAATGATTCTATAGATGATGATTGATAAATATCTAATGCTTTGCCTTGGGGTACACCCTTCTTAACATCAATCAGAACGACATCTCCTAAATTTTTAAGAGAAACTAAATGAGCTAATGTTCCACCAATATTACCAGCCCCTATCAGAGATATTTTTTTTCCCATAATTAAACCATATATATTATTTATTTTTTTTGAACAATCGCCTTCTTTATTCCCGCTATTGCCTTAGCAGGATTAAGTCCTTTTGGACAGGAGCTAGTGCAATTCATAATAGAATGACACCTATATAGTTTAAATGAATCTTCAAGACTCATTAATCTCTCTTCACGCTTTTTATCTCTTGAATCATTTATCCATCTTGATGCTTGTAACAAAGTTGCAGGGCCCAAATATTGATCCCCATTCCACCAATAACTAGGGCACGACGTCGTACAACAAAAACACATAACACATTCCCAAGATTCATCTAATTTTGCTCTTTCTTCTTTTGATTGTATTTGTTCAACATTATTGTTTTTTTGATGTTTTTCTTCATCCGATTGAAGCCACGGTTTAATTGACTCGAATTGTTTATATGCTTCACTTAGATCAGGAACTAAATCTTTAATTATTTTCATATGAGGTAATGGATAAACCCAAATATCTTTTTTAATTTCACTAATGGGTTTTAAGCAAGCTAGCGTATTTATTCCATTAATATTCATTGCACAAGATCCACAAACCCCTTCTCTGCATGATCTTCTAAATGTTAGGGTAGTATCAATTTCATTTTTTATTTTTATCAATGCATCTAGCACCTTTGGTCCACAAGAGTTAATTTCTAACTCATATGTATCTATCCTTGGATTATCATTTTTGTCTGGATCCCATCTGTATACATGCATCAATTTTATATTATTATTGTTTTCTGCTTTGTAATGTTTTCCTTTAACAACTTTGGAATTCTGGGGCAGACTTAATTCAACCATTGCTAATATACCCTTATCTTTGGTGGGATACTCTTTATTGCATTTGTAAGTGTCTTCATATGAACTTGTTTTTTTTCCATTTTAACATTACCATTTCTATTAATCCATATCAAAGAATGAGCTAGCCAATTTTTGTCATCTCTTTCAATATAATCTTCTCTGGCATGTGCGCCTCTGCTTTCTTTTCTGTTTAGCGCGGAATGTAAAGTTGCTTTAGATTGGATTATTAAATTATCCAGCTCTAAAGCTTCTACTAAATCAGTGTTAAAAATTAGAGATTCATCCGTTATATTCAGTTTTTTAAAAGAGTCTTCTACTCCATTCATTTTTTCAATTCCTTTGGAAATCAATTCATGATTTCGAAAAACTGCACAGTTTTTCTGCATAATTTTTTGCATTTCAACCCTGATCTCTCCAGCCTTAAAATTTCCTTTTGAGAATCTGATAGAATCAAATCTTTCCATTATTTTGTCTGTTACTATATTAGGTAATTTTTTATGCTTATGATTGTTTTTAATTTTATTATAAGCAGTTTCACTTGCTGTCTCTCCAAAAACTAATAAATCAATTAATGAATTTGTTCCCAGTCTATTTGCTCCATGAATAGAAACGCAAGCTGCTTCACCAATAGCCATCAGGCCATTACAAATATTTTCCGTATCACCATCAATATGACTTATAACTTCAGTTTTATAATTTGTAGGAATTCCTCCCATATTATAATGTACTGTAGGAATGATAGGAATTGGCTCTTTAGTTGCATCTATGTTTAAAAAAGATTCAACATTTTCTAAAACTCCAGGAAGTCTTTTTTTCAATAAATTTCTGTCTAAGTGTTCTAAATGCAATAAAGCGTGATCTTTATCCTTACCACAACCTCTACCTGCATTAACTTCCATTGTTATGGCTCTACTTACTACATCTCGGGATGCTAAATCTTTTGCATTAGGAGCATAATGTTCCATGAATCTTTCTCCCTTTGAGTTTGTAAGATAACCCCCTTCTCCTCGAGCACCTTCTGTAATTAAAACACCAACTCCATAAATGCCAGTTGGATGAAATTGAATAAATTCCATATCTGAAAGTGGCAAGCCTCCTCTCAAAGCCATAGCGTTACCATCACCAGTGCAGATATGTGCACTAGTAGAAGATAAATAAGTTCTTCCATGACCTCCAGTTGCTAATATCGTCTGATGGGAATGAAATCTATGTATAGTCCCATCCTCAAGATTCCAAGCTATCAAACCCTTACAAGAATTATCTTCATCAAATAACAGATCTATTACAAAAAATTCTATGAAGAACTTTACCCTATGTTTTAAAGATTGTTGATATAGGGTATGCAACAACGCATGGCCTGTTTTGTCTGCAGCAGCGCAAGCTCTTCTGGCTGGTGGACCCTCACCATTTTTGGTCAAATGGCCTCCAAAAGGTCTTTGATAAATTTTTCCATCATCAGTTCTACTAAATGGCATTCCGTATTTTTCTAATTCAATAACTGCTTTTTTTGCATTTGAGCATAAATATTCAATTGCATCCTGATCCCCAAGCCAATCTGATCCTTTGACTGTATCAAACATATGCCATTTCCAGCTATCTTCTCCCATATTACCCAAAGCCGCACCGATACCTCCTTGCGCAGCCACTGTATGGCTTCGGGTTGGAAATACTTTTGAGATACAAGCTGTATTTAAACCTTTTTCTGCTAAGCCAATTGCTGCTCTTAAACCAGAGCCCCCTGCGCCTACAACAATAACATCGTAATAATGATCAACTATATTATAAGTATGAGTCATAATTTTTAAAAATACAATAAAATGATTGATGCAATAGAAATAAACATAAGAATGTATGAAAGATATTCATTAGCAAATAATATTTTTTTTCTTAAATTTTTTTGTGAAATGTAATCTTCAATTATAGTATTCATTCCTAGCTTTCCATGATAAATCATAAGTAATAGTGAAGATAAAAGTATTAATAAATTAGCGTAAGAATTAAAAAAATTTGAAATCTGATTTAAATCATAATCAATTATTTTTTTAAAATAATACAAAAACCATATTGTTAAAGGTAATAACAAGACCGCAGTTATTCTTTGCGCTAACCAATGAAATTTTCCACTTGTCATGATATTTAGTATTTCACTAATATTAATATAGTTAACAATAAAGAAAAAACTATAACTAAGTAGCCAGATATATTTATAAATTTTAAATTTATAAAGTATCCAGTTGACCAAATTAAATATCTTAGCCCATTAATTAAATGATAAAGTATAGAAAAAAACCATAAAAAAAAGAAGATCTGAATTATTAGTATGTTGTTTAATATTTTAATTAATAAAAAATTATTTTCATCTAAACCAAAATAAAATAAAAAAATTACAATAATTATTGTTCCTAAATAAAGTCCAAAACCAGTTATTCGATGTGTTATTGAAAAAATCGCTGAAGGAATTTTTTTATGAATAGTTAAATGAGGTGATAAAGGTCTAATTTTATTTTTATCCATTAAATTTTTAAATTTTTGCTTTTGTTAAAAAGAATTGATAATTCATTAATGATATATATTTATTAAAAAATCAAGAATTGTGGATAACCTAGTGGATTAAACAGAAAATTAAGCACAAAAAGTACTTTAGTTGAGATAAATATCTAATTTTATACAAAATATTATAATTAAAACTGAATTTTTTCTTGAAACTTAAGGGAAAAAAGGTTCATATAAAGAGTATCTTTATATAAAGGTATTTCAGCCAGGAATTATCCATTTGTTACGTGCAGTGGATAAGTTGGCTTAAAAGGTTAAAATAGTTGTTCTGGGAGGAATGTCTATTTATTTTAATTATTTCAACATCTCCGCCGGATGTTAAATTTAAAACTTTTTAAGCTTTTCCTGGCTTTTTTATTTGTCTTTTTTAACAAAAAACATCAACACTAAACCTATTAAAAGAAAAACGATGACGCTGGACATCCCTGCTCTTTGGGAAGAATAAATGGAAGTCAATACTGCAAATAACCAAGGTCCTAAAAATGCCGTGACCTTACCTGATAAAGAATAAAATCCAAAAAATTCAGCTTTTTTTTCATCCGGTGTGTTTTTTGCAAAATAGACCCTGCTTGCTGATTGTATTGGTCCAAAAAATAAACTCAAGGATATTCCTAAAATTATGAATGTATTTTTTTCATCAACAATTAAAATACTTAATCCAAAAATAGTCATAGCTATGAGGGAAAATATTATGATTTTTTTTGAACCAAAAAAATCTTCAAAAAATGAAAAAATTATAGCACCTACACCTGCAGCTATATTTGTTCCAATTCCAAACAAAATCACTTGATTAAACGGCATTCCAAATGTTCCAGCCGCGTAAATTCCTCCAAATGCAAAAACAGTGTTAATTCCATCAATGTAAAACATTCTTGCAATTAGAAATTTTGCCAAATTTATATACTTTTTAATTTCTTTTATTGTTGAAAATATTTGAGTGAGACTACTTTTTAATGCATCAAAAAAATTGATTGATTTATTGTTAGTATCCTTAAAATAAATAAATAATGGTAAAGAAAAAAGTATAATCCAACAACCCACGATTGGTCCACAAATTCTTATATGTTCGTAGTTATCTTTATCTAAACCCAGAATAGGATCTTCACTTTGAACAAATAAAACAAGAATTAAAATTAAAATTGATAAACCACCAAAGTAACCTAAACCCCAAGACAGTCCAGATGTCTTCCCATATTGTTTTTTGTCAGAGATAATTTTTATAATTGCATTGTATAAAGTAAATGCTAATTCACTCGTTACCTGTCCAATAATTACTAATAAAAGTATTAAAAAAATTTTGTCATTTTTTGGATCAGCAAACCATAACAAGAATGCGCATAAAGAATATATTAGTGTTAAAAAAATTAGTAATTTTTTTATATTTTGTGATCTATCAACAAAAGAACCAATTATGGGACTAAGTATTGCTATACATAAACCTGATATGGCTATTGCATTGCCCCAATAAATAGTACCTACTTCGGTATTAACAGATAAAACTTCAGTAAAATAAGTAGCAAATATGAATGTTGTTATAACAGTGCCCCAAGCACTATTTGCCCAATCATAAAACGCCCATGAAAATTTAACTTTTAAATTTTTGTTACTATTGTGATTCATTATTAATAATTTCTGATGCTTTTTCTGCAATCATTATTGTTGGTGCATTTAAATTTCCACTTGTAATTTCTGGCATAACTGAAGCATCGACAACCCTTATATGATCTAAACCATGGATTCTTAATTTTTGATCCACAACTGCCATCTTATCTTCTCCCATTTTTAAAGTACATGAGGGATGATAGGCTGTTTCTGATTTAGATCTAATATATTCTTCTAATAATTCATCATTTTGAACTTCTTTTCCAGGACCAATTTCTTCTCCAGCAAATGATTTTAGTGAATTTTGACTTAAAATTTTCCTTGCTACATGAATGGACTCAATGGTTTGTTTTAAATCATCCTCATGTTCTAAATAATTAAATTGAATTTTTGGATAATCATATGGATTTGAGCTAACTAGAGTCACCTCTCCTCGACTTTTAGGATGGTTTGGACTAGCGTGTAATTGATATCCGTGTCTATCTGGATCAATTAAACCGTGATCTATTACAAAGGCAGGAAAAAAATGAAACTGAATATTAGGATATTCTCTATCTGGTGAAGACTTGCAAAAACCTCCTGCTTCCAAAAACGAGTAAGAGCATGGACCACTTCTTGATAAAAACCATTGTATTCCAATTCTTAACATATTTATTTTATTGACATATTTGTAGAGAGTATCAGGAGTTCTACATTCTTGTTGAATATAAGTTTCAAGATGATCTTGAAGATTTTTTCCTACCCCATCTAGTCCGTGAACAACTGTAATACCTTTTTCTTTTAAATGACTTGGGGGGCCCACACCAGAAACCATAAGTAGTTGCGGGGAGTTTATAGAACCTCCACTTAATATAATTTCTTTATTTGCAAATATTTTTACCAACTTATTTTTTATTTTTACTTCTATGCCAATAGCTCTTTTTCCCTCAAAAATAATTTTTTCTACAAAAGAGTTGCTAAATATTTTTAAATTCTTCCTTGTTTTAACTGAATTCAAATAATATTTTGATACACTAGCTCTCTCTCCATTATGAATTGTAACATCGTACATTCCAAATCCCTCTTGTTCTTCACCATTCATATCCGTATTTATATTATAACCAGCTTCTCCAGCTGAATTTATAAATGCTTTAAATAATGGATTATTATTTTTTGACTGGTTAACCGGTAGAATACCATTTGTTCCTCGAAATTTATTTTTACCTCCAGACCAAGTTTCAATTTTTTTAAAGTAAGGCAAAACTTTTTCATAAGACCATTCATTAAGGCCAAAAGAAGCCCACCGCTCATAATCATTTGGGTTTCCCCGTACATACACCATTCCATTATGAGCAGAACAGCCGCCTATCATTTTACCTCTTGGACAAAACAATCTTCTATTATGAAGGTGAGGTTCAGGATGCGAATAATACTTGTAATTATATTTTGGATCATGCATTGTATATAAAATTGCAAGTGGCATCTTTACTTTCCAAATATCACTTGATCTTCCTGCTTCAAACACCGCAACAGTATTATTTGAATTTGCAGAAAGACGATTCGCGAGAACGCAACCTGCTGAACCTGCACCAATAATAATATAATCAAAATTCATAACAATCTTAATAATTTCTGAATATATAAGTTAATATTGTTGATAGGGATATTAATATTAAACAAAAAATAAAAATAAAATTAATACCCATATTAAGATCTATAAAAACACCAAATAAATAAGGGGAAAGTGCAGTGGAAAAAACTCCTATTGCATGCAACATGGCTCTTATAGAACCAAGATTTAATACACCATAAAGCTCTGCCCATAATGATCCCATGAAAGGTATAGCTAAACCACAAGATAATGACATCAAACTCATATATAAAATAATAATAATAGGATTATCACTAATTAATAATAGAAAAATACCAAGAAGCATCGGAAGTAAAGATATTGGTATAAGATTTCTAGTTTTAAATTTATCAACTATAGGACCTCCTATAATTAAACCAACTACACTTAACAAACCATAAAAAACATAACTTAATGCTAACAACTCAAGGCTCCAAGACTTCTCATTTGCAATATGAACTTGATAAAAAAGCAAACCAGTAACTATGAATGGAGGCATCAGATATGAAGGTAAATAAATATAAAATTTGAAATCTTTAAATAAATCCCTTCGATCAAAAATTTTTTCATCATTCTTTTTCTTTTGAGATTCTAAAAACTTTTTATGCCGTTCCCTATGATCTTTTAATAAAAATAGATATAAAGGAATAAAGATAACCAAAATACTAAAGCCTGCAAACAACCATGTTAATTGCCAACCGACTAAAGTTAATAAAAGCACAACTAATATTGGAAGCACCATTTCTCCGATTGGTTGACCAAAACTTCCAAATGATAAAGCCTTACCTCTGTTTTTCCCATAATATCTCGCCATACTTGTTTGACTTGCATGACCTAATCCTCCTTGGCCAAAAAATCTCAGACCAAATAATATAAAAATAATTAAATAAGGTGCATAATCTAAATAAAACATAGCAATACAAGAAACAGCTAAACCGAAAGAACTAAAGAATGTAAAAATTCGTAAATCAATTTTATCAATTAATTTACCATACCATATCAATACTATTGAACTAATTATGGTAGCTAAAGAATATATTAATCCAAATTCTGCATTGGTTAAATTAATAGATTCTCTAATTTGAAAGTTAAATAAAGAAATAAAAAAAGTTTGACCATAACTAGCAAAAAAAGCAGTAAATAGACCAAAAAATAAAAAATTTGATTGTGATAAAAAAAATTTAAAAAACAATATTATTCCTAAGTAAATATTATAGTATCTATAAATTATTTTTGTGAATTGATATAATTATTTATTGCGCCTGTAGCTCAACTGGATAGAGCACCAGACTTCGGATCTGGGGGTTAAGGGTTCAAATCCTTTCAGGCGCGCCAATTTAAATTAAATTTTTTTCAATAATAGTTTCGGCAATTTGAATAGTATTAAGTGCTGCGCCTTTTCTTAAATTATCTGAAACTATCCACATATTTAGGCTATTATTTTTTGATTCATCTTTTCTTATTCTACTAACATAAACTTTATCATCTCCAGCAATTTCAACTGGTGTTACATATCCTTCATCTTTGCGGTAATCTATTACTGAAATACCTGGAAAATTTTCCAGCGCTTCTTTAACCTGTTCAATGGAAACGGACGATTCAAATTCAATATTTACTGATTCCGAATGTCCAATAAAAACTGGAACTCTTACACAAGTCGCTGAAATCTCAATTTTATCATCTATGATCTTTTTAGTCTCATCTATCATTTTTTGTTCTTCTTTTGTATTTCCATTATCTAAAAAATCATCACAGTGAGGAATTACATTAAATGCAATTTGTTTTGTAAAATTATTTTTTTCTATAGGTTTGTTTACATATATTCCCTTTGTCTGTTCAAATAACTCATCCATTGCTGACTTGCCCTTACCCGATACAGATTGATAAGTCGACACTACTACACGTTTTATCTTTGATAAATCATGTAAAGGTCTTAATGCGACAACCATTTGTATGGTTGAACAATTTGGGTTGGAAATAATTTTATTTTTGTTTTCTGCATTAAAAAAATTTTCTAATTCTTTACCATTAACTTCTGGAACTATTAGTGGAATATCTTTTTGCATTCTAAAATATGAAGTGTTGTCAATTACTATGCATCCTTTGCTTGATGCGATTGGTGCAAACTTAGAAGACACTTCAGATCCGGGAGAAAAAAGTCCAATGTGCGCTTTAGTAAAATCAAAATCATCTAAACTTTCAACAATTATTTCTCTTTGTTTAAATTCTAATTTTTTACCTTTTGATTTTTCAGATGCTAAACAATATAAGTTTTCAACTGGAAAATCTCTTTCTTCAAGTATTTGAAGAATTTCTCTTCCTACATTTCCAGTAGCTCCAACAACTGCAACATTGTATTTTTTGTCCATTAATTACCCATTAAAACATTCAATTGTTCAATTATTGCTTTACCCATTTCATCAGTTGAAACAATTTGCATTTCTTTTTGAGAAATATCAAGCGTTCTAAGGCCATTTGCCAATACTTTCTGTACTGATTTTTCAATTAACTTACTTTCATCATCCATATCAAAACTATATTTAAGCATCATTGCAAAACTCATAATCATTGCCAAAGGATTGGCTTTATTTTGACCTGCAATATCCGGCGCACTTCCATGAACAGGTTCATACATTCCCAATCTTTTTCCAGTTGAATCAATATTACTAATTGATGCAGATGGCAACATTCCTAATGATCCGGTTAACATTGCTGCACAATCACTTAAAATATCTCCAAAAAGATTATCAGTAACGATCAAGTCAAACTGTTTAGGCTCACGTATCAATTGCATAGCGCAGTTATCTGCGTACATATGAGTGAGGTTTACATCGTTATATTCTGACTCATGAATTTCACTAACAATTTTTCTCCAGAACATTCCGGTTTCCATAACATTCGCTTTTTCTACTGAAGTAACTTTGTTTGATCTCTTTTTTGCTAAATCAAAAGCAACTCTTGCTATTCTCTGAACTTCACTCGTTGTGTATGACTGCGTATCCACTGCTTTTTTTTCGTTTTCATTTATTGACTCGATGCCTCTGGGTTTTCCAAAATATACACCACTTGTCAATTCTCTTAATATTAAAATATCAAGACCTAAAATTAGTTCTTTTTTTAAAGAGGAGGCATTAACTAGAGCATCAAAAACAATTGCAGGTCTTAGGTTTGCAAATAAATCTAATTCTTTCCTAAGTTTTAATAATGCAGCTTCTGGTCTTTTTTCTCTTTCGACATTATCCCATTTTGGCCCACCTACAGCACCAAATAATACAGCATCTGAGTTTATAGCTTCATCAAGAGTCTTATCACTTATTGAGTCACCTTCCGCATCATAAGCTTCACCCCCAACCAATCTTTCTGAGATATCAAAAGATATTGATTTATATTTTGCCATCCAATCAATTATATCTAGAACGGGTGCAATAACTTCTTTTCCTATTCCATCACCTGGGAGTATTAAAAGTTTTTTATTTTTAATCATCTTAAATTATTTATATTATCCATGGATGATTTTTTTGAAGCTTTTCCTCATAATCATCTATACTTTTCACTTTCTGTAAAGTTAGGCCAATATCATCTAATCCTTCAATAAGACATTTTTTTCTAAATTGATCGATTTCAAAACTAAATACTTTATTTTTTTCTTGGATTTCTATTTTTTGATTTTCTAAATTAATTTTAAATTTTGTTTTTTCATCTGCAAATTCATTTAATAAAGCAACAGATTCTTTATCTAATTTGATTGGGAGAATCCCGTTCTTAAAACAATTGTTATAAAATATATCTGCAAAACTAGTTGAAATTATACATTTGAAGCCAAAATCTAATAAGGCCCAAGGAGCGTGCTCTCTGCTTGATCCACAACCGAAATTGTCTCCAGCAACTAATATTTTTGCAGACTTGAAATCACTCCAATTAAGAACAAAATCATTTTTTACATTACCTTGTAAATCAAATCTTAATTCATGAAATAAATGTTTTCCTAAACCTGATCGTTTTATTGTTTTTAAAAATTGTTTAGGAATTATCATATCTGTATCTACATTAATCATTGGTAATGGAGCTGCTATGCTTAAAATTTCTGAAAATCTCTCCATTATTTTATTATTTCCTCAACAGAAGAAATTTTTCCATTTATTGCCGAAGCCGCTGCAATTGCTGGACTTACAAGATGAGTTCTTCCCTCTCTTCCTTGTCTTCCTTCAAAATTTCTATTTGATGTAGATGCACATCTTTCTTTAGGTTTTAATTGATCAGGATTCATTGCTAAACACATAGAACACCCAGGCTCTCTCCAATCAAATCCAGCCTCAATTAAAATTTTATCTAGTCCTTCTTTTTCAGCTTGTTCTTTGACTAAACCAGATCCTGGAACTATCATTGCATCTACTGTGTTGCTAACTTTTTTCCCTTTAACTAAATTTGCAACTTCTCTTAAATCCTCTATCCTTCCATTAGTACATGACCCTATAAATACTCTATCAATTTTTATAGTATTGATAGGTTGATTTGCCTCTAAACCCATATAAGATAAAGATCTTTCAATTGATTTTCGTTTATTTTGATCTTTAATTGTATTTGGATCAGGGATTAATCCATTAATGGGAATAACATCTTGCGGACTAGTGCCCCATGTTACTTGAGGTAAAATTTCACTAGCCTTAATATTTATTTCTTTATCATATGAGGCACCTTCATCTGAAGGAAGTGATTGCCAAAATTTAATAGCTTTTTCCCAATTTTCACCTTTTGGTGCATAGGGTTTATTTTTAATATAGTTGAATGTTTTTTCGTCTGGCTCAATCAGACCTGCTCTAGCACCTGCTTCAATACTCATATTGCAAATTGTCATTCTACCTTCCATACTTAATTCTCTTATAGCTTTTCCTGAATATTCTATTACATGCCCCGTCCCCCCTGCAGTACCTATTTTTCCAATTATATGAAGGATTATATCTTTAGCTGAAACTCCTTTTAGTAAAGTTCCTTCTATATTTATTCGCATATTTTTAGCTGGTTTTTGAATTAGTGTTTGTGTTGCAAGAACATGTTCAACTTCACTTGTCCCTATACCAAAAGCGAGAGCACCGAATGCTCCATGAGTTGCTGTATGGCTATCACCACAAACAATTGTCATACCAGGTTGAGTAATTCCTTGTTCAGGGCCAATAATATGCACTATACCCTGTCGGACATCCAAAAGTGGAAATAAGGTTACACCAAAATCCTTACAATTTTTTTCTAAAGTTTCAACTTGAATCCTACTTTCTTCATTCTTTATACCTTTTGATCGGTCAGTAGTTGGAACATTGTGATCAGCAACAGCAAATGTAGAACTTGGTCTTCTTACTTTTAAATTATTATTTCTTAACCCCTCAAAAGCTTGAGGACTAGTTACTTCATGTACTAAGTGCCTATCTATATATAGTAAGCTAGTGTCATCTTCTTGTCTGTGAACAAGGTGATTATTCCAAATTTTATCAAACAGAGTTAGTTTTTTATGGTTTTGACTCATTGTTAGGTTTTTCTACCTCAACTTTAGATTCATCAGTTTTAGTTTCTTCAGTTTTTGTTTCTTCAGTTTTTTTTATTTCTTCAGAAACATCTTGATCCTTTGTATCCTTTTTGATGTCTTCGTTTTCAACTTTGCTTTCATCTTTTTGTTCTATATTTTCTGATAATTCATATAAATCTTGTTCATCACCTCTATTTTTATCTGCTATACGAGTGTTCTTACCAGACCGTTCTCTTAAATAATATAACTTACCCCTCCTAACGTCGCCTTGTTTTATTATTTGAATAGAATCTACTGCAGGACTAAAAAAAGGAAAAACCCTCTCAATACCTTCACCATAAGAAATTTTTCTAACAGTAAGAGAAGAATTAAGTCCTGCATTTTTTTTAGCAATACACACTCCCTCAAAAGATTGAATTCTAGATCTCTCTCCTTCTGTTACTTTGATGTTTACTTTTACTGTATCTCCTACTCTAAAATTGGGTATACTTTTTTTAGATGTTAGTTTTTTTATTTGTTCTTTTTCAAAATTATCTAGTATATTTTTCATTGCTTTGCTCTTTATAATAATTCAGGTCTATATTTTTTTGTTTTTATTATAGACTGTTTTTTTCTCCATTCACTAATCTTTTGATGATTCCCAGCTAAAAGAATGTCTGGAACCTCATATGATTTTTTATGCTTTTCATCAAACCAAATCTTTGGTTTAGTATATTGAGGATATTCAAGTAAGTCACTGTTAAAACTCTCATTTTGTAAACTTTCCATCTTTCCAACTACACCAGGTAAAAGTCTTACACAGCCTTCTATCAAATTCATTGCTGCTATTTCACCTCCTGCAAGGATATAATCACCAACACTTATTCTCTCAAAATTATAAGCATCGAGCACTCTTTCATCTACTCCCTCAAATCTCCCACAAAGAATTATTATTCCAGGACCTTTAGAAAATATTTCTAGTTTTTTTTGTGAAAGAGGCTCACCGGCTGGTGTCATATATACTAAAGGTAAATTTTTTTCCATATTTTCCATAGCTTTATTTACAGCTTTTTCTACTATATCTGGCTTTATTATCATACCTGGACCACCACCATAGGGTGTATCATCAATTGTATGATGTTTGTCTGTAGAAAAATATTTAAGATTAAAAGTTTCACAATCCCAAATTTTTTTCTTCAAAGCATTTCCAATTATTGAATGATTTAGGGGACCTGGAAAAGTTTCGGGTATTGATGTCAAAATCTTTGCACTCCAAATATTAGTCATTTACAATTCCTTTTATTGGATTAGCAATAATTTTTCTTTTAGGTTGATCAATTTTCTTTATGTTGTCTTGATTAAAAGGAAGAAAGAATGTTTTGTTATTTTCTTGATTTATTTCGAAAAGATTTCCAGCTCCAAAATTTTTTATATCTTTTACTATTCCTATTTTGTTTCCTATATTATTTATTACATCAAAACCAATTAAATCCGATACATAGTATTCCCCTTCTTTAAGTGTCGGTAAACTCTCTCTTTTAATAAAAAGTTTTTTTCCAATTAAAGATTCAGCCTCATTCCTACTTTTTATATGTTTTATACTAATTATAACGTTTCCTTTATGCTCTCTAATAAAATTTAATTTGACTAAATTTTTTTCTTCTTCAAAAAAAACTGAGTTCATTTTATTTATGTTCTGTCTGTTTGATAAAGAAGTCGCCATTTTTAAATGACCTTTTATTCCTACAACTCCAATAATTTTACCTATCTCAACATTCATTATTAAAAAGTATCAAAATTTATTTTGTTTTGTCCTCCGTAGGAGCTTTTGCATCCTCTTTCTTTTCTTCTTTAACTTCTTCTTTTGGTGTTTCTGCAGCAGGAGCTTTTGCATCCTCTTTCTTTTCTTCTTTAACTTCTTCTTTTGGTGTTTCTGCAGCAGGAGCTTTTGCATCCTCTTTCTTTTCTTCTTTTCCTTTTCTTTCGGCTTTTGGAATATGTCTTTTTGTTTTTTCTGTAATTTTAGGCTTTTCCATAACTCCAAAATTACTTAAAAAAATAATTATCCTATCACTTGGCTTTGCTCCATTGTCTAACCAATATTTTGCTCTATCAATGTCAATTTTTACTCTATCTTTATTATCTTTTGGCAACATTGGGTTATAGGTACCTATTCTTTCTATAAACTTTCCATCTCTAGATCTTCTAGAATCTGCTATTACAATTCTATAAAAAGGGCGCTTTTTTGCTCCTGCTCTTGATAATCTTATTCTAACTGGCATTTATTTTCCTTTCATAAATTAATTTAAAAAATTTTGAGGAATATTTCCTTTAAGTTTATTCAATAAACTTGAAGGATTTTGGCCTCCTCCCATATTTTTCATCCTCTTAAGCATTTTTTGAGACTGTAAAAATTGCTTAAGAAGCTTGTTAACATCTTGTACTTTCGTACCAGAACCTTTTGATATTCTTATTTTCCTTGAAGCCTTAATAATTTCGGGATGTTTTTTTTCTTTTAGTGTCATTGAGCTAATTATAGCTAATTGTTTTATAAGAATATCATCAGAAATATTCTTTTCAGCCATAGCTTTTTGTGCTTTAGATACTCCGGGCAGCATTGTTAACATTCCACTTACTCCGCCCACTTTTTTCATTTGCTTAATTTGTGAAGCAAAGTCATTTAAATCAAAATTTCCTTCTGAAATTTTTTTGGAAATTTTTTTAATATCTTCTTCTTCAACATTTTGAGATGCTTTTTCAACTAAACTCACAATATCACCCATTCCGAGAATTCTTTTTGCTATCCTATCAGGATGAAAATTTTCTATTTGGTCTATTTTTTCTCCCATGCCTAAAAATTTTATAGGTGCACCTGTTACCGATTTAACTGAAAGAGCTGCTCCTCCTCTACTATCACCATCAACACGTGTTAAGAATACCCCTGTTATACCTATTAAATCATGAAATTTTTTTGCAGTAGTTGCAGCATCTTGCCCACTAAGAGAATCTGAAACTAATATTTTTTCAATTGGAGTAGAAATTTCATTTATTAATCTTAATTCCCCCATCAAATCTTCATTCAAAACCTGTCTACCTGCGGTATCAATAAGTAAAATATCATAAAGTTCTTTTTTGGCTTCAAGCAATGAATTAGAAATAATTTTTTTTATATCTTTTGTATTATTTGTTTCAAAAAAATTAATATCATTTTTATCAGATAAAATTTTTAACTGCTCTTGTGCTGCAGGCCTGTAAATGTCAGCGGACACGGTCAATATTTTTTTATTTTGTTTATCTTTTAATAATTTTGCTAATTTTGCTAACGATGTTGTTTTACCTGATCCTTGAAGCCCACAAAACAAAATAACTGCTGGGGGAGTGGTATTTAAAATTAAATCTTCATTCTTTGATCCCAAAATATCAACCAACTCATCATATACTATTTTAACAATCATCTGGTCTGGTTGAATATTTTTCAACACATCTTGTCCTAATGCTTGAGATTTTATTGAGGTTATAAATTGTTTAACTACTTCTAAAGAAACATCTGCTTCTAAAAGTGCAACTCTGATATCTCTAAGAGTTGAGTCTAAGTCGTCTTCCGAGATAACAGCTTTTCCTTTAATTGAAGAAACTATATTTGTTAGTTTATCTGAAAGTGACGAAAACATTTTATCTCCCATAACACATTTAGCACCAGGGCGCGAAACTCGCGGGCTGGTGTACACATCATTTTTGATGTGCTGAAATTCACTTAAAATTAGGTGAAATTTAGCCACAACTATTAAATCATGAGAATAAAGTCAAGTTTACTCTATAATTTGGCTTATTCTATTGTATTAATGCCTATAAATAAAATACTAGGATTATAATGAAAACACTAAAATTCATAAAAATGCATGGATTAGGAAATGACTTTGTAATTATTGATAGAAGAAAGAAAAATTTAAAAATAAATGAAAGCATAATTAAAAAATTAAGTGATCGAAAAACAGGGGCTGGATGTGATCAAATAATTACAATAGATAAAAGTTCAACCAATCTTGTTGACGCAAAAATAAAAATATTTAATCCTAATGGAGATCAGGCAGAAGCTTGCGGCAATGGAACTAGGTGTGTTGCAAAAATTTTGTTTAAAAATCTAAAAAAGAAAAAAATTGTTTTAAAATCTGCTGCGGGAAAATTAATTGCACAAAAAAATAAAAACGGGACCATCAGCGTAAATATGGGGAAAATGAAAGAAAAGTGGACTGACATTCCAATTTCTAAAAAAATAGATACTAGAAATATACCAATAAATGTTGAAGGTTTTACAAATGGCTTCGCTGTAAATATAGGAAATCCTCATATTGTTTTTTATGGAACAAATTTGAATAAGATAAACTTATTAAAAATTGGCCCAAAAATAGAAAAGAACGATTTATTTCCAAAAAAAACAAATGTGGAATTTGTTCAAATTATTAATCCAAAAAAAATAAAAATGAGGGTATGGGAAAGGTCTGCTGGAGAAACTCTAGCATGTGGTAGTGGTGCTTGCGCCGCCGTTTATGTGGGATTTAAAAAATATAATTTAAAAAATGAATGTAAAGTAATATTAAAAAAAGGATCAATCTTGATTAATATATTAGATAATAACGAGGTAATTATGACTGGTCCGGCAGAAATTAGTTATTATGGTGAAGTTGATATTTAATTCATGAAAAAGAATAATAGTTCACAAGTTGTTAATTTTGGTTGCAGATTGAATTCCTATGAATCTGAAATAATGAAAACCTTAATTTATAATAATAATATTGAAGATACATTTGTTTTTAATACTTGTGGTGTAACAAAAGAAGCTGAAAGGCAAGCACAACAGGCTATAAGAAAATATAAAAAAAACTATCCTAATAAAAAGATAATTGTTACAGGCTGTGCATCTCAAATTGATCCAAGCAAATTTAAATCAATGAAAGAGGTGGATTGCATTATTGGCAATAATGAAAAAGTTATAAATTCAACTTGGAAAAATTTAGAAAACCAAAAAAATAGTAAATTGCCAAATATTATGGAAGTGACAACAACTAACACTAATATAATTGAAAAATTTGATGGCAAAGCAAGAGCTTATGTAGAAATACAACAAGGGTGTGACCACCGTTGTACATTTTGTGCTATTCCATTTGGAAGAGGTAACAATAGAAGTGTACCAATCGGATTAATTGCTAAAAGAATAAATAAGTTAGTAGAAAATGGATATAATGAAGTGGTACTAACTGGAGTTGATATAACTGATTATGGTAAAGACTTACCTGGAAAACCTAGATTATCCCAAATGATTAAAAGAATATTAAATAATGAGCCAAATTTAAACCAATTAAGATTATCATCTATTGATTGTGCAGAAGTGGATAATGATTTTTGGGAAATTTTTAAATATGAAGACAGGCTAATGCCTCATCTTCATATAAGCTTGCAAGCTGGAGATGATATGATCTTAAAAAGAATGAAGAGAAGACATAGTAGGAAACAGGCAATAGAATTTTGTGAAAAAGCTAAAAGTATTAGACCCGATGTAGTATTTGGAGCCGATCTTATAGCTGGATTTCCTACAGAAACAGATAGTATGTTTAATAAAACCTGTTCACTAATCACAGAGTGTAATTTAACATATTTACATGTATTCCCATATTCTCAAAGAGAAAGCACACCAGCATCAAAGATGCCACAAGTTCCTACAGAAACTAAAAAAAACAGAGCTTCTCATTTAAGAAAAATTGGTCAAGAAAAATTAATTGAATATCTATCGTCATCGATTGGAAAAGAAAAAACTTTTTTAGTAGAAAAAAATAATGGGGACTTTTCAATTGGCAAGACAAAAGAATTTTGTCCAATTAAAATTCGTACAAAATTAGAAATAGGAAAATTGTTTAATTCTAAAATTATATCTTATGATAATAACATGTTAGTTGCATAATGTTGTTATCTAAATTTAGAAAGGGTATTAGCAAATCTTCGAAATATATCTCAAAAAATATTGCAAGTGTCATTTCAAGAAATGCCCTAGATGTAAATCAAATTCAAGAAATTGAAGATATACTAATTAGTGCTGATTTAGGTGTACAAGTTTCAAAACAATTAATAAATGAAATTAAAAAAAAGCATCTCAATCAAGATGTTAGTTTAGAATCTATACAATATACTTTAGCTAATGAAATAGAAAAGATATTGACACCATGCCAAGCAAAAATTGACATATCTAAAACAAATGGGCCTCAAGTTTTTTTATTTATTGGGGTAAACGGTTCAGGCAAAACAACTACTATAGGCAAACTTTCAAAAAAGTTGTCTGAAAAAAACAAGATAATAGTAGCAGCTTGCGATACCTTTAGGGCCGCTGCAGTCAGTCAAGTCAAAGAATGGACACAGAAATCAGGCATAAATCTATATGAAGGCAAAGAAAATCAAGATCCTGCAAGTGTAGCTTTTGAAGCTTGTATAAAAGCAAAAAATGAAAATTTTGATTTAATTTTTATTGATACTGCGGGTAGATTGGGAAATAATAAAAACTTGATGGAACAATTATTAAAAATCAAAAAAAGTTCTCAAAAAGCTATAACAGATGCTATTACTAAAACATTTTTAGTATTAGATGGATCCTCTGGTAATAATATTATTAATCAATTCGAAAATTTTAATAATATAACTGGAGTTGATGGCATTATCATTACTAAACTTGATGGAACCGCAAAAGGTGGTGCATTGGTATATTTAATATCAAAATACAAGGTGCCAATTTTTTTTGTAGGTCTTGGAGAAAAAATAGATGATTTACATGAATTTAAAGCCAAAGAATTTTCACTTTCTTTATTTAATTTATTTGATGAACATTAAAATATGAAAAATACATTAAAATTATTAGTTGATTTTGGACCTTTAGCTATTTTTTTTATCTTTTATAAGAGAACGGGGAATATTATTGATGCGATTCAACCACTTATTATAGCAACCATTATATCTGTCCTAATTTCATATATAATTGAAAAGAAAATTCCAGTTATGCCTACCTTAGGCGCTATTGTAATTACAATTTTTGGTGGACTAACTCTATATTTTGATAATCCAATATTTATTTATATGAAACCAACAATCATTAATATAATTTTTGCAGGTATACTTTTTATTGGGAATATTTTGAATAAGCCTCTTCTTAAACATTTAATGGGAGCTTCAATCAATATGAAAGATGAGGGATGGTTTGAACTAAGTAAAAGGTGGGTAGTGTTTTTTATATTTTTAGCTATTCTAAATGAAATAATTTGGCGTAACTTTTCAAAGGCCTATGGAAATCAGCCTACTGATGACATATGGATAAATTTTAAAGTCTTTGGCATATTAATTTTAACATTTATTTTTTCTGTAACTCTATATCCAATATTAAAAAAATATTATAAAAAAAGTTAATTGTGCTTTAAAGAATAAATTCCTGGAAGTTCCTTTCCTTCAAGCCATTCAAGAAAAGCCCCGCCAGAAGTAGAAACATATGTAAAATCTTCAATAACCCCTAAATTGTTAATTGAAGAAACTGTATCACCACCACCTATAACCACATTGATTCGTTTTTTCTTTGAAATAAGAGATAAATTTGCAGAAATAATTTTCGTGGAATTATCAAAAGGTTTATATTCGAATGCACCTAGTGGACCATTCCATAATACTGTTTTTACTTCTGAGAATAATTTTATAATTTCTGCACAGGATTGAGATCCTATATCAAAAGCTTGATGATTTTTTTTAATTTTTTCAACCAATGTTTCATTTACAGAATTCTTATCACCTAAACTTTTAGAGGTTATTACATCAGTTGGTAAAATTATTCTACAACCACTTTCTAATGCATTATTTTCTATATTTTTTATCAAATTAAAATATTTTTCTTCAACTTTTGATAATCCAACATCTATTGATTTTGATGCTAAAAAGGTATTGGCCATACCACCCGCTATTACTAGGTAATCAAGTTTTTTAACCAAATTTTCTAAAATTGTAATTTTTGTTGAAACCTTTGAACCTCCAATTATTGCTAATGCAGGTTTATTAGATTTATTTAATATACTATTTAGTGCGTTAATTTCTTTTTCAAACATTAAGCCTGCATAGGAAGGTAAAAATTTTGTAATACCAACTATTGATGCATGGGATCTATGAGATGCTGAAAACGCGTCATTAATGTAAACGTCAAAGTTGTAAGAAAATTTTTCTGCAAAACTTTCTATATTTTTTTCTTCTTCTTTATGAAATCGAATATTCTCTAATAAACATACTTCACCAGTATGCATTAATTTAATTGTATCTTCTATTTCTTTACCAAAATAATCTTTTACGAAATATAGTTTATTAAGTTTGAGGGAATTTTGAATTTCATTTATAATATTCTGAAGAGAAAGTTCTTTTTTAAAAACGCCTCTGGGTCGACCAAAGTGAGATAATAAAAATATTTTATTTTTATTCTTTATAAGATTTAATAAGGTTTCTCTAAGTGAATAAATTTTTGTAAAATCTGATATTTTACCTTTAACGACTGGTACATTTAAATCTACTCTAACCAAAACATTCTTTTTAAAAATTTTTGTATTTTTTTGGAATTTTATTTCTAATGCTTTATCCACAAATTTTTTTTAATGAAAAAACCTTTTATTTCCTAGGTTTTTTTAAAAAAATACACAAATACTTGAATTTCTACTATTAATTTGGCATATATAGTATATAAAATAGACCCCAACACTATATGTAGGATATATTTATGTCATGGACTGAAGAAAAAGTGTCTCAATTAAGAGAATTATGGGATCAAGGACTACCAACATCTCAAATAGGTAAAATACTAGATTTTTCTAAAAACGCTGTTGTGGGCAAAGCTCACAGAATTGGACTAGAAAGAAGACCTTCTCCAATTAAAAGAAGCATAATGAAGCCTGATAGAAAAAAAGCGAGAGCTCCGTTGATGCCAAATTTGAGTATAAATTTGAAATCGGATAAGAGTTTTGAACAAAAAGATAATTCGAACGAAAACGCCTCATTAACCACTAAAGATAAATTTATTGGTAATAACGTTATTGCAAATAATAAAAATTCAGGATGTGAATGGCCAGTGGGTCATCCAAATGAAATAGATTTTAGTTATTGTGGTGAAAAAAAATTGGAAGGAAAACCCTACTGTTTAAAGCATTGCTCAAAAGCATACATTGTTGCTGATAAAATCAAAAAGGAAGATGCAGCAGCATAAAAGTGAATTATAATTTTTGTAATTACAAATTACTATGTCAGTTCGACGTATTTGCTTTAAAACAAATTTTGGATTTATATCCATAAAAGAAGAAAATGAAAAAGTAATTTCAATTAATTTTAAAAAATCAAATAATTTATCTCCCAACAAACTTTTATTTAGATTAAAAAAAAATATTAATGAATTTTTTAAAAAGAATATAAAAAATATTAAATGTCCAACAAGAATTATTGGAAATAAAAATCAAAAAAAAGTATGGCATGAAATAAAGAAAATTAAATATGGCAAAACCAAATCATATAAACAAATAGCAAAAAAAGTAAAATTACACCCAAGATATGTAGGAAAGATTTGTAGTCAGAATAAGTTACTCTTAATAATTCCTTGTCATAGGGTAATTAGAACAGATGGAACACTAGGAGGATTCTCAGCAAATGGTGGTTTAAAGCTTAAAAGAAAACTAATTCAATTTGAAAAAATTTAATATCAAATTTAATATATTAAGAATATTTTTCTAAATTTTTAATTTTTTAAAAAAAAAATAGAAAAAGATTTTAAAAAATCTTGTTTTAAAGAATATTTTTCTTTACTATAATATAAATCAAAATGAGAAAAAAAAGAAACTTATTAAACCGATTAGACGATGGTCCAGTTATTTGTGCTGAGGGATTTCTTTTTGAAATAGAAAAAAGGGGATATATGGCTTCAGGTGAATTTGTCCCTATGGTTTCATTAGATCATCCTGAAGTTCTAGAAAATTTACACAAGGAATTTCAACATGCAGGCTCAGATATAGTTCAAGCATTTACATATAATGGTCACAGAGAGAAAATGAAAGTAATTGGAAAGGAAGAGCTTCTGGAACCATTAAATAGATCTGCTTTACAAATTGCAAAAAAAGTTGCTGAGAACAATGATGATGGTGAGCCTAATTTAATGGCAGGAAATATTTCAAATTCAAATATTTGGAAACAAGGAGATAAAAATTCACAATTAGAAGTTGAAAAAATGTTCAATGAAATGGTTGGTTGGGCAGTTGATGAAGGTGCAGATATGTTAATTGGTGAAACTTTTTATTATGCTGAAGAAGCCTATATGGCTTTGAAAGTTATGAAACAAACTAAACTTCCATCAGTAATTACTATTGCTCCATATGGACAAAATATAATGAGAGACAATATTTCTATAGTTGATACATGTAAAGAATTGGAACAGCAAGGCGGTGATGTAGTGGGAATGAATTGTCACCGGGGTCCAAATACAATGATGCCCTACCTCAAAGAAATTCGTAAAATATTAAAATGTCATATGGCTGGTTTACCTATTAACTTTAGAACAACAGAAAAGAGTCCAACTTTTTTTAATTTGCCTGACCATAATGGCTGTACACACCACACTCCTCATACAACTACATTTCCAACAGCATTGGATCCAATGCAGTGTAATAGATATGAAATTAAGCATTTTGCAGAAGAAGCGTATGCGATAGGTATAAATTATCTTGGGGTTTGCTGCGGTGCTAATCCAATGCTAATCAGGGAAGTTGCTGAGGCTGTGGGATTAAAAGTTCCTGCTAGTAAATATAGAGAAAATATGGAAAACCATTATATGTACGGAAAAAATAAAAGAATACCTGAACATATAAAAGCTTATGGTGATAAAGCTTAAAAAAAGCTAATTTTTATCTATTTTTTTAAAAGAATCATTAAATTTTTTTAAATTTTCTTCAGTGTATTTATTGTAGTCAAAATCAATTTTTGAAGTTATTTCTGATACCATACTCCACATTGTTTCTCTTAATAAAGAAGCACATTTCATTGCATTGTATTTTAGGATTAATTGGTCATCAGTTTTTTTATTAAAATAATTTTCTAATAAATATATTTCTTCTTTATCTGAAAAGTCATTATTTGAAGCTAGCCCTCCTAAATCAAATAGCGGACTATTAAATCCTGAATATTCCCAATCAATTAACCATAACTTTGAACCATCATCTAGTATATTAGCAGGTAATAAATCGTTATGTCCAAATACAATTTGATAAGGCGAGGAATTGTTCTCTAATTTAGAACAATTCCCCAAAAGTTGATCGAGGATTGGGGAATGTCTACTATCATTATTTCTTAAAAATTGTGCGTAATTTTTTATAACATGAAAAACCCAAAAAATCATTGCCGGCCCAAAGATTTTTTTTGGAATTTCATAATGTACTTTTTTTAAAAGAAAAATTATTTTATCTATATTGTTTCTTACATCTACTGGAGAAAATGTTTTACTTTTTATATATTCCAAAACTAAAACACCTTCTTTATGATAAATTACTTTTGGGCTTATTCCGACATCATAAGCTGCTTTACTAGATATTAATTCGTTTGATCTTAATACATGATGTTCTAATATATCTTTACCTAACCTAACAACCACTTTTGTACCACCATCCTTTACCAAAAAATTTTGATTGGTGATTCCTCCATCCAAATTAGATATCTCTATTTTATTTTTCCATATTGGAAGAGATAATATCTCTTTTTCAATTCCTTTAAAATTTGATGTCGTGTTCATATTAAATCATACCATACTTATCTTTTAATTTATTACTTCCTGATTTAATTATTCTATCAGCAATAATAGAAATAAATGCTACGCATAGACCAGAAACTAAACCCCTACCAATATCAGCTTTAGTTAAAGCAATATATACTTCTTGTCCCAAATCTCTTGTACCAACAAGTGCTGTAATTACCAACATAGATAATGCAAGCATAATAGTTTGATTAATTCCTAACAATATTTCTGGTAGAGCTAATGGTAATTTTATTTTAAACAGTAGTTGTCTTGGAGAACAGCCGCAAATTAGAGCTGCTTCTACAATTTGATTGTTAATATTTTTTATCCCATGCGCAGTATATCTTACTGCAGGGGCTAGAGCATATAATATTACTGCAAGCATTGCAGTAAAATCACCAACTCTAAATAACATTACAACTGGAATAAGATACACAAAACTTGGTAATGTTTGAAGTGTATCAATAAATACGGTGAGAGCTTTATTTGCTCTAGCGTTTACACCTGCCCATACTCCGAGAGGTATACCGATCATCGAAGCAATTAAAACACTTGAACCACAAAGATATAAAGTGATCATCGCCTTTTCCCATAAGCCTGTAACAACAATAAATAAAGATAATACTAGGCATAAAAAGGCTAGTCTTAATTTTCCAAAATACCACCCTGTAATAGTTAATATTGTTATAAACCATGGCCATGGAATTCCAAGAAAGAACCTTTTTATTGGTAACATAAAATAAGTTAATAAAGTTACTTTAAAAGATTCTAAATTATCATAATAATTTATATTTATATATTTTACTAATTCTTCCCAAAATAATGAGGTATTGAAAACTAAGTTTTCTGGAAAATTTTTTATAAATGGTAGAAAAGGACTAAGTAAATAAATTACAATTATAAATATAAACAAAGTAATTATATTAAAATTTTTTTTAAAAAAAGAGATATTTTTTTTTCTTTTTCTTGCTGGTATGTTTACAAAAGCCTGACTTAATCTATCTAAAGCTATAGCTAAAACTACTATCGCAACACCTGTTTCAAAACCTACTCCAATGTTTAGTCTTCTTAAAGATGCAAGAACATCATATCCCAAACCTCCAGCACCTATCATTGAAGCTATAATAACCATATTTAAAGAAAGCATTATAACTTGATTTACACCTACCATAAGGGTCGGTTTAGATACTGGTACTAAAACTTTCCATAACAACTGTCTTTCAGTGCACCCAGACATTAGTCCACATTCTTTTATTTGAGGATCAATACTTTTTAATGCTAACAATGTTGTTCGAACCATTGGAGGCATAGAATAAATTATTGTTGCTATAAGTGCTGAAACAGGTCCGAAGCCGAACATAACTAATATAGGAACTAAATAAGCAAAAACTGGTACTGTTTGCATTAAGTCAAGTATTGGGGATATAATTCTCTCTAAGAGCTCTGACTTATATGACAATATTCCTAATATAAGTCCGATTATTACTCCAACAGGAACTGCTATAATTATAGAAGATAGAGTAACCATTGAACTTTCCCACTGTCCAAATATTACTAAATAAAAAAAAGCAAAGGCTACTAAAGCAACAAGTATTTTATCTTTTGTGTACAATGCCATAGATACAATTATTGTAATTACTGAAATCCAACTAAGGGGAGGTAATATTTCTACTGCATCTTGACCTTGTCCTTGTAAAAAACCTTTTGAAATCAATGCTAAAATCAAATTATATGGTTGTTGTATTAACCAAGCAATAAAACGAGTTAAATCTCTAAAGGAAAAAGTTCCAAAAGTAGCTTCATCCATTAACCACTTTACAAATAGGCTTGTATATTTTGATATTGGAAAAATATAATGTTTTGGATATTTAATAATCCATTTAGCATCAAAGTATGAAGCTATTTCCTTTCCATAAAAATATAAAATAAAGGTAATTATAAATAGTAAAAAAAATGTGATTTTTTTGTTATTTTGAATATTGCTTATCATTCTTAAAATTTATGGGGGATATAAAATCCCCCATTAAATTTAAATATAATTAGATAAAATAATTATTTTATCCACGTACTCCATCTGCCTTCATTGCTAGACATCCAATCTGCAACCACAGCTTCAACTGTATTGCCATCTAAGTCAACAGATGCAACTAGATTACCCATTTCATTACTATCTAATGTGAAAGCTTCAACTGCATCGTAGGCTCCTGGCCATTTGTCTTTCAACATACTTGAAGCAACCTTCCAAATAGGGCCTCTTGGTTTTCCGCAATCATACGCAGAATTTTTATTTATACCCCAAGATGGATCGGTATAACATTCTGTTGTATATGGAGGAAAGTCTACAAACTCACCACTATATTTAGACGGAGCCCAATGCGGAGCGTAAACCCAAAGCATTATAGGAGCCTTTCTTTGGTAAGCAGATTCTAATTCTGCAAAAAGTGCAGCATCTGTTCCCGCATGAATAACTTCCCAGTCAAGATTTAATGCTTCTACTCTTTCATCATCAAATCCACCCCAAGTAACTGGGCCTCCTAAGTATCTACCTTTTGGAGAAGTTTCTGGAGTTGCAAAAGCTTCTGCACAATCATTTAATGCTTCCCAGTTAGGTAAGCCAGGACATTTTTCTTTCATATAAGTAGGATACCACCATTCTTCTATTGCATCCATTCCTGTGCTTCCGACATTAACTACTCGACCATCAGCAGTATATTCATCAATTGCGTCCCTTCCAGTAGTTTCCCACATTTCCATTGCAACATGAAGATCTCCAGTTTGAAGACCAGCAAATTGTGCAATATAATCTGCAGGCACAAGCTCTACATTATAACCAGCTTTTTTTAAAACTTCAGCCATAATATTAGTTGTAATTAATTGGCCTGTCCAATCATGTAATGTAAGTTTTATTGGATCTTTTGACTCAACTGCTGATAAGCTGCTTGAAAAACCAATAAAAAAAATACTAAAAAAAATAGCAAAAAAATTCTTCATAATTTCCTCCTTTGAATTCATTTATGTATTTTAAATTTTAAAGATATAAATTAGCTAATTACTGATTGAATGTCTATTCAATTATTTTTGATTAATATTAAAAAATCAAAGGAAATCAAGGCTTTTCAATTATATTTAGTTGTAAAGAAACCTTGAAACAGTTTCTTTATCTATTGATCCCACAGTTTTATTATTATTATCTATTACTCTAACTATTCCATTAGTTAAAACTTTTTCAACTATCTTAAAAACTTTTTCATTTTCATACACAGTAACATCATATTTTGAATTTTGATCCTTAGTCATAATACTTTTAACTGACAATAATCTTTCTCTTGGTAAATCTTCTGTGAATTCTTTTACATACTCATCTGCGGGTTTCATAATTAAATCCTCAGGACTTCCAATTTGTACTATCTTACCTTCATTCATAATAATAATCCTATCAGCAAGTCTAATAGCTTCATCAAAATCATGAGTAATAAAAATAATAGTTTTTTTCAATGCACTTTGTATTCTAAGAAATTCATTTTGCATTTCTTTTCTAATAAGCGGATCCAATGCAGAAAATGGTTCGTCTAAAAACCATAATTCTGGCTTTACAGCAAGAGAGCGTCCAATACCAACTCTTTGCTGTTGCCCTCCTGATAATTCTTTTGGAAAATAATTTTCTCTACCCTCCAAGCCTACCAATTCAATTATTTCCATTGCACTTTTTTCTCTTTCATTTCTCCCTATACCCTGTACCTCTAAAGGAAAGGCGATATTTTCAATTACAGTTCTATGTGGAAATAGAGCAAAGTGTTGAAAAACCATTCCCATTTTATGACGTCTTATCTCTATCAATTCTTTTTTAGAAATTTCTCCCATATTGATATCTTCAAAAAAAATTTCTCCTATTGTAGGTTCAACTAATCTTGACATACACCTAACTAATGTAGACTTACCAGAACCACTAAGACCCATAATAACTAGAATTTCATTTTCAAAAACTTCAACAGAAGCGTCTCTTATTGCTTGGATATATCCTTCTTTTTTAATTTTATCATCACTTGGATTATTGTTATGCTTTAATAAAAAATCTTTTGGATTGTTACCAAAGAGTTTCCAAACATTTTTACAAATTAGCTTAGGATTCTTTTTCATGATTATCCCTTGGAATACCATCCATTATCAATATAAAGAGCCTGACCATTTACAAATCTAGACTCATCTGATGCTAAAAACAAAACAGTTGAAGCCACTTCTTCGGGACTGCAGATTCTTCCCTGAACATTTTTGAGGTCTTCTTCATTCCAATTTTGACCTTGCTCATCTAATTCTTTAATTTCTCTTAATCCATGATTTGTTTTAACGAAACCTGGGCAAATAGCATTACATCTAATCCCGTTATCCCTGTATTCCACTGCAATGGATCTCGCTAATTGAAGCACAGCCCCTTTTGTCATACAATAAAGAGACTCCAGGGCAAATCCTTTTTCTCCACCTATCGAAGAAGTAATTATAATTGAACCTCCTCCACTTTTTAACATTATGGGTACAACTTTATTGCATACCAAAAATGCAGATCGCACATTGATATCCATTAAATAGTTATAATCACTTTCTGTTGAATCATGAAGGGGCTTTACAATAATAGTTCCAGCGTGATTAAATAAAACATTTATCTCACCAAAAAATTTCACAACTTCATTTATTGAATTATGAACTTCAGATGACTTTGAGACATCTGTCTTATAAAATACTGCTTTTCCTCCAGATTTAATAATTGCATTTTGTGTTTCTTGACCTTCTTGCTCATTAATATCAAGTATCGCTAACTGAGCGCCTTCACGAGCAAAGAGTTCAGAGGTTGCTTTACCCATACCTGAAGCACCTCCCGTAATCACAACTTTTTTTCCTCTTAATTTCATATTGATTTTGTAAGCCCTCCATCAACCCTTATGTTTTGACCAGTTATATAAGCAGCACCATCAGAAGCAAGGAAGCACACTACTTCAGATATTTCATTTAACTTACCAAATCTTTTTAGAGGTATACGATGTAAAAATTTATCAAAATTAAATTTCTTTTTTTGCTCTTTAGTCATACTATCAATCATTCCTGGTAATATATTATTCATTCTAATGTTATCTGATGCATATTTGTCAGCAAATAATTTTGTAAAATTTGCTAAACCAGCTCTAAAAGGACCGGAAGTTGGGCTAATTGGGTCTGGTTCAAGTGCAGAAAAAGTAGATATATTTATTATAACACCTGATTTTTGTTTTTTCATAATAGGCGTAACTAATCTTGACGCACGGACCACGTTCATTAAATAAACATCTAAACCTTTGTGCCAATCTTCATCAGTTAGCTCAAGAATAGGTTTTTTTGGTCCGTGTCCCGCACTATTAACTAAAACATCTACACGTCCCCATTTTTTTATTGTTAGATCAACAATTTTTTTTAAATCTTTATTCAATAAATTAGATCCTGTATACCCAATACCTTTGAGTTTTTTTGCCAATTTCTCTCCTTTTCCAGAAGATGATAATATAGAAACCTTAAATCCTTTTGAGAAAAGTTTTTTAGCCGAGTCTGCACCCATGCCAGATCCACCAGCAATTATAATTGCAACTTTATTCATTAAATTAATCTTATCACTAAAAGTTAATTATGTTGATAAAAAAATATTAAATACTGTCAATAATATATAAAATAATAGAATTATATATTAAGTACTCATAATGAATAAAAAGGCTAAAGCTATTTTAGATTTTTGGTTTATAAAAACTTCTCCAGAAGAAAGGTTCAATCGCAATGATGAATTTGATAAGAAAATCAAAGATCTTTTCTTAGAAGATTATAAAAAAGCGACAAACAATGAATATGATTATTGGCAAGAAAGTGCTGAAGAATGTTTAGCATTAATAATATTATTAGACCAGTTTTCCCGCAACTTATTCAGAAATGACTCTAAAGCATTTGCAATGGATTATAAGGCTCAAATAATTGTTAAAAATGCAATAAGTAAAAATTATCACACAACATTGCCAAATAATTATATATTATTTATTTTTTTACCTTTAATGCATAGTGAAAAATTAGAAGATCAGTTACAGTGCAATAAATTGATTGATGAATGCTTAAAAGATAATAAGAATTATAAAGAAATAAGTAAATTTGCAAAAATACACTTAGATATAATTAAAAAATTTGGAAGATTTCCATATAGAAATAAAGTATTAAAAAGAAACAATACAAAAGACGAAAATAATTATTTGAGCTCTACTCATCATGGGTTTTTTAATATTTAATTATTATTTTTTAAAGTTTCATTAATTTGATTTGCTAATAATGCATAACCTTCATTGGTATAATGATTTGGAAGTTCAAATGGGAAATAACTAAGTGGATTTTCTTGATTGCTCAAAACATCATTAAAATCGACAACTTGTATATCTAAAGATTTAACAATATTTATCAATTCTTTTTTATTTTGCAAAAAAGGTTTGTTATTTGTATATTCCTCCCAGCTTGGCAAATATATAAAATAAAAATTACCACCCCAGCTTTCAGTAGTTTCTTTTGCTTTTAACAATATTTTAGAAAAATCATTTTTAGTTTCTTCAGCACAAAAATAATCTACACAAGAATATTTATTATCATATAAATTAAGTAAATTTCGAATATTTGTAAATTTGAAAAAAAACAATATTTCTAAAAATTTTCCATGAATATTATCTTGAATAATTAATTGTGATTTTAAAAATTTTGCTTCTTTTTTTTTCTTAAATTCTTTTACCATTATATCTACAGCAGAAATTCTTTTGTCCAAATATTTGGATAAGAAGCTATCTATTTCATCTTGTCTATTGATCAAATTTTGAGAATAATCATTATTTAAATATTTTATTAATATTTCATTTTTCAATTCAGAGAATAAATCTTCTACATCACCTCTAAAATAAAACCATAGAAGATTTTTTGGTTTATAAATAGAGGCATATTCTTTTAAAATTGCTAATTCGATTAATGGGCCGCTTCCAGCATAACCATAATTCAAAGAGGTATAATTAAATTTTCTTAAATGACTTGTCACATCTTCATCCATTTTAACGCAAGCTCCTTGAACAAAAGAATCTCCGATTGATATAATATCTATATTTTTTTTATATGCGTAATTGGGATTATTAAATCCATATTTATCTGATTCATACTCAGCCCAATAACCTGATTCATTACAATTAACTGTAAGTTTATTTGATATTCCACTGAGTGGATAAATATTATTTTCTAAACTATACCTCACTGCATCATTTTCGCTTTTAAAATCTAGTTTTCCTCTCCATATACTTGGAGGAAAAATAGGAACAGGATCTAAACCCTGGGATATTAAATCTTTCATATATTCTAATTTTGATCTGGGCTCATATAATTTTGCATTTTCTTGACTTTTTTTCAGAGCAAGACCTCTATTAAAAAATGTAGAATTAATAAGTAATATCTCTACAATTATTAAACTAATTATAATTGTTATAGATGAGATAGAAATTACCGCTTTCCACTCTGTATTTAAATAAAAAAATGTAAAAATATAAAA
>Ga0111541_10000025_pt1 | contig 45613 bp, 49 predicted proteins | sample Knorr_S7_td_DCM__FD_83039 | JGI IMG/M metagenome (GOLD analysis project Ga0111541, IMG submission 83039) | Marine microbial communities from Southern Atlantic Ocean transect - Knorr_S7_td_DCM_ad_131m_LV_B (version 2) (version 2) | ecosystem: Environmental > Aquatic > Marine > Oceanic | place...
AGAATCTTATTGAATATTTTTTTATGGAAAATCTCACTCTTAGAGAAGCTTTCTTGAGGGATTTTCGAACTGATTACAGCGTTTCTGAATCAGCAGCTATTAATTGGGCTGGTTTAAATTTTAACAATAACGCTGAATTGATTTCTTTTTTAAGTAGGAATAATTTATCTTGGCCAGATGTAGTGATCCACTTTCAGAGAAAAATCACTTATGAGAACATTATGGATCTTTACCTTGGTGTAAATGATGTTGAGGTTGAAAGATGGTGTGATAACAATAAAGAGGTTCTTGATTTTATGTGGAGCGAATGGACAAAAGGAACCAAGGTTTCTTCCCCTGAGAGGATTCCAAAAACTTATGCATATCAATATTGTCGTAGTGCTCTAATACAACACAAAGCATCACATCCCATATACAAAGAAAAAGCAATCGAGGCAATTTCAAGAGGTGTAAAAATAGAATGGTCAACAAAATAACAAACTATAAAGCAAGATTGATTTTAGACAGTAGGGGTTTTCCTTCCGTGCGGGTAGATTTAACATTAAATAATGGGATTACCGTTGGATCCAATGCTCCTTCTGGAGCATCTACAGGAGCGCATGAAGCTTTAGAGCGTAGAGATGGGGGTTCTTCCTGGTGTGGAAAAGGTGTAAATGATGTTTTAAATGATCTTAATAAAAATGTTATTCCTGAAATTTTAAACATTGATCCAAGAGAGCAGGATGAGATAGATAAGATTCTTCTTCAATTGGATGGCACGACTCAAAAATCAAAGCTTGGCGCTAATTGTTTGTTGCCATTATCTATGGCGATTTGTAGAGCTGGTGCTGTAATTGAAAATCAAGAACTTTTTCAATGGATATCTTGTTTAAGTGAATCCAAGTCATCTTTACCTATACCAACTATGAATGTTTTGAATGGGGGAGTTCATGCAAATAACAACTTAGACGTTCAAGAATTTATGATCGTGCCTTGGCTGGCTGGAGATTTTTTAAACTCTCTTAGAGCTGGTGTTGAGATATATCACGAATTAAAATCCACAATTAGCAATAAGCAAATGTCAACATCATTAGGTGATGAAGGTGGTTTTGCTCCTGATTTAAAAAATAATTTAGCAGCATTAGATTTGCTTAATGAATCAATTTCTAATTCAAGATACAAACTTGGTGAGGATGTGTTTTTGGCTTTAGATGTTGCGAGTTCAGAGTTGTTTAAAGATAATTATTATGATTGGGAAGGTTCATCAGTTACTTTTAAAGATTTAGTTGACGTTTATACTGATTGGAGCTCTAGATACCCTATAGTATCGATAGAGGATGGAATGGATGAATCACACGAAGAAGCATGGTCGTTATTGAATCAAAAATTAGGAAAAAAAATTAATATTATTGGAGATGATTTGCTTGTAACACAAGTGACAAAAATCAACCATGCGATAGAAAAAAATCTATGCAATACCTTATTGGTTAAATTGAATCAAGTTGGTACAGTTACTGAAACCATTGATGCAATAAAAAAAGTTAGATTGTCAGGTTGGGATTGGTCAGTAAGCCATAGGTCTGGTGAAACTGAAGATGATTTTATTGCAGACCTTGCAGTCGGAACAGGTTCTCGGTTTATTAAAACAGGTGCACCTGCAAGAGGAGAGAGGACATCAAAATACAATAGACTAATCGCTATCGCTTCAGACTATAAGAATTTGAAATTTAAGAATATAGGAGTAAGATTTAGATAATGAAAGCTTTAATAACAGGTATTAGTGGTTTTGCAGGAAGCCATCTAGCAGAGTTTTTGCTAAATGAGCAAGTTGAAGTTTTTGGGCTTATAAGACGAAGGTCTCCCTTGCATCATTTAAATTCAATTCAGGATTCAATCAATCTTGTTGAAGGAGATTTGCAAGATTCAACAAGTTTGAGAACAATCTTAAGGGAAGCTAAGCCAGATTGGATCTTTCATCTTGCTGCTCAATCATTTGTTCCAACCTCTTGGAGAGCACCTGCAGATACTATTAACACCAATATTACCGGACAGGTTAATCTTTTCGAAGCTGTTCGTGATTTATCACTTTCTCCAACTATACAGATTGCATGTTCTTCAGAAGAGTATGGCCTTGTTCATCCAAATGAAACTCCCATAAAAGAAGATAACCCTTTAAGACCACTTTCTCCTTATGCTGTAAGTAAGGTTGCTCAAGATTTTCTAGGTTATCAGTATTATCAATCTTATGGTATGAAAATTATCAGGACAAGAGCTTTTAACCATACTGGACCAAGACGAGGTGAGGAATTTGTTGCCAGTGCATTTGCACGACAAATCGTAAATATCGAAAGAGGAGCTCCAGCTGTTATAAAGGTTGGGAACCTTGATGCTGAAAGAGATTTTACAGATGTAAGAGATGTGGTTTCTGCATATAAAGTGTCTGTTGAAAAAGGTAAGCCAGGCGAAGTTTACAACATATGTACTGGAACTGCAATTTCTATTTCTACATTGTTGGAAAAGTTGATTGATTTGTCCTCCATTAAACCTGAGGTGATAAAAGACCCGGATTTAGATAGGCCAAGTGATGTGCCTTTATTGCTTGGAGATTGTAGTAAATTTAAAAATCAAACATCTTGGGAACCAAAAATATCTTTAGATCAAACTCTAGAGGATTTGCTTAATTGGTGGAGAGATCAGTAATTAGAAAATCTGGTAAGTATTCACAAGTAATTGAAGATTCAAGCCTTGGTTGGTCAATAGCAGTTGCTGTTGGAATTGGATTGTATTTTGGTCAAATGTACGATAAGAATAATGATTCTGAGCCTTTGGGAACGTTAATTGGTTTTTTGATTGGACTAGGAGCAGCATGCAGGTTGGTCTTAAAAGTACATAAAAGATTGAATTCTTGATTCATGGAAAGTCTTTTTTTGTTTGGAATCCTCAATGAAGATTCATTATTCGACCTCTACAGGCCAAAAATATTTTCTGGCTTATTGGGTTTTTTGATTTTTTACTCATGGGTGCCTATAAGTTTTTTTGTTAAAAATAATATCAAAAATATCAATCAAAAGCTTTTAAGAACAATATCATTTTTACATTTTTTTCTTGCATCTTTTTTGATGATTTTTTATAAAAATTTAATTGTTCAAAAGGACTCTTTTCTTTTTTTTATCATTGGTTCTATTTTTGGATTGGTAAAAATGGTAAAAAAGCCTAAAAAAACGAATTAATTTAGTTAATTTTTTAATATATCGATTTATGATTTTCAACTTAGATATATAAGTTTTTAATCCGATTGTTTTTATGACTATTTTTGAATTTAAACCCGAAGATCAAGACCACCATGGCGACGACCACCATGGCGACGACCACCATGGCGACCACCACCACGGCGACCACCACCATGGCGACGACCACCATGGCGACGACCACCATGGCGACGACCACCATGGCGACCACCATCACAGCGCATGCGCTCATCCAGAATATGAATTGTTAAATATTTTTAACTGGAAAGGTGTTGGTCCAAAAGGGGGAACTGTCCACACTTATGTGGAAGAGCAGCCGTGGATGCCAGCTTTTTGGAAATGTTCTGGCCCTGGTTCAGATCCAATGGGTGAAATCAGCATGACAATGGCTTTTAACACATTTATTGTTAGCGGTATTTTGATTGCTTTATTCAAAAAAGGAACTAGAAAAATTGAGTTTCTTCCTGGCAAAGCACAAGCTTTTGCTGAAATCTGGGTTGACGGTCTTAGGAATTTCTTTGCAAGCTTTGGTGGTGAATATGTTGCCACAAAATATTTTGGCTTACTCGGGGCATACTTCACTTTCATACTTTCTTTGAATTTATGGGGTATTATCCCAGGGTTTCATTCCCCAACAGCAAACATCAATACAACATTGGCTTTTGGTATTGTTGGTGTAATTGCAAGTTTGGTAATTGGACTTAAAGAATCTGGTTTAAAACATATTATTGATCATTGGATGGGAGAGCCTGAACCTGGAGATAGTTTAGCTAAGGTTATAGGTGCTATTTTGTTGCTCCCATTGGAAATAGTGGCTCAGTTTGCAAGAATGATATCTCTTGCACTGAGATTGTTTGGAAACATATATGGTGGAGATGTTGTTCTTGCCGTTTTTGTTGTTTTGCTTGCAGATATAGCTGTAAAGATTTGGATTCCACTACCTTTACAATTGCCTGTTCTCTTGTTGCATATTCTTGCTTCTGTTATACAGGCGATAGTCTTTACAGCCCTGATATCGGTTTATATATCAGGCTTTTGTTCTCATCATCATGATGAAGAACATGATCATAAACATTAATTTAGGAGGTTAATTATGATTTTTGGTGACGGTGTAAATATTGATTTTTTGGCTATTGCTTTAGCTTTTGCTGTACCAGCAGCTGCTGCTGCTATGAGTCAAGGCAAGGCTATTTCAGCTGCTTGGGACGGGATGGCTAGACAGCCTGAGGTTTCTGATTCAATTGGAGGAAAGTTAGTTATTGCTTTGGCTTTCCCTGAGGCTCTAGGTATTTTCGGTCTTCTTTTGGCCATAATGCTAATGGGTAAATTGTCTTAAGACAATGGAATTAATCACGCCCAAATTAGGGCAGCTTCTTGTAGAAGCTGCTGCTTTTGGTCTAGTTTGGTGGGCGTTTGTTAAATTTTTAGCTTCGCCCATCTCTAAAATTCTTGAAGAAAGAAAAACAAAGATCAAGCATGATGTAGACGCAGCCGAGAAAAATCGTGCAGACATGGAATCTTTGAAAGAGGATTATGACAAAAGAATGTCTAATCTTGAAATAGAAGTAAATCAAAAGATTTCTGAAGCTATCAGTAAAGGTGAGGCTATTGTTGCAGAGATGACAGAAAAAGCTGAACTTGCATCTGAAGAAACAAAAAAGAAAATGCAGAAAGAAATTGATGACATGAGGGAGAGGGTTAGAAGGGAGATTAAGAAAGATGCTGCTGATCTAATTGTTGGTGTGAGTGAAAAGTTTTTAACTTCAAAATTGAATAAAGAAGATGAGAAGTTAATTGAAAAGTTGATGGAGGAGGTTAGTAACTCTCTTGAGACTTGAAGGTCTGTCTATTGGATCTGCTTACGCTAAAGGCGCTTGGAGGATTTGGTCTGATTCTGAAAAAGGATTAGCTGAATCAAAAGAGTGGTTTAATTCATTTTCAGCTTTGTTAATGGATAAACCTGATTTGATGAAGATTTTTCAACACCCCTCGGTTTCTTCTAAAGAGAAACAGGGTATTTTGGATTCAATTTGCAAAAACCTTGATACTGACAAGGATTTTTCTTTATTTTTAAACATAATTGTTAAAAATGGAAAAATTGATTACTTTAGTCAGATAGCTGAACATTATGAGGAATTGGTTGATGATCATCAAGGCATCAAGAGAGGTGTTTTGGAATTAGGTCAAAAAGTTCCAAATAAAGTAGTAGCAAATTTTGAAAAAGATCTTGGAAAAAAACTTGGTTGCAAAGTTGTTTTGAAACAAAAAACTGTTAAGGGTTTAATTGGAGGGTTTAAGTTGAGGATGGGCAGATATATGGTTGACGCGAGTGTCCAAACTGCATTGAAGAAAATTAAACAATCACTCGCGAGTAATTAGGAGGAAATATGAGTAAATTAAGAACTGATGAAATTGCATCTGCTTTAAAAAAATCTTTAGATAATCATAAAGATGCATTAAAGCTTGAAAGCGTTGGAACTGTTATACAGGTCAGAGATGGTATTGCTGAAGTATATGGTTTAGATAAGGTTCAAGCAGGAGAGATGGTTGAATTTGAACCAGGAGGAGAAAGAGGTCTTGCTTTAAGTTTGAACGAAGGTTCTGTTGGAGTTATCATTCTTGATGATTACAAGGGTATTAAGGAAGGCAATACGGTCAAAAGATCCCAAAGACAGCTTGACATACCAACTGGTGAAGCTTTATTGGGAAGGGTAGTAGATGCTTTGGGAAGACCTATTGATGGAAAAGGAGAAATCATAGGTGCCTCCAATCGTCCTATGGAAATTATTGCACCTAGGGTTTTGGAAAGAAAAGCAGTGCATGAACCTTTGCAAACAGGATTAAAGGCAGTTGATGCAATGGTGCCGATAGGAAGAGGGCAAAGAGAGTTGGTTATTGGCGATAGGCAAATAGGAAAAACTGCAATTCTTGTTGACACGATAATTAATCAGAAAAATACTGATGTTTATTGTGTCTATGTTGCGGTTGGACAAAAAGCATCTGCTGTTAAAGAAGTTGTTGAAGCTTTGGAAAAAGCTGGTGCTATGGATTACACAACAGTTGTTAGCTCCCCAGCAAGTTCGCCGGCAGCTTTGCAGTTTTTGGCTCCATATGCAGCTGCTGCAATGGGAGAACATTTTATGTTTGACGGCAAGCATTCATTATTGTTGATTGATGATTTATCAAAACAAGCGAATGCGTATAGAGAAATTTCACTTCTTCTAAGAAGGCCTCCAGGAAGAGAAGCTTATCCTGGTGATGTTTTTTATCTACATAGTAGACTTCTTGAAAGAGCTTCTAAATTGAGTGATAAATTAGGAGCTGGGTCTATGACATGTCTTCCAGTCATAGAAACACTTGAAGGTAATGAAACAGCATATATTCCGACCAATGTTATATCAATTACAGATGGTCAAATTTTCCTGTATCCTGATTTATTTAATGCGGGAGTAAGACCTTCTATCAATGTCGGTCTTTCTGTAAGTCGTGTTGGTGGTGCTGCTCAAACGAACATAATCAAAAAACTAGGTGGTAGCTTGAGGTTAGAGTTAGCACAATATAGGGAGATTGAGGCATTTGCTAAATTCGGTAGTGATCTTGACGAAAGAACACAAGCAAGATTAGACAGAGGTCAAAGAATGGTTGAGATTTTAAAACAACCACAATATAGCCCAATGTCTGTTGGAGAAATGGCTTTGGTGCTGTATGCAGGTACAAAAGGCTATCTTGATGCAGTTGAGGTTGGCGATATTTCTCAATATGAATCTGAAATATTGACTTTTGTAAATCACGAAGATCCTGACTTAATGAATGAAATTAACAAGGAAGCAAAATTAACTGATGAAATTGACAAGAGATTGAAGTCTGTTTGTCAAAAATTCGCTAAGGTTTTTAAGAAAGGAGAGTAATGGCTGGCTTACGTGAAATACAAGGTCAGATTCGTTCTGTCAAAAATACTGCTAAGTTAACAAATGCAATGAAAATGGTTGCTTCTGTAAGGCTTGGTAAATTAGAACAGAAAACAAAAGAGGGATCCAAATATCATGATGCATTTGAAGGTCTTTTCAAAAGAATTATGAATATAGTTGGAGAAATTGATCACCCCCTTTCAAAAGATCCAGCAGGCGGAAAACATCTTTTTATTTTAATTACTGGAGATAAAGGTTTGTGCGGTTCTTACAATTCAAATGTTCTTAAATTACTGGCGGACAGGATTGAGGAATTGAATTTAAAAGCTGATGATTACATGGTTTACTCAATAGGGAAAAAGGGAAGGTCATTAGCTCTTTATAAAGGGGTTTCATTACTTGATGATTATGTAGAAAATCTATCTTCTGACCTCCCAGATGAAGACATGAAGGAGATTTTAGGCAAGATTACGGATGGTTATGTTTCTGGCGAATGGAGAGAGGTGGAGATACTTTATACAAAATATATTAATCAATCAAAATATTTAGCTAGTAGCTCCACACTTCTTCCTTTCAGGGTTGAGGAAAGTGCTGAGCAAGAAAATGTGGATTCATGGATATTTGAACCTGGTCCAGATGTTATTGCAAAAATGCTTGTTCCTGTTGCCGTTAAAGGCATAGTGTTCAGATCGTTACAGGAGTCAATGACTTGTGAACAGGCTGCAAGAATGATTGCAATGACTCAAGCGACAGATAATGCAAAAGATATAGAAAAACAAAAAACAAAATTATTTAATAAATTAAGACAAGAGGCAATCACCAGTGAGTTGTTAGACATTATTGGAGGAGCTGAGGCTATAAATTAAGGAGAATTTTATGAGTAAAGAAACTAAAAAAGCAAAAGTTGCACAGGTGCAAGGTGTTGTTATAGATGTAGCAATTGAATCAGGAGATCTGCCAGAACTTTTGGAAGCAATTGTTTTAAAAGGTGATGAGTTAGTTGGATCAAGTGGAGAGTTAGTTTTAGAAGTTATGCAACATCTTGGAGATGATAAGGTTAGATGTGTTGCTATGGGTTCAACAGATGGTGTTTGGAGAGGAATGGAGGCACATCTTACAGGTGGTCCAATAAGAGTACCTGTAGGAAAGCAAACTTTAGGCAGAATGATGGATGTTTTGGGTAAACCTATGGATGGAGGAGAGAGTTTGGATTCCGGTAAAGATGTGACTAGAGCAATCCATCAATCAGCTCCTGAATATGAAAATCAATCTACAGTTAGTGAAATTTTTGAAACTGGTATTAAAGTTATTGATCTTTTGGTCCCTTACGCAAAAGGTGGAAAGATAGGTCTTTTTGGTGGTGCTGGTGTTGGAAAAACTGTTTTGTTAACCGAGTTGATTAACAATGTCGGAACAAATCATGGAGGTTATTCCGTTTTTGCTGGTGTTGGAGAAAGGTCAAGAGAAGGAAATGATCTTTGGCATGAATTAGGAGAAGCCGGTGTTAGAGATAAAGTTGCTTTGATCTTTGGTCAGATGAATGAACCTCCCGGGGTTAGGTTTAGAGCTGGTTTAACTGGGGTTACATTAGCTGAAGGTTTTAGAGATTTAGACGGTGGTCAAGACATACTGTTCTTTGTAGATAATATTTTCAGATTTCTTCAAGCTGGTTCAGAGGTTTCAAGTCTTTTAGGAAGAATGCCTTCAGCAGTTGGTTATCAGCCGACATTGGCAACAGACATGGGAGCTTTGCAGGAAAGAATTACATCAACAAAGAATGGTTCAATCACTTCTGTTCAGGCTGTATATGTTCCTGCTGATGATTATACGGATCCTGCTCCAGCAACTACTTTTGCGCATTTAGATGCAACAACATCACTAGATAGAGCTTTAGCAGAATTGGGAATATACCCAGCTGTTAACCCTTTGATATCTAGCAGCAGAATGTTGGATCCAAGATTTGTTGGTGAGCATCATTATGGTGTAGCTAGAAATGTTCTTTCTTTATTACAGAAATACAAAGAACTTCAAGACATTATCGCTATTTTAGGTATGGAGGAATTATCTGAAGAAGATAAGCTTGCTGTTAATAGAGCAAGGAAAGTTCAAAGATTCTTAAGTCAACCGTTTTTTACTGCTGAGGTATTTACTGGAAACCCTGGTATATATGTTGAAAAACAAAAATCAGTTGAATCTTTTGAAAAGATATTAAATGGAGAAGGTGATCATCTACCTGAAGATGCTTTTTATATGGTTGGTGATTTTGATAGCGCTGTTAAAAAGGCGGAAAACCTTTGAGGTTAACGATATTGTCTCCTAGGGGAAAGCTTTTGGATTCAGAGGCTGAATCTTTGATAATGCCTTTTGAAAAAGGTTACATAGGCATCAAAAACAACCATCAATCCATGACTGGTTTAATTATGCCTGGTGCGTTATGGTTAAAAAATAAAAACAAGAAAGAAGTTAGGTTTATTTCAAATGGTTTTGCTGAAGTTAAAGATAATGAAATTCTTTTATTAACCGATGCTTCTGAAGAAAAAAGTAAAATTGATATAAAGAGAGCCGAAGAATCTTTAAAGAGGGCAAAAGCTAGGCTTTTAGAAAAGGACTCTAACAAGAAAAGAGCCGAAGAATCTTTAAAGAGGGCAAAAGCTAGGCTTGATGTTGTTAAGGGAGAATTTTTAAACGTCGTTAAGTAAAATTGAAATCAAAGGCGGACAACCTTTAAAGGGTGATTTTGATGTGCAGCCTTCCAAGAATGCGGTATTGCCTATTCTTGCTTCAACAATAATTGCAAATGACAAATGCAGACTCTATCCTGTTGTAAAAATAGCTGATGTTGATGTTGCTGTAGATATCTTGGAGAAGCTGGGTGCTAAATGTTCATGGGAGGATGGTGGCATTAATGTTGATACAAGATCTATTGATAGCTATTCAATAGATTTAAATTTAAGCAAAAAAATGCGCGCAAGTGTTTTGTTTCTAGGAGCACTTTTAGCTAGGTTTGGTAAGGCTAAAGTGTATTTACCCGGAGGATGCAAAATAGGTAAAAGGCCTATAGATTTTCATTTAGCTGGCTTTGAGTCTTTAGGTTTTCAATGCCGGTACCATGATGATGGGCTTATTGAGGTTTTTTACGATAAGAAAAAAGATAAAAAAGATGAAAAGATAGTAAATATGGTGGGTGTTAGCGTCGGAGCAACTGAAAATATCCTGATGGCGTCTATGTTTTTTAAAGCGGATATAGCCATTCATAACGTTGCAAGAGAACCTGAAATTATTTCTCTATGCAAGGCTTTGAAGCGATATGGAGCAAAAATCAAAGGTGTAGGAAGTTCTTCTTTGTTTGTTAAAGCTGATTGTTTTTCTGGATCGAAAGTAAGAATTCCTTCAGACAGGATTGTTGCTGGAACTTTTGCATGTTGTTTTTTGTCAAGTAGAGGGTATGGAAAAATACGTAATTATCCTTTTGATGATTTGGAATCTTTTACAGCTCTTATTCAGTCAATGGGAGCAAAAGTTAAAAGAGAGAAAAATGATATTTATATAAAATCGCCAAAATCAATAAAAGCAATCAATTTTCAAACTGGACCCCATCCTGCTTTTCCTACTGACTTACAGCCTTTAGTAAGTGCGGTTTTATGCAAGGCTCAAGGTACAAGCAGGATTGTTGAAACAGTTTTTGAAAAAAGGTTTTTACATTTGAAGCAATTACGAAAAATGGGAGCCAATGTCACAATAAAAAATCAAGAGTGTATCATTAAAGGTGTTAAAAATTTAAATAGTGCTGAATTAAATTCAACAGATTTGAGATGCGCAGCAGCTTTGATAGTTGCCGCGTTATCAGAAGAAAAAAAATGTATCATTTTTGACAAAGGACATTTAAAGCGGGGTTATTATAATTTTATTGAACAGCTTCAAGAAAATGGTGTAAAGGTATTTTGAAGGATTTTTTGAAAAAATATTTGGCTTGGTTTTTGCCAGGCATGAACATTAAGAGATGGACTTGGTTAGCTTTGTTTGGACTTCTTGTGTTTAGTTTTGGAATGCATGGTTTTCTGGTCTCAAGCATAGATGCAGATCTATCTTTCTCATTGATGAGCTTTTTAATTGAAGAGGTTTTTTTTACCAATCTGTTCCTAATTGGTGGTTTTTTTATTTTCATCTTGGGTGTTTACAGAATAAATCAAATATTAATCAAGTCGGTAAGCAGGGATTTAAAAAAGGGACAGTTGGCAGGTAAGGTTTTTGTAGATCAGGTTCTTTCTCACAGAATGTCAGTTACTGTCATAGGTGGAGGGCATGGGCTCTCAACTCTTCTTAGGGGTTTGAAGAAATGGACAACAAACATCAATGCAATTGTGACTGTAGCTGATTCAGGTGGTTCGAGTGGCATGCTTAGAGATGAATTTGGATCGATACCGCAAGGAGACATTAGAAATTGTCTAGTTGCATTGGCTGAAAATGAATCTTTCATGGAAAGATTTTTTCAATATAGATTCAAGAAAGGAAAAATCAAGGGTCATTCATTAGGAAATTTAATTCTTTTTGCTCTTTCTGAGCAAGAAAAAGATTTAGCAAAAGGTATAGGTGATATCGGCAAAGCATTCAACTTAATGGGTTCTGTTATACCGTCTGCTAACATTCCTTTAACCTTAATTGGTGAAAAAGAAAACGGAGAGATTGTCGAAGGGGAAGCCAATTTACCTAAATCAGACGGAAGAATTTTTAATTTGAGGCTAAAAGAAAAAGATGTAAAACCTACTTTAGAAGCAGTAAAGGCTATTCAGAATTCTGATTTAATAATTTTTGGACCTGGTAGTCTGTTTACTTCGGTTATTGCAAATTTATTGATTGGAGATCTTTCAAAGGAAATCAAAAAATCTAAAGCATGTAAGATTTATATTTCAAACATGATGACTCAAAATGGAGAAACAAACGACATGTCTGTTGAAGATCACATGTTTGAAATAATTTCTAAAGTTGGTAAATTAGATTACATAATTTTAAACAAAGAAGTATCTGAAAAGCAAAAGCAAAGATATGCTGAAAGAGGTGTTGCGCCTTTAAAATATGACTTAATAAATTTGCTTGCTTCTGGCGTTAAGCCAATAGTGAAAAAATTTACAAATGAGAAAAAATTTGCTCATCATGATCCTGACAAGTTAGGTAAATGTATATATGAGATTGCTAAAAAATGGAGGAAGAAAAAATGAAAATTAAACTTGCAATTAATGGGTTTGGAAGAATAGGGCGACTTGTTTTTAGGTCTGCATTTGGAAGAAAAAATGTTGAAATAGTAGGGATCAATGACTTGATGCCTGTTGAATCTTTAGCCCATTTGTTAAAGTACGATTCGGTTTATGGCAAATTACCTTTCGAGGTAAAGGCGCAGGGTTCTTCTCTTTATGTTGATGGTCAGGAAATTCCCATTTTCAATTCACGTAACCCTGAAGATTTGCCTTGGGGTGATATAGGAGTTGATTATGTTGTTGAATCAACAGGTATATTCAGAACAAAAGAACTTGCTTTATCTCATGTTAATGCAGGGGCAAGAAGGGTGATTATTTCAGCACCTGGAAAAGGTGATATAGATGGTACTTTTGTAATGGGTGTAAACCATAAAGATTTCAATGCTTCAAAAGATGTAATTGTTAGCAATGCTTCCTGTACAACAAATTGTTTAGCACCTATTGCTAAAGTTTTAAATGACAATTACGGTATTGATGAAGGCTTAATGACAACTATCCATGCCTATACTGCCGGACAAAATCTTATTGATGGTCCAAATAAAGATTTAAGAAGAGCTCGATCCGCTGCTTTAAACACTGTCCCAACAAGCACTGGCGCAGCTAAAGCAATAGGTGTTGTTTTGCCGGAGATAAAAGGTAAATTGAATGGTATGGCCATAAGGGTTCCTACACCAACGGTTTCTCTTGTTGACCTAACTGTTAAGGTTGAGCGTTCTGCTGATAATGTTGAATCCGTAAATGAAAAATTTAAACAAGCTAGTGAGAGTGAGCTGAAAGGAATTCTCGGGTACGAAGATATCCCACTAGTTTCAAAAGATTTCGAAGGCGACAAAAGATCTTCAATACTTGATGCTGCTTCAACTTATGTCATGGGTTCTTTGATAAAAGTTCTTTCATGGTATGACAATGAAACTGGCTATGCAACAAGGGTTGTTGACTTAGCAGAATACATGGCGGCAAATGAGTGATTGATCAAAAATGGTATAAGCGTTTTAAAGCAAAAAATGTACTTTTAAGACTTGATTTAAATGTTCCCATATCTGATTCTAAAATCCTTGATGATTCAAGAGTTATAAGTTCGATTGAAACTGTTAAAAAACTTTATGAAGTTGGTGCAAAGGTCATTGTTGTTAGTCATTTAGGCAAACCAAATGGTAAAAATAATCCAAGCTTAAGTCTGAAACCTGTTGTAGAAAGTTTTTCTGAAAATTCCAATCTTCCTTGCTTTTTGCATCTTGGAAAAATTGATAGAAAATTAATAAAAAAACAATTGAAACATTCTGTTGTTTTTTTAGAGAATGTTAGATTTGATCCAGGAGAAAAAGATTGTGAAGAAAGCTTTGTTAAAAAACTTGCAGGCATTGCAGATTTTTTTATTAATGACGCTTTCTCGGTTTCTCATAGAGCACATGCGTCAGTTTTTGGTGTTGCAAAACATTTGCCTTCTTTTGCAGGACCGTCAATACTGCATGAGACACGAAACCTCAATACATTAATTGAAAATCCCAAAAAGCCTTTTTGGGTTGTAATGGGTGGAGCAAAATTAAAAACAAAGATGCCATTAATAGATTCTTTAAAAGGTAAAGTCCAAGGTTTTTTACTTGGTGGAGGGATTGCAAACACCTTCTATAAGGCATTGGGTTATGAAATAGGTTCTAGCCTTCATGATCCTGATAATTTGGATTGGGCAAGGAGTTTTTTCGAATGGTGCCAACTTGAAGATTCTCCGAAATTAATATTGCCACAAAAAGTTGTTGTCAAAAATAAAAATGTTTTCAAAGAGAAAGATTTTAAAAAAGTGCTTCCCGAGGAGAATATTTTGGATGCAGATCCATCTTCAATATCAGATTCATTCAAAAATTTAGATTCTGTAAATACATTTTTCTGGAACGGAGCTTTTGGAGCATTTGAAATGAAAGGTGCAAGTAAAGGTACTGAAACTTTAGCTACGATATTGGGAAATCATTCGGCAAGGGTTTATATAGGCGGTGGTGAAACTTTGGCATCTGTTAAGATGGCAAAAATGGAAGGAAGTTTTTATTTTGAATCTTTAGCTGGAGGAGCAACTTTGTATTATCTTTCAGGAAAAAAATTACCTGGTTTGGAGGTTTTAAACTTATGACAATAATTGCAGGAAATTGGAAAATGAATCATGACCCTGATTCATCTTCGGCTTTTTTTAAAAAGCTTCAATCTTATGGCCCAATACCTGATAATGTAAAAACTGTAATCTTCCCAACTTTTCTTTGCTTAGATTCAGCACAAAAAAATTCATCAGGGGTTGAAATCGGCGCCCAAAATGGTAACCCTGAAAAGTCAGGTGCCTTAACTGGGGAGATTTCTATTTTTGATTTTCCAAAAATAGATATTAATTGGCTTTTAGTTGGACATAGTGAAAGAAGACATATTTTTAAAGAAGATCCAAAGCTTTTGAAAAGGAAAGTTGAAACCTCTTTGAGTCTTGGAATTAAAACTGTTTATTGTGTTGGTGAAACAATTGAAGATAAAGAAAAAGGTTTAACAGAAGAGGTTTTGAAAAAACAAATTTCTTATCTTGAAAATTTTCTTTCTGATGAAAATTTAATAATAGCATATGAGCCAGTGTGGGCAATCGGGAGTGGCATGCCTGCAGGATCTAAAGATGCTGATGAGGCATCATTACTATGTAAGGATTTCTGCAAAAGGGATATCGATATTCTTTATGGTGGTTCTGTCAATAGTCAAAATGTATCTAATTATTTAAGTTCAGGTTTGATTGGTGGTTTTTTGATTGGTGGTGCAAGTTTAGATGCTGATAGCTACAGAGCTTTAATTGATGCTGTTGCCTAATGCTGAGAGTTCCAAATTTTATTTATCCAGTTTTTATTCTTTCTTTTTTAGGTGTTTGTATACAACTTTATTTAAGTAATTCTGGTAACGATTCCATAAAAATAGTTTCTCTTATGATTGTTGCATATCTTGCAGGGTATTTTTTTTCGAGACAAAAAGTTAATAATGCTTGGAATATATCAATAATAAGTACGATTATTTGTTTTCTTTTACTGGTTGTAGTTTTATTTTTACCAGAAATAAGAGGTATTAATTCATGGATCAAAATAGGGCCTTTTACACTTCAGCCTTCCGAGTTAGCCAAAGTCGGATTAATTGTAGTAAATTCAGTTATTCTAGGTGGAAGAAAAGGCGTTGGCTTGGGACCCTTGAATGGATTTGTTTTTTGCATATTGATTAATGCATTGGTTTTTATCTTGATTGCATTACAGCCAGAAATGGGGACTTTAATAGTTATGGCTGGAATCACATGGATTCAAATTTTTTGCTCAAAAGTAAATAAATTTTTCAGTACAGGTTTACCCATTATTGCAATTTTAATTTTTTTCATAGGAGGAAAAAGCCTCATTCCTTTTTATGAAAGCATCCCTTTTGTGAAAGCTCATCAGGTCAAAAGAATTGAGACATTTTTTGCTGGCTCTGAAGCTTCATCAGATGACCGTTGGCAAATTGAAGCAGCTCATATACAGATGGCTAAAGGCGGATTATGGGGTTCTGGTTTTTCTGAATCTGTTAAACAAGAGATATATTGGTTACCGGAACGTCAAAATGATCTTGTTTTTGCTGTTTTTTTTAGAACTGGAGGTCTTTTTTTGGTTTCTCTAATTATCATTTTGTACTGTTGGGCCTCTTTTGGAGCTTTGAATTTTTCAGAAAGAATTCCACCAGGGGCAGCTAAACAGTTGCTTATAGGTTTTGCAGGCTATATGATTTTTCATTGTTGTTTTAACATAGGAGTTGCTTTAGAGCTAATTCCAACAACCGGTTTCCCATTAATACCTTTGTCTCAAGGTGGTTCAGGTTGGATATCGCTCGGATGTTTAGTAGGATTGGTGTTAAGTATTTTATCTAGTCATCTAAACCTTTATAATTCAAGGGTTGTTGGAGGGTAACAATTATGAAAAAAATATTATTTATACTTTGTGGTTTGATTTTTAGTAGCAATTTATTTGCTTTGCCTAGTCATTATGCTGGTAACAACGGTTCTTCAGGTTATTTTTTAACACCTACAGCAGAAATGCCTAATAAAAATGAAATCAGAATCGGATTTTCTCAGGTTTCTGAACCAGAGGCAGACTTTTTCTATCTTTCTAGGTGGGGTACCCAGAATATGTCTGATGCTAATTCAGATGTTTTACATTTAGGAGGTATTTCTTGGTGGATGGGCGAAGGTCTTGAAGGTGGTTGGAGTACTTCTAATGTTCATGGGTATGACTGGCATCAATTTACGATCAAAAAGTCATTGCGCAATAATCCAGATTCATTTTTTGGAAGAATTTCAATGGGTGGAACCATGGGTTGGACGGCATCTCATGGTAATTTTGAAGAATGGGGTGGTTTTATTGTTGCGCAATCTCCTTACTCTAGAGGTGATTTCAATTTAGGCATCAGCATTGGTGCTGATGAACTTGATGCTACAGAAGCTTCATTTTTTGGAAATTTCAGTCTTTGGTTTTCACCTAGATTGAAAATGCATTATGAATTTGCATCTTCAGCATTTGTCACTAAAGAGCCTGGACAAAGTGTTGCTTTATGGTGGCAAACAAGCCCTGATAATCCTTTGTGGATTAATCTTGGTGCAACAACTTTAGAAAGTTATGGTTGTACTGTTAATTTAACAGGTTGTGACAATGATGCTTTCAGAACAGATGAAACAATGTTCACTTTCGGATTCGCACTTGGTGTAAATAGTTACTTTGACTATGAAGAAGAAGATGAACTTGTTGAATTGTTTGAAACATTTGGGAAGCCTTAAAAATACAGTTTTTTTCAAAACCTGTTATGAAAGGGTTGATTTTATCTGGAGGTAGTGGAACGAGGCTAAGACCTTTAACGCATACCAGAGCTAAACAGTTGCTTCCTATTGTTGGAGCTCCTATACTTCATCACATATTGGATTCTTTAGAAGATGCGGGCATAAAAGAAACTGTTATTCTTATTTCTCCAGAAACAGGTGATTTGGTAAGAGAATCTTGCGGATCATCTTGGCGTTCTATGAATTTGGAATATGTTGTTCAAGATAAACCTTTAGGTCTTGCACACGCTGTTGCAACAGCAAGACCACTTCTTGGAGACGATCCTTTCCTTTTGTTTTTAGGAGATAACGTTTTAAAAGGCGGTATTAAGAAATACGCAGATGAATTTAAGTCAAAAAATATGGAATCAATGGTTCTTCTTTCAAAAGTCGAAAGGCCACAACAATTTGGTGTTGCTATTTTTAAAGGTGAAGAGCTTGTTGGCATGATTGAAAAGCCAAAAAATCCACCTTCTGATCTTGCACTTGTCGGCATCTATTTTTTTAACAAAAAAATTCATCAAATAATTCAAGACCTAAAACCTTCTGATAGGGGGGAATACGAGATAACTGATGCTATTCAAGGCCTTATTGATGATTCTGTAAAAGTTCATCATATGAGAGTTGATGGCTGGTGGAAGGATACCGGGTTGCCTGAAGATTTGATAGAGGCAAACAAGTTATTGTTAGAAGATGTAAAAACAAGATTCGATGGTGTCGTTTCAGGTGGTCGGATTAATGGAAAAGTTGTCATTGAAAAAGGAGCTAAAGTTGAAAATTCATATATTGAGGGACCTGTTTACATAGGTAAAAATTCAGTAGTTAAAAATTCAAATATCAGTGCCGGAACAAGCATTGGAGAAAATTGTCGTATAAATACAGTTGATATCGGCAATTCCATAATTATGGATGATTGTGTTCTTTCTGCAGTTTCATACCCTATGTCAAATTGCTTGATTGGAGAGGGGTGCAAGGTGAAAGGAAACATCAATACAAGACTGAATGTAGTTCTTGGAGACAGATCTGTTCTTGAGGTTCCTGATTAAATGTCAAGAAAGGTTCTTGTTACTGGTGGAGCTGGCTTCGTCGGCAGTAATCTTGTCTTAGATCTAGAATCAAAAGGTTTTGATGTAAGTGTGATTGATGGTTTGATAGAGGGTTCAGGAGCAAACCTTTTTAATCTAGAGGGATTTAAAGGTGAATTTTTGCAGGCTGATATTCGTAAGCCTGAAAAATACCAATCTTTACTAAGGGATCAGGACGTAGTTGTGCATTTGGCTGGTCATGTAAGTCATGTTGATTCAATGATTGATCCTGAAAATGATTTGAACCATAACACTTTAGGTACTTTGAGACTCCTTTATTCATTTAAGGACAATTGTCCCGAAGCATTGTTTGTTTACGGTGGTACAAGAGGGCAATACGGCAAGGTTCTTAATCCTCCAGCAACAAAAGATACAGCTTTACATCCAACCGATATATACGGGGTAAATAAGACAGCTGGTGAACAGTATTCATTGGTTCTTTCCAGAACAAACAGTATAAATGCTTGTTCTGTAAGGTTCACTAATGCTTATGGTCCAAGACATCAAATGGAACATTCAAAATGGGGTATATTGAATTGGTTTTTAAGGCTCGCTATGGATGGTAAAGATTTGACTGTTTACGGTGAAGGTAAGCAATTGCGCGAGTATGCATGGATTGGTGACATAACCAATGCTTTCACTAAATTGTGTAGTATTGACCCTTTGAAAGTTAATGGTGAAATATTGAATTTAGGAGCGTCAGAAAGAATATCTTTTGCCGAAATGTCTGAAAAGATTGTGAATATAGTTGGTTTAAGTAAAGTTGTAAGCGTAGAGTGGCCTAAAGATAGAAAATCAATAGAAGTAGGTGACTTTATATCAGATGATTCACATTCTAGAAAATTACTTGATTGGAAACCATCTTTAGCTATTGATGAAGGGTTAAGGCATACATTTGATTTCTATAATAAATATCAAAGCAGGTATTGGTGATGGATCAAAACAAACTTGAATCTGCTGTTTTTGGTGCGGGTTGTTTTTGGTGTGTGGAAGCTATTTTTTTAAAAGTTCAGGGAGTAAAGAGTGTTGTTTCGGGTTATTCCGGTGGCTCTTTAGAGGATGCTAACTACAAGGCTGTTTGCTCAGGTTCGACTGGTCATGCTGAAGTGTGTAAGGTATCTTTTGACCCAAAAGAAAATTCATTTCAAGATCTTTTGAGAGTTTTTTTTGAGACGCATGATCCAACAACATTGAATCGTCAGGGAGCAGATATTGGAACACAATATCGATCTGCAATATTTTACGTAAACGAAGAACAGAAAAAAATTTCTGAAAAATTCATTGAATCTCTTAAAGAAAGAAAGGTTTTTAGCAATCCGATTGTTACAACGATAGAACCTTTAAATGATTTTTACAAAGCTGAAGATTACCACCAAAATTACTATGAATTGAATAAAAATCAACCATATTGTCAAATCGTTATTAAGAAAAAAATTAATCATTTTTTGAACAGCTAAATTAAATAATGTCAAATTGAATTATTGCTTTGTTTCATTGAAGTACTTTTTTCTCAAGGCATTGCTGATTGAATCAATAAGCATAACACTCACAAACATGATCATCAGTATTGACATAACTCTGTCATAAATCCCGAGTTTCAAGTATAGGTTTAGATAATATCCAATCCCTCCAGCTCCAACTAGTCCGATAATGGCACCATGTCTCATGTTGTATTCAAGCATGAAGAGAAGTTGTGACATGAGGTTGTTTGCTGATTCAGGAAAGACAACATGGTGAACTATTTGCCATTTTTTCATTCCGATTGCTCTTGCACTTTCAATAGGATGATTACTTATACCTTCAAATGCTTCATATTGTAATTTTCCAAGAAAACCAACAGTATAAATGGTCATTGCAAGAACTCCTGCAAGCGGTCCCAAGCCAACAGCAACAACAAAGAAAATTGCCCACACTAAACTTGGTAAAACACGTATGAATGAGAGTATTGCTCTTGATATAAATTTAATTTTTCCAAAATTTAGATTAGAAGATGCGACAACTGAAAGAGGGACTGCGAGAAGGAATCCTAATATTGTTGCAATATATGCCATTTGAAACGTTTCTGAAAGGCCCAACCATGCAACACTACAGAAGAATGTAATTTTTTTTTCACATACAGGGTAAGGTTGAGCATCAAATATGCTCATATCCAATGGCAATGCTTCCTGAATGAAATCTTTTGAATTTCTGCCTCCTTCAATAATCGAGCCAGTATCAAGGTTTAGATTATTTGAGAATACAAACAAAATAAAAATGGTTATCAGCAAGCTAAGTTGAGTTTTATTTTTTTCTGTCATATTGCAACTTCAACATTTTTCTCTTGTTTATCAAGCTTGATCACTTTGCTTTCGCAAACTTTAAAAACTTTATCAGATACACCCATAGCTCTTGCTGGATTATGGTCTACAAAAATTATGCTTGATTTATTTTTTTTCACATAGTTAAACATCTTGAAACCAACGCTTATTGATGTTTCGTCATCAAGCTCGCCTAAAAATTCATCAGCAAGAATTATTTTTGGCTTTTGCAGAAGAGTTCTTGCAACTGCAACTCTTTTTCTTTCACCACCAGATAGGAACTTGACCTGCTCATTTGCTTTTTCTTTCATTTCAAGTGATTCCAATATCTTCATTGCTTCTTTGATTATTTCTTTATTTGGGCCTGAAAGAAAAACATCTAAGAAATTCATTTCATGGAATTTTCCAAAAATTATATTTTCAATAACGGTTTTATTATTTACAAGCCCAAGCCTTTGTGGAATATACCCAACATTACCAGATGGAAGACAGTCAACACAACATTCACCAAGTATACAAATTTCACCAGATGTTTGAGGAATTATTGACGCAATTGTTTTTATGAGTGTTGTTTTGCCTGCGCCTGAAGGCCCAACAAGTGCTATTATTTCACCTTTTTCAACTTCTAAATTGATATTTTTTAGTATTGGCTCTTTTGAAGAATAGCCAACATTAAGATTTTTCAGCTCAAGAACTGTTTCTTTAAATACTGTTTCACTCATTTTTTTCGCAACCGGGAAAGAATTATATAAAGTAGAACATGATAGTGAATGTAAGCCATGTCATAAACACCATGCCAATATTATCCGAAATCCATCTCCACCACAATTCAGTCGTTGCACCAATAATGAATGGAAAAGATGATGCAACAGGGTTATCTTGGAAATTTACCCAATACCAATTTGTTGATGTGTTTGTTATCCAAAAATTTACAACAAGTATCAAGATTGGAATTGACAAAAAAACTCCTTGGTAATTTTTTTTATTTTTATTCTTGATTCGTCTTCCAATAAATCCATGTATTGGGTCTGATATTGCCATACACAAGCATGTAATTCTTGTAAATTCTAAAATGGAGCCTTCTTCAATACCGTGCAGATATGCTGTTAGCATAAATAAAAAAGCACATAATCCAACAGATATTGGATATGAAATGATCCCCCAATCTGGCCATTTTTTATATAACTTATTTAAGAAAGGTATCTGTGGCCAAAGTATTGCTAAAATCAAACCAAATAATGACAAAAAAAATACATCAATAGCTGTTCTTATTGTTGGTAAAAAAAGAAGAGATATAACCAGCATATGGCCAACACCTCTTATGTCTCTTGTTTTTATATTGGTCAAATTACTAATTTGCTTTCTGTGTTTTTGAATTGTCTTGGAGGTCTTTTACCGAATGAGCATAGCATTTCGTAAGGTATTGTTTTTCCCCATTTTGCTAAATTCATCATAGTTATTTCTTCATGACCTTGTTTTCCAAGCATGGTTACCCTATCTCCAATTTCTACATCAGGTATGTTTGATACATCAGCATATAGAAAATCCATTGATATAGCTCCAACAACAGGCGCTCTTTTTCCCCTTATGAGAACTTCAGAGCGCCCAGATAAGCTTCGTGTATATCCATCAGCATATCCAATTGGAACAATTGCAAGCCTTTTAGGTTTGTTGAATTTGGTTATATTCCCATATCCAAACCCTTCATCTTTTTCGATTGTTTTTCTGTCAATTACTCTTGCGTGAACGCTCATAACAGGCAAAACTGGTGGAGCATTTTTTAAATCTGTTCCAGTTGGTTTTGATCCATATAGAAGATATCCAATTCGAACAGAATCCATATAATATTCAGGACCTCTTAAGAATGCAGGAGAGTTTGCTATATGCCTTTCACAATCTGGAAACCTTTCCATCCAATTAGACTCCTTTAGTGATTTTCTAAATTTTTCTAAAGCTTTTAGTGTTGATTTTGAATCAGTATCTGCGACATGAAAATGAGAAAAAACACCGGTAGGTTGAAATGGTGTTTCTTTAAATTCTTTTGCAAGTTGTTTTAATGCTGCTGGTGGAACACCTAACCTATGCATTCCAGTATCAATCTTCACATGTATATTGGGTGCAGGGAGGTTTGGGTCTAGTTGCTTTTCCCATCCTTCAAGATGCTCAGGTCTAAATAAACATTGTGTGATTTTGTATCGTTGAAGTAATGGGACTCCTTCAGGAATAGTTTCACCTAGAACCAAAATTTCAATCTTGATCCCATTTTCTCTAAGCTCTATAGCTTCTTCTAGACTAGCAACACATAAACCTCGTATTTTTGATTTTTGTATAACTTTTGAAACCTCAATAGCTCCATGCCCGTAAGCATCTGCCTTTACAACAGCCCAAATTCCAACATTATTAGCTTGAGATTGCAAGACTCTAAGATTGTGTTTTAGGTTATCAAGATTTATTTCAGACCAAACTCTTCTATACATTCAATTCCATCCAAGCTAATTTTATAGATTCAGCAATATCTGAAGCAGAAACTGATTGTCTTGGTATTCCTTTTTCAGCCAAAATGCTTCCTGACCTGCCATGTATCCATGATCCAATTATTGTTGCTTCTAGTGGTTTAATTTGTTGTGCAAGGAGCCCTCCAATCAATCCAGAAAGAACATCACCGCTGCCGCCAGTTGCTAAATTTTCATTTCCTGAATCAATAAAAAAAATAGGTTCATTTTGGGATGATATCAGTGTAGGGGATCCTTTTAAAAGTGTTATTGCTTGTGATATTTGTGATATTGCTTTTGCAGCTCCAACCCTGTCTGATTCTATCTTTTTTATATCTCCGCAAAGAAGGTCAGCTGCTTCAGAATGATGAGGAGTGATGATTCTTTCACCGATGCTTGAACCTAAACCCTGTAACCTTTTTTCAGGATTTTTTTTCCCCGAAAAGGCAGTTAGTGCATCGGCATCAACAACAGTTGGACATTTGATTTCTTGAAGTTGGGATTTTATTGTTTTTTTGATCTCTTGATTCCTTCCTAATCCTGGTCCTATCGCCCAGGCATTCATTTTTCTAATCTTGCTAGCAAGTCCAGTTTCTTGTACTATTTCTGGTGGAGTATCTTTAGATTCGCCTATCCAATGCACAACACCAACGCCACTTCTTAAAGCCCCCTCCATAGCAAGCCTTGCTGCACCTGGGTATTTCTTGCTTCCAGCCCAAAGCCCAAGCCTACCAGCAATTCCTTTATGGCCATCTTTCGGAAAGTCAAGCAACATGTTTTTGATTGAGTCTTTATTCGGCATGTAACCCATTGGTTTAAAGTCAAGTTTGGTTGGTATTCCTATATATGCAATACATATTTCACCTGAATATTTTCTTCCAGGGTTTAGTAGCAATCCAGGTTTAAGGTAAGCGAAAGTTACAGTTAGATCGGCTTGAAAAGCAACACCTTCTTTAGAGCCATTATCCATGTTTATACCACTTGGACTATCTAAAGCCATTCTTCCTTTAAATGTTGCTTTGTTTGCTGCAGATATCCATTTTGAACATGGTTCTTTTGGTTTTCCTTTTGTTCCAGTACCCAAGAGACAATCAACTACAACACCATTCTTATCACCTAGGTTTTCAGGGTCTTTTTTTGACCACTTGACACCTTCTTTTTCAGCAAGCCTTAATTGTATTTTTGCAATCTCTCCCAATTCATCTTTTTGACCATAGAGGGTTGCGTTGACTCCATGGACTGCTGCCCATCTTGCCATAACTATTCCATCAGCACCATTGTGGCCTTTGCCTATCATTAGATGCATTGGGCTGTCATCCCATTTTTCTAGATAAAATTCAAACGCAGATCTTCCCGCATTTTCCATTAACGTTAAAAGTGGTATGTCCTCAACAACGGTTCTTTTATCAAGTTCTCGCATTTGCGTAACGCTAAGAATTGGTAGGTGAGAAGCCATATCTTTAATTTTAGGCACTAATTTGAATCTAGAATCACTAATATGAGTAAATACAAGACCTTGTTGGTTGAAAAAAAGGAAAAATGGGCAGAAATAACCATCAATAGGCCCAATGTGCTGAATGCAATAAACGATGATGTTGTAGCTGACCTGCATGCAGCATTGGATGAATTGAAGGATGATTCAGCCATTATGGGTTTAATCATTTCGGGTGCTGGAGATAAAGCTTTTGTTGCTGGTGCTGACATTGAAGCTTTATTGGGATGAGGAAGAGAAGATGCATTAAAAGGAATTAATCAAAAGCTTTTTCAGAAAGTTGAGGATTTTCCATGGCCTGTAATTGCAGCAATCAAAGGATATGCGCTTGGCGGAGGTTGCGAGTTAACTCTTGCTTGTGATATAAGAATAGGAGGCAAGACAACTCAAATGGGTCAACCAGAGGCAAGATTAGGAATAATTGCTGCTGCTGGTGGAACTTACAGATTGCCAAGGATTGTTGGTACAGGTATAGCAAGAGAAATGTTTTTTACAGGAAAAATTATTGATGCAGAAGAAGCATACAGGGTAGGTTTGTTGAATTCTATTGTTGAAGACAATGAGGTTATCAATAAGGCACGAGAGATGATGGTTAAGATATCAAAAATGGCACCAGAAGCAATCAAGCTTGGCAAGAAAGCTTTGAATAAAGCTGCATCACCTTTACATGACCATGGAAAAATTGAAAGTGAATACCAGGCAATACTTTTTGAATCTGAAGACAAGAAACAGAGAATGACAAGGTTTTTGGAAAAGAGAAACAAGAAATGAAAGCCATAGATATTCATATACATATGCAACCTAGAGAAATGATGTCTCCAGGAGCACTTGCATTTATTGAAAGTGGAAGGCCTGATTCTGAAATTGTGAAAAGATGTTTAGATTCACCAAAAGCTCTTGCTGAACATTTGGACAAAGAAAGGATTTCAAAAGTCGGTGTTATTAATTATGTAGCTCCAGATATTATGGGATTTACTTCAGGTGTTAACCAATGGGCTGCAGAGTATAGATCAGGAGCACCTGACAGAATTATTGCATTTGGGGGAATACATCCACCTGCTTGCAAAAACGTCAAAGATGAGATGAGGATAATTTTTGAAGATTGTCAACTTGATGCATTAAAGATACATCCTCCTCATCAAGATATGCCTGCAAATGCATATGCTGATGGGTCTATACCTGAATTGGCAACTGTTTATGAAATGTGTCAAGAATACTCAAAACCTGTTTTGATCCATACTGGCACTAGCACTTTTCCTGGAGCAAGAAGTAAATGGGGAAATCCGATGGAGATTGATGATATTGCAATTGATTTTCCTGATTTGAAAATCATTATGGCTCATGGAGGAAGGCCGCTATGGATCAATGAAGCCTGGTTTGTTTTTAGAAGGCATAAGAATGTTTATTGGGATCTTTCTTCAATACCTCCAAAGAGAATGCTGGAGTGGTATCCAAGATTATTTGAACTTGGTAATAAGGTTATATTTGGGACAGATTGGCCAAGTCCTGGCGTTCCCGGGATAAGGAAGAACCTTGATGCTATTTTAAGTTTGCCCATTTCACAAGAAGACAAGGATAATCTTTCATACAAGTCTGTGCAAGGAGTTTTTGATGATTAGTAAAATTACTGTTATAGGTTCAGGGACAATGGGGAATGGTATTGCACAAGTTTCTGCAATGGCTGGTTTTGAAACATCACTGTTTGACATAAGCAAAAAGCAACTTGATATTGCGGAATCGAAGATTAATAAGAATCTCGATAAAGGTTTTGAACTTGGTAAGATTGCTGCAGAAAAAAGAGATAATGCAAAAGGCAACCTGTCTTTTACAGAAGATTTTGAAACAGCTGTAAAGCATTCAGACCTTATTATCGAAGCTGTTCCAGAAAATATGGAATTGAAGAAACAGATATTCAATGATGCTGAAAAATTCGTTCATGAAGAAACGATCTTTGCAACGAATACAACAGGTTTGTCAATCACTGAAATAGGCAATACCACAAAAAGGGAAGACAAGGTAATAGGCATGCATTTTTTCAACCCAGTGCACATTATGAAACTGATTGAGATTGTGAGGTCTAGCTCAACTTCACAGGAAACCTATGAGATTGTTAAAGCGGTTTCAGAAAAAATGGGAAAACAGACGGTTGAGATTAATGAAGCTGCAGGATTCGTCACATCAAGAATGAATGCCCTTATAGGGGCTGAGGCATTTCGAATGTGGGAAGAGGGGGTCGCTTCACCTCAGGATATCGACAAAGCTTTGAAGCTAGGTCTTAATCATCCAATGGGACCATTTGAAATGATTGATCTTGTCGGTTTGGATGTCAGACTGGCAAGCATGAAAAACCTTGAGAAGCATCTTGGTCCTGCTTTTAAGCCAAGCAAGAAACTTGAAGATCTCGTGAAAAAAGGAAGATTGGGAAGGAAGACAGGAAAAGGGGTCTACAACTACAATAAAAAAATAGATGGTTGATGTTTTTTAAAAAAAGAAGAATTGAGATACTTAAACCTAAAATTCAGGATAAAACCATTGAGTATTTTTATGAATATGATGGTAAGAAACATTCCTTTGTAAACAAATTCAACACAAATCAGAAACTTCACAGCGGGGTCGAAGGGGTAATTAGTATTTTTTTGCCACATGCTATTTTGACAGGTAGGGAGATATATACAAAAGTCCCAGTAGATGAAACATATCTTCAGAATGTAGGAAAATTTGTTGAGGTTTTTCGTAAATGGCACAAGAGCAACTTTTATTTTTGGAGAAGAAGGTTCAACTTAAACCTAAAGTTGAACGCTCCATCAAAAAAAATCAAACCAACAGCCACAAAGAAAAAAAAAGTTTTAACATTCACCTTAGGTGTAGATAGCTTTTATACCTTGTATTCAAATATTAAAAATATAGATGCAATTTTGTTTATTGTTGGTTTTGATATTGGCTTTCATCAAGAAAAACTATTGAATGAGACTTTGAAAAATTTGAAAAAAGTTGCAAAACTACATGACAAAGAATTAATTATTTGCGAAACGGATTTAAGGAGCAAGGTAAATCATGGACAAGGTTTTGCTTGGGGAACCTATTTTCATGGCCCAGCAATCTTCAATGTTTTTCATTGCTTTAAAGAATCTTGTGAGGCGATTATTGCTAGCAGCAATGTTTCTTTGGAAGCTAAGGATTTTATATGGGGAGCACACCCCTTGATTGACAAATATCACAGCTCTTCTAAATTGACAATTAAGCATGACCGCTACCTGTCAAGAGTAGAAAAAATAAAATTTATTTTGGACTTTGATATCAGGTGTTTGAATTTTTTACGTGTTTGCTGGAGGAATTTTGATCAAAAATACAACTGTAGCAAATGTGAAAAGTGTTTGAGGACTTTGCACACGATAGAATTGTTTGGGCACAAAGATAAAGCAATTACGTTTGATAGAAGCATGAATGGAGCAAAATATTGGGAATGTGAACCTCCGCTTAGGCCTAAGAGTCTTTTTACCTACAGGCAAGAAATGGAAGTTTTATCAGAGGAGTATCGAAAAAAAAATGAGTAGACAGGGTTCAGCTGGCAATACGATTGCTGCTTTAGCGAGTTTTTTTGCTCCTGGTTTAGGGCAGTTGGTTCAAGGTAGGGCTGGAGCTGCAATAGTTCATTTTTTATTAGCATTCATTCTTTGGCTTTTTGCCCTTGGCTGGATTGTTCATATAACTTCTTGCCTTAATGCAGCTAAATGGAAACCAGTTGTCAAATGAGTTCTTTTTCTGAAAAGGATTGCGTTCCATGCAAAGGTGGAATCCCCCCAATTAAGGGAAAACGTCTTTTAGCTTTAATGGAAGAGCTGAATAATGAATGGAAACTTATTGAAGATCATCATCTTGAAAGGGAGTTTGCTTTTTCAAACTTCAAGGAAGCATGGAGTTATTTGAATAAGGTTGCTGAAATGTCAGAACAGCAGGACCATCATCCAGACATTGAACTTTCTTGGGGCAGGGTCAAGGTCATAATCTGGACACATAAGATTGATGGATTAACAGAAAGTGACTTTGTTTTTGCAGCAAAGTGTGATGATTTGTTAGGATTGGAGTAAATCCCAAAATAGGAGAAAAGATAATGGCAGATTTCAAAATGTTGATAGGTGGAGAATGGAAAGACAATCCAAAATTCAATCCAGAAAAAAGAGTTGGGCCAAGAAACCCTGAAAAAATATTGATACCGGTTTGGACAGAATCCGAATCAGGAGAAAGGTCAGAGATAAAGAATCCAGCAAATGGTTCTGTTGTAGGCACTGTGCCTAAAGGAACAGTAAAGGATGTTCGGAAGGCGGTTTCAGCTGCAAGTGAAGCATTTAAAACATGGAAGGAAACAGATGCTGAACATAGAGCTGCAATTATTAACAAAGCAATGGGTTTGGTTAAAGCAAATATGGCTGAACTTGCCAATATGCTCTCTGAAGAGCAAGGAAAGCCTCCTTTTGAAGCTAATGGTGAAATACATCATTTTGTTCACGGTATGGATTTTTATGCTGGCCTTGCAAGCAAGATAAGGGGTGCTCAGGTTCCTTTACCAAGTGCAATGGGCAAGAATGCATATGGAATGGTTATAAAAAGGCCTGTTGGTGTATGTGCAGCAATAGTGCCTTGGAATTTTCCAATAACTTTGCTTGGAACAAAATTAGGACCAGCTCTTATTGCTGGAAACACTGTTGTTGTTAAGCCTGCAGGAACAACACCATTAACAACATTGAGAATTGCAGAATTGTTCATGGAAGCAGGTCTTCCTGCTGGGGTTTTGAATGTTGTTACTGGGCCTGGCAGCACTGTAGGGCAAGAGCTTTTGGAAAATCCAACTGTTAGACGGATAGCTTTTACAGGTGCTTCTGATACTGGTAAAAAAGTAATGGAAGCAGCAGCTCCTGAATTCAAGAGAATAACACTTGAGCTTGGTGGAAGTGATCCGATGATCGTGATGCCTGATGCAAATCTTAAAGCTGCAGTTCAAGGGTGTCGAATTGGCAGATTTTGGAATGCTGGACAAGCTTGCTTGGCGGTCAAAAGATTGATTCTTCATGAAGATATCTATGATGAATTTTTAGAAATGCTTAAGGCTGCAACTGTCAGTTATATTCCTGGTGACCCAAAGAGTCGTCCAGAAAAAGGTCAATTGAGAATGGGGCCTTTGCATACAGCTTTCCAAAGAGAGGAGATAGAAGATCAGCTTGCCGATGCTGTTTCAAAAGGTGCAAAGGTGATTTGTGGCGGTAAAAGGCCAGAAAATCCTGAACTTAAAGATGGTTATTATTTTGAACCCACTATTGTTGTGGATGTTCCAAATGACTGTAAATTAGTTACTGAAGAAGTTTTCGGTCCTGTTTTACCTGTGTTTAAAGTCTCAAGCTTAGATGAAGCCATAAACATGGCAAACGATACTGAATGGGGTCTTGGTTCTTCGATATGGACAGCAAGCCTTGCTGATTCACATAAGGCAATAAGAGAGATTGAGGCAGGAGTTACGTGGGTAAACATGCTGCACTATGGCTTTGACGAACTTCCTTTCGGCGGAGTAAAAGCAAGCGGTATAGGTCATGAGCATGGACCTGAAGCTGTTGATTACTACCTTGAAAACAAAGGCGCTGTAATAGGCGGAATTTAGCTCTTTTTTTCAATAGGGGCACTTAAAGGTATGAGTCCTGCAAGTGTCATTGCAAAAATTAAGGAGATGTATGTTCTCATATAGAAACCAATTGCGTCGTAAAGCAACACACCTGTCGGAATCCATATCAAACCTAATGCAATAAGTGCTGGAATTGATGCAAATAATTTTGCCTTGGGACCGCTTATTGTTTTAGTGCCTGTAAGGATTAATCCTGAAATTACAGCAATTAATGATGGAACAAGGAATAGGTATATTGCACCCGGAAGAACAAAGGCCATTAATATTGAAAGGCCACAAAAAAATCTCCATGTTGTTCCCCAAAGACCCCAAAATGTTGCTCTCCTTCTTAGGAATTTAAGTATTGGCCAAAATACAAAACAAGGAATTAGGAAAAGTAAAAAGATTGAGGGTGCCGGATTTTTAGGCCACCATCCATAAAGTTGGAAACTTTCAAAGACATAAACATCAAAAGCTATCCCAACTCCAACTGTTCCAAGGATAAGACCGGGAAAAGCTAATGAACCCCAGCCAAGTTTTTTCCAAGTCAGTGCTTTTAGTCTTCCTAGCCTCATAAGCACAAAATACAGTAAAACCATTATGGTTAAGGAGAGAGGTATGTTGTTTTGTTCTGGCCAGCTAAAGAAAAATTTACCTATCAGGTCAAAATAAACATTATTTGAATCGTGTTGAATTTTTGAAAGGTCTTTTTTCTGCAAAGCATCAATAATCTGAAGTACGTTTTGGCCCTGATGTTGAAGGGTATCAAAATTTAAATTTTTTATATTATCATTTTCAGTATGATAGTTTTGAGCATTACCTATGAATGCAAAATTAAACCCCTTTAGTCCATACTTTTTGTATATTAAAAAATCAGTTCCATTTGGAAGTCTTTTGTATATTTCATAAAAAACTGATGACGTTCTCGGATGTGTTACCGATGCCCCGTAGATTTCAATGAGACTTGAACTGTTTTCACTTGTTTCAAACATAAGGCTTGGGCCACTTGTTCCTCTTGCTTCCATGTTTATTACATATTCAATTTCTTTTGCCCAAGGATGTCCATCCATAAATGCTTTTGAACCAAGCAATCCCACCTCTTCTCCATCGTTGAACATAATTATGAGATCGTGATTAAGTTGTTTGCCACCCTCTAAAAATATTCTTATGATTTCAAATGTTGCAGCTACAGCATGCATGTCATCCGCCGCTCCAGGAGCCTCGCTTACAGAGTCATAATGTGATGAAAGTAATATTTTTGGACCGTTAGGATTTTTTCCATTTATTTTTGTAACAACATTGAAAAGAGTTTCCTTTTTTCCTTTTATAGTGGCTTCAAAACTTTGTATTTCAGGATTAAGGCCAATTTCAGTAATTTTTTCAACAATTAAATCTCTTATTTTCTCATTTTCTTTTGACCCAGAAGGATGTGGTTGTTCATCTTTCAGCAAATCAAGAAGAACCAATGAGGCTCTTGCGGATGAGAACTCACCCAATGGTGCCCCTAAGTTTTTTGACTTTGGTGGAAAATAAGAGAAAAAAGAGATGATGAAAATCAAAAAAAGAACTTTGAGGCCGAATAAGAAATGTTTTGGCATTGATAAAATCCTAACGAGGATTTAGACTTTGCTAATGTCATTTTTTGTTCACCATGTATCGAAAAGATATCAAATCTGGGTTCCAGAAAAAATAGAGAAGGTTTTTTCCTTTTTTTCAAATGCCAGAAACCTTGAAAAAATAACTCCATCTTTTCTTGAGTTTAAAGTTTTAAATAAAGGTGACATAGAGATGAAAGAAGGTCTTTTGATCGATTACAAGCTCAAACTCCATGGAATACCTTTTAGGTGGCAGAGTGAAATAACAAAATGGGAACCAATGTCTGCTTTTGAGGACTGTCAGAGAAAAGGACCTTATGTCTACTGGGATCACCTGCACACTTTTGAAGAGAAAGATGGTGGTACATTGGTGATTGATTCAATCAAATTTGCTGTTCCAGGTGGTTTTTTGGCTTATAAGATGTTTGTAGAAAAAGATGTTGAGAAAATTTTTCAATTTAGAACTGAAAAATTACAAAAATTTTTCGGTTAATTTTTACATATAACAGAGTTAGGATATACATTTAGATAGTATTTACATTAATAAAATATAACAAGGAAGGTAATTATGGAAAAAAGAGTACATTTTGATAAGGACGGTTCAGTAGGTTTCATCATTCTTGATGATGGGAAGGTTAATTCTTACGATATCGACACAATGAAACAGTTAAATACGGTTATTGACCAAAACATTAATGATGAAGAGATTAAAGTTGTAATTATGAAGAGTGGCAGTTCAAAGCTTTTTAGCGCTGGTGCAAATATAAAGAAGTTTATTGAGAATTTAGATGATCTTGAGGCTAATCTTGGCATGATTAATTATGCACATAAAACTTTATCAAAAATGGCTGATTCTGGCAAAATTTTTGTGGCAATGATTAATGGTGGTGCTTTTGGTGGTGGTCTTGAAATGACTCTTGCTTGTGATTTTAGATTTGCTGCCGAAGGAGAATACAGAATGGGATTGCCTGAAGTTACATTAGGGCTTTTACCAGGTAATGGCGGCACTGTAAGGTTACCAAGATTAATTGGATGCCAAAAAGCTTTAGACATGATGGTGACTGGTAGAGTTGTTGACCCTCAGACTGCACTTGAATATGGAATCGTTGATAAGCTTTTCCCAATTGAAAAACTCGAAGAAGAAACAGTTAAGTGGGCAAAGAGGGTTTCCTCACAGGCTTCAATGGCGATCGCACATATAAAAAATAGCGTTTATCAAGGTTTGAATATGTCATTAGGTGATGCTCTTTCAAATGAAAGAGAGCATATGAGACCTCTTTTTGGAAGCCATGATGCAAAAGAAGGTTTAACAGCCTTTGTTGAAAAGAGAAGAGCTGATTTTAAGGGAGAGTAACTGTTTGTTTAATTTAAAAAAAGAGTCCTTTGTTGAAGATAGGTTGAGTGATGGAAAATACATAGAGGATCTCTCTATGATGTCTCCTAAATATCTGGATGGTATCAAAAAGATATTAACTGTTTCTGCTGATACCGAACTGATGAGTGCTCCTGCTTATTATTTAGCAGCTAAAGATGCGCCAACTACAAATGCATTCATTTCTGCAATGGGTATTATCCAGGATGAATTAGGGCATGCACATATAGCTTACAGACTTATGGAGGATCTTGGTGTTGACAAGGAGGAGTTTATTTACGATAGAGATCCAAAAAGTTTTAGATACCCATATGCTTTTGATGTTCCGTTATTAACATGGACAGAACTAGCTGTAGCAAATGCATTTTATGACAGAGCAGGTTTTGTTTTATTGGATGATGTTTTTGATAATACAACTTTTGGGCCATGGAAAAGAGCTTTGGTTAAAGTCGGTAAAGAGGAAGGTTTTCATTTGAGACATGGTGAAACATGGATGAAAAAATTATCCAAAGATGTGGATGGTAGAAAATCATTACAAAAAGCTTTAGATTGGATGTTTCCTTTAACTGTGGAATGGTTTGGCCTTCCAGACAGTCTTAAAACTCAAAATATTCAACTTGAATATGGTTTTAAAGGCCAAAGTAATGACCAGTTAAGACAGACATGGATGAGCACTGCTGTTCCTCTTGCAGAAAGTCTTGGGCTAAAGGTTCCAGCACATTATTGCGAAAATGAAAAGAAGTATGTCTTGGAATTTCCGTTTCCGTCTAAATTTGATGCATCTGAGAAAAAATGGCTTTTTGAAGAAGGTGAGATTCCTTGGATTGAACCAAATGCAGATGGGTATAGCGTAATGAAGAGATGGAGAAATCGAGGCGAAATGAATGATGAATTTGTTACCATTTTGCAAAAAGGCCATAAGCAGGTTTGCGAAATGCTGGAAAGAGAATGATTCAAGACCCAAAAGAAAGAACTTTAAGGGAGGAGGAGCTTTACCAGGCTCTTCATGATGTTCAGGATGCTGAGTTTGATATAGATGTTGTTGATATGGGTTTGATTTACGGTGTTCATTTTGATGGAAAAAAACAAAATGTAATAGTCGATATGACTTTTACCTCAATGTCTTGTCCTGCTTTGGATTTTATGTCCGATGATGTTATTGAGAGGCTTATGACTGAGAAGGATGTTAAAGATGTATCAATCAATGTTGTTTGGGATCCTCCTTGGAACCAAAACATGCTTTCTGAAGAGGGTGTAAATGTTTTGAATGACTGGGGTGTTATCAAATGGGAATAAGAGATACCAATCTTTCAAAACGCACTGGAGACGTTTATGACGTTTATTCAAGATCGACAAAGGATGAATTTATTAAATTGAATGGAGATGTTGTTGCCCCAAGTCCTCATTTGGCAAAAGCCTATGCTTATCAAATGTACCAAGAAAGCACCTGGGTTGAAATGATTACAGTTGCCAGAAAGAACACTATTCAAATAATAGATGACGGGGTTTTGGTCAAAGATGATTAGCTGGCATGTTTTTGGAAGGAAACAAGGAGAAGACCCTTTGGGTTTTTTGGGTTTGATCAAAGCAGTTTCTCCAAAAGATGCTGTGTTAAAGGAATACGGCGATGAATGGTTGGAGTTGGTTGCGATTCCTGAAGATGCCATAATTAAAGTTATATGAGTAAATTAAAAGAAGATTCAATTGTGCAAATCTTAGTGCGTTTGGCTGATGCAAAATATTGCCTTGGCAGGCGTTATGGGCATTGGTGCTGTAGCGGACCAACACTTGAAGCTTCTGTAGCAGCGGCTTCTATGGCAGGTGACGAAGTTGGTCACGCAAGGGTTCTGTATCCTTTATTTAAAAAGTTAGAAAATGCTCCAAAAGAAATGACCGTAGTTTCTGATAGAACTGATTTTAAAGCCCCAGAATTCTTAAAAGAAGATTGGGATAGTTGGACTGATTTTATTGCTATTTCTTGTATTTTTGATACTGCTATGACTGTTGTTCTAGAATCTTTGAAAGAAAGCAGTTTTGAATTTTTTTCCTCTAGGGTTTCTAAAATGTTACAAGAGGAAAGCTACCATGAAATTTTTTCATTTGGATGGTTTGGTTTATTGTCAGAAGAAGTTAAGGATGACTTAAAGAAATCGGTAGAAAAGATATATCCCGAAACAATTAAATGGCTTTCTTTTGAAGATAAAGATTTGATGAAAATTGCCAAACGGGAGCAAGTTATCAATAAAGATTCAGATGAATTAGTTGAAGCATTTGAATCAAAAATCCAGTCATTAATGGAAAGTTTAAATTGAATATATTTGAAAAAAGAAAAAAACAAGTAAATATAAGAAAAAATCAACAACGTTGTCCTCATTGTGGGTCTACAAATATAGAAAAAACAGGCATCTTTGGACCTTTTCACATGTCAGCGCAGTACCATTGCGTTGAATGTAGTTCACCATTTTCGATAATCAAATGGAAAGATGATCAAAAATGAATTGGAACTCAGTTAAGTATGAATTGCTAGAAAGCGGTATCGCTTTAATCACTTTGAATAGACCTGATTTTTTAAACGCTCTTGATGATGGAATGAGAGAAGATTTTAAAAATTTAACACCAATACTGGCAAAGGAAAATGTTAAAGCCATTGTTTTTACAGGGGAAGGGAAAGCTTTTTGTGCTGGAGGCGATATTAGTCATTTTGAAAAAAAATGGAATGCTGATAACTTCACCAAACAAAGTCGAGTCGTAAGTGATTTTTACGATTTTTTAGAGGATTTACCAAAACCTGTGTTTGCTGCCATGAATGGTGTTGCAACTGGAGCAGGTTTACAGCTTGCAATGGCATGTGATGTTAGAGTTGTAGCCACTGAAGCAAAAGCTGGCTTCAGGGAGCATCAGCTAAATTTAATTCCTTCACATGGAGGCACATACAGGCTTGTAAAGCTGTTAGGTCTTTCTAAAGCTAAACATTTTTATCTTTCTCAAAGATTGACAAGCTCAAATGAGTTATTAAGAATGGGTTTTGTTTCACATGTTGTCGAAAGCAAGGATCTTCTTGAGTTTGTTCTTAATTGGGCAAAAGCGCTTGTTTCAAGAGCTCCAATGGCAACTGGAGAAGCTATAAAATTACTAAATAGCATGACGTATACAGACAGGGATTCTGCCCTTGAGAGGGAATACAAATCTCAAACAAAAATGCTTTTAACAAAAGACCACAAAGAGGGAGTTAGGGCTTTCAGAGAAAAGAGAAAACCCTTTTTTAAAGGAGAGTAATAATGCCAACCATATTGACAGTAAATGGAAAAACCCCCGTTATACATCCATCAGCATTTATTGCCAGTAATGCAACTATTGCTGGTCAAGTTTATATTGGCGAAAGGGCAAATGTCTGGTATGGAGCTGTTTTGAGAGCTGATCAAGGTTTTGATATAAGAATTGGAAGGAATTCAAGCATTCAGGATAATAGTGTGATTCATACAAGTCATATAAATCCAACAATAGTTAAGGATAGTGTTACCGTTGGGCATGGAGCTGTTCTTGAAGGCTGTGTGATTGAAGATGGAGCTTTGATTGGAATGAATGCATGTGTGTTGGATGGATCAAGTGTTGGCGCTGGATCGCTTATAGCTGCTGGAAGTGTTGTTAGAGAGGGTGATGATATACCAGCAAAAATGCTTGCTGCTGGTGTTCCTGCCAAGGTTAAAAAAGAATTGAACGGTTCTGCTTTAGAGCATGTTTCGACTGCTGCAGATGTTTTTTATCAAAAATTAATGGATTTACATAAGGATGTGGAAAATGATTGACATGGGATTTTTTATAAATGGAAAAGAATTAATGGGAGAGAATTCATCAAAAGTTTTTAATCCTGCTGATGGCTCTGTTGTTGGGACAGTCGCCTTGGGTGATGAAAGAATTGTTGACAAAGCTGTTAGGGCAGCAAAAAATGCCTTTGAATGTTGGTGGTCTTTTTCAGCAGCGAAAAGAGGTGATATTCTTTATTCTTGTGCTGATGCTGTGAAGTCAAGTGTGGATGAATTGTCTCAATTGTTAACCTCAGAGCAGGGAAAACCAATAAAGGAAGCAAAAATGGAGGTTTTCAGATTCGCACATACTTTAGAGCATTATGCTGGAATGGCGAAATCTTTAAGAGGTGGCTCTGTTCCAAATTTAGACCATAATCCTGCAAGAATGGGGCTTATATTAAAAAGACCACTGGGTGTTTGTGGAGCGATTACACCTTGGAATTTTCCACTATCTTTGGCTGGAAATAAATTAGGCCCTGGCTTGATTGCTGGAAATACTTTTGTCTTGAAACCCGCGAGCACAACACCTCTAACTGTTTTGAGAGTAGCTTCAATTATGTTTGAAGCTGGATTGCCAGCAGGCGTATTGAATATTGTTTGTGGTCCAGGAGGAACTGTAGGAGACCGTTTGGCTACTCATCCAGATATAGCAAAAATAGGTTTTACAGGTTCAACACCAGTTGGCAAAGGTGTTATGAGCAAAGCAGCATCAACGGTTAAAAGGGTTACTTTGGAACTAGGTGGTAGCGATCCTTTCATTGTTATGTCTGATGCAGATGTTGATAAAGCTGTTTCTGCTTGTTCTGTTGGAAGGTTTTTTAATTGTGGCCAGGCTTGTCTTGCTGTCAAAAGAGTTTTTATAGACGAGCCTATTTACGAAGAGTTTAAAGAGAAGATTGTTGAGAAGGTAAAAAAGATTACAGTAGGTTCAGGTTTTGACACATCAAATAGGATGGGGCCATTACATACAGAGGGACAAAGAGCAGAGGTTGAAGATCAGTTTAATGATGCCGTTAACAAAGGGGCAAAAATTCTTATAGGCGGCAAAAGGCCATCAGGTGATACATATGACAAGGGCAATTATTTGATGCCAACAGTTTTGGAAGATTGTTCTTTTGATAGCAAGATGAATACCGAAGAGGTTTTTGGTCCAGCTTTACCTTTATGGAAGGTTTCTGGGATGGATGAAGCAATTTCAAAAGCAAATGATAGTCCTTTTGGTTTGGGATCTTCCGTTTGGACCAAGGATGTTAATTCCGCAATGAAGGCTGCTGAAAAAATTGAATCTGGCTACACTTGGGTCAACAGCATTTCAAAGATTTATGATGAACTCCCTTTTGGAGGAATGAAAGAAAGCGGTCTTGGTGCAGAGCATGGCTATGAGGCCTTGGAGCATTACATGGCAACTAAGTCTGTTGTTATGGGAACCGAGTAAGTTGCAGCTTAATGGAATAAATCATGTAGCTTTAACAGTTACAAATCCAGAAAAATCAGCTGAATGGTATAGAGATGTTTTGGGTTTTGAAATTGTAGGTGTAAACAAGCCTGGAAATCCACTAAAGATAACTTTAGGAGATCAATGGTTAGCAATTTTTGCTGCAGGTGAAAATCCTGGGAGTCATCCAAAAAGAAATGATTTGGCATTCCAGCATTTAGCCTTTGGTTCAGATTTTAGGAATTGGGAAAAAAGCTGTGAGGAATTGAAGCAAAAAAATATTGAATACAAGTTTGTCGATCATGGAAATTGCTATTCGATTTATTTTGATGATCCTGATGGCCATAGGTTGGAAATAGTAACTTACGATATAGAAAAAAAATGATTTTTTTTCATTTGTTTTTGCTTTTTTCGAATGACATCCAAAAACCTCAAGTTCCTCTTCATACAGAAAATCGTTGGATTATGGATGCAGAAAACAAACGATTCAAGCTGGCTGGTGTTAATTGGTATGGCTTTGAAGAGCTTGATTACGTTCCTGCTGGTTTAGAGATAGCACATGTAGATAAAATTTCAGAAAAAGTGTCTTTTTTTGGATTCAACTCTGTTCGACTTCCTTTTTCGATAGAGATGATACTTGAGGAAAATGCTGTTTCAGATAACGTTGTTGCTGCAAATCCTGAAATGAAAGGATTGAGTCCAATTGAGGTTATGGATATTGTTATTGACTCTCTTTGGAGTCAGGGTTTGGTTGTTATTCTTGATAATCATTCAAGTGAAGCTGTTTGGTACAGTTTGGAGAATGGATTTTGGTATACGAATGAATACCCTGAAAAGGTATGGATAGAAACATGGGAAAGGATAGCCAAAAGATATAAGGATCATCCTGCTGTTGTTGGTTTTGATTTGAGGAATGAATTGAGAAATGGAGCAACATGGGGAGGATCTAAGGAGACTGACTGGAGAGGAGCAGCGATACGTGCAGGAGAGGCTTTATTAAAAATAGATCCGAGTAAATTAATCATTGTTGAAGGTATAAATTATGCTTCAGATCTTAGAGGTGTATTTGAGCAGCCTATTGTTTATTCCATTCCAAACAGAATTGTTTATTCAATTCATGATTACAGTTGGTTTCATCCTGATTTTCAGAGCTATCAAGAAATGAAAGAGGGTTTTGATTATTTCTGGGGTTTTGTTTTAGATGAAAATAAATCATGGACCGCTCCCATTTGGATTGGTGAATTTGGAACATGTAGTAATGATCCGAATTGTGTAAAAGATTCTTCAGTAAGTGGTTCTTGGTTTTTGAATTTCACTAGGTATTTATATGAAAAAGATATTGATTGGGCTTATTGGCCATTGAATGGCACAATGGCAAATGGTGAAACAAGAACTTATGGTGCTCTTGATTGGTATGGGATATTAGACCAGGATTGGGACAAACCATCACTTCCTGCGTTATTGGAAAAGTTACAAGAAATTCAATAGCTTAAGAAATCACCTGTTCAAGATTGTCAAGCTCTTCCAGGATTTTTCTTGCATCTGGTTCAACTTTTATTCTTAGGCTTTCGTTTTCCATCATCCATTTTTTAGGTATTTTTTTGTTTGGTTTTTTCAGCAGTGTTATTTCAAGAAATTTACCGCTGTATGATGCTTTTTTTATTGGGAGCGATTTGGCTGTTTTGTAAATCATTGAACTTAAGAGAAGATCTTCTACCGAATCTGTGACTTCATTTTTTTTATACCATTCAGTTTTAAGATTTTTTAGATCTTGTTCATTTGCATCTTCAAAAATATATGAATAGATTGAGAGTTTCTCTTGTTCTTCATAGGATCCTGGTAGCATTCCAAAAAACGGTATCGCAATTTCTGGATCAGCTTTTGTTTCCGATTTTTTTATGTTAGCGACTGATTCATGTAGCATTTCAGCAAAAAGCTCTAAACCTAATTGCCAAATATGTCCAGATTGATTTGTTCCTAAAACTTCACCAGCACCGCGAAGCTCAAGGTCAGCTTTTGCTATAGAGAATCCGGATCCCAAATCACTATATTGAGCAAGTTTTTTAAGTCTTTCTTCTACTTTTTTTGAAGTTGGAGAGCCAGGGGGAGTAAAGAAGCAAGCTGTACCTTTTTTATCCCTTCTTCCAATCCTGCCTCTTAACTGATGAAGTTGGGCAAGACCTAATCTTGTTGCATCCTCTACGATAATTGTGTTTGCATTGTCAAAATCAACTCCATTTTGGATTATTGTTGTTGTTAGAAGTATTGATTTTTCGTTGTTTGTAAATTCAATCATCCGATTCTCTATTGTTTTTGGATTCAGTCTTCCGTGAATCGTAATGACATTTTCAAATCGATCATTAAGCCAGGATTCTCGTTTTTTTATTGTGTCTATTTTGTTGTGAAGAAAGAAAACTTTGCCATTTTTTTGCATTTCATTTTCTATAAGCTTTACTGCATCATTTTCATTCCATTTTTTTATTACTGTTTTTATGGGCAATCTGCCCCTTGGAGGGGTGGTTATTGTTGTTGCATCTTTTAATCCAACCAATGACGTGAATAGGGTTCTTGGGATTGGAGTTGCAGATAATGTCAAAACATCTACATTTTTATTTTTTAACGTTATTTTTTCTTTATGCTTGACTCCGAATCTTTGTTCTTCATCGATTATTAGCAATCCAAGTTTTTCAAAATTTATTTTTTCATTAAGTAATGCATGTGTTCCGACGATAAAACAGCATGATCCATTTTTTATTTCAGAATAAGCTTCATTCCTTTCTGCTGCTGATGTCATTCTGGACAGATTGAAACATTTGATATCAAAATCTTTTAATCTACGTTTTATTCTTCTGTAATGTTGTTGAACTAGAACTGTAGTTGGTGCCAGCAGCGCAACTTGAAAATTATTCATCAACACTCTGAATGCCGCCCTTAAGGCAACTTCTGTTTTTCCATAGCCAACATCACCTGCAAGAATCCGATTCATTATTTTTTCTGAAGACATGTCTTGAAATATTTCATTGAGAGCAAGAAGCTGTTCACTTGTTAATTTATGTGGGAATTTTTTCGAAAAGAGAGATTCAAGTTCAAGATCTTTTTTCCAAAACAACTCTCTCTTCGCATTTTTTCTAGTGTTGTATAGCTTGAATAAATCTTTTGCAAATTGAAGTGTTTCTTTTTTGGTTTTATGTACTTTTTTCTTCCACTTCTTGCCGCCAAGTTTGTCAAGTTTTTTTACTTGAGGGCCTATATATCTTTGTATTCTAGTTAGCAGCATTATTGGAACAAGTATTTCATCCGATCCATCAAAAACCAATCTCAAAAATTCTTTTTTCCTGCCTGAAACCGTTGCTATTTTTAATCCTCCAAATTTACAAACACCATGATCTTTGTGAACAAGATGATCACCAATTTGCAAATTGTCTAAAGAGAATATTCTTTTTTTTGTTTTTTGATTTGAAGGCTTGGGTGAAACCCATATTTTTAAATCTTCCCAATATTCATGTGATGTTAAGTTTGTATCCCATTCTCTATCCCAGCCACATTGAATCAGATCCACTCCTTTTTCTGCCAGGAAATTTTTCCATTTTTCTTCTTCATCAACATTAGAAAAGATATTATCGCTATAAGTGATTCTGAATATATCTTCTGTATTAGGAAAACCAGTAATTCTAGTTATTTTTAAATCTTTTGGAAGGTTTGCTTTATCCTGGATTTCTCCATCTCTATACAGCCACCAATGTCCTAAATTTACATAATCTTCTTCAAGTATATCGTCACCTTCAACCAAAGGAGTTATTGCAATTTCTTTATATCTAGGATCATCCAAGGTTTCTCCAAAAAGCTCAATATCAATAGGTCTTTCTTCATTTGGTGTAAATATATAAAGGCGATCTCCAGACATAAACCATTCTCCGACTGCCTCTGGTTTATAGGATTTTCTGGTATACCCAATTAGAGCAAGGTATTTTTTGATTGAGTATTTTTTATGAATTTTTTGACCACTCTTCCAAAGGATATCCTGTTTTGATTTTTTATTTATTTTTATGATTTCTTCATATGTCAGTATCAAAATTCCTTTATTCTCAACAGGAAGACAATTCTCTTTTATAGGTCTATAGGATTTTTTAAATATTTTTTGAAAAACTCTTAAATCACTCTCAGGAACAACAAGTACAGATTTTTTTTGTTTTGCAAGTATTATCGATGCAAGAAGAAGTGGAGATGGTGAGCCAAACAACTGCGGAAGATCGATTTTTTTTAATTTACTTGCTAGTTTTTTTGGTAATTTCAATTTTGATTTTCTATTTGAAAAATTAATACTCTATTTGTCCCAGGGTTTGTGACAGCTATAAAATTTTGATCATCTGAAACTGTTACACCAAAAGGGTTATCAAAAAGCCTTGAGCCAAATTGTTCGTTTCCATACATGATTCTTAATACCTGGTTTTCATCCCATGCTTGAATTCGAGAGTTACCTGTGTCTGAAACAAACAGCCAACCATTATTGAATGTAATCCCGTGCGGTGCTAGAAGTTCTGCGGGGCCAACACCATTTAAGCCAATTTTTTTGATCTCTTCACCATTGGAGTTATAGCCGATAATTGAACCAATTGCTTCATCAGGAACCCATAAAAGATTTTCATTTCCCCATTCAATATCTGTTGGTTGGGCAAATGGGGTGGATATCTTTTTGCTTAATATAAATTGTTTTGTTTTTTCCTCCAGTATTTCAGTTTCTGTATTTTTGATTTGCATTTTTGCTTTGCTTCCATCTTCATTAAGCAGCACAGCAGTAGATCTTTTTTTATCTATTGCCCAAATTCCCATGGGGCTAGATGTCAAGCCTTCAATTTTATTGACACCCTTTGACCATTCGATTAATTCATTGTTTTCTACTTTGTATATCAGATCTTTTCTAACATCTGATATATAAAGTTGATCATTGTGGATCGTTATGTGTTTTGGTTCCAGTAATGATTCTTTTATTCTGTTTACTACGTTTCCATCCCAATCAAATTTAATCACCTCTCCATAATTGTTGTAATGTACAGAAATCCAAAAACCATCTTTATGGGTAGCTAAACCTGTAGGAAAACCTATTTTTCCTTCGCTATATAGTGGTTTTTCATGCAGTAGCTTTAAAGTCTTATTGACTGATTTTGGATTTGATCCAGGTGGAAGTCTGGATAAATTTCTATCTTTCCATCTTTGTTTTAATGTCATGATTGCATTTGAGTTGCTGAATTGAATTGATGCTCTTGCTGCAGCCTGTAGAGCCCCTCCAGTTCCACCCATATCAAGAAAGCTCTTCATCATTGATTGCCTTAGCTTTTCATTTCCTTGTGCTTCAGCAATTTTTCCTAGGTAATACATTGCATCACCATTTTGAGGATTAATCGATAGTGAGTTTTTGAATGCAATTTCTGCATTTTCATAATCACCTTTAAAAAACAGTATTTTGCCTATGTTGTCCTGTATTATCGGATCATTGTTGGCATTTTTTATATCTGAAAGAAGTTCTACAGCAGCATCAAGGTTATCTTGATTTCTATATATTGATAAAAGGCTTCTATATGCAGGTAAAAAAGTCGGTTCTAATTCAATCAAATTTTTCAAATGAACAAGGCCATATCCATACCATTTGTTATCTAGGTATCTGTTTGCCCATGCGAATTCTTCCATTGCATCTTTGTTTCTTGGAATTTGATTTTCTGTCCATTCGATTTCACCATCCACACCAAGATCTCTCACTAGTTTTTCTGTTGTTATGGATATTAGTTGATACATATCTTCAATCTCAGATGATTCTTCAATAATTTTTTTCTTTTGGTTGTCTTCAAATATATATATTGTTAATTTGATCTTGTTGTTTTCAACAGTGTATTCTCCAAGATAAAATTTATCTATATCCAGAATTTCATTCAGGATTCGAACCTCTTGAAGTTCGGGCAATCCTTTCAACAGCCTAGCATGAGTGCCAATGCTTGTTCCAAGCCAATGAGGGCTTGCGAAACCCCATTCAAGTTCTTTCGGCTGTATTCTCCATTGAAGTCCAAATGTTGCAATATCACCAATCCATAAATCTTTTTCTTCAACTTCCACTGGTGAAAATCCATAAAATCCAAATACTGGTATTGCATCTCTTTGTTCCTGCATGGCGTCCATCGTGACTTGCATTTTTTCCAAGGGATTTTCTTCCTCTACAAAAATGTTTGTACATGATGCAAAAAATAAAACAAGCAATAACGACAATATGTTTTTTATTTTCATTGTTTTCTAATTGTAATTCTTTCTCCATTTGTTGGGGTTTCTTTTTTGTTGCTTTTTTTCAGAGGCTAAAGATTTATAATTTTGTTTAAGTATTTTTGAAAAATTTATATTATGTAATCTGCCTTTTTGGATTAGTTTTTTTTCTTTTCTTTGGGCCAACTGGTGCTTCTGGTAATTATGTTCTTTGGAAGCCAACCAATGATCAGGATTCATTAAAGCCACATTTGATTTTGGAGAAACTTCAAAATCAAAACGTCATCAGGCATTCAATTGCCATTAAGCTGATTTGGTTTTTTAACAATGGCGATAAGAGAATCCATGCCGGACCACTTTTTTTAGACGGAAGTGAATGGGCGTGGGATATTGCTGAGAAGCTTGAGACTTACAGACCGTACCATAAGGAAATTATGATTTATGAAGGTAAATCACTTGTTTCTTTATATAAAGATTTATGCGACTTAATCTTTGAAGGCCATGATTTTTGCAATAAAAAAGATTTTTATGATTTTCATTCAGGCTATGTTTTAGGAAACACTTATCAGCTCGATTTGATGGATGCTTTTTCTGTGAATGAATTTGATTTAAATTTATTTGAACTTTATCAAAAAAGGTTTTTAAGGATTATCGAACCTATTTTTTCTTACTCAGCTACCATTGCTGAAAGTAAAGGTGTATCTATTAGTGAAATGAATCGAATTTTTACTATAGCTTCAATAATTGAATCAGAAACCAAAGTTGATAGAGAAAAGGAAATCGTCTCTGGTGTTATTCAGAATCGAATTGATAAAAATATGAAATTTGAGATGGATGCAACAGTTATTTTTTGCTTTGAACTTTCTTTGGATTCTGGTTTTCTGAACACAGAAAGGCCTGGTAGATTGTTTTA